>Ga0265325_10000259_pt1 | contig 37773 bp, 24 predicted proteins | sample 41420metaG_FD_202090 | JGI IMG/M metagenome (GOLD analysis project Ga0265325, IMG submission 202090) | Rhizosphere microbial communities from Carex aquatilis grown in University of Washington, Seatle, WA, United States - 4-14-20 metaG | ecosystem: Host-associated > Plants > Roots > Rhizosphere... | reverse complement strand
GCCGGGCCGCACGCGGATAAAATCCATCACCTCTTGAAAAAGAACCGGCACATGGCGTGCTCTTTGCTGCGTCATGCGAGCCCCCCTGAGGGGCTTACGATCTGTTTCCCTCGGACAAGATTCCGCCTACCTGCCTGCGATCGTCCAAAGTCAGATTGCTGGTGGGCAGATCCTGTTCAAATGCCGAGCGGTTTACCACCTCGAGATGAGTGATCTTGCCCATGACGGCGAGATCGCCTTCCAGCCTGGCCGTCGAGCGCAGGATTTGGGGAAGCATGATGCGACCCTGGGCGTCCATCTTTACCTGCTGGCCGTAATAGCTGGTCAAATCCAGGTACCTCATGACCGAGTCGTTCATCGTGCTGTGCTTTGCCAGTTGCGCTTCAATCTTTTCCCACTCGCCAAGCGGCCAAATCTGGGCGCGCTTGCCGTCTTCGCTGGTCACGTACAAGTCGGTCACATTGGCAGCATCCAGCAATTGCTTAAAGGGAACTGGCAGTTTGAGCCGCCCGTTCTCTTCGACCTTTGCTGGATGGTTGCCGCGAAACATGTGCCGTCCTCATGTGTCTTCCGCGGCGACCGGTGCAGGCGTTCCGCGAACTGAATTCCTTGAACATTTGTTCCGGGTTAGCCAAAGTGGTTCCCCAAATTGATCGGCACCCGGATTTGCGATTCCCGTGGTGGAATCGGAGTAAACTTAGGAGGAAAGAGGGGTTATGGATAGGCTCCATGGGACTCCATCTAACTCCAAAATGTTCCATCTCGGTCGATAGTACCCCTGAATTTCCTCTCCGCCAAGGAAAAAAACGGTGGAAAGTGCTGGAAAATCAGGCTCTCTGCGGGAAAGTCGACTAATAGAAGGAAAAATTTTCAACACCACAAGATATGGGGTTTACTGCTCTGATTCCCCATCTAGACAGGATTCTCTGGCTGTAGTAGGAGAACAAACAGCGAAGATAGAGAAAAGAGATCAGAAGTCAGAGAGCGGGAAGGCTACTGCGATCGGACGAGTGGAGGAAATTGGAGAGCGCCGAACTCATCTTTTCTCGCGGAGGGCCAGTGCAGCCGTTAACGAAGCCGGGTGCTTGCGCTATGGATTGGCCGCGGTCTCGCCGGCGAGCGCATTTTCGAGCGCTTGCCGGATGGCGTTCTTGACCTTGCCGCTGACGATCCAAACATTCAGCAGGAACCAAAGCGCGCGGCTGAGCAAGCTTCCCAGGCTGCCCGTTGCCAGTTTCGATCGAATCGCATTCAGCCGCTGAACGATCAGGTTGACGATGTTGTCCAATTGGCCCGATGCGATTGCGGCGCGCGCAGGCAGGGGGACTTCAGCGGCTGCTTTGCCACAGAGCGGAATCAGCGGCATCCAAACCTTACCCTGGGGCAACGCCGGATTCGGGCTGGGACAGCCGGACAGAAACTGAGCCTTGATTTGGTCGGCATAGGGCCCGGCTGCCGCAAGCGCCTGGTCAATGATGGGATTTGTTGCAACCAATGCGAAGTGCTCGCGCAGGAACTGCTGGCAATTTCTGCGGCCGAGCAGGAAGTCGTGCTTGCGGAAATCGCGACACAGGAAGCCGCCGAAAGCGCCGAGCGATCCGCATTGCAGTGCAGGCTTCCCTTTTTGAGCGGAGTCGGGGTCGGATGGGGCAATGGCGAAACGGCTGAAAGAAGTGCCGCCCATAAGCGCCGAGAGGCTCTCGCCCAGAAAGCGCGACTGCGAGAGGGTGACGTTGAAGAAGCTCATGAGGATGGTCCAAATGCCCTGGTGATCGGTGGGGACGTACGGCCCGGAGAAGTCGCTGTCGCCCATGGGAAATGGAGCGACGGTGAGGACGGCCGCGTTTGCCTGTTCCGGCGACGAGGGATTGGAGGCCTGGCTCAATTGCTCCGCGAGATAGTTGTCGGCCAGCTCGAATGGAGTGTTGTCGGTGACGCCTCCGTCGACATTCACGGTTTGAATGGTGGCGCCGAGACCGGGAGGAAAGGCGGGAGGAAGTTGCTTGGAGCCTGGGCTTAAAGGCTCCCAACCCGGGATTTGATAATCGGCAACATCGCGGGTGAGAACGCGCGAGGCGAGTGCGACGGGTACGGCCCCAGTGGCCTTCGCTGCTTCCTGGAGCAGGGGCCATGCTCCCTGCCCGGGCTGGCCGGCCGGTAGTTGTTTGGCTAAAGGCGGAACGGGCGAATCAGCCGGTGTGCCGTGGGTGACTTGAAATTGCAGCCGGTCGCCGTAGTAAGACACAAATTCCTCAGCCGAAGTTGCGCCCGTGTAGAGACCGTAGGGAGTTCCGCGGGCGTTGGTCAGAGTGAGAAAGAGGTTGAGATTATCGGCGATGTAAGGCCGCCGCAGTGCGCCGGTGGGCGTGAGCGCATAGGCTGCGATCTCGTCGATGACGCTGCAGTCGAGGATTGAAAGCAGCGGACCGTCGCCGGCAACATCGTTTGTCTCAAGGAGCCGGGAAATGTCGATTTTGTTGACCCAGCTCTCGTAAAAGGTGTTGGTTGTGTTCTGTTCGTCGCCCGTTTCAATGTGTTGGAAGGGCTGCTGCACCATGACGGAAGCGATTGCCGCGCACATGCCGCCGGCGGAAGCTCCGGTGAAAACGTCGATTTGGACATCGTGGAGCGGCGCGACGGGCGGAACGGGGCCCGGTGCGGGATTGGCCAGGTAGGCTTTGAAAGCCGCCTTCGCGGCTTCCCATTCTTCCAGCGCCTCCATGAGGAAATCGAGCACTCCTGCGGTGTAGGCTCCCGCGGAGACATCTCCTGCCATATTGATGCCAAGCCTGAATTTAGCCATGTGTCACCTGCCGTGAGTGGAATGATTGCGCGGGTGCGGCAGTCGAGGACACGGAGAGTGGACGAATACATTCCTGGACGGAATTGCACCCATTGCACAAAGTCAACGCGCGGGGAACTCAAAACGAACAGGGCTCGAACTGATTTGATATCGACTGAGAATGGATGCTACCACAAGGAGATTAAGAAAAATCAACTAGAAACGCGCTAGAGGGAGTGCCATGGGTCACTTGATGAGGGCTTTGGCGCGGTGGCGTGCGCGGACGAGAACCAGATCCAGCAGATAGATGAAGACAAGGACATTGATGGCGAACAGGCCGATGCGAATCCAGGAGACGTGGCGATAGATCTCGAAGAGCTCCCACGGAAGGAACGATGCGGTAATGGCGAGAGTGAGGAACTCGCCCCAGGCCTTTTCAAGATAGAGGCCGATGCCTTCGGCCAAGGTGACGGCGGCGTAGCAGAAGGCAAAGAAGCCGATACGGCGCAAGAGAGGATCGTGAACGAGGGAGGCTTTATCAAGGATGAAAGTGACAAGACGCGACTCGGGATTGAAACGCAAGTGACGAGCAAAGAGGTCGATTTCGTCGGCGAGGTCTTTGTGCAGGAGACGATTGGCGCCAATGCCAATGGCGATGAAGAGCAGAGCGTGGAGGAGTTTATAGATCGCGATGAGAAGCAGAAGGCGATTGTGGCGCTTGCCGCTGGGGCGATTTAGAGAGGAGGAGCGTGCCATGATGGCGCGGACGTGCGCTGTGATTAAGGGTAAATGATCAGACGGCAGCGGAGTCAGCGGTGCCGTAGCCAACCGGTCGACGAGGCAGGGCGACCGGAGCTTCGGCCTGACCAGCACTTCGGGCATACCCTCAGAAGCGTACTCCGCCGCCGAAGCTCAGCAACAACCCTGTTTGCGCCTGGCCGGGAATGGAGATCCACTCGCCGGTGGAGAAGTAGGTCTTCGGTTGATAGAAGACGGTCGCACTGCCCGCCTCGAAGCGAAGAATCGTGCGGCGGGATGGGTATGCCTCGTAGATGGCGCCTACATCGAGCACTGGGTTGGTAAACATTCCGCGGCTGAGCACAAGGTGGCCATTGGGCAGCTCGGTTAGTCTGGTTTCCGTTTCCCCGAAGGTGATTGTTCCTCCATGCACTTTGGCGAAGTAGCCCATGTGGTCGCGGCGGATGCCAATCTTCAGGCCCGTGAGGGGCTCCAGGGACCGGCCGCCGGACTGGACATCGGAGAACACGTTGCCGTTCAATCGCATTGGGCCGGAGTAGATGAGCGCGCTATCCCAGGAAAGATGGCGGCTGAAGTTCCAGGATGCCCAAACGGATGGGCTTGGGAAAATCTGAAAAAAGCTTGGGATATTACCCGAAGTGCCTCGGGGCTGGAGTGAAAACGCGGCACCGACGTCCCATCCGGCCGGGGTTGGGATGTGCTCCGAATACGCGTCATGAGCCGATCCGAAGCTCCTGACGACCGACAGCCGCAGATCGAGATGCTGCAGCGTACCGCCGGAGCGAACCGAGAGCACATTCCCGCTAGTCTCCAGGACCTTGGGGAACTGCATGGAAAGCAGGCGGGCAGCATCGAACCGCAAGGAGTAACGGCCAGCTAGACTGCGTTCCACCACGCCGCCGTATTCCAGCGCAAAATTCGTGATGCGCAAGCAGCCTACATACACGCCCTGGGTGAAGTCCCAGTCGCCGCAACTCGAGCTTTCGACGCCGACCTGCGTCTTACCGTAGAAGCCCCAATGCGCTCCGCGCCAGCCCGCCTTTACACCTCCGAGGGCAAGAGCTTCGCGGCCGGCCTCCTGCGCATAATTCGCGCGAAAGAATTGCGAGGTGGGCCGGAATTCACCCTCGACCGCCAGGCTCGGAGAGAGGTTGCGGGTATAGCCGAGGGAGAGCGCTGGCCCCCCCAGGTGATGGTCGCCGACAAACTGGCCGTTTGGGTTGTATTCGAGGTTCCAGGTCCGCTGTGCGATGCCAATGGAGACTTCGTTCGTTGAAAAGCTCTGCGCGTTAAGGAGGACCGCGGTAGAGAAGATGCCCGCGGCAAGAGCGGCGATTTGGAGCGTCCGAATCATATTCCGCCGAAGGCAGTAGGAAGCCTCACGGAAAGCGAACTCGCTGAGGCATGATGGCCCGATTAAGCTCGGCGCATGAATAGCTTTGAGAGAAAAGTTTGGCTGATATCGTAACGCCGAAGCGTTGGGGCGTCAAGCAGTTGTCGACGAGGCTGCGAAGGACGAATGGAAGTTCGCAATACGCCCTCGAAGCTAGCCGAATTGGCAAGTGGGCAAAGTCATTTCTTGAGATGCAGCAGAGATCCGCGGTCCAGGGGTTCGCCGTCAAGGATGATGGTGGAGATGCGGCGGGCGTTCCAGATGTTGGCAGTGGGGTCGGAGTCGAGGACGAGGATGTCGGCGCGGCGGCCGGGAGCGATGAGGCCGAGCTCGTTCCAGCCGAGCTGCAGGGAGTAGTTGTTCGTCGCGGCGGCGAGGGCTTCGCGCGGAGACAAGCCGAGACGGACCAGCAGCTCAAGCTCGGTGTGAAGCGAGACGCCGGGCATGGTTCCATTGGCGTCAGCGCCTGAACCGGCGAGGTAGTGAGGAAAAGCAGAAAAGATGGTCTGATTGATGTGCCAGAGACGCAGAGCGCTTTGACCGGCCTTCTTCTGCAGGTCTGCCTCCATCCAATGCTGGGCGGTGGCGGGAAGGTGGCGCGACCAGGTTGGGAGCGGGAACGTCATTTCGCCGGTTGAGGGATCGGAGGGATGAAACATGCGGCCGGGATCGAGAAGTGTCGCGGCCGGCTCCTGCCAGAGATCGCGATGACCGGGAAGCTCAACATAGTAGAGGCTGAGCGCGGGCATGAGCGCGGCATGATGCGTGGCGAGGAAACGGGCGTAGTCCCGCAGACGGGCATCGGTGGGCGGGATACGCTCCGAGTAGTCGTAGGCAGTGTCGGCGGAGGGACCGTCGGGGTCGTCGACCAACGGACGCTGGAGCTCGTCGGGAATGACGCCAAGATCGTAGTGGTCCATCCCGACAAGAGCGTCGACGCCTGCTTCATCGCCGACGCGGTAGGGCGTGGACACAAACTGGCCGTAGGTGGCCAGACCCATCTCGTGAGCGCGCGCAATCATCCACTGCGAGTTGGCGGCGGTGAGGTGTGCAGTGAGGAGAAGCACGCGCGTGCCGATGTGAGCGGTGGCCGCCATCTGGCGGGCCGTGTCCTGTGGGGTGAGCTCGGCGGGATGCGCGCCCTGGCGGAGCTTCGAGACCCACTCGGGCTGCCGGGCCAAAAGGCTCCAGTCGTCGGTGACGCCGATCGAGTCAATGGGATAGACATGCGGGCTGGGTTGGGCAGTGATATCGATGAAGCCGCGTTCCGGGTCGGCGCGGGCGACGACTGTGGTGACGCCCATGTAGAGATTGGCGTTGGCCTGGGCTTGCGAGTTCATGCCGGCAAAGCCGTCGATGAGCCCGGGAATTAGAAATTTGCCGGTGCAGTCGATGATGCGGGCGTCTTTGGGAACGGAGACCTGGTCAGGCAGGCCGACGTCGGTGATGCGTCCGGCGCGAATGACGACAATGGCGCCGGGAATGTCGCGAGCGGAGTCACCCCAGCCTGTCACGTCGACAACGGTACCGCCGGTAAGAACAAGCGGGGCGGATGGCGCGGTGGACTCTGGCTGAGATCGAGCAGGAACCGAGGCCAGAGCACAGCCGATTACAACGAGACCCGGGAAAAAGCGGAACAGGCGCATGGATAGGACGATCTGAAGAGGATTGTCGCACAAAGACAGTGCTCAGTGGTCGGTGGGCAGGGAAATGGGGCGGGGGATGGCCATTGGCTCAGCAAGTTAGCGCGGTATTTGCGTTGGGAGGATCGGTTTCGGCCGGGAGCACGTGACCGCGGCAGCGGCGGCGACGATCAGGATGGGGAAACACTGCACGGTATAGCGGGGCTCAGGATTTTCCATGGCGCCAAGGAGGATGAATCGCAGAATGAGATAAGAGCCGAGCATCCATGGCAACGGAACGCGGCGGCGAATGAACGCCCAGGCTGCAGCGGCGACATAGAAGAGGTTGAGCAGGCCGAGAGAAATAGCCCAGGCGGATTCGGCGGGGTGTTCGCTCCAGCGCCACCAGAAGACATCGAGGCCGAACTCGAGCGTTCGGGGACGGAGCAGCATGTCAGCGTCGCGCAGCAGCGGCAAGCCGACGTAGTAGCGGATGGGATGGGTCTTGATGTTCGCATCAGCCACGGCGGCGAAGCGATCAATGAGCGAGGGAGTGAGAGAGAAATCGCGGTTGTACTCGGCGAGAAGCTGAAGCCCGTACGCGCGCTGCTCTGGCGAATCGAAGGCGCCCTGGGGAATGTCGAGGGGATCCACAAAGTCTCCGGGGAACTTCCAGCAGACGACGGCAGTGTCGACGAATTCGACGGTCCACGTCCGCAGCCAGCGGCGCGCGCCGGCAATCGAGAGCTCACCGGGGTCGCCGTAACGCGGCGCCAGCGGCTGAAAGATGTGGAATACCTCCCAGTTGCGAACGGTCCACGGGACCAGAGGCAGCAGGGCGGCAAGCGAAAAGATGGATGTGACAGCGAGGGTGTGGCTGAAGGCTACAGGCGCGGGCTGCGCCGCAACTCGCTTGCGGAGCGTATAGAGAAACAAGCCGATAGCAATGGCGGCGAAGAGGAAGATACCGTCGGGACGAAGCAGTGTGCCGAGCGCCGCGGCGCAGCCAGCGAGGATCAACGCGGAGAGGTCGTGCGTGCCGGAGGCTTCAGCGGCGATAGCGCGGCCGGCGGCGTAAATGCCGAGAGAGATGGCGAAGACCGAGAAGCACTCGGTCATGGCGATGGCCGAATAAACGGCGGTGAAGGGGCAGAGCATGGCCAGGGCGAACGTGACCTCGGCTGCGCGATCGGATAAGTGGCGGCGCGCAAAAGCCGCAAGCAGCAAACCGGAGATGAGATCGACAGCGGTCTGATAGAGAAAGACAGCGGTGAACCACGTGTTTGGCCAGTGACGTGCGAAAAGCGACTCGAACGTAGCAAGAAAGATGGGATAGCCGGGAAGGCGATAGGTTGAAGGGCCGAGGTCGTCGCCGGTTCCCGTGCCGTAGATGCCGTAGTGGAAGAGATTGTGACCCATCTGGAGGTAGTCGATCGTGTCGTCGTCGACGGGCCGTGGAAAAGAGATGAAAATCAAACGCAGGATGAGACCCGCAGCGAGCCATAGAATCCAGCGGCGAGGCAAGCGAAACCTGCGAATACCGGGGAGCATGTTTGCAGGATACAAGACCAGAGAGGAGAGAAAAGAGATCGGGGATTACAAAATGCGACGCCCAGAATCAGCTGGCGACGAGGGTGGGACGGCGGCGGCGTGTGAGCAGCGGGAGAACCTGCGAGAAAGCTGCTTCAGCGGTAAGGCCGTAGCGCGCGCGCAATGCGTCGACTTTGCCGTGCTCGATGAACTGGTCGGGCCAGCCGATGCGGACGACGGGAACGGAAAGTCCCATTTCGTCGAGAGCCTCGACGACGGCGGTTCCGAAGCCGCCCATTTTCACGTGGTCTTCAAAGGTCACGAAGGCGGCAACGCGGCCGGCGTAGCGAGCGAGGACCTCGCGATCGAGCGGCTTGATGAAACGAGGATTGATGACGGCGGCGGAGTAGCCGTCGCGGTCGAGAAGTTGGGCAAGCGATCTCGCGAGCGAGATCATGGGGCCGAGGCCGAGGATGGCGACGTCAGATCCATCGGAGAGGATTTCTGCCTCGCCAATAGGAAGCAATTGCGGTTCGGGCTTGCGAGCTACGCCGGCGACCGCGCCGCGCGGATAGCGGATGGCGCTGGGGCCGGGAAGGTCGAGAGAGGTCTTGAGCATGTCGGCCAGCTCGTCTTCGTCCTTTGGCGACATGAGCACGATTTCCGGAATGCCGCGCAGATAGGCGATATCGAAAAGGCCGTGATGCGTGGGACCGTCGTCACCGGAAAGGCCCGCCCGATCCATGCAGAACAGGACGGGCAGTTTTTGCAAGCACACATCGTGAACGATGGGATCGAAAGCGCGCTGGAGGAATGTTGAATAGATGGCGCAGACGGGGCGGTAGCCGCGCGTGGCCATGCCTGCGGCAAAGACGACGGCATGTTCCTCGGCGATGCCGACGTCGAAGTAGCGGTTTGGATGACGTGGCCGGAAGTGATCGAGGCCGGTGCCGTTAGGCATTGCAGCGGTGATGGCAACGATGCGCGGGTCTTTCGCGGCGAGATCGGCAAGTGTGTTGGCGAAAACTTCGGCGTATGTCGGCGAGCCGTCAGGCGTCATGCCGGTTTCTGGATCGTAAGGGCCGAGACCGTGAAACTTCTTCTGACCGTCGAGAGCGGGCTGAAAGCCGCGGCCTTTTTGCGTGAGAATGTGGAGCAGAACGGGATGGTCGAGGGCCTTGAGGAACTTGAAGGTCTCAACAAGCAGCGGAAGATTGTGGCCGTCAATGGGGCCGAAGTACTCTAGGCCGAACTCCTCAAAGAGAATGGAGGGCCATAACATGCTTTTGGCAGCTTCCTCGGCGCGGCGAACAACTTTGATGGCGGTTTTGCCGGCGAAACGCTCGATGAGACGAGTGGCTCGGTCGTGCAAATGCTGGTAGTGCTCGTTGGTGACAATGCGGTGGAAATAGCGGGCCACTGCGCCCACGTTGCGATCGATGGACCACTCGTTGTCATTGAGGACAACGATCATGCGTTTGGTATGGGCGGCGATGTTGTTGAGCGCTTCAAAGGTAATTCCGTTGGTGAAGGCGGCGTCGCCTGCGACAGCGATGACATGCTCGTGACCGCCTGCGAGATCGCGGGCCACGGCCATTCCGAGTCCGGCAGAAAGCGCTGTTCCGGCGTGACCCGCGCCGTAGCAGTCGTGCTCGCTCTCCGTGCGCAGCATGAAACCATTGAGGCCGCCAGGCTGGCGGATGGTCGAGAAGCGATCAAGGCGGCCGGTCAGGAGCTTGTGAATGTAGGCCTGATGGCTTACGTCGAAGAGGATCTTGTCTTCGGGCGTGGAAAAGACCGCGTGCAGGGCGAGGGTGAGTTCGACGACGCCAAGGTTGGGACCGAGATGGCCGCCGGTTTTCGAAAGGGTCTGGACGAGGAAGCTGCGGATTTCGTCCGCGAGCGAGACCATCTGTTCAGCATTCAACCGCTTCAGGTCAGCAGGAGAATGAATGGTCTCCAGAAGTGTTGCCATTTCATTCCTTCCCCCGGGGGAGGACCGGGAATCCAGGGAAGAACTCGATCCGCAATGCGACCCCTAAATCGGGGGTCTTGACCTAATGAATGAAGGCCTGCCAGCCCCTAGTATACCTGCGAAGCAGATCGCAACTATGGAGGATTAGACGCGAGATTCGGAATGAAGTTTCGGCTTGGAGGCGTCGATGCGCGAGGCAGCTGCGAAATAAAAACGTCTATACTGAAGCGGCGCCGGGAGGAACACGAACGGGATGCGTATATGGGCTACTCTGCTGCTTCTTTGGGGAATTGCATGGCCGGCCATGGCGGCGGACAAAACCCTTTCCATCGAGCAGATGGAGCAAATCCTGGTCAAGCTCCACGGCAAGCCCGATGGGAAGGTAGCTGGAGAGCTTGAAGGCGTGCAGCTGACTGAACGAATGAGCCCGGCACGGCTGGCGCAATGGGAGGCCGAGTTTCCGGGTAAGCGGACCCATGAAGAGCTTGTGAAGCTGGCGGACATGTCGGCTTTTCTGAACCCGCCGGCAAGCGATGTGCTTCGCGATCCCCCGCCGGACATGGAAACCCAAGAGCGCATGGTGGCGATGGCCGTGGACTACGTGAGGCTGACAACGGCGCGGCTGCCGGACTTCTACGCGACACGCGAAACCACGCACTTTGAAGACACTCTGACGCGCAAGACGGACTACTCCTATGCGCCTTCGATGGGGATGAGCGAGCACCCCACGATGGGCTCGGCGCTTCCTGTGGCATCGGGAGGAGGAGGCAGCGTTGCTGAATACAGGGGACTGCACGGCGCGGGTGAATTCAGCATGACTGTCACCTATCGAGACGGGCATGAGGTGCTTAACGAGGATGCGGAGAAGCGGGCGAAAGAGGAGGAGGCTTCTCTGGGGCTGACTTCAAGTGGGGAGTTCGGGCCGATCCTCGCGGCCGTAATCGGAGATGTTGCGCACACTGGTGTGGCTTGGGTGCGATGGGAGCCGGGCAATGGCGAACCGGCGGCCGTGTTCCGCTATGTGGTGCCGGCCGGCCAATCGCATTTCAGGATAGGCGTCAACATCCAGGGCAAGCAGCAGATGATCGTTCCTGCTTACCACGGAGAAATCGAGATCGATCCGGCAACCGGGGAAATTCTCCGCCTCAGCCGAGTGGCGGATCCGGCGCCCCCGAACGCAGCGATGAAGGCCGCGATCATAGTGGACTATGCGCCGGTGAAAATCGGGGATCAAAGTTACGTCTGCCCCGCGCGAGGCGTGGCGTTCTCCATGATTCCGGTTCCGAGCGCCGGCGTGAGTGACCCTTCGGCTCTGCCCATGCAGACGAAATTGAACGACATCGAGTTCACCCACTATCACCAATTCGGCTCTGAGGCGCGAATCCTGGCGAATGCAAGCCCCGGCGACCAAAATGGCGCAGCACCCACCAATGGGGCACCGTCCGGAGGCACTTCGGGGGGGCCTGCCACATCCAGCGCGCCGACCGAGCCAGCAACAACCGCCAGTACAGGTGCGGCTGCTGACACGACATCCGGCGCAGTTCCGCAGACGGCAGAACAAACCGCGGCGACGCCTGCGGCTGATTCTGCCTCCGCGCCCGCAGATGAGACGGCGAAACCGGCACAGTCTGCACCTCCGGCCGAAAATGCGGAAAACACGCCTGCCGCGGGTTCAAATGTGCCGGCAGCCGGCACGCCCGCCGAGGCTTCAGCGGCCCCGCCGATTCCACTAGGCCCGGCAGCGGCAGCGCCAACCCTGAAAGTGAGCTCGCGGCTGGTGATTGTCGACGTTGTGGCCAGGAACGGCGATCACCCGGTTTCAGGACTCAAGCAAAGCGATTTTGCTGTTTATGAGGATGGCGTACCGCAAACCATCCACGATTTCACTCCGCATGTTGTCGATGAAACAGCCGCGTCTGCCAACACCGCGAATGCCGAGCCTTCCTCGCCGCCGCCGGGCACCTTTACCAATCTGCCGATCGCGAATGTGACCGACTCCATCACAGTGCTGCTTCTGGACGGGGTCAATACGGCGCCGACCGACGTGGCTTATGTGCGCCGCGAAATGATCAAGTTCCTGAAAGCCCAACCGCCTGGCCAGCGCATGGCAGTTTTTGCGCTCGGGCACCGGCTACAACTGTTGCAAGGGTTCACAACCGACACGACCCAACTTGTGACAAAACTGGAAAAGGCGAATGCCACTGCGCCGACATCATTGCTTCCTAGCGAAGACCAGACATTCCAGGAGCGGCAAGAACTGACCGATCAGGTCACCGCCGGAGTTTCGAGCATAGACGTGGCCAACACTCAGAACTTTATGAGCCAAGCCGACGCCGGCCAGACTTCAATGCGGATGAACGTCACCATCGAAGCCATCCAACAACTCTCGCGGTACGTGGCGGGCATGCAGGGGCGTAAGAACTTGATTTGGTTTTCCGGCTCGTTTCCGCTGCAGTTCTTTGCTGTGGTTGACACCGTCGGAAATGGTGGAGGCGTAACCCCCACGATTCAGGCAACAGGGTCCTTTGAGAAGGAGCTGAAGGAAACCGCGGACATGCTGGTGGCGGCCCGCGTGGCGGTTTATCCGGTTGATGTGCGGGGCACGTTGACGCAGCCAATGTTCACATCCTCGCAACAGACGGATTATGCGCAACAAGTCTCAGGTCCTCCTGGGAGTAAGGCCGGGACTGGTGGAGGGGAAGTGTTCGGGGCGGGCACAGGAGGTGCGTTCGGGACGGATCGGCAGGTGTCCGAGCAGCAGATTGCATCCGAGCATACGACGATGGACGTCCTCGCGCAACAAACCGGAGGGCGAGCGGTCTACGACTCCAACGGCTTGCAACACGCCATGGCCGAAGCTCTCAGCGATGGGTCGAACTACTACACACTGGCCTATGTGCCCACCAACACAAAATACAACGGCGCACAGCGCAACATTGAGGTTCGCCTGACGCAGGGAAAAGCTCAACTGTTCTACAGGCGAAGCTACTACGCCGATGCTGGGGACAATACCCCAACCGCGGGCGGCGACAAAGGGCTCATCAGCGCTGCGGCGGTGCTGGGCGCGCCGTCATCGACGCAGATTCTGATTCAAGCCAGAGTCCTGCCGGAGGGGGATCCCGCACTCGCTGGTTCCATGCCAGAGAAGGAACTCAAGGAGAATCTAACCCGCGCGTTCAAAGGTGCGCCGCATCGTTTCGTAGCGGACCTTGGATTCCAACTCGCGGACCTGACTTTTGCTGAGGGAGCAAATGGAGCGCGGACTGCTCGGCTGGAGATTGCGCTGGTGGCCTACGACAAGGACGGGCAGCCTGTGAATTCGCTGGGCCGCCAATTCGATCTGACTCTTCCAGCCACGCAGTTCGAGCAGCTGAGTGCGGCAGGAAAAAACATTCCTGCGCGTCTTGCAATCGACTTGCCATCAGGTGCGGACGTTGTGCGTGCGGTGGTGTACGACGCGGCCTCAGCCAAGATCGGATCGCTTGAGATTCCGGTCGAGGTGACGGGCGCGGGGAACGCTGCTGGAGCGAACACATCTCCCAATTGATCGCTGAGAGAACCACGACCTTCGCGCCGATGAAACGCTTCCGGAATCAGCAACGCTGTTCCATGCCGGTGCAGTGCCAGGCATTGTAGGATGGGCGCATAGACATCCAGCTACAAGGAGGCAAGGAACGTGTCTGCAATGCGAAATCTTTTTTCATCGTTCATTTTGCTTGCGGGATTGATGGGGACGGGTTCCAGCACGGCGTGCGCACAGTTGCTGGAGCCGGCGGCGCCATCGCAGACACCCAATCCTCTGACTGACTCGACGGTTAAGCCGGGCAAGATGCAGCTTTTCGATTTGGAGGCGAGCTTCGCAAGGGATGTGCTGGAACGGGGAGGCCAAGGATTTGCGTCCTGGTTTGCCGACGATGGCGTGGCACTGGGAAACGGAGTTGCTCCGCTGATCGGGAAAGTGGCAATTGCCAAATCCGCGAATTGGTCGCCCAGGGACTATCAACTTACCTGGACGCCGACCGACGCGATGATGGGTCCGTCCGGAGACATGGGCTACACGTGGGGCCATTTTGAGGGGCACAGCAAGGACGCGAACGGAAATCCTGTGCTCACCAGCGGGCGGTATATCACAATGTGGCGCAAAGAGCCCGACGGAAGCTGGAAAGTCGTTCTGGATGCCGGGGCAAACGAGCCGCCGGCTGCGGGCGATTGCTGCAAACTGCCGTCACAGTGAAAAGTGACGATTGCGCTGTGCACACTGGGCGATGAGCGACGACGATTCGCGGTGAGACTATTGGCGAACTCTGCCGGTAACAGTGGAAAAGTCTCCATGGTAATCATGAAATAGATCGAATGGTGCATTAAAACGCGGGTACTTGAGTTGTACAGCTTTTTCCTTCAACTCACCAGATAGTGGAAGAGTCAAGTTTGTCAATCTCTTTGATACTTGCTGCAAGAGCAGGCTCTAGGTACGTGTATCTATATGGGAACTACAGTAGGTTCGCACAGGGTTGAGAACCAGGCGGGGGTGGTGCGCCCGGAGATAGGAATCTTCGATCGCAACCCCGATCCCGCTCTCGACGAGCTTGTTGAGCTCGCGACAGTGTTGTGCGACGCGGACTACGGCTACATCGGCTGGATGGACTTCAACCGGCTCTGGTTCAAGGCGCGATTTGGGTTCAAGGCTACAGACCAGCCTCGCGCCAGTACCGCATGCCAATGGATGCTGGAAACGGGCGAGCCGATGTTGATTGCGGACGCAAGCCAGGATCCACACTTTCCACCCGAGGGAATCCCTCTGCCGGGGGCGAGTCCCTGCCTTTCCTACGCGGCAGTTCCGCTCTTCAGCAGCGACGAGCACCTGATTGGCACGATGGCAGTGCTGTCGCAAAAGGCAGATCAATTCAAGCTGGAACATTTGACTCTCCTGGAGATTCTGGGCCGCCAGGCGGTGACGCGGCTTGAATTGTACAGCCGGATCCGGCTGCAGGAGCAGGCGCAACGGCAGCGGCAGCGCACGGAGCGCGCGTTGGAGATCGAGCGCTGTTTTGTTGCTGCGACGCTGGACTCAATTCCGGCGCTGGTGACGGTCCTCGATACGGCGGGGCGCGTGGTGCGCATGAATTATCCCTGCGCACAATTGACAGGATTGAGCCTTGCGCATGCCGTGGGCCGGCCATTCGTGGATGAGTTTCTGGAAGCCAACGACCGCGGCTGGGCGGCAGGCAAGCTGCGCGAGGCGTCGGCCGGGCAAGCATCGGGCCCGCATGAAACACTTTGGCGGGCCGCCGGTGGGGAAAGCCGGCGCGTGAGCTGGACGTTGCGGCCGCTGATGGGTCCGAGTGGAGAAATCCAGTACCTGATTGTGAGCGGGCAGGACGTAACCGACCAGCGTGAGATGGAAAAGACGCTTCTTAAGAGCGAGGCGCGCTATCGCGAGGTTGTGGAAAACAGCCTTGGCTTTGTGTTCACCTGCTCGATGGAGGGGCGGCTCACCTCGCTGAACGCATTCACGGCCGAGACGCTCGGATATCGCGCCGAAGGCTTGGTAGGGCGCATGTTGACGGAACTGATGGACGCCGAAGGAGCGGCGGCATTCCAGGATTGCCTGAATACGCTGGAGAGCGCGGAGGAGTGGCAGGGAGCATTGCCGTTGCGCCGGAGCGATGGTGTTTACCGGCGCATTGCGGTGCGCAGCCGGCGCATGCAACTCCCAGGCGAACGGCCATTCGTGCTCAATCACGGCATGGACGTGACCGAGCAGTATGAAGCCGAAGAGGCGCTGCACATAGCGACGCGGCAGCGCGAGCTGATTTTGGAAGCGGTGGACGACGGTATTCTCGGCACGGACCTTTACGGCAAAGTGACCTTCATCAACGAAGCCGGAGCGAGAATGCTTGGCTACGAGGCCGATCAGCTGGTGGGGCGCGATCTGCATGAGCTTATCCATCACAGCCACGCCGACGGGACCCCGTATTCGCGATCAACAAGCCCGATTCTTCAGGCGCTGCGGCGTTCGGAGCCGATCCGCATGCGGGACGAAGTGTTTTGGCGCAAGGATGGAACGGCGATTCCCGTCGAATACAGTGCCACTCCGCTGCTTGAGGAGGGCCATGTTTCCGGAATGGTGGTCTCATTCCAGGACGTGAGCGAGCGGAGGCGCCTGGAGAAGATGAAGGACGAGTTCATCTCCACGGTAAGCCACGAATTGAAAACACCGTTGACCTCGCTGCGCGCGTCGCTGGGACTCATTCAGAGCGGCACGCTCGACAAGCGCCCGGAAAAGCAGCGCCAGATGATCGAAATGGCGATCGGAAACTGCGACCGGCTGGTGCGGCTGGTCAACGACATTCTGGATTTCGATCGCGGAGAAAAAGGAAGGCTGCCACTGAATCGGGAGGCGGTGGATCCGATGACGCTGGTTCGGCGGTCAGCCGACGTGGCGCACAACGCCGCTACGCAGGCACGCATCGACTTTCGCTTTGAAGTGAATGCCGCGCCGGTCTTCGCGGATGAGGACCGCGTGTTGCAGGTGCTGAATGAGCTGGTGGGCAACGCCATCAAGTTTTCGCCGCCGGGAACAGCCATCCGGCTGGCGGCGTGGGACGTGGACGGAGTTGCGCCGGACGCCGGCGCTTCAGAAGGTGGCGCGGTGTGCTTCATGGTAGAAGACCAGGGACGCGGCATCGCACCGGAAAAACTGGAGCGCATCTTCGATCGATTCGAGCAGGGCGATGCGTCGGACTCGCGCGCGCTGGGCGGAACGGGGCTCGGATTGGCACTCTGCCGCAGCATTGTGGAGCAGCACGGCGGCCGCATCTGGGCGGAGAGCGAAGTGGGCAAGGGAACTAGATTCATGTTCACACTGCCGGTGGCTGGCGAAAGCAACTAAAAAGCGCCCTTCGCCTTGAAGTTGCAGGCCAGGTATCCGTTCAATTCTCGACTCACACGCTGCGTTCATGGCCGCGGTGCTTCGACCCTCTCTTTTCAAGCCTGACCCGATAAAGATCGGCTGATTATCGCGCCGCGCACCGGAATCGGGACTATAATCGTGCTCAAATTCCCATGAATGGCCGGCAAGCTAGTTCGCCGTATCCCGTGCGCCCCCAATGGGGTGGCACGCCTCTTCCGCATCGATTGCGAAGTTTCTGGCTTCGCGTTTCCGCCGGCATGAAACTCGACGACATGTGGAACCAACTGCGTTCGGACGCGCAGACGACGTATCGACTGTACTCGCGCGAGGTCGATGCAGCGCGGCCCGCAGGTGAAACCCGGTCGAGGCATTTCATCCACGTCGCGAAACAGTTCTTCTGGGCAATTCTGGAGAAGCTGACACCGGCGCGCCGCATCTTGCTGCTTCTGGCGTTGGTGCTGCTTCTGCTGCCACAGGCGGAGATGATTGGCAATCCGGGCCAGCATTGGGAGTTTCGGTTTGAGGCGCACCTGGCCGGAGGGCTGCTGATGTTCGGGCTCTTGATGCTCGAACTGACGGACCGTGTGGTCATGAAGCGCGATCTTCAAATTGCCAAAGAAATCCAGGCGTGGCTCTTGCCATCGCGGCCGCCAAAGTTGCCCGGACTGGACATTGCGTTCGCGACGAGCCCGGCAAATACAGTTGCCGGCGACTATTACGATGTGTTTCCGCGGAATGGGCTCGATGGAACCGCGGTAACGGGTGGCGCGGAGAGCTTTTTGATTGTCGTGGCGGATGTAGCGGGCAAGAGTGTTCCCGCGGCCATGTTGATGGCGACGATCCAGGCAAGCCTTCGCACCCTGAGCATGACGCCAGGCTCGCTTCTTGAGCTGGTATCGCGGATGAATCGATACGTTTGCAGCAATAGCCAGAATGGACGCCGATTTACGACCGCTTTTCTCGCAGAATTCGATCCGGCTTCGCGCGTACTGTCCTATGTGAACGCGGGGCACAATCCTCCTGTGTTGCGTCACAGTTCCGGTAGGACCGAGGAATTACAGGCGGGAGGATTGCCTCTGGGCGTGATGGAGGATGCGAGCTACGAAAGCGGAACGGTGACGCTGGAGCCGGGCGACGTGCTGGCAGCGTTTACAGACGGACTGGTGGAAGCCGAGAACCTTCGGGGCGAAGAATACGGGCTCGCGCGTTTTCTCGCAATACTTTTCGCGAACGCACCGGCGCCGGCGGACGCAATTCTGCGTTCGGCCCTATTCGACATTGATCGATTTGTGGGCCAGGCGGCGCAGCACGACGATGTGACACTGATGTTACTGAAGGTGAGCTGACCCGATACGCGCGGGTCGTGGCGTTGGATTCGCGATCTGGCAGAGACGTGGGACTGCGCCGTGAGACACTGGCATCGGCGGCGCTCCCCGTTCCAAGTCCGCAGCCGCCGGTTCATCCCGCATGGGCGTCTACACACGCTTTTCCAATTTGCTGTTTGGGCGGCCTCTGCCAACTACTGCGGAGCGCGCCGAGTGCATTGGACCGCTCGCTGGAATCCCGGTCTTTGGGCTCGACGCACTGAGCTCGGCGGCGTATGGACCTGAAGCGGCGCTCACCTTGCTCATTCCGCTCGGCCTGATGGGCGTGAAATACATCGTGCCCGTCAGCTTCGCCATTGTCATCCTTCTGACCATTGTCTATTTCAGTTATCGGCAGACGATCGAGACCTATCCGCACGGCGGAGGCTCCTACACAGTGGCCAGCCAGAACTTGGGCGAGGGCGCGGGACTGCTGGCGGCGGCAGCACTGATGGTCGACTATGTCCTCACCGCATCGGTGGGCATCTCAGCGGGAGTGGGCGCTCTAATCTCAGCCGTTCCCAGCCTTCAGCCGCACACACTGGAGATTTGTCTGGCCGTTCTGGCGATCCTGACCATCATCAACATGCGCGGAGTGCACGACACAGGCGTCGTGTTCATGATTCCGACGTATCTGTTTACGGCAACTCTCCTCATTGTGATTGCCGTAGGCGGATGGCAGGTGGTGCATGCCGCAGGGCATCCATTACCGGCGACGCGGCTGCCGGCGATCCCGGCGGCAACGACCATGGTGAGCTGGTGGCTGATTTTGAAAGTGTTCTCATCGGGCTGCACTGCGATGACGGGCGTGGAGGCGGTGAGCAACGGCGTGACGGCGTTTCGCGAGCCGACGCGCAAGAACGCTAAGATCACGCTGACCATTATCATCGCGCTGCTAATTCTCTTGCTGGCGGGCATCGCGCTGCTGTGCCGCGCCTATGGCATTGCGGCTACCGATCCCGGCAAGGCGGGTTACGAGAGCGTTCTCTCGATGCTGACGCGCGCGGTGATGGGGCATGGGTGGTTTTATTACCTGACCATCGCCTCAGTGCTGCTGGTGCTGGCGCTGAGCGCGAACACAGCTTTTGCGGATTTCCCGCGGCTGACCCGAGCCATCGCGATCGACAACTACATGCCGCACGTTTTCCTGATTCGCGGGCGGCGGCTCTTGTATTCGTGGGGCATTTACGTGCTGGTGGCGCTGACGGCATTGCTTTTGATCTTGTTCGGCGGCGTCACGGACCGGCTGATTCCGCTGTACGCCATCGGCGCGTTCATGGCCTTCACGCTGTCGCAGGCGGGCATGGTGATGCACTGGAAGCGCCAGGGCGGCGCCACCAGGCACATGATCGTGAACGGAGTGGGCGCGCTGGCAACCGGAATCACCACGCTCGTAGTCCTGGTGGCCAAGTTTGCCGAGGGCGCGTGGATCACGGCGCTGCTGGTGGTGGTGATGATTCTGTTCATGCGCAGTGTGAATCGCCACTACGTGCGCGTGAATCGCGAGATCGATCTTGATCGGCCGTTCATTCCGGCCGAAGTGGGCGAGCCAATTGTCGTGGTGCCTGTGGATCGATGGAGCCGCATCAGCGAGAAGGCGCTTTCGTTCGCGCTCTCCATGTCCTGCGATATTCACTGCGTGCACGTGGAAACCGGCGACGTGCCCGATTCCTTCTGCGATACGTGGGAGAAGGACGTTGTGGCGCCGCTCAAAGCCGCCGGCCGCTGCATTCCAAAGCTGGTCAAGCTCAAATCGCCCTTTCGATATGTCCTTTACCCGATTGTGGAATATGTGCTGAATGTGGAGCGCGAACGCGCGAACTGCAAGGTGTGTGTCCTGGTGCCGGAGCTCGTTGTGCGCCACTGGTGGCAAGGGATGCTGCACAACCGGCGGTCGGATTTGCTGAAGGTAATCCTCCTGGTACGCGGCAACCGGCGCATCGTGGTGATCAATATTCCGTGGTACCTGGATAAATGACGACCTCTGCGCCGTTGTGGCGCGCCCTTTCGCCTGAATTTCAGTCAAAGATTGAAGGACTCCCGGGGCCAATGGGCTTCTTGAAAGGCGGGGGGAGAGGATAGTCTAGAGAGGTACCGGAAACCAGCCATGATGTCCGTTCCGGAGCCGAAGTCCGGTTGCGGAAGAGTTTGCTTGTGCGCGGTACCGATTGAGGAGAGTTTCAAGTTGAAGAGGACACTACTGTTCTTGCTTTTAGCCGTGGTTCCAGCGGTCATCACGCCCGTAAGAGCCATCGGCCAGGTGAACCCGGATGAGACGCCAGCTCCGATGCAGGCCGCACCACTCAGGTACGAGGTATTCGCCGGCGTGGCCTATTCCCGCTTGAGACAGGTGCCCGTTTCGTTCAGTGGATTGGTGGGTGGAAAAGTTTCAGTGGCTCGCGATTGGGGAAAGTACTTTCAGCTCATGGGATCGGTGGACTACTACAAGCTGGGGACCGGTCACTCCGGACTACCAAATCCCGGCGACCCGTCGATATACACGTTTCTGGTGGGGCCGGCACTGCACGCGACGCTTTATGAAAACCTGAGCGGAGTGATATTCGGCGAAATAGGCGGAGAGCATACCGGCGGCGAGAAGATGACGCCCAGCATCTCCTTTGCCGGTGGCTTTGGCGGAGGCCTGGCCTACAGCCTGAACCGCAATTGGGGCGTGCAGCTGACAGGCGACCGCGTCGCCGCATCATTCTCGCTGCCCAACAACAATCCGGTGCTGGCCAATTCGACGAGCCGGACCTGGAACGCGCGGGGGACCTTCGGCGTGGTGTACCGGTTCTAGGACGCGGGCATCTCGACTGATTCGCCTGTGAGGGCGAATTTTCCCTCGGCCATTCGCACGGCAAGACGCATGGCAGCCTTCATATTCTCTGGGTCAGCCTGGTTACGGCCGGCAATATCGAAGGCTGTCCCATGATCCACGGAAGTGCGGATAATCGGAAGCCCGAGCGATACGTTCACGCCGCCTTCAAAATCAATCAGCTTCATGGGGATGTGACCCTGGTCGTGGTACATGGCGACGATGAGATCGAACTCGCCACGCAACCCGCGAACGAAGATGGTATCGGGTGAGTGCGGGCCGGAGCAATCGATGCCGAGTGCACGCGTTTCGGCAATCGCCGGGACGATGATTTCGGCATCTTGCCGCCCGAAGAGGCCGTGCTCGCCGGCATGAGGATTGAGGCCGCAGACAGCAATGCGCGGCGCGGTGCGGCGCAGCCAAAGCAGGGCATCGTGGCCAAGGTGGATGGTGCGAACGATGTGCGCGCGGTCGAGATGGCAGGCTTGTTCGAGTGAGATATGCGTGCTGACGTGGACCGTTGCCAGCTTCTCGGAGTAGAGCAACATGCGTGGCTCAGGCGCGCCGGTCAGCTCGGCGATGTACTCAGTGTGGCCGGAGAAGGCCTGACCGGATAGAGTGACCGCTTCCTTATTGAGAGGGCCGGTGACCATGGCGTCGGCCTCGCCTTTCATGCAAAGCTCAACAGCGCGCCGGACGTAAGCGACGGCAGCGAGACCATACTCAGCGCGGAGCTGGCCGTATGCGACGTTGTGACTAGGGGCGAGCGAGCCGGTGCCGCTCAGCGAGCAGGGCAATGTGCTGGATTCAATTCCGCTGACGCGTTGAGCGGCGCTGAGAACGGCTGAATCAGCAATGAGTAGCCACTGCGCCAGCGAGGAGACACTTTGATCCTGAAGAGCCTTAAGGGCGATTTCGGCGCCAATGCCGGCTGGATCTCCGATGCTGATGGCGATGCGTGGAAGTCTGGTCATGCGCGGCCTCTTAGCGCGGCAACAATCTCATTGAACGCTGTCGGCGAGCCGAAGCCGCCAGATTTGGTGACGACGGTGCAGCCATGCGCATCGCCACCTTGCACGGTGCCCCAGGGAATGCCGGGCGCGAGTTCACCCAGGAGAATAAAGGAGTGGGCGCCAAGGGCGCGAACTGCAAGCTGCGCCGTTTCGCCGCCGGTGAGAATGAGGGCCTGCGGCGCGTAGGAGCGGAAGGCCGAGCGAATGCGCGTGGCGGCACTGAAAGCCCAGCGGAGGCGAAGGACGCGGACACCGTCTGGTTTTGCGGAGTCCAGCTCCTCGAGTTGGAGTTTCGTGACGGGATGGGACGTTCCCGCGATGAGCAACGTGCGCGCTGCCGGCGGCACAAGCGCCGTCATCGGACGCGCGGGAATCAAGCCGGCGAGCGCCTGTGCCAGCCCGGCGGAGCCCGCGTAGAGCAAGCCGGGGAGGTCCTTTGCGGCGCGAGCCAAAGCATCGAGGTCGGCTTGAGTCGCACTGTCGCAGATCAGCAGAGTTTTGCCGGCATCAAGAGCAGGCGCGAGCTCGCGGGCGTGCGAGACGTGGAAGATGTGGCTGCGGACTGTAAGCGGGAACATGCGATCAAGGCGAACCTGGGAGCGCTGGCCGGCAGCATCTTCGACTTCCAGGGTTCCATCGCGAACGGTGCGGCCGGCTGCGGGAAAAGCGGGAGCGAAAACCACGGCGCGAGTCCCAAGCGTGCGGTGCGCTGCGAGCAACTCAGCAGCAAGGGGGCCGCGCGCGGCGGAATCGACCTTCTTGAAGAAGAGAGCATTCGGATCGCCGCCAAGCGCCGCGCAGGCGATGGAGACAGCGTGAGCCGCGCGGCGGCCCGAAAGAGCGCGCGAGCTCGTGTTAAATGCCTGCACGGACTCCGGGGTCGAAAACTCGACGCTCGTCCCGAACCAGACGCGAACCGATCGCCCGGAGCGGAGAAATGCCGCACCGGCATCGCAGGCGCCGGTCAGATCGTCGGCGAGAAGAACAATGCGACCGGAGTCCGGATCAGCGAATGAGGGTAGAACGAAGTCCGGGATGCGGGCTTCGGTAGGCATTGCGATAGACCTCTCTATATTTTCGAGGGTATACCGTCCGCGCGGATTTGCGAACGGTACTTGCGTGCGACGGTGCTGGACAAGAGAGGGGCACTTTCGAGAAAGTGGAGGAGATGGATCGCCGGATATTTTGCCTAACCGCAGCAGCCGCCGCCCTTGCCGCAAGCCGCAGAAGAACAATTGCACAAGCGGCTCCGCCGGTTCCGGCCAGCGGACCTCTGATCACGCTCAGCGAGATTGAGGCGATCGATCGCGAGAGGATTCTGCGATCGGCCAACGAATACCTGACGGCGCCGCCGATCACGATTACGGCATCGTCTTCGCCGCGGAGCAAAGGCGGCAAGCACGACTATTTTTCCGAGGCGGATTACTGGTGGCCCGACCCGAAGAATCCCGGCGGCCCGTATCTCGAACGCGATGGCTACTCCGATCCGCAGAACTTCAACGACCACCGACTGGCGCTGATCCGGCTAAGCCTGATTGTGCCTGCGCTCACGGCGGCATGGCTCATCACCCAGGACAAACGTTACGCCACGAGCGCGGCTGCGCATTTGCGAGCCTGGTTTCTCACATCGGAGACGCGGATGAATCCGTCGCTCGACTATGCACAAGCGGTGTGGGGACATTCGACGGGCCGGAGTTACGGAATCATCGACACGCTCCACCTGGTGGAAGTGACGCGCGCGGCTCGGCATCTTGAGACCGCGCAGGCCATGACGCCTGTCGAGTTCGACGGCGTGCGCGAGTGGTTCACCGAATACCTGCTGTGGATGCGCGCCTCGACCAACGGACAAGAAGAGGAGGCCGCAAAGAACAACCACGGAACGTGCTGGACGGTGCAGGCGGCGGCGTTTGCACGCTACATCGGCAACGAAAACGCGATGCAGATGTGCAGGGCGCAATTCCGCGATCATCTTTTGCCGGATCAGATGGCGCCGGATGGAAGTTTTCCGCTGGAGCTGAAGAGGAGCAAACCGTTCAACTATTCACTCTTCAACCTGGACATGTTGGCGATGGTGTGCGTGATGGCGTCCGGAACCGGCGCATCGCCAAGTGGCGCGACGAACGATTTATGGCACTTCGCGCTCGCCGATGGCAGCATCTACAAGAAGGCCGTCGAGTTCATGTTTCCGTACATCGAGGACAAGAGCAAGTGGCCTTACCCGCATGACGTCGAATACTTCGACGACTTGCCCAACCGGCAACCGAGCCTGCTATTCGCGGGGCTGGTTTACCACGAGCCGAAGTACATTGCGCTGTGGCGCAAGCTGCCGGCCGATCCCAAAACTCCGGAGATTACCCGCAACTTTCCAATCCGCCAGCCAGTCCTGTGGCTGCGATCGGTGTGACCCGCAGGCACCGAGGAGCGGGCGAGCGAAGGGCAGAAACGCGCGCGAAAAGCATCTGGCCCTTCCGAAGGAAGGGCCAGAGCGCTGCGTTTTGTCCACACGTCCTAGTTCACGGTCACGTTGAAGGTCTGGGACTGGGTCGAGGAGATTGCTGGGCTGCCTGTGGCCGTCACTGTAAAGGTGTAGGTTCCAGCGGTGGTGCCGGGGATGGTTGTCGTCCCGCTGCTACCTCCGCCGCAGGCTGCCAGACCGCCGAGCAAAATCAACAGCACCACCGTGCCCAGCATGGCCCGCCAAGCCTTGCGCCGCGCCGGGATGCCGAAGAAGACCAGCAGGGCCAGCAGCGCGCCGCCGCCCGCGCGTGCCAAATTGTTGTTGGCAGTTTTCTTGAGAGCGCCCGACTCGATCGTGGCTGGAGTGGTGCTCACCGCCAGCGTGGCGTTGCCGGATGTCGCCGAGGCGCTCAGCGAGATCGTTCCGCTGGACGAGCAATTAGGCAGGTTGACGGCTCCGCTTGGCGAACTCGTAAGCTTGCAACTCAGGGAAACAGTGCCTGCGTAGCCGCTGCTGCTGGAGACGGTTGCGGTTGCACTGGCTGTTGCACCCGGCGCAATGGCCCCGGGTGAAGTGATGACGGCCAGCGCAAATGTTCCGGTGGATGTGGTTGTTCCTGAGACCGTGAACGTGGTGCTTGCGCCGGCGGCGGCATAGTTCGAGTCCCCGCTATAGGTGACCGTCAGAGTGACGGTGCCGGCGGAGGTGAAGGTGTTGGCAGGAATTGTGATGGTTGCGGTTCCACCGGAAAGAGCCTGCGTGGAGTTGTAGTCGTTCTCGTTGGTCTGCAGAATGACACTGCCGGTGGGCGTGGCGAGGTAGCCGGAAACGGTAACCAAGACGGTTAGGCTCTGGCTTTCGGTAATGGAAGTGACGCCATTAAGACCGATTGCCACCGCGGCCGTGTTGGTTCCCGTGGTGACGCCGGAAGCTGCGGTCCAGCCGTTGACGACATTGGCGATATTCAGCGAACCGAGTCCGGTGGCCTGGTCATATCCGGTGACGGCGCCAAAGCCGGTGAGGGTTCCGATTAAGTCGCCGCTGTTGACAATGGTGCAATTCGGCGAAGCGCTCGCTTGCTCTCCGGGGGTCGCCACCCAGTTGCCACTGGTGGGATCGTACTGTGTGCCGCCTTCGGTAACGGAGCCACTGGGGGCGCATGCCATGGCGATGGTCCCCGTATCGATGTCATTGAAGTAGCAGCCGCTGGAGGTAGTCCCCTTTTCGGCCGAGCAGTTTGCATAGGTCTGTTTTCCGGCAAGGGCGTAGAGTTCCGCGTTGGGGCTGCCCTGCGCGCTGCCGGCTTTCTGATTAATGAGGGCCATCACGGCAGCCATCTCCGGTGTTGCGACCGAGGTTCCGCCTACTTCTTCGGCGCCGCTGTTACTGTTGCTAGTCCCGTTGAACACTCCACCGGTTACGCTGACATTTGTGCAGGATGCGCCTTCATTGGAGACGCAGATCAACGTGGCGCTATCGAGAGCGCCGTCGCCGGAAAAGAAGCTTACGTCAGGCAGGTCGCGCACTCCGTCGGCGGGAACGCCGAGGCTTGCCGCCGAAGTCTGCCAGCTTGGCTTGGGCCAGCCGTTGTTTACCAGGGTGAGGTTGCCGTAGGTGGATCCGGTGCTGGTGGCCCCGGCGGTGCATGTGGGGCTGCCAGAAGTGTCGGCGTTATTGACGACGCAGTTGCTGGCGCCGCCGGTGCCGCCCACTGTATCCACTAATTGCGCCAGCATTGGATCGCCGTAGTTGAAGTAGAGTGTCAGCGCATCGTTGTAAACGAAATTGCACGCCTCCTCAGGCGTTGAAACACCGCTGACGCCCACTAGCGGCGCTATGCTCTCCAGGTATGTTGCCCAGATCGGGTTCTCACACGTGTCATTCCACGGCATCTCCGGCACGTAGCCCTTTGCCGAAGCCTCCGTGGTGCTGTTGCTGGTGCTCCAGTAGGTGCTTGCGTTCGAGCTGGCGCAGCCTTGGAAGTTCCCGCTGGAATTGTAGGAGGGCTGGCACCAATTGAAATCGGTGCCGCCGACGGCCGTGTCGTAGGGCGATGATGCAAGGCCACTGACGGACAGGCCGTACTGCGCTTCATAGGGATTGCCAATTCCATCGCCGCCCTGGTCGCAGGAGGCCGAGCCGGCGTCGCCGGTGGCGGCAAAGACGGCGATGCCTGCGGCCGCTGCGGTCTGCCACAGATTGTGATAGGCGACGTTCGAAGAGGTTCCGCTGAAGAGTTCGCACTCTCCGTAACTGAGGCTGATGATGCGCGAACCGTAGACCGCCGCGCCGGCGACGGAAGCATTGTCAATCACCCACTGCGCGCCGTCAAAGATTGGATCGTTGGTGGGAGCGGTCTGGTTGTTATAGGCGTCGGTGACCAGCACAATCTGCGCGCCAGGAGCCACAGCGCCGGACCACTCCACATCGAGCGAGTTCTCCACCAGGTCGCCGCCATTGCAGACATTGGTACCGCCGGTGCAGATGCCAGGGTCGCCGTCGGGGCCATGCGCAATCACAGGCGCCAGCCCGGCGGGCAAGCCAAAGGCAGTTTTGAAGCTGGAGACATCGGTGAGATCGATGTCGCTGGTTCCGATGATGGCGATTGTCTGGCCGCTGCCGGTGATGCTGCTGGTCCACAGCGGAGTCAGGTTGTACATGGCGGCGAAATCATAGGGCGCCACGTCTTCTTCCACGGCGACCGTGGTGCCGTTGCTAGTGATGGGGAAGTAGAAATTGGGCTGCGGCGAAGACGTGGAATTGGATGAGGCGACGGGACCCCTGTGGGTGAAACCGGCGTCGGACGTGGCCTGCTGACCGGTGGCGGACCAGGTCTGCTGTTTAACCCAGCCGTGGGCATCGGGGTTGAATTCGACCTTGTTGCCAAGGCGATGCAGAGGATGCGGCAGGAAGTTGTGCAGGCCCTTGATGCCGGCAACAACGGGCGCCAGGGCAGCGGGGATCTGAGCATCGGTGAGATTGGCAAGGTGCATTTTGCCGTTGACCGACAAGTTATGGATTTGGGTATGGAAGGCGCTCTCAACCTGGCCGGCGGTGCCGCGGAACTGGATGGTCATGCCGTCAGCCCCAACATGGGTCACGGTGAAGCCGTGGCCGCTAAGCCAGCCGGAGAGGGTTGAGATATCGGCCTGCGCTGGGCCGAATTTTTGCCCGATCTGTTGGGGCGTGAGCCACTGGTGGAAGTTGAGTGAGCTCTGGTCATACTGGCTGGCCACGAAAGCGTTGAAAGCGGCCTGCTGGTCGGCGTTGCGGCTGAGCACCAGCACAAGGCCGGTCATGGGAAGATCGGCGTTCACTTGGCCGTGGTCAGTGGCGCCAATGGCGCTGGGGTTCAAGCTGCCACGGAGCGTAACCAACTGGTTTTCGTCGACGGATTTGACGATGCGGACAGCAGGTGAAACGCCCTGTGCCATTGACGCGGCGGAACAGAGGAAGACACCGGCCAAGACGCACAAGGGGAGCGAACGTGAATTGATCATAAGGGGGACGATCCTGGACCTTTCTTTAGACAGACTCTCGAAATCGTGAAGAGTTTTCGCGGCGTGAAGAAAAAGAGTTTGGGTGGGCGACGAGACAAACAAGCAACATACGGATTCGCTGGAACAAGCCGACCGGGATTATCGAAGACGTATTCATAATTGACGCACGACCGACGAATTTCAGACTTCGCCGGTGCGGCTTGAATTCGTTGCCCGGCGCTGCACTTGAGGGCGCGCACGGCTTGGCATTTGAATGCCAACCGCGCAATCGGATCATCACCGCGGAACGGGGATCTCAAGCCAAGTGAGGAAAAGTTAGAAGCGCCGCCCGCAAAGAAAAAAACCGGAAAACTCGTTCAATTAGACGAGGCCGCGTGGGGAAGGTTGAGGTGCTTTGGGCGGAAGGGACCGGGAGCAAGCGATGAGCCTGTGGCAGATGGGAAAGGAAAACTGTGCCATGGGGTGATGAAACTGGAGTGCCAGACCGCGAGAATGCCTTTGTCTGTGGAGCTGCCGAAGTGGCCAGGGGATGGGCGGGGAATCACGGACAGCGTGGTGAAGGTATTGCAATAGACAATAGATTTCTCATGATATATTATTCGGTCTTTCGGTCGAATTCCAAACATTTTGTTGAGTAGACGCACCGGCGCTTTTTTGACCTGCCGACTCCGCAAGCGGCGGTCAGCGGAGAGCCTACTGCAGACCGGTACTGACAAGGGAGAGGAACGAAGCCATTGGAATCGAACCAACAGGAAATTGCCTTCGGGGCGCTCGACAGCTTTCGCATTGAGATCCCATCCTGGGGATTCGCTGACACTGGCACGCGCTTCGGCAAGTTTGTGCAGGCTGCGGCGGCATCGACCATTTCAGAGAAATTTGCTGACGCTGCCCAGGTCAATCGTCTGACAGGTGCAACGCCTACTCTGGCGCTGCATGTGCTTTGGGATTTGCCCGGCGGGTTGAAGGACGTGGCCGGGGTAAAGCAGCTGGAGCAGCGTTTCGGCGTAAGGTCAGGATCGATAAATCCCAACCTCTTCCAGGATCAGGAATACAAATTCGGCTCGCTATGCAATCCATCCGCCGCCATTCGCCGGCAGGCGATGGAGCACCTGCTCGCGTCGATCGAGATTGCGAAGTCGCTCGGTTCGCGCGACATTTCCCTCTGGATCGCCGATGGATCGAACTATCCCGGTACGCAAAGCATGCGCAAACGCATCGGCTGGCTGGAGGAGGCATTGCGGGTCGCGCACGGCCATCTCGCGCCCGATCAGCGTTTGCTGGTGGAATATAAACCCTTTGAGCCTGCCTTCTATCACACTGATGTCGCCGATTGGGGAATGGCAAGCCACCTAGCGCGCCATGCCGGGCCGCAGGCGCGAGTCCTGGTCGATACCGGCCACCACTACAACGCGCAGAACATCGAGCAGATTGTGGCGTGGCTGTTGCACACCGGCATGCTGGGCGGGTTCCACTTGAATGACCGGCGCTATGCCGACGACGATCTGACGCTGGGCTCGATCGATCCCTACCAGGTCTTTCGCATCTTCCATGAACTCCACAGCGCCCAGTCCGAAGGGCTGCCCCACGCAGTGGCCTTCATGATCGACCAGAGTCACAACCTGAAGGGCAAGATCGAAGCGATGATCCAGACCGTCGTGACGGCGCAGGAACTCTATCTGAAGGCCGCGCTGATCGATCGCGAAAAGCTGATCGAATTGCAGCAAGCCTGCGAGCTGGTCGCCGCGGAAGAGCTTTATCGCGGCGCTTTCTGGTACGACGTGCGCCCATTGACGCGCGCGTGGCGCGAGGCTCGCGGCCTGCCAGCCGACCCGCTCGAAGCGCTTCGCACAAGCGGATATGTGGAGCGCGTGGCACAGGAGCGAGGCAACCGCAGCTCAGCCGAAGGTAGCTACGCTTGAACGTGCCTGCTCCGATTGGCAGGCGGCCGTGTGTTTCAATAGGGGCGTCAACAAAAGGGGGAGCGGTTGGCCAAGGCGAAAATTAAAAGGTTGTACCTGATTCCGATTCTCTCCAAGGCCCTCGATGTGATCGAGTTGCTGGAACAGGATCATACGACGCTGACGCTCGAAGATATTTACCAGCGAACCAAAATTTCCAAGACCAGCGTCTACCGCATTTTGAAGACACTGGTGCATCGCGGCTATCTGGCGCAGACGCCGAGCGGACGATACCGGCTGGTGTCGCGGCCTCGGCGCTTGCGCTTCGGTTTTGCGGTGCAGAGCGCGGAGATGCCGTTCAGCAACGCGGTGGCGCAGAGCGCGACTGCGGCTGCGTCTGCCGCCGGCGTGGAACTGATCGTTTTGGACAATCGCTACGATCCCGACGTGGCCGTAAGCAACGCCGAGGAGTTTGTCGCCAAGCGAGTGGACTTGGTGCTTGAATTCCAGGTGGACGAAGCGGCGGCGCCGCGCGTGGCGCACATTTTCAAGAAGGCCGAGATTCCCATGGTGGCAATCGATGTGCCCCACCCGAATGCAACGTACTTCGGAGTGGATAACTTCGAGGTTGGATACGAAGCCGCGGCAATCCTGGCGCAATACGCGCAGCGGCAATGGAAGGGCAAGGTGGAAAGGGTGCTGGGCGTTGGCTTCAAAGAAGCCGGCAGTTTTGTGCAGCACCGCATCACCGGCGCCTTTGACGGAATCCGCGAGCGGTTCAACGATTTGACCCCAGATCGATTCGTGCAGATTGAAGGCAGGGGTATGCGCGAAGCGAGCTACAGGGCGATGAGCGTGTATCTTCGCGAACGGAAGGGCGGCGAGCTGACGCTGGTGGCCGCGGCGAACGATTCCAGTGCATTGGGCGTTCTCGATGCAGTGCGCGAGGTAGGCCAGGAGGGGAACTTTGCCATCGTAGGCCAGGACTGCATTCCCGAAGTGCTGGAGGAGATGCACAGGCAATCGAGCGCGATTGTCGGCTCCATTTCGCACGAGGCGGAGACTTACGGGCCGCGTTTGATTCAGCTTGGCATTTCGATCCTGCGCGGGTACACCGTGCCTCCGTATAACTATGTGCATCACCGTGCCGTGTCGCTGGATACTCTGGGTGAGATCGAGAAGGGGAAGCGGGCGCTTGAAAAGAATCCCGCGCATGCAGTGGCGGCGGGCTAGAGTCCCGGAATCCCCGCTCGAAAACGATTTCCGGCCCGCCGCCGGCTGTATCATGGAAGAGAGTTCGGTTCTTCCCCCATTTGAGTACCCCTTATGACAACGGCTACGACAGATTCATCTGTATTGCATTTTCTCGAGGATCGCTGGGATCCCGCTGTGGCGGCCGGTCTCGATGAGCCTGAACTTCTGCGCTATCGCTCGAACCTGCTTGGTTCGGATCTGCGCATCACCAACTTTGCCGGCGGAAACACCAGCTCGAAGGTCGTGGAACTGGATCCGCTGACCGGCAATCCAGTGGAAGTGCTGTGGGTGAAAGGATCGGGCGGCGACCTGGGCAGCATCAAGCGCTCCGGATTCGCCACTCTCTACCAGGAAAAACTGCTGGCGCTGGAGCGCATTTACAAAGGTGTGGAATTTGAAGATCAGATGGCGGAGATGTATCCGCTGTGCGCCTTCCGCAACAATCCGGTCGCCGCGTCCATTGACACCCCGCTGCACGGATTTCTCCCGTTTCCGCACGTCGATCACCTGCACCCCGATTGGGCGATCGCCTTGGCGGCAAGCGCCAACGGCAAATCGAAAATGGAAGAATTCAATCGCGAGTTCGGCCATTCACTCGTGTGGCTGCCCTGGCAGCGTCCTGGCTTTGAGCTGGCGATCATGATGAAGCGGATCGTCGAGCAGAACCCAGGTTGCGACGGAATCGTGCTGGGCGGCCACGGGCTCTTTACCTGGGGCCAGACGCAGCGTGAATGCTATAGGAACACGCTGCATATGATCGACAGCATTGGCCAGTTCATCGAGCGAAACGGTCAAGCGAAAGGAAAGATAAGGTTCGGCGGCGAGGCTGTGGCGCCGCGCGACAACCGCCGCGAACTTGCGATCCAGATCGCTCCGTTTCTTCGTGGGCGCATCAGCGCCAGGCAGCGGTTTATCAGCAGCTTCTCTGATGCGCCTGACGTGATGCAGTTTGTCGACTCGGTGCACGGCAAAGCCCTTGCTTTTCTGGGAACAAGTTGCCCCGATCACTTTATTCGCACCAAGATCCGGCCTATGTTTGTGAATTGGGGCGCAAACGAGGGCATTGAAGCGCTGAAGACTCAGATCGATTGCGCGCTGGCTGAATATCTCGACCAGTATCGCCATTACTATCGCACGTTCGCCAAACCGGATTCACCGGCGATACGCGACGCCAGCCCCGCTGTGGTGCTGATTCCGGGGCTGGGGATGTTCAGTTTTGGCAAAGACAAGACCGAGGCGCGCATTACCGGCGAGTTTTATGTCAATGCCATCCACGTGATGGAAGGTGCGAGCTTGCTCGGTGAGGGTGCAGTGAGCGGGCCTGTGCCGCAGTGCCCGCCAGGAATGGATCCGGCGAGCTTTAAGGTGTTGGACAATTATGTGGCTTTGCCGGCCGCGGAGGCGTTTCGCATTGAGTATTGGGCGCTGGAAGAGGCAAAGATTCGCCGCCGGCCGCCGGAAAAAGAACTAAGCCGGCGCGTGGCGTTGGTTGTGGGCGGCGCCAGCGGCATTGGGCGCGAAGTTGCGCGGCTGGCGGCATCGCGGGGAGCTCACGTGTTCGTCGCCGATCGCAACGAAGACGGCGCGGCGCGCGTGGCCGGCGAGATTGGCACGATCACGTCGCCCGAGTTGACAGGCCACTCCGGCGTCGACATTCGCAGCCGCGAATCCATTCGCAAGGTATTGGGCGAGGCGGCGCTGGCTTTCGGTGGCATCGACATTCTCATCAACACCGCGGCGCTGTTCCCGTCCACGGCAGATGGAGAGATCGCCGATGACATGTGGTCCGATACGCTCGCTGTAAATGTGACCGCGAACTACTTGCTGGCCGACGAAGCAGCAAAAATGTTTGAAGAACAGGGTCTGCACGGGAACATCGTCTTCACCAGTTCCGCGAACGCCGTGGTGGCCAAACGCGGCAGCGAAGCTTACGACGTGAGCAAGGCCGCGCTCTCGCATCTGATTCGCGAGATGGCCGTGAGCATGGCGCCGAATGTGCGCGTGAACGGTATTAGTCCCGCCACAGTCGTTAAGGGGTCCACGATGTTTCCACGCGACCGGGTGCGCGCTTCGCTGCGTAAATACAATATTCCATTCCAGGAATCGTTCAGCGACGACGAGCTTCGCAGCCGCCTGGCGGCGTTCTATGCCGAGCGCACTTTGACGCACAAGGCGATCGGCGGGTCAGACTGCGCGGAAGCCATCCTCTTTCTGGCCAGCCCCAGGGCGCGTTGCACCACCGGCCACGTGATTCCCGTAGATGGGGGCTTGACCGAAGCTTTTGTGCGCTGAAACCGGAGTTTTGCTGCCGCCATGCAAGAAGCAGCGCGTGTTGCCATCGATCTGGGCGCGGAAAGCTGCCGCGTTTCGCTGCTTCGCTGGACGAGCGGCCAACCCAGCATTACAGTTATCCATCGCATCCCAAATGGTCCCGTGCGTCACGGCGAGTCTCTGTTCTGGCCGCTCACGAAGATACTTGCCGGACTTGAAGAAGGTCTGCGCAAGGCGGCCGCGACAGCCCCGGAGGGCATCGCATCCGTCGGTGTCGACGGATGGTCGGTGGACTACGTGCGCCTGCCGGCCGACGGCAAAATGTTGCGCGAGCCATTCTGCTATCGCGACGAGCGCACAACGGCGACCAAGGAAGCAACCGACCGGATCATTTCGCCCTTTGATTTGTACCAGCGCACGGGGACCTACCCGCTCAAGATCAATACGGTGTATCAGCTTCTTGCCGATTCTGCGGCCGGCCCCAAAGGGGAGCACCGTAGATTCGACAGCCGCGCGCCGTGGCTAATGCTGCCGGAGTTTGTTCTTTACTGGCTGAGCGGCCGTCGCGTGGCCGAGTACACAAATGCCACCCACACTGGGCTGGTCAATCTGAAAACCGGCCAATGGGATGCAGAATTATTTGAAATGCTGGGGCTGCCAATCGAAGCCGCGCCGGAGCTGGTTCCGTCGGGGACGGTTCTGGGTCCGCTTATTGGACCACTGGCGCAACTTGACGCCTTCCGCACCACGCAAATTATCGCGCCGGCGACGCACGACACCGCCAGCGCCATTGCAGGCATTCCCACTGACCTGAGTTCAGCCGCTTACATCAGTTCCGGCACGTGGTCGCTCGTGGGTACGATCACGGCGGCGCCGGTGACGACGAAATACGCATTCGACGCGGGCTACACCAACATCGGCGCGGCAGCCGGTGGGCTTCTGCTTCATTCGCTCATCAACAGCATGTGGGTCCTCAAGCAGTGCATGGATGCGTGGGCGGCGCAGGGGCGCCCCTGGTCTATCGAGAATCTCATCCAAGAGGCCACTGCATGCAATGACACCGGCGGAGTACTCGACATGGACGCAGAAACGCTGATGCTCGACTCCGATATGCCGCGGCGCATCAACTCCGAGCTTACGCGGCAAGGCTCTGATGCGATTCCAGACGTTGCGGGAAACGAGCCGCTGTTTGCGCGGACGATTTTTGAAAGTCTTGCGCGGAGATATGCATCGGCGACTGCGAATCTCGAGAAGATGCTGGGCCGGAAGCTCGAGCGCATCCACATGATCGGCGGCGCCACGCGTAATAGGTTGCTCATCGCCTTGACCGAGCAGCGGACCGGGCTGCCCGTGGAGATCGGCGAGACGGAGAGCTCCACAATCGGCAACCTGGCCGTGCAATTAGCTGCAAGTGAGGCCTCTAGCGGGCGGGTGACGCCCAGACGCGTGCGCGAGTGGGCCGCGAGACTCTGCAATCAATAATGATTCAAAGCAATCGAGAAAGGGAGGATTGCGATGGTTCAGGCAAACAAAAGAGTCGCAGCTTTTCATCGCGCGGTGCGTGCGGCTCTGCGGCCACTGAAGAACGCGAAGCGAGCTGCCGGTATGCGTGCCTACATGCGCAATCAGTTTGAGTATCTGGGCGTTTCAATGCCAGATCATCGCGCGGCGGTTGCGCCACTGATCAAGGGCTTTTCGCCGGCAGGTCGAGAAGAATTGCGCTTGGCCGCCGAAGGACTGTGGCAAATGCCTGAGCGCGAATACCAGTATGTCGCGATCGGTCTGCTTGGGCATCACCAGGCAATCCTGACCTTTGACGACTTGCCCTGGCTGCTCATGCTGGTGCAATCGAAGTCGTGGTGGGACACGGTCGACTCGCTGGTGAAGGCAATCGGCCAGGTTGTGCGGCGTGCGGGGGCAAAGGGCAAGCGCACCATGGATGCGGCCGTGAAGCACGAAAGCTTTTGGGTGCGGCGCATCGCCATGCTCCATCAGCTTGGGCTGCGAGATGAGGTCGACACTGAACGGCTCTTCCGATATGCGGAGCTGCTGGCGGCTGAAAAAGAGTTCTTCATTCGCAAAGCGATCGGCTGGGCACTGCGCGACTATGCGTGGCACGATTGGCGGGCTGTCGAGAAATTCCTGAAATCGTCACGCGCAGGCTTCTCTGGCCTAACGGTGCGCGAAGCAACCAAAAACTTTGCGACGCTTTCCCAGCGCGGCCCAGGCAAACGGCCCTTGACGCGGCGGCGGCCGAAGCCGTAGTTTGTCCTTACACGGGAAAGGAGGTTGATCCAGCCTATGAGCAAAGATTGTTCGAGTTGTATCGTACGTGAGGTGACTGAGGCCTAGGGCATCGCGCCCCTGACCACAGGTAAGTCCAGGCGGAGGTTTTTCCGTCATGGCTCTGGCACTCGCGGAAGCGCGATGGCCTTAGTCCAATCCCAACAGTCCACCGGCAGCGGCCTGGGAACAAAAAGTTCTCAGGCCGTTGTTGTTTGAGATGCAGGGAACAGGGGTAAGGATTATAGAAACAGAAAGCAGGGAAGCGGCGCGAAGAGAATGGGGACAGGGGGGATTTGGATGGAACAGAATCTGCGAAGCACGATTGCGCTGCTTGAGCGCACGCCGGCGGCGCTCGACGCGCTGCTGCGCGGATTGCCGGAGATGTGGACGGAGACGAACGAGGGCGAGAATACATGGAGCGCGCGCATCGTGGTGGCGCACCTGATCCACTGTGAGGACGAGGACTGGATTCCGCGGGCGCGAGTGATTCTGGAATCCGGCGAAGAGCAGGCATTTGTGCCATTCGATCGGGAGGGGCACGTGCGCTACGCCGCGGGTAAGACGCTGGGCCAATTGCTCGACGAATTCGCGCTGGCGCGAGCCAAGGGGATCGGTGATTTGCGCGCCTTGAAGCTGACGCCGCAGGACCTCGGCCGGCGTGGACGCCACCCGGCGTTGGGCACCGTGACCCTGTCGCAACTTCTGGCGACATGGGCAGCGAGTGACCTTACACATTTGCACCAGATTTCGCGCATCATGGCGAACCAATATCGGGAGGCGGTGGGGCCGTGGGTGCGATTCCTGGGCGTGATGCAGTGCGCCGGCCATAGCGCCAACGCATGAAATGCGCGTCGATGCCGTAAAATCAGCCTAAAGATGAAATGTCCTTATTGCGGTTTCGGGCAGGATCGGGTGGTGGACTCGCGCGAGAGCAAGGAGGCAGACTCGATCCGGCGGCGGCGGGAGTGCGAGAGCTGCAACCGGCGATTCACAACCTACGAACGCATCGACGAGATTCCCTACATGGTTGTGAAGAAAGATGGACGGCGCGAGCGCTTCGACCGGCAGAAAATCCTCAGCGGCTTGCTGCGCGCGTGCGAAAAGAGGCCCGTTTCGTCGAGCCAATTGGAAAATGTTGTGGACGCCGCGGAGAGTTTTCTCATCGATGCGCCCGAGCGCGAACGCACAACATCGGAAGTCGGCGAGCTGATCATGCAGCACCTCAAAGGGCTGGATACGGTCGCGTACATTCGCTTCGCCTCGGTCTATCGCGACTTCAAGGACGTGAACGAATTCAAGCAAGAGCTTGAGGGGCTACTGGCAAGCCACGGGAAGAAGAAAGCCTAGTTTGTAGCTAAGGGCGAACGGTAAAGCTATGACAGAGAGCAAGACCCACAAAGTCACGCTGATCCCCGGCGACGGCATCGGTCCCGAAGTCACGCAGGCCGTCGTGCGGATCCTTGAAGCCACCGGAGTGAAGTTCGAGTGGGAGCGATTCGCGGCCGGCGCTGAAGCCTTCGAGATTCACGGCGAGTACATTCCCGCGGCGCTCTACGCGTCGATCGAGCGCAATCGCGTAGCGCTGAAAGGGCCGGTCACAACGCCCATCGGCGGCGGCTTCAAGAGCATCAACGTCACGTTGCGCAAGAAGTTCGATCTCTTCGCCAACCTGCGTCCCATTCGCAACCTGCCCGGCCTCGACACGAAGTATCCCGGTGTCGATCTGGTGATCGTGCGCGAAAACACCGAAGGCGAGTATGTGGGCTTGGAGCACGAAGTCGTTCCGGGCGTGGTCGAGAGCATCAAGGTAATCACAGAGAAGGGATCGACCCGGATTGCGCTTTTTGCTTTCGAATACGCGCGCAAGCATGGACGCAAGAAGGTTCACTCCATTCACAAAGCCAACATCATGAAGCTCTCGGACGGCCTTTTTCTGCGTT
>Ga0265325_10000258_pt1 | contig 37821 bp, 28 predicted proteins | sample 41420metaG_FD_202090 | JGI IMG/M metagenome (GOLD analysis project Ga0265325, IMG submission 202090) | Rhizosphere microbial communities from Carex aquatilis grown in University of Washington, Seatle, WA, United States - 4-14-20 metaG | ecosystem: Host-associated > Plants > Roots > Rhizosphere... | reverse complement strand
ACGACCTTAGGTGTAGTCGCCGAGGTTGCAGCCGAACGCATCCGGCTTCTGCATCAGGCCGGCGCCGGGCACGATTTCAACCACCTCGTAGAAGTCCTCCTTGTTCTTCATGTCCTTCTGCAGCTTGCCTTTGACGATGATGACGGGGCGGACGCACTGGTGGTCTTCCGGGCGGTAGTGTACGTCGCCGACCAGCGACGGGATGGTCTCGCCCTTTTCATACGTCTTGATGACGTCTGGCGGATAGAAGCTACCGGCCTCCTCCACCATCCGCGCCCAATGCGCGAAGCTGATGTAGGCGTTCTCCGCGCCCCACTCCGGCTTGTAGCCGAACTTCTTGTTGAAGGTGTCGTTGAACATCTTGGCCAATGGATACTTGTCCTCGATCGTCCACCAGTAATCGGTCGCGGCGTAGACGCCCTGCATCAAGCCGCCGGTCTCGCGGGCAAGGAATGGCACCTGGTACGGCACCACGAGCTTCATCTTGTCGAGGACGCCGAACTGCTTGGCCTGCTGGATCGACAGCACGGCGTCGTGACCCCAGTTGACGTTGACCAGGATGTCGGCGCCTGAGTTGACGACGTTCAACAGATAGGATGAGAAGTCGGGCGCACCGAGCGGCGAGATCTGGTTCGTCACCGTGGTCCAGCCAGCGTCCTTGGTGTTGTCCTGCATCGACTTCGTGACGGTATGGCCGTAAGTGTAGTCCGGCGTCATGTAGGCCACTTTCTTGTTCTTGCCGAACTGCTTGACTAGCACCGGCGCGATCGCCGCCGCGGCCGTCTGGCCGTAGAAGTTCTGGCGGAAGCCGTAGCGCACGCAGTCCTTGCCGGTGGTGTCGTTCGAGCCGGAGATCGCCGCGATGTAGAGCACCTTTTCGCGCTGCGCGAGCTTGTTGAGTGCGACCGCAACCGCCGAGGAGGTCGAGCCGGTCATCAGCACGATCTTGTTCTCGGTGATGAAGCGTTGTTGCGCCTGTACGGCGTCGTTCGGCTTGGCGGCCGAGTCGGCGACGAGCAGCTTCACCTCTTTGCCGAGCACGCCCTTCTTGGTCTTCGGCGATATCTTCTTGATCAATTCGTGGCCGGAGTTGATGTGCTCGACCGCAAGCTGCATACCCTTGAGCTCGTCCTCGCCTTGCACGGCATAGGTTCCGGTGCGCGGCACCGCGGCGCCGATGGATACCGAGCTGCCCGAGGAGCCGGCCGGGTAGGTTCCGATCGCAGGTTTGTCCTCGGCGAAGGCCGGGAGGCCAAACGAGAAGGAGCCGAGGCCTACGCCGGTTGCGGCGGCTTGCCGCAGCAAAGCGCGGCGCGAAAGCGGCATGGAAAGGGGCGTTTTTCTATTGGTCATCGTCTCCTCCGTAGGGTTTTGTCCTTGGAGGGAATGTGACCGCCTTTCGTAGGGGTGGCTTTAGGCTGAATTATTGATGCAGATTAATATTTTAGGGACGGCTTTTCGTTCTAAGGACCGACTGCATGCAGGGATTGGCCCGTGCCATCCAGGACAACCAGAGCGACGACCCGTTCGTCACGCGCCTGGGGCGCTACACCACTCTGGGCCCCGCCGATTTCCACGCATTGCGTTTGCTGATCGAGGGAGAAGTCAGCGTAAAAAAACGGCGCGATCTGGTCGTCGACGGTTATGCGTATCGCAAGCTCTCCTTCATCAAAGAAGGCTTCGCGGCCCGCTATAAGGTGCTGCGCAACGGCAAGCGTCAGATTCTCAATGTGTTGGTTCCGGGCGATGTCGTCGGAATGCCCGGCAGCTTCGTTGAGCGCGCAGCCTATTCCGTTATTGCTCTCACCGATATGAAGCTCAACGTCTGCGCGCTCGATGACTTCATCGCGCTGTGCTACCGGCGGCCGAAGTTCGGCCTGGCGCTCGCTTGGCTCGCGGTCCACGAGGCGAACATCTACGCGGATCATATCATCGACCTGGGCCGTCGCACCTCCATCGAACGTCTGGCTCATTTCCTGCTCGAAGTGCATTCGCGGCTCGCCACAGTCCACCGTGCCGAGGCCTCGGGATTCGATCTGCCGTTTTCCCAGGAGGTGATGAGCGATGCGCTCGGATTGAGCGTGCCGCATCTCAATCGGATGTTTTCGCAGCTGCGAACCGACAGGCTGATTTCACTCACTGCGCGTCACGTGAAGTTCACCGATCGTAAGGCGCTTGAGCTGCTCGCACATTTTCAGCCTCCCAACCTGTCGCGCATTCCGCCTGAAGTTACTTCGGGCCGGAGCGCATGAAGGGGCGTCGGACCGTTAGGGAAGGCGGAGGCCGCTTTCACAATCGTGTGCGGAGGTATTCGTCTACGCAGGCGGCCGATGCTTTCGCGTAAGTGCCCCGCCGACTGACCACGGCTCCGGTCAGTCGGTGCAGCGCGATCGCCATTTCGGTGGCCTTCGCCACCACCGCGATGCCGTTCAGCACCAAAGCACCGTCGATCAGGAACGGATGTTCGCGGGAGAACAGCAGCATCGGCAGGCCGCCTGCCGGCAGGATGACCTCGGCGCCGCCCGCGACCAACGGACGCACCTGCGTCACGAACTCGTCGCGGACCTTGGCGTAGGCAGATTCGTCGGTGAAGGCGCGCATGAAGCCCGGAAGATCGGCGCGGATGGCGCTGACGCCGACGACGCGCTGGTCGAGACCATGCGCCATCACCTGGCGCTCGTGCCAGGTGATGAACACCGGGTCGATGGTGACGAGGCCGAGCTTGCCGCCCATGCTGAGCGCGGCGAGCAGGTTGGCTTCGCCCAATCCGATCACCGGGATATCGAGCGTGCCGCGAATTTCCAGAAGCCCCGGCTCCTGGAAATGGCCGATCACAAAGGCGTCATAGCCGGCGCGCTCGGCCTCGATGGCGTTCCGGATCACCTGGGTGGCGCAGCGGAATTCGGTCAACGGATGAAAGTGACGGTCGGGCGGATCGAGACCGCGGACCTCGAATTTCATGTTCGGCGCCGCGGCGGAGTCGAGGAACGCCTGCAAGCGCTGGATGTAAGGCGCCTGCTCGGTCGGATGGACAAAGCTCTGGTACCAGATGCGGGCTGGGGATTCGGCCATGGCTGCTCCTACGCAGGCCGCACCACGCGCGTTGCCATCGCGAAGTGATTGGTCGGCCCGGTGAACGGGGGAAAGGTCTTGAAGTCCGCGCGCATCTCGTGGCGCACCGGCGAGTGCAGCGCGTCGGTCAGCGCCTTCGGGCTGTCGAACGCCACCTTGTTGCGCTGCATGAAATTGACGCGCGGCCAAGGCAGTTGGCTGACCCAATCGAGGCGGGTGTAGACCTCGAGCTCGCGGATACCCGGAAAGTGCGCCATGTGAACGGTGTGCTTTTCGAGATAGTGGTCGAGCCAGGCGTTGAAGTCTTCGGCCTCGCCTTCGTAGGACACGAGATAAGTGCAATAGGCCGCACCGGGAGCGATCTGAAGCTTGGGATCCGGCACTGCGAAGGCGCGCACCAGCATCGCCTGCTGAACGCCGTCGGCTGCTGCCAGGATGGGAAACTCGGCGGATGACGCCAATGCCTTGAGCGGGCCGCTGTGTGAAGCGGCGGCTTCGAGATCGGCCAAATCAGGAAAATAGAGTTGAAGTGCCAAGGCGGGCGGCGACTCGTCCTTGAGGTAGGGATCGTCGGCGTCCGCCGCGGTGTGGACCAAGGCTTTTTCGAGCTTTGGCATTGCGCGCAACAAACGATCGAGCGCGGACAGGTCGTTCGCGGAGATCGCCGTGCAGCTCCGGAATGTCAGGAATAGACAGACGCTCATGGCTTGCCTGCCCTTCCGGCGCGGCTCGGTTGCGGCTTGCCGGCATCGCGGTCCCAGGTGTTTCCGGTGATGCCGCGCTCGCGCAATTTGTACTTCTGAACCTTGCCGCTTTCGGTGGCCGGCAACTCGGTCATGAACTCGAGATAGCGTGGCAGTGCGAAATACGGTAGCCGCGGCTCGCAGAAGGCGATCAGCTCGGCCGGCGGCAGCGTCTTGTCCGGATGCAGGATGAGCGCTGCCATGACCTCGTCCTCGGCGAGCGGCGAGCGCACCGGAAACGCCGCGGCGTTGGCAACCGACGGATGGCTGAGCAGCACCTGCTCGACCTCGAACGACGAGATGTTCTCGCCGCGGCGGCGGATGGCGTCCTTCAGCCGATCGACGAATCGGAAATAGCCGTCCGGCTGGTGCACCACGCGGTCGCCGGTGCGAAACCAGCCGTCGCGCCAAGCTTCGGTGGTTTTCTCCGGCATGGCGAAATATTCGTTGGCGAAGGCGAGCGGCTCGTCGGCGCGAACGATCAACTCGCCTGCGGCGCCGTCCGCGGTTTCGCGGTTCTGGTCATCGACGACGCGGGCGTCGAAGCCGTCGAACACCGGTCCCATCAGGCCGGGCTGCTGACGCTCGATGCTGGCGCCGAGCACGAAATTGGTTTCGGTCGAGCCCCAGCCGTCGAGCAGGCGGATGCCGGTGCGCCGGATGAACGGCTCCTGGAATTGGGCCGGCACGCCGGGAGCAAGCGCAATCCGTGCGCTGTGCGCGGACTCTTCGGGCGACACCGGGCGCGACAGCAGGATCGGCACCATGGCGCCGAGGAGATAAGTGACGGTTGCGCGGCTTTCGATCAGCGAGGGAAAGTATCCGGAGGCGGAGAAGCGCTTCTCGTAACGCACGAAATTGCCGGTGAGCAACGCCTGATAGAACGTGTTGAGCGCATTGGTGTGGAACAACGGCAGACTGGTGCAGAGGCGGTCGCCCTCATGGATTTGCAGCAGCGAGGCGGTGTTGACCGCCCACCAGAAGTATTGCGCCTGCGGGCAGCACACGCCCTTCGATGGGCCGGTGGTGCCGGAGGTGTAGAGGATCAGGCCGAGGTCGGAGGGCTGGACAGCGGCAGGCGCGATGGGGGCCGCGCCGCGCGGCATCCCGATCGCGGCGACGCGGCCGAGACGGACGCCGCCGCTCTCACCAATCAGCCAGATCGCCTCGACAGCGAGCTTGTCCGGCTCGAGCATGGCGAGGTTGTCGGCATAGGCCGCCTCCATCACCAGGAGCCGCGCGCCGCAGTTTGCCAGGATGTGTTGAAGCTGCGGCCCGCGCGAGGCGGCATTGATCGGCACCGCGACCGCGCCGAGCCAGGCGCAGCCGAGCACGACTTCGAGGAACTCGATGCGATTGCCGCAGATCACAGCAACGCGGTCGCCCGGCGCAATGCCGGCCGAGCGAAGCGCGCCAGCAAAGCGTCCCGCGGCGTCGCGGGTTTCGGCGTAGGTCCAGGTGGCGTCGCCCGCGCTGACCAGGGGCCGCGTGGCGAAGCGTTCGGCCTGACGGGTCAGCATGGCCGGCAAGGTGCGGTCGTTCGGCGCGAACGATTGCGACCAGTGCGCGCGCAATTCGGACGCCGAGGCCATGATCACTCCACCTTGCCGCCGAGATAGCTCGCAATCACCCGCGGATCGCGGATCAGGTCGCGCGCCGGCCCGCTCAGCACGATCGAGCCGGTCTCCAGAACATAAGCATAGTCCGCGGTCTCGAGCGCGGCACGGGCGTTCTGCTCAACCAGGAGGATGGAGACGCCGAGTTCGCGAAGCCCGATGACGATGCGGAAGATTTCGCGGACGATCAGCGGTGCAAGACCAAGGCTCGGCTCATCGAGCAGGAGCAGACGAGGCTTGGCCATCAACGCGCGTCCGAGCGCCAGCATCTGCCGCTCGCCGCCGCTCAATGTGCCGGCGAGCTGCTTCTTTCTCTCAGCGAGCCGCGAGAAGCGCGCGTAAACTTCGGCGAGATCGCGCTGCCATGCGGCGCGGTCGCGCCAACGGGTGTAAGCGCCAAGGATCAGGTTGTCCTCGACCGTCATCTCGGTGAACAGCTCGCGCCGCTCGGGCACGAGGCAAATGCCGCGGCGGACCCGCTGCTCGGTCGAGAGCGGGCGCAGATCCTGCTGCTGGTAGCGGCTTTCGCCTTTCGACGGCAGCAGCCCCATCAGCGCCGCGAGCAGCGTCGTCTTGCCGGCGCCGTTCGGCCCGATCACAGTGACGATCTGGCCCGCCTGCATGTCGAAACTGACGCCGGTCACGGCCTCGATCTTGCCGTAGCTGACGTGGAGGTCGCCGACCGAAAGCAGCGCGCTCATGCGACGCCCCCGAGATAAGCCTCCTGGACGCGCGCGTCGGCGCGGATTTCGGCCGGCAGGCCCTCGGTGAGCTTGGCGCCGAAATCCATCACCACGATACGGTCGACTAGGTTCATGACGAAGTCCATGTCGTGCTCGACCAGCACGATGGTCATGCCCTCGCTGCGAAGCGTGCGCAGCAGATCGGACAGCGTCTTTTTTTCCAGCGCGCGCAGACCCGCCGCCGGCTCATCGAGGACGACGACGACCGGATTGGCCGCGAGCGCGCGGGCCACCTCCAGCAGCCGCTGCTGGCCGAGCGGCAGATTGCCGGCAAGCTCGCCAAATTTTTCCGCCAGCCCAACACGCTTCAATTGCTGCAACGCCTCGAAGCGTGCGGAGCGCTCCTCGGCGCGGTCCAGTCGCAACGCGCCGGCAAAGAAGCCCGACCGCGTGCGCGGATAGGTGCCGAGCAGGACGTTGTCGATTAGCGTCATATTCGGCCGCAGCTTGACGTGCTGGAAGGTGCGCGCCATTCCTTTCGCCGCGATGCGGCGCGGCGGCAAGGTGGTGACGTCGTCGCCGAGGAACATGATCTTGCCGGCATTCGGCTTCGCCGTGCCGGTGATCAGATTAAGCAGTGTGGTCTTGCCGGCGCCGTTCGGACCGATCAGGCCCAGCACCTCGCCCGGGCGGACCTCGAAGCTCACCTCGTTGACCGCGACCAGCGCACCGAAACGCTTGGTCGCGTTCTCGATCCGAAGCAACGGCTGGCCGAACAAAAGTTGAGCCGCCGTCCGACGGACAAGTGCCGGTGCGTCGACCGGCATCGCCGGCCTCGTTCGGGGCAACAGGCGGCGGATCAGCGGGACCACTCCGCCACGCGCCTTCTGGAGCAGCACAATGAACAGCACACCGAACAGCACCGCCTCCATCTGCGCGTTGTAGCGCGTGATCGACGGCAGCACGTCTTGCAGCACGTTCTTGAGCAGCACGACAATAGCCGCGCCGACCACGGCGCCGGCGATCTGGCCGGTGCCACCGACCAGCGCCATGAACAGAAGCTCGATGCCCGGCCGAATGTCGAACGGGCTGGGATTCACGAAACGCTGCATGTGGGCGTAGAGCCAACCCGACAGCCCGGCGAGCAATCCGGCCAGCACGAACACAGCAAGCCGCATGCGAAACGTATCGATGGCCAGGCTCTCGACCATCGCCGCCCCACCGCGAAGGCTGCGGATCGCTCGCCCCTGCCGCGAGTCGAGCAAGTTGTGGCAAAGCAGCATGACAAGGCCAAGCACCAACCAGATGAAGTAGTAGATCGCCCTGGTGCCTTCGAGCGACTTCGGTCCGATCGAAATCGGCGGAATGCCCGACAACCCGCTATAGCGGTTGAGTGCATCGAGATTGCCGAACACGAAGAAAATGGCAATGCCCCAGGCGATGGTGGACAGCGGCAGGAAATGTCCGCTGAGCCGCAAGGTCGTCGCGCCGAGCACGGTTGCCGTAATCCCGGTCAGCGCCAGCGCAAGCAACAACCCAATCCAGGGCGAGCCGCCATGCACCGCGGTGAACCACGCCGTCGAGTAGGCGCCGATGCCGATGAAAGCCGCCTGACCAAATGAGGTCAGCCCGCCAACGCCGGTGAGCAGCACCAGGCCAAGCGCAGCGATGGCGTAGATGCCGATATAGTTCATCAGCGTGATGGTGAAGGTCGACAGCAGCGAAGGCGCGAGCGCGATGAACGCGATCACCACAGCGAGAAGGATGCAGGGCAGCCGGCGCATCAACCGTCCCCCTCTTCTTCTTCGATTTCCTCCTCGACACCGCCACGCGACATCAGCGATTGCCAGATCAGCACCGGGATCAGCGCGCCGAACACCAGCACTTCCTTGAACGCGGAATCCCAGAACGCCGCGTAGCTTTCGAGAAGACCGACGAGGATCGCGCCGACCGCGGTCGCTGGATAGCTGACCAGGCCGCCGATGATGGCGCCGACGAAGGCCTTCAGCCCGATCAGAAAACCGGAGTCGTAGTAAAGCGTCGCCACCGGCCCGATCAGGATGCCGGAAATTCCCGCGAGCGCCGAAGCGAGCATGAACGCGATCGCGCCGGTGGTCTGCGGCATGATGCCGACCAGCCGGGCGCCCAACCGGTTGACCGCGGTGGCCCGCAACGCCTTGCCGATCAAGGTGCGCTCGAACATGACGAACAGCAGGAAGCTGAACAGCGCCGAGCTGCCGACAATCAAGAGACTTTGTCCCGACACACCGATCGGACCGACGTTGAAGAACGCATCCGTCATCGGCTGGGTGCGGAAGCCTTCGGGGCCGAAGAAGATCAGCGCCATCCCGGACATCGCGAAGTGCACCGCGACCGCGACGATCAGCAGCACGAGCACGGACGCGTCGGCGAGCGGACGGAATGCGATGCGATAGAGCAGCGGCGAGATCGGCAGCACGATCGCGAGCGTGAGCACGATGCCGAGCCACATCGGCAGATCGTGTCCGGCGGCAAAAAAGACCAGCACCGCGGGCACAATCGGCAGCACGGCATAGACCAGCACGGCGCGCGGCAGCCTACTTGCCTCGCCGGCGCGAACCAGTGCCCACGTCTCCATCGCGGTCGCCAGCACCGCAAGCGTCAGCACCAGCCAGACGGTGCCCGGCATCTGCTTGAGCTGGAGCGCCGCCAGCGTCAGCGCGGCATAGCCGACGACATCGCCGAATGGGACGAAGATGACTCGCGTCACCAGGAAGACCAGGACCAAGCCGAGCGCGACCAGCACGTAGATCGCGCCGGTCGAAATGCCGTCCTGCGCCAGGAGAAGAGCGATCTCCGGCGTCATCGCTCGACAAACTCGCGCAGGTCGTTAACGGGTGCGGCTCATGGCAAGAACTTCCACTTCCCGTGATCGAGCTGCACTATAACCAGAGCGCGCTCGTCGACGCCGTAGAAGCTGCCTGGCTTGAAATTGTACACGCCATGGGTGCCGACCACCTCCTTGGCGCTCAGCATCGCGTCCTTAAACGCTTCGTGGAATTCGGGGGTGCCTGGCTGGGCCTTGGCCAGCGCGCGCTTGGCGGCATCGAGCAGCACCAGCCAGGCGTCGAATGAGTAGGCCGAGAAAGCATCGCTGGTCGACGCGTTGTTGGTCTTCTGGTAGATGTCGCGGAATGCCAACGACACTTTCTTGGTCGGATTGGAGTCCGGCAACTGCTCGGCAACGATCACCGGTCCGGTCGAACAGATCACGCCCTCGACTGATTGGCCGCCAACGCGGATGAAATCCGGATTGATCAGCGCCGGCGTGCCGTAGAGCCCGCCTTTGAAGCCGCGCTCGGCCAAGGCGAGGTAGGGCAGCGCACCGGGCGTGCCCGAACCGCCGGTGATGACCGCGTCGGGATGAGCGGCGATGATCTTCAGCGTCTGGCCGGCTACGGACGTGTCGGCGCGGGCATAACGCTCGTTGGTGACGACCTGGATCGCCGAGCCCGCGACGTTCTTCATCAGCCCATCATAGACGAGATCGCCCCAGGAATCGCTGAAACCGATATAGGCCGCCTTCTTGACGCCGGCCTTCTTCATCCGGTCGACCACGACCGCGACCATCAGCGGTGGCGGCTGCGGAATGGAAATCAGCCATTGGCCGTTCGCGCTCTGCGGCTGGCTCGACGGCGTCAACGAGATCATCGGCGTCTTGGTTTCGGCAGCGACCACCGCCATAGCAATGGTCCCAGGGACGCCCGAGGTGCCCATCAGCACGTCGACCTTTTCCTCTTCGATAAGCTTTCGCGCATTGCGGGTGGCCGCCGATGGATCCGAAGCATCATCGAGCCGGATCAGCTTGATGTTCACGTCGCCGACCTTGGCGGCGTAGGCGTGGCCGGCCAGGACGCCTTTCTCATAAGGAATGCCGATCGACGCGCCCGGTCCGCTCAAAGAGGTGACGAAGCCAACGGTCAAGTCGGCGCCATAGCTCGCACTGACGGACAGAACCAGCGCAGCAACGCCCACGCCAAGACGCGACATCATGACCCGACCTCCCCGATTGGACCGAACACCTCGGTCATCCGGGCGCGCCGACGCAGCCCGGATCGCACTGAGATTAAAGCATGGCCGAGGGCTGGCAAGTGCGCGAATCCTCGCAGTTGCAATGATTAGCCGGGTGGCGAACGTTGCTGACAAAAAGCTTTATATCTAAACTAACAGGGGGTGACGAAGAGGCGCCGATGAGCCGATACCGCGGTAACGCCGAAGCCGTTCGCAGCCTGATCCGGGAGACCGAGGTCCATCGCGACGTGTATATCGACGAGGAGGTGTTCCAGCTCGAGATGGAGCACCTGTTCGCCAACACCTGGGTCTATGTCGGCCACGACAGCCAGGTGCCCAACGAGGGCGACTATTTCGGCACCACGATCGGCACGGCGCCGATCCTGATGGTCCGCCATTCCGACAACACAGTACGTGTGCTGCACAACCGCTGCCCGCACAAGGGCACGCGCATCACCACCGAAACCTGTGGCAACACCGGGAAGTTCTTCCGCTGCCCGTATCACGCCTGGACCTTCCGTACCGACGGTACGCTGCGGCAGATTCCGCTCGCCCGCGGCTACGACAACGCCAAGCTCGAGGAGAGCCACGCCGGCGCCGGCATGAACCCCGTCAAGCACGTCCACAACTATCGCGGCTTCGTCTTCGCCAAGCTCAACGACACTGGTCCGGGCTTCGAGGAGTTCTTCGGCGACAGCCTGTCGAGCATCGACAACATGGTCGATCGCTCCCCGGCGGGCCGCTTGGAGGTGGCGGGCGGCGTGTTCCGTTACATGCACAACTGCAACTGGAAGATGCTCGTCGAGAACCAGACCGACACCTGCCATCCGATGGTGGCCCATGAATCGTCGGCCGGCACCGCGATCAAGGTCTGGGAGAATGCGCAACCGGGCGCCAAGAAGCCGATGGCGGTGGAGATCTACGCGCCGTTCGTCGCGCCTTACGATTTTTTCGAGAAAATGGGCATCCGGGTTTGGCCGAACGGCCACGGCCACACCGGCGTGCACCATTCGATCCACTCGAACTATTCGGCGATCCCGGACTATTTCGAGAAGATGGTCGCGGCCTATGGCGAGAACCACGCCAAGGCGATCCTCGACGAGAACCGCCACAACACCTGCTACTTCCCCAACCTGATGGTGAAGGGGCCGATCCAGCTCATCCGGCTGTTCAAGCCGATCGCCGCCAACAAGACGCTGGTGGAATCGTGGACGTTTCGTCTGGTCGATGCACCGGACCTCTTGCTGGAGCGCACACTGACTTACAACCGGCTGATCAACGCGCCGACGTCTGTGGTCGGCCACGACGATCTCGAAGTATACGAGCGCGCCCAGGAGGGGCTGAAGGTCGACGCCAACCAGTGGGTCAACGTCGGCCGGCTGTACGAGCCCGATGAGGCGGCCGACGTCACGGCTGAGACCAACGGCACCACCGAATGGCAGATGCGCAACCAGTTTCGCGCGTGGTCGAAGTTCATGACCCTGTCAATGTGAGTACAGTGGCCGCGCCGACCGACCAGGAGCTGATCGATTTCGTCCTCCGCGAGGCGCGGCTGATCGACCAGCATCGGCTGGACGAATGGCTCGAGCTGTTCACCGAGGACGGCATCTACTGGATGCCACTGGAGTGGGGCCAGACCGATCCGAAGCTGCATGCCTCGCTGATGTACGAGGACAAGCTTCTGCTCACCATCCGCATCGAGCGGCTGAAGAGCAACCGGACCTTCTCGCAGAAGCCGCGCAGCCGCTGCCACCACGTGCTGCAGACGCCACAGGTCGACAAGCGCGACGACACAGGCAACGAATACGTCACCTGGACGCCGATGCATTACATCGAGACGCGCTATGACGATCAGCAGCTTTACGCCGCCTGGGCGACGCACACGCTGACCGCGGTCGACGGCCGGCTGAAGATCAAGCTCAAACGCGTCGACCTGGTCAACAGTGATGCCGCGTTCGGCAATATCCAGCTTTTCATGTGATGATGGCGCAGGCCTCGATCCGCAAAAGCTACGATGGCGTCATCGCTTGCGCGCCGGTGACGGTACCGTATCGGCGCTACTCGACCAACAGCGCGCATTGGTGGATCGGCCGCGCTCTGCATCACCTTGTGAAGCGCGCGGGCATCAAGCCGGCGGATATCGACGGCTTTTGCGTGTCGAGCTTCACGGTGGGACCGGACACCGCGGTCGGCCTGACCCAGCATTTTGGGCTGACGCCGCGCTGGCTCGACCACATCCCGTTCGGCGGCGCGAGCGGAGTGGTCGCGCTGCGGCGCGCGGCGCGAGCGGTGCAGGCGGGCGATGCCGACATCGTCGCGTGTGTCGCCGGCGACACCAACCACGTGGATTCGTTTCGCAAGACGCTGTCGACGTTCTCCCGTTTCGCCCAGGACGCGGTCTATCCCTATGGCTCCGGCGGGGCCAACGCCTCGTTCGCGCTGATCACCAAGAACTACATGAATAGGTATGGGGCCAAGCGCGAGGATTTCGGCAAGCTCTGCATCGCCCAGCGCGACAATGCGCTCGCGATCCCCTATGCGATGATGAGGAAGAAACTAACGCTCGACGAATACATGAACGCGCGGCCGATCGCCGACCCGATCCATCTGTTCGATTGCGTGATGCCGTGCGCCGGTGCCGAGGCGTTCCTGGTGTGCCGGGAGGATACGGCGAAGTCGCTCGGCCTTTCCGGCGTGCGCATCCTGTCTACGGTCGAGCGACACAACGCGTTTCCGGCCGATCCGATGCAGGTGCGCGGCGGCTGGGCGCTCGATGTCGGCGAGCTCTGGGCGATGGCCGGGCTCAAGTCCAACGCTGTCGATCTGGTCGAGACCTACGACGATTACCCCGTGATCGTGATGATGCAGCTCGAGGACCTGGGCTTCTGCAAGAAAGGCGAAGCAGCCGAGTTCGTGCGCACGCACACTTTCGCCAACGACGGCACGTTTCCGCACAACACCTCGGGCGGCCAGCTTTCGGTCGGACAGGCGGGCGCGGCGGGCGGGTTCCTCGGCCTGGTCGAAGCGATGCGCCAGCTCATGGGCGAGCCGATCGGCAAGCCGGTCGCAGACGCAAAAGCCGCCCTGGTTTCCGGCTTCGGCATGATCAACTACGATCGCGGCCTGTCGTCCTGCGCCGCCATTCTCGCGAGGGCCTGAGTGACCGAGCCGCTCGTCCGCCCCAAACGCAAGAATCCGCTCCGGCGGACACGGCTGCCGCTGTCGCCGCAGGGCGTGCGCAGCCGCACCGCCCATGGCCTGACGGCGGCGGCGGCCGAAGGGCGCTTCGCGCTGCAGGTCTGCCTCGACTGCAACGCCGTGGTCTATCCGCCGCGCGATGCCTGCCCATCGTGTCTCTCCGCGCGGCTGCCGTTCCGCGATGTCGACAACGGCGGCGTGCTGACCGCCGAGACGACGGTGCAGACCTCGACCGATCCGTACTTCCGCGAGCGCACCCCCTGGCGCGTCGGCGCGGTGAAGCTCGACGTCGGCCCGGTGGTGGTCGCGCACTTGCACGGCGACGTGGTTGAGGGCGCGCGTGTGCGGCTCGAGTTCAAGCTCGATCGAAGCGGTTCGGCGGTCGCCATCGCGCTGCCGGAGAAGGACACCCCGAACATGGCTGACGATCCGCATCTTCGCGAGATGACCTGCGATCCGAAGTTCCGCCGCGTGCTGATCACCGACGGCCGAACCGCCGTGGGCCAGGCGATGGCGAAGGCGTTCTCCGATGCCGGCGCCTCGATCGTGTTCGTCGGGCTGGCCGATGCCTGGAAACCATTTCCCGGATACGAAGAGCTGCGCCGGATCGATCGCGTCGAGATCGTGCCGCTCGATGTCACCGACACCGAATCCGTCACTGAGCAGGCCGAGCAGAACGGCGCGCGCATCGACATCGTCGTCAACACCGCCGAACACGTCCGCCCCGGCGGCGTGATCGACCGTCACGGACTCACCGTCGCCCGCGAGGAGATCGACATCCGTTACATGGGCCTGCTCCGGCTCGCCCAGGCGTTCGGCCCGGTGCTGCGCTTTCGCGGCGCCGATGGCGTCAACTCGGCGGCGGCCTTCGTCAATCTCATCTCCGTGCATGCCCTGATGAACTGGCCGCAGTTCGGCAGCTACGCCGCGGCCGAGGCGGCGGTGCTTTCGGCGGCGCAATGCATGCGGGCCGAGCTTCGGCCGGGCGGCGTTAAGGTGCTGAACGTGTTCTTCGGCCCGCTGGAGACCGAGTGGTTCCAGACCGTGCCGCCACCCAAGGTGACGCCTGCGGCGCTGGCCAGCGCCGTGATCCGCGCCCTGAAGCAAGGCGTCGAAGACGCATTCGTCGGCGATGTGGCGGAAGACATCCGGCAGCGGCTTGCGGTCAATCCCAAGGCTCTCGAACGCGAGATGGCGGGCTAACCCATGGCGATCGATCTTCTTTCATTCGCGAAAGCCGTATCGAGTGGCGAGGTCCGCGTTATCGACCTGACTCAGACGCTGGCGCAGGAATTTCCGACCATCGTGCTGCCGCCCGAGCTCGGCCAATGCGCGCCGTTCCGCATCGAAGAGGTGTCGCGCTACGACGAACGCGGGCCCGCCTGGTACTGGAACAACATCAGCGTCGGCGAGCACACCGGCACGCACTTCGACGCACCGATCCATTGGATCTCCGGCAAGGACCTGCCGAACAACGCGGTCGACACCATCGATGTGCGCAAGTTCATCGCGCCGGCCTGCGTGCTCGACTGCTCGACGGCATGCGCCAACAATCCGGACTTCGCGCTGACCATCCCGTTCGTGGAGGAATGGGAGGCGTGTCACGGCAAGATCGAGCCCGGAAGCTGGGTGCTGCTGCGCACCGACTGGTCGAAGAAGACCTATCCCGACTACGCCGGTTTGCGCGACGACGGCGCCCACACGCCGGGACCAGAGCCGGCGGTGGTGAAGTGGTTCGTTGAAGAACGCGACGTGCACGGTTTCGGCACCGAGACCATCGGCACTGATTTCGGCCAGGGCCACCATTTCAACCCGCCCTACCCCGCGCACTTCTATATGCACGGCAAGGGACGGTTCGGCCTGCAATGCCTGACCAACCTCGACCTGCTGCCGCCCAAGGGCGCCGTGATCCTCGCAGCCCCGCTCAAAATCAAGCAGGGATCGGGCAGCCCACTGCGGGTGCTGGCGCTGGTCGCCGGGGCCGGCAAGTGAGCGACAACGTCGCTGTCGTCACTGGCGGCTCGTCGGGCATCGGCGCGGAAATCTGCCGGCAGATGCTCGCCGTCGGCTACGAGGTGGTGTCGCTGTCGCTCGGCAAGCCGGAGAACAAGCATACGCGGCTCCATGCCGTCGATGTCGACCTCACCGATCGAACGGCCACCGAACAGGCGGCCGCCGATGTCGCTCAGCGCTTTGCCGTCACGCACCTCGTGCACAACGCTGGCGCGATCCGCCCGGCGCTCCTTCCCGACGTGAAGCTCGACGATCTCGATACGCTGACCCAACTGCATCTGGGCGCCGCGATCACGCTGGCGCAGGCGGTGCTGCCTTCAATGAAGCGCGACAAGTTCGGCCGCATCGTGCTGATGTCGTCCCGCGGCGCGCTGGGGCTTGCGACGCGGACCGCCTATGCCGCGACCAAGGGCGGCATGGTCGGCATGGCGCGCACCTGGGCGCTCGAGCTCGCAGCCGACGGCATCACCGTCAATGTCGTGGCGCCGGGACCGATTGCAGGCACCGAGATGTTCCACGCTGTGGTGCCGAAGGACAGCGAACGCGAACGGGCCTTGGCGAAGGCGATCCCAGTGCAGCGGGTCGGCCGGCCCGACGATGTCGCGCGCGCCGTGCTGTTCTTCTGCGACCGTGACAACAGCTTCATCACCGGCCAGACGCTCTACGTCTGCGGCGGCGCAAGCGTCGGCTCGCTGGTAATTTAGCGGCGTTGTTTACCTCGATTGCTCCGAGGCGATTTTCATCCGCATCGTGCGACCATGCCGCCGTCGACCACGATCTCGGTGCCGGTGACGAAACGCGCCTCATCGGAGGCGAGGAACAGTGCCGCATAGGCGGTGTCGCGGCCGTCACCCATGAAGCCTGCGGGAATCCGGGCGACCCGCGACTTCAGCAGCGCCTCGACGTCGCCGCCGGTGCGCTGCTTGGCGAGCCGCGCCTCGACCATCGGCGTATGGAGTTGCCCGGGCACCACGGTGTTCACGCGGATGCCCTTGTTGGCGTACTGCACCGCGACGACGCGCGAGAGCTGGATCACGCCGGCCTTGGACGCGGCGTAGCCGACCTGCGGCGAGCCGGTGTAGCGAAGCCCCGACGTTGATGCGAGATTGACGATGGCGCCGCCGCCCTGGCGTTCCATGATCGGCAGCACATACTTGCAGGTCAGGAACACGCTCTTCAGGTTGTAGGCCATCTGGCCGTCCCAGGCTTCTTCCGACAGCTCGACCGGGCCGCCCGCCGCCGAACCGCCGACGTTGTTCACCAGGATGTCGATGCGGCCGAACGCTTCGAGGCAGGCGTCGATCATGGCCTTGACCTCGGCGCTCTTGGTCACGTCGCACTCGTGCGGCTTGATCGCGCCGCCAAACTCGGCGACGCGATCGAGCGTCTCCTTCATCGACTCGCCGTTCTTGTCGACGGCGAACACCTTGGCACCCTCTCGCGCGAACAGCACTGCGGTGGCGCGCCCGTTGCCCCAGCCGGGCCCGATGCAGCCGGCGCCGGTGACCAGCGCGACCTTGTCCTTCAGACGATCCGGCATGGCCTACTGCGATCCCTTGAGGCCGAGCTTCTCCACCAGTGCGCCCCATTTGGCGCGCTCGTCCTTCATGTAGGCGTTGATGCCGTCAACCGGCGGCGTGTCGACCGGAATGAGCCCGATGTTGGCGACCTTCTCCTTCATCTCGGGGTCGCTCATGATCTTCTTCATCTCGGCATGCAGGCGCTCGACAATATCCCGCGGCGTCTTGGCCGGCGCCAGCAGCACATGCCAGGAGATGGTCTCGAAGTCCGGCATCCCGGTGGCCTCCGCCATCGAAGGCACATCCGGCAGCAGCGGCCAGCGATTGGAGGACGACACCGCGAGCGCGCGCAGTTTGCCGTCGCGGATCAGCGGCAGCGACGCACCGGCCTCGACGAAGCCCGTCGCGACGTGGCCAGCGGCGAGGTCCGAGATCGACTGCCCGGTGGTCCGGTACGGCACCTGGTTGGCGTCGAAGCCCAGCCGGAGCTTGGCGTATTCCATGGTCAGGTGCTGGATACCGCCCGGGCCCAGCGTGGTGTAGTTCAGCGGCGGCTTTGTTTCTTTGGCGTATTTGACAAACTCCGCCACGGTTTTAGCCGGCAGGTTCGGGTTGACCACCAGGATGAACGGCGATTTCACGTAATATGAAATCGGCACGAAGCTGGTCGCGGCGTCGTAGGGCAATTGCTTGTACAGCGACGGGTTGATCGCCATGGCGCTGCTGGTCAGCACCACCAGCGTGTGACCATCGGGCGGAGCGTTGGCGACCTGATTGGCCGCGAGGATGGTGGCGGCCCCCGGCTTGTTTTCGACCACGACCGGCTTGCCCAGGATCGCGGAGAGCTTTTCTGAATAGAGCCGCGCCACCACGTCCATGCCGGTGCCGGGCCCGATCGAGACCACCACGGTGATGTTATGCGACGGATAGGTCTGCGCCTGCGACGGCGCAGCGAAACTCAACGAAACAAGCGCGATCAGCGCGCGCAAAAACCAAGCCATATGATCCTCCCCATGCGATCGCGCCTTGCCGGCGCTTGTTGCAAGTCATTCCGATTGTCGTTCGCAAGCTTAGGTGGGGAGGTTCACTCGAACAAGGCGCTTTGCCTTGACGCGCCCCCTGCACTATCTGCATGGACGAAGATTTCGGGCTGAGAGCGTCTATGGCCAATGAAAAGGAACGCGTCGCGCTGAGCTCGATCGCAGCGTCGGGCGGGCTCGCGCTTGCCAAGGGCGTGGTGGGACTTTTGACCGGTTCGCTCGCCATCCTGTCCGAGGCGGCGCACTCGCTGATCGATTTCGGCGCGACGGTGATGACCTATTTCGCGGTCCGCATCGCCGGCAAGCCGGCGGACGAGGAACACCATTACGGCCATGGCAAGATCGAGAGCATTTCGGCGTTGGCCGAAACCGGCTTGCTGTTCGTTTTGTCGGCTGTCGTGATCTGGGAGGCGGCCAGCCGTCTGCTCAGCGAGCCGGGCCACGCGGTGGACGCAACCGTTGCGGCCTTCGCGGTGATCGTGGTCTCGATCGTGGTCGATTTCTTCCGCGCCCGCGTGCTCTACCGGGTCGCCCATGAGACCGCGAGCGAGGCGCTGCAGGCGGACGCGCTGCATTTCGGCTCCGACATGTGGTCGTCGATCGCCGTGCTGGTCGGCCTCGGCGGCGTCGCGCTCGGGTTTCAATGGGCGGATTCGGCGGCGGCGCTGGTGGTTGCGCTGTTCGTCTGCCTTGCGGGCTGGCGGCTTGGCCGCCGCACCATTGACAATCTGACCGACACGGCGCCGGCAGGCGTCGCCGAAAAGGTGCGGAACGCGGCGTCCCGCGTGCGCGGCGTCGTCGCGGTGGAAGGCGTGCGGGTGCGGCCCGCGGGCGACAAGATTTTCGTCGAAGTGGTCGCGGCGGTCAGCCGGACGCTGCCCCTTGACCGAGTCGCAGTCCTCAAGACTCGCGTGGCGGAGGCGGTGCGCACCGAGGTGCCGCGGGCCGAGGTCGGCGTCGATGCCGCGCCCCGCGCGCTCGACAGCGAGACGGTGCAGGAGCGCGTCATGGTGACGGCGCGCAACCGGGCGCTCGCCGTGCATCATGTCACCGTACACGACATCGGCGGCAAACGATCGGTTTCGCTCGATCTCGAAGTCGACCACAAGCTGGCGCTGGGTTCGGCCCACGATATCGCCGACCGGCTGGAAACGGCATTACGCGAAGAGCTCGGACCTGACGTCGAGGTCGAGACTCATATCGAGCCGCTGCAGCCGCCGGAGACGGCGGGGCGCGAAGCACCGCCCGAACGGGTGCGCGCCGTTGAGATCGCGCTAGGCGAAGCCGCGGCCGATGGCGGCATGATCCGCGACGTGCATGACGTGCGGGTGCGCGAGACCGACGACGGCGAGGTCGTCAACTTCCACTGTTATGTAGACCCGGCGCTGACGGTGCAGGCCGTGCACGAGAAAGTCGATGAACTCGAGCAGACGCTGCGGCGCCGCTCGCCTTCGATCAAGCGGGTGATCGGTCACGCCGAGCCGCGGCGGCCCTAAATAAAGCGCGCATGGCCTTTGGACCACGCGCGCCAATCACGTCACTCTGAGGAAGATCAGATCCCCGATTCCTTGAACACCCTGGTCAGGTTTTCCGTCTCAGACTTGACGATCTTGTCCATCGCGTCGGGTGTATCGCTGACGCCAACCAGGAATTGCATCTTGAGCTTGTCCTGCATCTCCGGCGACTTCAGCGCGTCGGCCCAATCCTTGGATATCTTTTCCAGGATTGGCTTCGGCACGCCGTGCGGCGCCAGCATGCCGAACCAGGAATCATAGACGAACGGCAGTCCTGCTTCCGTGAACGTCGGAATGTTCGACATCTCGGGGATGCGCTGCGCGGTCGCAGCGGCGATCGCCTTGACCTTGCCCGCCTGCGATTGATCGCGGGCCAGATTGACCGGCGCGAAATAAAGCTGGGCGTCCCCGCGCATCACCGCGGTCACCGCATCGGGGGCGCTGCGGAACGGCACATGCACGATATTGATACCCGCAGCCTTACGGAACAGCGCACCGGCGATGAACGTCGTGCTGGCCAGGCCCGGCGACGAGAAGTTCAGCTTGCCCGGCTCCTTCTTGGCCAGGTCGATCACGTCTTTCAGGGTCGTCACCGGCAGGGTCGGGCTGGTGATCAGGAACAGCGGCGCGGAGCCGATGCGGGTGATGCCGGCGAAATCCTTCACCGGGTCGAACGGCGCATCCTTGCTGACCAGTCCCGCCACTGTGTGGCCGTTGGAGGTCAGCATCAGCGTGTAGCCGTCCGCCGCGGACTTCGCGACAGCGCCGGTGCCGGCGAGGCCGGGCCGGTTCTCGACGATGACCTGCTGGTGCCAGCGCCTGGTCATCTCGTCCGCGAAAATTCGCGCAAGGATGTCGGTGTTCGAGCCGGCGCCAAACGGCACCACCACCGTCACGCGCTGGGTCGGCCAGCTTTGCGCCGACGCCGGCATGGCCAGCAGCACGCTCGCGGCCGACAGGGCCGCAGCGCCCAGCATACATTGGAACAATCGCTTCATCGCTTCCTCCGTTGGAACTGCTTCTTGGTCGCCTTATTTGGCCGCAGCGAAAGCCCTGGTCTTGGCGCCGGCTTTGCCTTGCGCCACCACCTCGTCGAGGCTTCTACCAAAATCTTTGAGCATGACAGCAGCGGCATTTCGCCCGGGGCCTCCCGAAATCGAGCCGCCGGGATGGGTGGTTGAGCCGGTCTGGTAGAGGCCCGGGATCGGCATGCGGTGCTGCGCCCAGCCCGCCGCCGGCCGTAGCGCCCCGGCCTGCGCCGCGTTTTGCGCGCCGCCGTGGCACGAGCCGTGCCAGTTGTGCGGATTGCGCCGCTCAAGATCGAGCGGGCTCTCGATGACGCTGGCGAGAATGTTGTCGTCGGTAAGATTCGGCGAGAATTGGCGGAGCCAGTTCAGGTTGGTCCGCGCCACATCGTGCTTGATGACGTCCCAGTGCTGCGGCCCTTCCTTCAGATCGTAGGGCTGCATGCCGATGATCTTGATGGTGTGATGGCCTGGCGGCGCCTGGGTTGGATCGCCGATGCTCGGCGACACGGCGAGCAGCACCGGCTCCTCGACATTGGCGACGCCACGCGCGAAGTCGTAGCCCATGCGCAGCGCCCGCGAAGGCTCCGACAGCATGGCGCAGGCGATCGGTGTGATGTCGCCGCCGTCCCCTTTGAACGTCATCGGCACCTTGGTGGCGTAGTGCTGGACGAACAGCGTCGGGCCGCCTTGGTAGGTTTCGACGCCCTCGACAAAATCGTCGGCCCAGAGCTCCCGCGGCGCCATGTCGACCAGGTGCTTGACGTGGATGGTCGACAACACCGCCTTGTCGGCGCGGTACGATGTGCCGTCCTTGCATTCGACGCCAACGCACTTGCCGTTCTCGACGATCAGCCGCTCGACCGTTTTGTTGGTCAGCGCCACGCCGCCGTGCTGCTCGATCAGCCGGACCAAGATTTCGGTGAGCACGCCCGATCCGCCCTTGGGGATGCACCAGCTCCAGCGCTGCCGGCCCCAGGCGAGCGAATAGGCATTCCGGCCCGTCATCGGCCATTCCGGCGGTGTCACGGTCTGGAACGCCATCCACAGCATGAAACAGCGCGAGTGATCGTCCTCGAAGTTGTCGCGGATGATCTCCCACGCCGAGCGCGCCTGCCGCCGCAGCCATTTCTTGCCGTCGGCATGCTCGTTCAAGCGATCGTTGATCGGCTTGCCGAAACCGATCGGTGTGTAGGACACGGCATCGAACAGCGGCTTGATCGCGTCGTATTCGTTGTACATGCGCCGGTAGGCGTCGGCATCCTTCTTCGAGAACTTGCCGAACTGCGCGATGGTGCGCTCGATGTCGTGGTACTGCGTCAGCCATGAGCCGTCGAGGAACGGGGCGTGGCAGACGATTTCGGGGCTGATGTACTCGAGGCCATAACCGGCAAGGCCCAGTTCGTCGTGCCGCATCATCGGCGAGTCTTGCAGGATGACGTGGGCAGTGCCGCAGGAGTCGTGGCGGAAGCCGGGCAGCGTCAGCTCCTCGGTGACGACATTGCCGCCCAGCACCGAGCGCCCCTCCAGCACGAGGCAGCGGTAGCCGGCCTTGGCGAGATAGGCCGCGGCGACGAGGCTGTTGTGGCCCGCGCCTGCCACTACGATGTCAAACCGGTCCGGCATACCCTCCCATCCCATGAATCGTCATGGCCGGGCAACTGGGGCCCGGCCGTGACCGAGTTGCACCACGATCAGACGCGCTTGTCTGGCACGCCGGCCGCCTTGTAAACGCGAGCCTTGGCCGCTTCGGCCAGCCGCGTCAGCCGGTTCATGTCGACGCCGACGAGCTTACCGTTGCGCTTCACGATCTTGCCGGCGATCAGCACGGTGTCGACGTTCTGCGGCCCCATGCTGGTGACGACGGCGCCGACCGCGTTGTTCATCGGCATGACATTGAGCATGTCGTGGCGGAGCAGGATGACGTCGGCCTCCTTGCCGGGAGTGAGCGTGCCGACCTTCTTGTCGAGACCGTTGGCGCGCGTGCCCTCAACGGTGGCAAACTCCAGAACCTCGCGGACGGTGAGGAACTTCGGCGGGTTCTTGTCGCCGGACAGCTTGCGTTCCCAAACCTCGTCCTTTTGCTGTGAGTAGATCGACCGCATCTGGTTGAAGAAATCGTTCGGTACCGACGTCTCGACGTCGACGCTGAGGCTCGGTCGCATGCCGAGGTCCAGCATTTTCTGAATCGGCGGATTGCCGTGCCCCATTAGCTTCTCGACATAGCTCGCCATCGACACGGTTCCACCGGAATCGCGGATCAGCTTCCATTCGGTATCGTTGAGTGTGCAGGCGTGCACATAGGTCGTGTCCGACTTCAATGGCTCGATGGCGTGGATTTTCTCCAGCAGCGCGTTGCGGCCGAATTCGCCGACGCCGACGTGGATGGTGATGCGCGCACCGACATCTCGCGCGGCCTTCCAGATTTGCACCAGGTCGGCCGGTGCGCCGCCGGGCGAAGCCAATGCCAGGGTGACGAGCTGGTCATCGCTATTGAAGTACTGCTTGCGCAGCCGGGCGATATCGCCGGGATACTTCTGCTTCGGCGCGTCTTTCCAGTTGCCGGATGCGGTCTGCGGGTAGCCGTAGGCGAACACCGAACGAACCCCGGATTCCCGCAAGCCCTTGATGCAGGCGTCGGTATGCTCGGGCGAGTTCTGGATGTGGGACCAGTCCAGAACCGTCGTGACGCCGACGTCGATGCAGCCGAGCGTGCTGATGAGGTTGGCGATGTAGCAGTCCTCTGGCACATAGTTGGCGCCGAACTTCTTCTGGATCAGCGCGATGTAATCGGCGAGCGAGCCGTCCGGCAGCGAGTTGCGCAGGAAGCCCTCCCACATGTGCCGGTGCGTATCGACGAAGCCCGGCATGACGACGCACTTGGTGGCGTCGATCACCTGCGCGTTCGGCGCGCTGATGTTCGGCTTCACCGCTGAGATTTTCTTGCCTTCGATCAGCACATCGGCCTGCTCGAAGTCACCGACGGCGCTGTCGAGCGAAAGCACGCAGCCGCCTTTGATCAGGATCGGGCGGCCGGCCTGCGGTTTGGGCTGAGCCTGGGCTTCGCCAATCATGGCGGCTGCGAATGCCGGCGCCGCTGCCACGCCCGCGGCCGTGGTGCACAGAAATTGCCGCCGCGACTGGCCGCCTCGCGGCAGGCAGCACGGACAACCGGAATTGAATGGATGCATGATGTGGAACCTCCCCGCTGAGCGTTATTGTTGCCATCATGCTATGCCTCCTTTCGTGCACGATCTAGCAACCTGACTCTGCCCACGAACCCGCGCTAGATCGCGTCCCACCCCCAATGGGCAAGCGACCCGCATGATGCGCACCGAAGAGCACCGCTCCGTCCGCCTTTCCGAATACCGGCCGCCCGACTGGCTGGTGGAAACCGTCGAACTCGACATCAAGCTGCATCCGACACAGACCCCAGTGCGCGCGACGCTGCGGCTCAAGCCCAATCCGGCCGCCGGTGCGCCCGCGCCGCTGCAATTCGACGGCGACGGGCTGACGCTGGTGTCCCTGAAGATTGACGGCACTCTGCTTTCGACCGACCGCTATGTGGCGACGCCCGACGGACTGACCATCGCGCAACCGCCGCACCGTGCGTTCACGCTGGAGATCGAGACACTGGTCGATCCGCAGGCCAACACCCAGCTCTCCGGTCTGTACCGGTCGAGCGGCACCTGGTGCACGCAATGCGAGGCCGAAGGCTTCCGCCGCATCACCTATTTCCCGGATCGGCCGGACGTCATGGCGGTCTACACCACGCGCATCGAGGCGGATAAGTCCGAAGCGCCGGTGCTGCTCGCCAACGGCAATCTGAAGGACAGCGGCGACCTGTCCGGCGGTAAACACTTCGCGGTGTGGCACGATCCGTGGCCGAAGCCGGCGTATCTGTTCGCCATGGTCGGCGGCAAGCTCGGCCATATCGAGGACGGCTTCACCACCGCGTCCGGCCGCAAGGTTGCGCTGCGCATCTACGTCGAGCCCGGCAAGGAGGACCGCTGCGGCTACGCCATGGACTCGCTCAAGCGCGCCATGCGCTGGGACGAGCAGGCGTTCGGCCGCGAATACGACCTCGACATCTTCATGATCGTCGCCGTGTCCGACTTCAACATGGGCGCGATGGAGAACAAGGGCCTCAACGTCTTCAACGACAAGTACGTTCTGGCGACGCCCGAAACCGCGACCGACAACGATTTCGTCTCGATCGAGGCGATCATCGCTCACGAATACTTCCACAACTGGACCGGCGACCGCATCACCTGCCGCGACTGGTTCCAGCTCTGCCTGAAGGAAGGGCTGACGGTCTACCGCGATCAGGAGTTCACGTCCGATATGCGTTCGCGCGTGGTGGCGCGGATCGGCGACGTGCGCGGCCTGCGAACGCATCAGTTTGTCGAGGATGCAGGCCCCCTCGCCCATCCGGTACGCCCAGAGCTCTATCGCGAGATCAACAACTTCTACACCACCACGGTCTACGAGAAGGGCGCCGAGGTGGTGCGCATGATTCATACACTCCTCGGCGCGGAGACATTCCGCAAGGGCATGGACCTCTATTTCGAGCGCCACGACGGCGAGGCGGCAACCGTCGAGCAGTTCGTGCAGTGCTTTGCCGATGTCAGCGGCCAGGACCTCAAGCCATTCATGCACTGGTATTCGCAGGCCGGCACGCCGGAGGTGATCGCCTCGGGTCAGCACGATGCCGCCACAAAAACCTACCGGTTGGATATTGCCCAGAGCGTCCCGCCGACGCCGGGCCAGTCCCACAAGGAGCCAATGGTCATTCCGCTGGTGACCGGCCTGATTGGGCGCGACGGCCGCGACCTGTCGCTGGTGCTGGAGTCCGGACAACAGATCGAGCGCGGCGTGCTGGTGCTGGAGAAGCCGACACAGAGTTTCGTGTTCACCGGCATCGCCGAGCGGCCGGTGCTGTCGACCAACCGCAACTTCTCCGCGCCGATTCGGCTGATCGCCAATCTCGGCGCCGACGACCTGCGGCTGATGGCGGCCCGCGACAGCGATCCGTTCAACCGCTGGCAGGCCGTGCAGACGCTCGCCAGCGCGCTCCTGGTCGGCAACGTCGCGCGGCTGCGGGCGGGCCAGGACACGGAGTTGGACGAAGGCCTGCTCGATGCGCTTGCCGCTATCCTCGCCGACCGCAGCCTCGAACCCGCCTTCGTTGCCGAGACACTGAGCCCGCCGAGCGAGGCCGACATTGCCCGTGAGATCGGCCGCGACGTCGATCCCGATGCGATCTTCCGGGCCCGCGCGGCTTTGCGCACGCTGATGGGCCTGCATCTCAATGCCGCTCTGACCGCGACCTACAACAGCCTGTCCGGCAGCGGTCCCTACAGCCCTGATGCCGCAAGCGCCGGCCGCCGCATGCTGAAGAACGTCTGCCTTGACCTCCTCGCGGCCACGCAGGAGTCGCACGCCATCCGTCTCGCGGCGAAGCAGTACGACACCGCCAACAATATGACCGACCGGATGGCGGCGCTCGCTACGCTGTCTCTCCATGACATGCCGGAGCGCAAGGCCGCGTTCGACAATTTCTATGAGCGCTACCGCGACGATCCGCTGATCATCGATAAGTGGTTCGCCCTGCAGGCCACGACGCCCGATCCCGGTACTCTCGACCGCGTCAAGGCGCTGACCGCACATCCGGCCTTCTCCATGGCCAATCCGAACCGGGTGCGTTCGCTGATCGGCGCCTTCGCGCAAGGCAATGCGACGCAATTCAACCGTCCGGACGGCCTGGGCTATGAATTCGTCGCCGATCGCATCCTGGCGCTCGATCCAGCCAATCCGCAGGTCGCCTCGCGCATGAGCACGGCGTTCAAGAGCTGGCGGGCGCTGGAGAGCGGCCGGCGTGCGCGTGCCGAGACGGCGCTGCGCCGGATCGCAGAAGCGCAGACGCTGTCACGCGATGTGCACGACATCGTTTCGCGAGCGCTTGCTGAATCCTGACACTGTGTCGTTTGCGCCACGATGCGGCTGACGGATTCAACCCATTGAGTTGACTCCGGAATCGAGTCCGCCGCGGCGCAGGCGGTACGCCAATCCGGTGTCGGCGTTAACGAAAAATATTGACTCGGACTCTCGACAAGAGTCGCCGCATCGATTCGAATGGTCGGTGATTCGAGGCGGCGCGGGCAAGGCCGTTTCGATGCTTCGCTTGAGGGGATCATCCAAAACGGGGACGAAGGCATGGCGCGCGCCGAGGCGGCGGGTGCGTCCGCACGATCGGATTCGATCAAGGGTCTGGCGCAGTCGATCGCCAATCCGGCCTATCGCCGTCTCCTGACCGCGGAGCCTGCGCTACGCCGCGCCGTTCCGGCCCTCATCATCGCCTTCCTGCTCACCATCGGTGTCGGTGCCGTGGTGCAGGTGCTGGACCGCCATCGCCAGGCGATCGCGGAGGCTGTCAACGACATCGACAACGTCGCCGATTTCGTCGCTGACCGCTTCGACCGCATGGCCGGCGCGGAGAAGGCCGACGCCACGCGGCGCGACCTTTTGGAGCGTGCGCTGTCGTCCACCGCCACGGCGTTCAACCGGCGCATCCTTTTGAGCAATGCCGAAGGCGTCATCACCGCAACCGCGCCCGCCGGTGGCCCGATTGGCGCCCGGCTGGTGGACGTGCTTGGCGAAACCCAGCCGCTGACGATCCTCGGCGCCAGCGCCGGCGTGATGGAGATCACGCTTGCCGACAGCAGCGTCGCCTTGGCGACGGTGCGAACCCTGCCCGCAGCCCACGGCCAGCTTACCGTCTATCAATTGCGCAGCGATGCGCTCGCGCCATGGCGGTCCGACACCACCCTGACCGTGACACTGACTGCGACCACCGGCTTCGTGCTGCTGATCCTCGGCTTTGCCTTCCATTGGCAGGCGACCCGGGCGCGCGAGGCCGATGTCATCTATGACACGGTGCGAAGCCGCATCGATACCGCGCTGAACCGAGGCCGCTGCGGCCTGTGGGATTGGGATCTGGCCCGCGGCCGTATCTTCTGGTCGCAATCGATGTTCGCCATCCTCGGCCTGCAATCGCGCGACGATCTGATGACCTTCGGCGAAGTCAGCCAGCTTGTGCATCCCGACGACATCGAGCTCTACGAGGTCGCGGCCCAACTCGCCGATGCCCGTACCACTGCCATCGATCATGAATTTCGCATGCTTCACGCCAGCGGCAAATGGGTCTGGTTGCGCGCGCGCTGCGAGCTGGTGCAGCAGCCGGGCGAGGCTGGCGTGCATCTGATCGGCATCGCGGTCGACATCACCGAGCAGCAAACGCTGGTGGAGCGCACCGCGGCCGCCGACATCCGTCTGCGCGACGCCATCGAGACGATCCCGGAAGCGTTCGTGCTGTGGGACCAGGACAACCGGCTGGTGCTTTGCAACTCGAACTTCCAGACCCTGCACAGCTTGCCGGACGAGGCGATCGCGCCGGGCACCGCCTACGAATCGGTGGTGGCGGCGGGGCGCAAGCACGTGATCCGCTCAAAGCTCCCCAGCGACGATCCGGCGATCCCCGGCGCCCGCACTTTCGAGGCCCAGCTCGACAACGGCCACTGGCTGCACATCAGCGAGCGCCGCACCAAGGACGGCGGCTATGTGTCGGTCGGCACCGACATCACGCCGCTGAAGCAGCATGAGAAGAAGCTGATCGACAGCGAGCAGCGGCTGATGGCCACCGTCACCGATCTCCGCAATTCCCAGCACAAGCTGGAATTGCAGGCCCGCCAGCTCTCCGACCTGGCGCGGAAATACGGCGAGGAAAAAACCCGCGCCGAGGATGCCAACCAGGCCAAGTCGAAGTTCCTCGCCAACATGAGCCACGAGCTGCGCACCCCGCTCAACGCCATCATCGGCTTCTCCGAGATCATGGCGTCAGGCATGTTCGGCGCGCTCGGCTCCGACAAATACGACGAGTACTGCCGCGACATCCATCGCAGCGGCACGTATCTGCTCGACGTCATCAACGACGTGCTCGACATGTCGAAGATCGAGGCCGGCCGCCTCAAGCTCGATCTGGAAAACGTCGAGTTGCACCGCGAGCTCGACGACGCGTTGCGTGTCGTCACCACACGCGCCCAGGAGAAGAAGCTCAAGGTCGTTTCGAAGATCGCGTCCGGCATCCACCTGAAGGCTGACCGGCGCGCGCTCAAGCAGATCGCGCTCAATCTGTTGTCCAACGCGGTGAAGTTCACCCCGGAGAAAGGCCGCATCACGGTCCGCGGCCGAATGTCGCGAGGTGCCGTTGTAATCGGCATCCAGGATTCCGGCATCGGGATTCCCCGCGAGGCATTGAAAAAACTAGGCCGACCGTTCGAGCAGGTCGAAAGCCAGCTCACCAAGACCCATCACGGCTCGGGGCTTGGCCTTGCTATCGCCAAATCACTGGTCGAGCTACACGGCGGCGAGATGCGAATCCGCTCGACGCTCGGCGCCGGGACCACGGTGGTGGTGCGGCTGCCGGTCGAAGGTCGCAACACCCAGCACGATAGGGGAGACGGCGGCGCTGAGGCTGCCTGATTGGGGCTGGTGTCGGAGGATCGGCGCCCGTATCGCCAGCGGGCGCCGATCTGCTTTGCGCTCTGTTCGCTTGACGGCGCGCGCGAGCGCCGTAAGTTGCCGGCCATGACAAACCCTCGCACTGCCTCGCGCCGGCTCATTGTCGGCGGCGCTCTTCTATTTCTTGCGTCGATCGCGCTCGCCGCTCCCGCGGCGGCGCAGAACTGGCCAGACAAGCCGATCAAGCTGCTGGTGCCGTTCGCAGCCGGCGGCAACATCGACGTCACCGGCCGGCTGATGGCAGCGCGCCTGTCGGAGGTGCTTGGCCAGCAGGTGATCGTCGAGAACCGCGTCGGCGGTGGCGGCATCGTGGCGATGGAGGCGCTCCAGCGCTCCGCGCCGGACGGCTACACGCTGCTGTGGGCGAGCACCAATGTGATGGCAATCGTGCCGGCGACCACCAAGGTGAAATACGATCCGATCAAGGATTTCGCGCCGGTGAGCGAGCTCGGCTCGAGCCCGCAGGTGCTTCTGATCAACGCCAAGGTCCCGGCCAAGACCGTCGCCGAATTCGTCGCCTACGCCAAGGCGCAGCCGGCGCCACTGGCCTATGGCGGTGGCGGCGGGCCCGGAAGCGCCAGCAATCTCATCATGGCGCTGTTCCTGGAACGGGCGCAGCTCAAGATGACGAGCGTCAGCTACCGCGGCACCGCGCCGGCGCTGACCGACGTGATCGGGGGACAGATTCCAACGACGTTCGTGCCGATCTCGGAGGCCGTGGCACAGGCCACCAATCCGAACCTCCGCATCCTTGCGGTGTCGAGCGGGAAGCGGTCGGACCGGCTGCCCGACGTGCCTTCGATCGCGGAGACGTATCCTGGCTACAACGCCGTGTCCTGGACCGGCATGATCGCGCCGAAAGACACGCCCAAGGTCATCATCGACAGGCTCGCCGCGGAGATGATGAAGGCCGTCAAGGACCCGGGGTTCGTCGACAAGCTTCGCAGCGCCGGCATCGACCCGGCGGCGGAAGGTCCGGAGAAGTTCGCCGAGTTCATCGCGACCGAGGTGCCGAACTGGGCCAAGGCCGTGGACATCGCCGGCGTGAAGCTGCAGTAGCGCTTTATTGCAGCGCGATGCCGGCGTCGCGGATCACTTTGCCCCAGCGGTCGATCTCGCTTCTGATCCACTGCGAGAATTCCTGTGGCGAACTTGCGACAGGATCGAACCCCATGGTGGCGAGCTTCGCCCGGGTGTCCGGCTGCGACAGCACCTTGACGATCTCCCGATGCAGCAGCGCGACGATCGGCTCGGGCAGGCCTGCCGGCCCCACCATGCCGTTGACGATATCGGCGGGCAGGTCGTGGCCGGTCGCCTCCTTCATGGTCGGCACGTCGGGCAGCACCGAGGCGCGGCGGCTGCTGAACAGGCCCAGCGCGCGGAGCTGGCCGCCGCGAATGTAGGTCAGAGCGGTTGGCAGCGCCGACACCGCGAGCGGCACATGGCCGCCAAGGGTGGACTGGCTCGCTGGGCCGCCACCGTTGAACGGCACGTGGGTGATGTCGACACCGAACGCCTGCTTGAACAGTTCGCCCGCAAGATGAGCCGGCGTGCCGCGGCCCGCCGACGCGTAGCTGAACTTGCCGGGACTGGCCTTGGCCAGGGCGACCAGTTCGTCAACGGTCTTCGCCGGCACCGATGGATAGCAGACCAGCACATGCGGCGACGAGCACATCAGCGAGATCGGCGCAAAATCCTTGTAGGGGTCGTAAGGAATCTTCGGGTAAAGGCTGATGTTGGTTGCAATGTTGCTGGTGGCGGCCAGCAGCGTATAGCCGTCGGTCGCGGCGTGGGCGCCCGCCGACATCGCAATGTTGCCGCCACCTCCCGGCATGTTCTCGATGTAGAACGTCTGGCCCATGCTTTCGGTGAGCTTGGCAGCTACCAGCCGCGCCGTGATGTCGCCCTGCCCGCCCGGGCCGGTCGTGACGATCACTTTGACGGCTCGCGCCGGATAGTTGTCGGCGCCGGCGCGATCCCAGCCCAGCGCGACAATCGGCGCCGCGGCCGCGATTTTCAGGATTTGGCGGCGGGCGACAGTCATGGCCAAGCCTCCGTGCGACACCCTATACCACGGACTGGCTCAATGCGCTGCGTCAACCTGAAGATGAAATAGCGAAACAACCCGCGCCCGGTGTAAACTCAGTCATGCATTCCCCCTCGCAACGTCCCATTCTCGTCGCCGGCGGCGGCCCGGTCGGCGTCATCACCGCGCTGTCGCTTGCCCGGCAAGGCCTGCCGGTCCACGTGTTCGAAGCAGAAGCCAGGATCAACGACATGCCGCGCGCGGCAACGACGCATGCCGCGACGCTTGAGATGCTGGCTGGCCTCGGCATGGTCGACGAGGTCATCGCCCGCGGCTACGTCGAACCGAAGTTCCGCATCTGGGACCGGCAGAGCAAGACGATCGTTGCCGAATTCGATTTCGGCATCCTCAAGGACGAGACACCGTTCCCGTTCGCGGTGCAGTGCGAGCAGCACAAGGTCGCCGCCATGGCAATCGAGCGGCTCAAGACGTTTCCCCGTGCCAAGGTGGAATTCGCCACGCGGGTGACCGCGCTGCGCCAGACGGCCGACGGGGTCGAGATCGAGGTCGAGAACGCCGAGGGTTCGCGCACCATCGCCGGACTTTATCTGATCGGCTGCGACGGCGGACGCTCGACGGTGCGCAAGGCGCTGGACATCGAATTCGAGGGCTACACCCACCCCGAACGATTCATGATCCTGACCACGACCGACGATCTCGGCAAAATTTATCCGGGCTGCACGCGGAACTACATTTCCGATCCGGAGGCGTGGTTCTCGCTGTTCAAGGTCAGCGGCGACGAACGGGGGCCACTGTGGCGCGTGCTGTCTTCGACGCAGCCCGAGCAGACCGACGACGAGCTGATGAACCCGGAGGCGACCGAGCAACGGTTGCAGCGCTTCCTGCCGAAGGACCGGCCCTACGACATCGTGCACCGCAATCTCTACAACGTGCACCAGCGCGTGGCCGCAAGCTTCCGCAAGGGCCGCGTGTTCCTGGCCGGCGACGCCGCCCACGTCAACAATCCGCTCGGCGGCCTCGGGCTGAATTTCGGCATCCACGACGCAGTCGAGATCACCACGCTACTCGGCCGCGTGATCCGCCGCGAGGCACCCGAAAGTGTGCTCGACGAATACGATCGCCACCGCCGCCCGCTCAATATCGAGTTCGTCCAGCAGCAAACCGTCGCCAACAAGAAGCGGATGGAGGAGAAGGACCCGAACGCGCGGGCCCGCGACTTCGACCAGCTCCGTCGCACCATGAACGATCCGGCTTTGCACCGCGCCCATGTGCGCAAGGCTTCGCTGCTCGAAAGCGTCAGGAAGCGCGAAGCCGCGCCGGCTTAGGCATTGGGCGCCCGGTCTCTGACCTCATGCTGAGGAGCGTCGCGAAGCGACGCGTCTCGAAGCATGGGCCGCCCCACCCTTCGAGACGCGGCCTCCGGCCGCTCCTCAGGGTGAGGACGGAGAGAGGTGCTATTTCGCGCCCAGGATGCGGTTGAAGCTCGCGCGCACCCGCTGCCGCGTCTCGGCAAGGTGGGCATCGAGCGTGGCGAAGTTCGGCAGGTCCGCGGCGCGGCATAGGAGACCGAGAAGGCCCGGCCCGGCGGTCTTGGGGTCGAACGGCCCCGGCAGGCAAAGCCGCAGGATCTGCGTCAGATTGTGGTACAGCCGCGCTGCCGGACGCAGCACGTCGGCATCCTCCGCCGACAACAGGCCGAGCTGCCAGGCCTTGTCGAGCACGCGCGCCGTCGAGGTGTCGAGGATTTCCGGCTTCGCCGCGGCATGAACGAGCTGAAGATATTGCGCAATGAACTCCAGGTCGATCAGCCCGCCGGCGGCATATTTGAGGTCCCAGCGCCCGTCTTCGTCGTACTCCTTGGCGATGGCCTGGCGCATCTCCACGACATCGACCGCGATCGTCTCGGCATCGCGATTGCGGCGCAGCACCTCGGCAATCGTGGCTTCCACGCGGCTCGCGAACGCCGGCGACCCCGCCACCACGCGGGCGCGGGTCAGCGCCAGGTGCTCCCAGGTCCAGGCCTCGTTCTCCTGGTAGCTCTTGAACGCATCGATGCTGGTCGCGACCGGTCCCGAGCGCCCCGACGGTCGCAGCCGCATGTCGACCTGATAGAGCGCGCCATAATTGGTCTGCGACGACAGCGCGCTGATCAGCCGCTGAGTGAGCCGCGCGAAATATTGTGCTCCGTAGAGCGGCCGCGGACCATCGGATTGCGGATTCTCGGGATCGAAGTCATAGACGATGATCAGATCGAGATCGGAGGTCGCCGTCATCTCGCGGCCGCCGAGCTTGCCGAGCGCGAGCAGCACGATCTGCTGACCCTTGATACGGCCGTGGTTCTCCGCAAATGTGTCCTCGACGCGCCGCTGCAGCCCGCGGATCACCACATCGGCTAGCCTCGCGAAGGCTCCGCCGGCCTGTTGCGCCGACACCGTTCCCGACAGGATGCGCGCGCCGACCAGGAACATCTGCTCCTGGCTGAACATGCGCAGCCGGTCGAGGAAATCCTCGTAGGACAGCGCCTCGCCAAGGCTTCGTTGCAGGTTGGCTTCGAGCTTGGCCTCATCCGGCAACGCACCGAAGAAGGAAGGCTCGAGCAGCGCGTCCATCGCTTCGGGGTAGCGCGAGAGAATATCGGCAAGCCGCGGCGCGGTGCCGAGCGTCAGCGCCACCAGCGTGACCAGGTCGGGATTCTGCTTGAGCAGCGAGAACAGCCGCGCGCCACGCGTCAGCCCGCCGATGAACAGATCGAAGGCGTTCAGCGCGGCTTCTGGGTTTTCGGCCCGCACCAGGCGGTCGAGCAGCACCGGAACCAGTTCGGCGAACTGGCTGCGGGCGAATTCGCCGCGCAGCGACGCGTACGAGCCGCTGAGCCAGCGGCGCACGGTGGTCGACACTTCCAACGGCTGGCGGTAGCCCATCGCGCCGAGCCGGTTGAGCGTGTCGCGGTCGTCGGCCTCCTTGGGAAACGACAGCGCAAGCTGCTCGGCGCGCGATGAACTGTCCTCGAACAGCTTGATGTACTGGTGCTGGACCTTGCGCAGATGATCGAGCAGGGTCGCCGCGAAGGCGTCGCGATCCTTGAAACCGGCAAACCGGGCAAATCGCTCGAGGCCGTCCCGATCCGCCGGCAGCGTATGCGTCTGATCGTCGGCGACCATCTGCAAGCGATGCTCGGTCTCGCGCAGGAACCGATAAGCGGCGTCGAGCTCGGTGCGGGCGTCCTTGCCGATCCAGCCACCCTCGGCCAGCGCCGCGAGCGTGGTCAGCGTGTCGCGGCTGCGCAGCTCGGGATGCCGGCCACCGGCGACAAGCTGCTGGGTCTGGGCGAAGAACTCGATCTCGCGGATGCCGCCGCGGCCAAGCTTGATGTTGTGACCTTCGACCGCGATGTCGTCATGACCGCGGTAGACGTGGATTTGCCGCTTCAGCGCTTCGATGTCGGCGACCGCGGCATAGTCGAGATACTTGCGCCAGATGAACGGCGAAAGCTGCGCCAGGATATCTTCGCCCGCCGCGATGTCGCCGGCGCAGGGTCGGGCCTTGATCAGGGCAGCGCGCTCCCAGTTCTGGCCGACGCTGCCATAGTAGTTCAGCGCCGACTCGGTCGCGACCGCGACCTGGGTCGACGCCGGGTCCGGCCGCAGCCTGAGATCGACGCGAAACACATAGCCATCGGCGGTGCGCTCCTGGAGCAGCTTGACCATGCCGCGCACGATGCGGACGTGGAACGCGGTGGCGTCATCCTTGTCGACAAGCGCCGGGGCGTCCGGGTCGTAGAACACGATCAGATCAATGTCGCTGGAATAGTTCAACTCGTAGGCGCCCATCTTGCCCATGGCGAGAACGATGTGGCCGCTGTCGCGATCAGGATGCTTTGGATCGGCAGGCTTGAGCCGGCCGCGCTCCACCGCCTCGCGGAGCAGAAAACGCACGGCCCCATTGACGGCCGTGTCGGCAAGCTCGGTCAGCGCCCGCGTCGTTCGCATCACCGGCCAGACACCGCCGATGTCGGCAAGCCCAATCAGAAGCGCCGCCTCCGCCTTCATGCGGCGAAGGAGCCGCATCGCTTGCGCCTCGTCAGAGGCGCCGTCGAGCGCTTGGGTCGTGCGCGCAAGGAGGTCCGCCAGATGACGATCGAGATTTGAATCGAGCAGCGCGAGCAGCCGGTCCGGCTCGGCGGTGGCAAGTTCCCAGAGATAGGGCGAGCCGTCGGCGAGGCCGGCGAACAACGCTTCGAGCTTCGGCGTTTCGCCAATCAGGCGCTTCAGCACCTTGCCGGGTTTGCCGCGGCCAATTTCACCAAGCCAGGCTGCGACATTGGCATGAGCCGCCTTGTCGTCGGACAGGCGCGGCGCATCGACCACCGCCTGCGCGAGTGCAGGCTCGGCCTTCGCGGACGATTTGGCTTTGGGCTTCGCCGAACGGGCCATGCGGCGAGTCATAGCCGCGCTTTGCGGCGTTGCCTATTCGCTCGGCTGCGGCGTGTGGGGACCTTCGCGCGGCAGGATGAGCGTCGCCTTCAAGCCGGGCTGGTTATCCTCCAGCATCAGCCCGCCGCCGTGCAGATGCGCGACCGCCGAGGCGAGGCTCAAACCCAGCCCCGAGCCGGGTTCTGACCGGCTCTGCTCGAGCCGCACAAAACGCTCGACCACCCGCTCGCGATCCGGTTCGGGCACGCCGGCACCGTGGTCCGCCACGCTCAACCTGACGTGGTCGCGGTCGCCGCTCGCTCGCACTTCGATCTCGGCACGCGCGCCGTCCGGACGCGCCCCGCTCGGGCTTGCGTACTTGATGGCGTTGTCGACGAGATTGGCGAGCGCCTGCGTGACAAGCTCGCGGTTGCCGCGCACCGGCAGGAGCGCGTCGGCCTCGATCCGCAGCTTCAGCCCCTTCTCGTCGGCCAGCGGATCGTAGAGTTCCCCGACCCCCCGCGCGATCTCAGCCGCGTCGAACTCGATCATCGGCGTGCCGGCCTGGCCCGACTCGGCGCGGGCAATCATCAACAGCGCGTTGAACGTGCGGATCAGCTCGTCGGATTCTTCGATGGTCGATTCCAAGGCGGCCCGGTAGTCCTGCTCGTTATGTCCCGAACGCAGCGCCTCCTCGGCGCGGTTGCGAAGCCGTGTCAGCGGCGTCTTGAGATCGTGGGCGATATTGTCGGAGACCTCCTTGAAGCCGCGCATCAGCGCCTCGATCCGCTCGAGCATGGCGTTGAGGTTGATCGCGAGGCGATCAAGCTCATCCTCCGACCCCATGGTCGGCAACCGCCCCGACAAATCCCCGGCCATGATGGTGCGTGAGGTCTCGGTCATGGCATCGACGCGGTGGAGCACGCGGCGCGCGACGAAGAAGCCCCCGGCAAGACCGAGGATGATGACCAGCGCGATCGACCACTGGCCGGCAGCGAGGATCACGTCATAGAGGCGCTCGCGCTCCTCCAGGTCGCGGCCGACCAGGAGGCGGAAGCCGCTCGGCAGTTGGAACACCCGCACCAGGGCGTGATGCTCATTGCCTTCCGGATCGTCGAGACGCCTGTAAACGGTTTCGGTCCAGCCGCTGTGTTCCAGCACTCCTTCGCCGAGCACACCGACATTGCCGGCAAGCCCGTCGCCGCTGAATGTGGTTACAAGATAGAGGCTCGACCCCGGCCGCCGCGCGCGGGCGTCGATGATGAAAACCAGCCGGCGAATGCCGCCCTGGTTGTATTGTTCGGACAGCCCGCTGATCTCGGCATCGACGGTGCGGGTGATCTGTTCGGTGATCAGCCGCCGCGTGTTCCAGGCAAAGTAGCCGAGCAGAAACGCCGCGAACAGCGCGAACACGGTCAGATAGACCAGCGTGAGCTTGAACGCCGTGGTGTTGAAAAGCTTACCGAGCGCGCTCATGCGCGCCCACAGCCAGGCACGCAGGACCGTCATTACCGTCCGGCGCTGAAGAGCCTCCGGCTTGGCCGCATCGACGATGGCAGGCGGCCGGTTTTGCGGGATGACCACGACGTCATTTGTCACGGATCATGTATCCCGCACCGCGGATGGTGTGCAGCAGCGGCTGGGCAAATCCTTTGTCGATCTTGGAACGTAGCCGCGAGATATGCACGTCGATGACGTTGGTTTGCGGATCGAAGTGATAGTCCCAGACATTCTCCAGCAGCATGGTGCGCGTCACCACCTGGCCCGCGTGCTTCATCAGATATTCGAGCAGGCGGAATTCGCGCGGCTGAAGCACGATCTCCTCCTTGCCGCGGGTGACCTGATGGGAAAGCCGGTCGAGCTCGAGGTCGGCGACGCGATAGACCGTCTCCTCGCCGCGCCCGCCGCGCCGCCGCGCCAGCGCTTCGACCCGCGCCAGCAGCTCCGAGAACGAATAAGGCTTGGGCAGATAGTCGTCGCCGCCGGCGCGCAGACCTTTGACGCGGTCGTCGACCTGGCCGAGCGCGGACAGGATCAGGACCGGCGTTTCGATGCCCTTGGTGCGCAACTCATTGATAACCGACAGCCCGTCCCGCTTGGGCAGCATGCGATCGACGATCAGCACGTCGTATTGGCGGTCGAGCGCAAAGGCCAAGCCCTCCTCGCCGTCGGGAGCCTGGTCGGCGACATGCCCGACCTCGCGGAAGGCCCGGGCGATGTAGTCGGATGCGTCGCGGTCGTCTTCGACAATGAGAAGGCGCATGAGGACCAGTCTAACGGAATATCGCCGGTCGCGCCGGTCCGGTCC
>Ga0265325_10000257_pt1 | contig 37878 bp, 32 predicted proteins | sample 41420metaG_FD_202090 | JGI IMG/M metagenome (GOLD analysis project Ga0265325, IMG submission 202090) | Rhizosphere microbial communities from Carex aquatilis grown in University of Washington, Seatle, WA, United States - 4-14-20 metaG | ecosystem: Host-associated > Plants > Roots > Rhizosphere... | reverse complement strand
TGGTCGAGGGCGCCGAGCGCCAGAAGACGCCGAACGAGATCGCGCTCAACATTCTGCTGGCCGGCCTAACGATCATCTTCGTCTTTGCGGTCGCCACGATTCCGAGCTTCGCGTCCTACGCCGGCGGGTCGATCAGCGTTCTCGTGCTGGTCGCATTGTTCGTAACGCTCATTCCCACGACCATCGGCGCGCTGCTTTCGGCAATCGGCATCGCGGGCATGGATCGTCTCGTGCGCTTCAACGTGCTTGCCATGTCCGGCCGCGCTGTCGAAGCGGCCGGCGACGTCGACACGCTTCTTCTCGACAAAACGGGCACGATCACACTTGGCAACCGGCAGGCGACCGAGTTTCTCCCGGTATCCGGAGTGAGTGAACGGGACCTGGCAGATGCCGCACAGCTTTCGTCCCTCTCGGACGAGACCCCGGAAGGCCGTTCCATCGTCGTTCTGGCAAAGGAAAAATACGAAATCCGCGGCCGCGAAATGGCGTCGCTCCAGGCACACTTCATCCCCTTTACGGCGCAGACGCGCATCAGCGGCATCGACGTGGATGGCTCGTCCGTGCGCAAGGGAGCCGTCGATGCCGTCCTTGATTATGTTCGTGCGCAAAAAGGGATTCCGGTTTCGGGCGGAACCGAAGGCGCGGTTTCGGCCGCAATCCAGGCCGTGGGCGCCGATCAGGCGCAACAGCTCGTCGCGCTCTCCGAACGCATCGCCAAATCGGGTGGAACCCCGCTGGCCGTTGCCAAGGACGGTAAGCTTCTCGGCGTCATTCACCTGAAAGATATCGTCAAGGGCGGTATCCGCGAGCGCTTTGCTGCCCTGCGCAAGATGGGCATCCGCACCGTGATGATCACGGGCGACAATCCGCTCACGGCCGCAGCCATTGCCGCAGAGTCCGGCGTTGACGACTTCATGGCGCAGGCGACTCCGGAGACCAAGCTCAAGCTCATCCGAGACGAGCAGGCCAAGGGGAAGCTGGTTGCCATGTGCGGCGACGGCACGAACGATGCGCCGGCGCTTGCCCAGGCCGATGTCGGCGTGGCGATGAACACCGGAACGATGGCCGCGCGCGAAGCCGGCAACATGGTCGACCTCGACAGCGATCCGACCAAGCTCATAGAAGTCGTCGAGATCGGCAAACAATTGCTCATCACGCGCGGCGCGCTGACGACTTTCTCGATAGCGAACGACGTTGCGAAATACTTCGCGATCATTCCCGCGATGTTCATGGCCTTCTATCCGCAGCTTAAGGCGCTCAACGTCATGCAGCTGCATTCGTCCGAGAGCGCCATCCTGTCGGCGATCATCTTCAATGCCCTGATCATCATCGCGCTGATTCCGCTTGCATTGCGCGGCGTCGCGTACCGCGCGGTCGGTGCAGCGGCACTTTTGCGCCGCAACCTGCTGATCTACGGCGTCGGCGGCATCATCGTGCCGTTCGTCGGCATCAAGCTGATCGACATTTTCGTCACCGCTACCGGCCTCATCTAAGGAGCGCCCAACAATGCTTCGCCAAATTCGTCCCGCAATCATGCTGATCGTCCTGATGACGATCCTGACCGGTCTTGCCTATCCGCTCGGCATGACGGGCCTTGCGCAGATGCTCTTTCCGCACCAGGCGAACGGCAGTCTCGTCACGGTCAACGGCAAGGTCATCGGCTCCGAGTTGCTGGGCCAGAACTTCACCAGCGCGAAATATTTCCACGGCCGGCCCTCTGCCGCCGGCAACGGATACGACGCCGCCAATTCGTCGGGATCGAATTATGGTCCGACCTCCAAGGCGCTCATCAAGCGCATGAAGGGCGATGCGGCCACGCTGACAAAGGATAACCCCGGCACGCCGATCCCGGTCGACCTGGTGACTGCATCGGCCAGCGGTCTCGACCCCGACATCACGCCCGCAGGCGCCTACTTCCAGGTGCCGCGCGTCGCCAAAGCCCGCAAGATGTCCGAAGACAAGGTACGCCAGCTCGTCGCTGACCATATCGAGGGCCGGCTGCTGGGAATCATTGGCGAGCCGCACGTGAACGTTCTCAAGCTGAACATGGCGCTCGACGCGGCACAGTGACGGTGGAAGACGCCCGCAAAGGGCGTAAACTTGGGTCGCATGTCAGATGACAGGACGGATCGCGACAACCGGCCATCGCCCGAAGCGCTGCTTCGTGAGGCGGGCGAAGAGGGGCGTGGCCGGCTGAAGATCTTCCTCGGCGCGGCGCCGGGTGTCGGCAAGACTTACGAAATGCTGATGCAGGGCCGTCAGCGGCGCCTCGACGGCGTCGATGCCGTCATTGGCGTTGTCGAGACGCATGGCCGCGTCGAAACCGATCTGCTGACCAAGAGCTTCGAGAAAATTCCCAAGCGCCGGCTGGCATATAAAGGACACGTGCTAGCCGAGATGGATCTGGACGCCATCCTGCAGCGCAAGCCGAAACTGGTGCTGGTCGACGAACTCGCGCACACCAACGCACCCGGCAGCCGCCATCCCAAGCGTCACATGGATGTGGAGGAGATCCTCGCCACCGGCATTGACGTCTATTCGACGCTGAACGTTCAGCATCTTGAGAGCCTGAACGACGTGGTGGCCCAGATCACCGGCGTTCGCGTGCGAGAGACGGTGCCGGATTCGATTCTGGACCGCGCCGACGAAGTCGAGCTGATCGATCTCACGCCGGAAGACCTGATCCAGCGCCTCAAGGAGGGCAAGGTCTACGTTCCGGAGCAGGCGGAACGCGCCATTCGCAGCTATTTCGTGCCCGGCAATCTCACCGCCTTGCGTGAACTGGCACTGCGCCGCACCGCCCAGCGCGTCGACGCGCAGATGGTCGACTATATGCGCGCGCACGCCATCCAAGGGCCATGGGAGGCGAGCGAGCGCGTGCTGGTCTGTGTCAGCGACCGCCCGGGCGGAACCGCGCTGGTGCGCTATGCCAGGCGTCTGGCCGACCGTCTGCGCGCCTCGTGGACGGCGATCTATGTCGAGACGTCGCGGACGCAACGCCTGACCGAAGAAGAACGTGACCGCGTCGCCGCGGCGCTGCGTCTTGCGGAACAGCTTGGCGGCCAGTCGGTGACCGTGCCTGCCGCGGTCACGGCCGACGGCGTGATCGACTATGCGCATGCCAACAATTTCACTCACATCGTTGTTTCGACGCGTCAGCGCTCGCGATGGCTGGAGCTGCTGCGATCGTCGCTGGCGCATGAGGTCATCCGGCGCGCGGGTGATGTCAGCGTGCATGTCGTGCCGGAGCGGCACGTCGAGGCGATCGACGAAGACGCGAGCGTCGCGAAACCGCGACCGCAACAGCCGCGCCGCCTCGATTTCGGCGCCTACGGCGGAAGCACTGTCATGGTTACGGCGGCGCTGCTGGTCGGACTGGCCCTGCAGCGAACGCTGGGCGTGACCGACATTGCGCTCGTGTTCCTGACCGCCGTGCTGGCAAGCGCCGTGACATACGGACTGTGGCCGGCGCTGTTTTCGTCCTTTGTGAGCATGCTGGCGTACAATTTTTTCTTTTTGCCGCCGATCTACACTTTCACGATCGCCGATCCCGCAAATGTGCTTGCGCTGATCGTCTTTCTCATCGTCGCCGTCATTGCCAGCAATCTGACTGGGCGCGTTCGCCTGCAAGCTCTCGCAGCGCGGCAGCGCGCGAAAATGACGGAGGACCTTTATCTCTTCAGCCGAAAGCTCGCCGGAGTGGTTCAGCTCGACGATCTGTTGTGGGCGACCGCGCACCAGATCGCGCAGATGCTGAAGGTTCGCGTCGTGCTGCTGCTTCCGGCAGGCGAAACGATCGAAGTGCGTGCCGGATTTCCGCCCGAAGACATGATCGACGACGCCGATCTCGCGGCCGCCAAATGGACCTGGCAGCACGCCAAGCCCGCTGGCCGTGGTGCGGACACTTTGCCCGGCGCCAAGCGTCTGTTCCTGCCGATGAAGACGAGCAGGGGCTCGGTCGGCGTGATCGGCCTCGACAGCGATACCTCCGGTCCGATCTTGTCGCCCGACCAGAGGCGGCTGCTGGACGCCTTGTCCGATCAGGCGGCGCTTGCCATCGAGCGCATCAATCTTGTGGCCGACGTCGATCGCACGCGCCTTGCCGCCGAGACGGAGCGGCTGCGCAATGCATTACTGACCTCGATTTCGCACGACCTGCGCACACCGCTTGCCTCCATACTCGGTTCTGCGACGAGCCTTCGCACTTATCGAAAATCGCTCGACGAGAAGTCGCAGGACGAACTTACGGCCGTGATCCAGGAAGAGGCCGAGCGGCTGAACCGGTTCATCGCCAACCTTCTTGATATGACGCGCCTCGAATCGGGCGCAGTGCAGTCGCGCAACGAAACGGTCGATATCGGCGACGTCGTCGGAAGCGCGCTGCAGCGAGCGACTGCGGTGCTCGCGCAGCACAGCATTCAACTCAAAATCGATGCCGGCCTGCCGATGGCGCAGGGCGATCCCGTCCTTCTGGAACAGGCGCTGTTCAATCTTCTCGACAATGCGGCGAAATACACGCCGGCGCAGAGCGCGATCACGCTCACGGCGCGGCGCGACGACGGGCGCATTGCATTGCAGGTCGCGGACGAAGGGCCCGGCCTGCCTGACGATGCGCGCGAGCGCGTGTTCGACAAGTTCTACCGTGTTCATGCAGGCGACAGTCAGCGGGCGGGCACCGGCCTTGGCCTTGCGATCTGCCGAGGCTTCGTCGAAGCGATGGGCGGCACGATCACTGCCGGCAATCGTACGGAGCGCGCGGGCGCCGTATTCACCATCATGCTGCCGGCAGCAAGGCAAGTTGAGTCATGAGCGCACCTTCGACGCAACTGAACGTTCTGGTGGTCGATGACGAACCGCCCATCCGCCGTCTGCTCAAGACCAGCTTCGGCGCACAGGGCTATCACGTCACGGAAGCGGCGGACGGAGAATCGGCGCTCGAAGCGGTCAAGGCGAGCGCAGTAGATCTGATCGTGCTCGACCTCGGTCTGCCCGGCATGGACGGTTTTGCGCTCATCAAGGAACTTCGCGACCGCGGATTGGCGATTCCGATCGTGGTGCTGTCGAGCCGCGACGACGAAGCCGGCAAGGTGAAGGCGCTCGACTTGGGCGCTGACGACTATGTGACCAAACCGTTCGGCGCAGAGGAACTGATGGCGAGGGCGCGCGCCGCGCTGCGCCACCGCCTGCAGGTCCAGGGCACCACGCCGGTCTTCAAAAACGGTGATCTGACGGTCGATCTCGTTCGCCGCATCGTGACAGTGCGCGGCGCCGAGGTGAAACTGTCGCCGCGCGAATACGACCTGCTGCGCCTGCTGGTGCTGCATGCCGGCAAGGTGCTCACCCACAAATTCGCCATGAAGGAAGTCTGGGGCGGCGCGACGGACGTGCAGTATCTGCGCGTGTATGTCCGCTCGTTGCGCCAGAAGATCGAAGCCGATCCCGAAAGGCCCGTTAACATCCTGACCGAACAAGGTGTCGGATACCGCCTGCGCGCCGACTAGCGCCGCCGCCCAAATATCTGTTCGGCTTTGCCCGGTGTGTGCGTATAAAGCCGAGGTACGGACGGGAAATACAGGTCAAAGATGGCGATTTCGGTGGAGTGCGCCTGGTCCTTGCAGGCTGAATTGGGCGAGGGGCCGATCTGGTCGCCGCGCGAGGACGCGGTCTGGTTCGTCGACATCAAGAAGGATCGTATTCATAGGTATGAGATCGCGAGCGGCCGCAAGCGCAGCTACGAGACGCCACCAAGCCCAAGCTTCATGGTTGCCGAAGAGGGCGCCACGTTTGTCGTCGGACTTCAGTCGGGCCTGCACCGGTTTGATCCCAAGACAGGCGACTTCGCGATGCTGGTCGCGGTCGAGCCCGAGCGACCCGGTAACCGGCTGAATGACGGCGCGCTCGATCCCAGGGGGCGGCTGTGGTTCGGATCGATGGACAATGGCGAGAAGGAAAAGTCCGGATCGCTCTTTCGTCTCGATCCGGCCGGACCGGTTGTGGTCGACACAGGCTACGCGATCACCAATGGCCCATGCTTCAGTCCGGACGGGCGCACACTGTATCACACCGATTCCACGGAGAGCACGATCTACGCCTTCGATGTCGCCGATGATGGCACCGTTGGCAACAAGCGCGTCTTCGTGACGATCGAGGATGGCGCCGGCCACCCTGATGGTTCGGTGATCGACGTCGAAGGCTGCCTGTGGACGTGTCTGTTCTTCGGCGGCGCTGCGCGGCGCTATTCGCCGCAAGGGGAAGTGCTGGCAACGGTTAAATTTCCCTGTTCCAACATCACCAAGCTTGCCTTTGCAGGTGCCGACCTGAAAGCCGCCTACGTCACGACGGCGCGCCACGCGCTGAACGCACGCCAGCGCGCGGAGCAGCCGCTTGCGGGCGGACTGTTCCGTTTCCAGGTCGAAGTTCCGGGTCTGGCGCAAGGAGTGCTGCATGTCTGACCGCAAGCCCGTCCGTCCGTTCCGTTCGCGCGACTGGTTCGATGCGCCTGGCCGCGAGGACATGGCCGCGCTCTATCTCGAGCGGATGATGAACTACGGCATGACGCCGGCAGAACTGCGGTCGGGCCGGCCAATCATCGGCATCGCGCAGTCGGGCAGCGATCTGTCGCCCTGCAACCGCATCCATCTGGAACTGGCGCAACGCGTGCGCGAAGGCATCCGCGACGCAGGCGGCATCGCCATCGAATTTCCGACTCACCCGATCCAGGAGACGTGTCGCCGGCCCACCGCCGCGATCGACCGCAATCTGTCATTCATGACATTGGTCGAAATCCTCCACGGCTATCCCTTCGACGCGGTCGTGCTGACGACGGGTTGCGACAAGACAACGCCCGCTGCGATCATGGCGGCGTCGGCGGTCGACATTCCGGCAATCATACTATCCAGCGGACCGATGCTGGATGGATGGCACGAAGGCGAGCTTGCGGGTTCCGGCACCGTGATCTGGCGGGCGCGGCGCAAGCTCGCGGCGGGCGAAATCACCAAGGATCAGTTCATGGACGCGGCCTGCGCATCCGCGCCGTCGGCCGGTCACTGCAACACAATGGGAACCGCTTCGACCATGAACGCGGTCGCGGAAGCGCTTGGCATGTCGCTGCCCGGCTGCTCGGCCATTCCGGCGCCCTATCGTGAGCGCGGTCAGATCGCCTACGAGACCGGCAAGCGCATCGTCGAGATGGCCTATGAGGATTTGACGCCATCCAAAATCCTCACGCGCGCGTCCTTCCTCAACGCAATCGCTGCCGTAGCCGCCATCGGCGGATCGACGAACGCGCAGCCGCACATCGCTGCGATGGCGCGTCACGCAAACGTCGAATTGTCCACGACGGACTGGAGCGCCGCCTATGACATTCCGCTGCTGGTGAACATGCAGCCAGCCGGAAAATATCTCGGCGAACGGTTTCACCGCGCGGGCGGCGTTCCGGCCGTCCTGTGCGAATTGCTCGGCGCCGGCCGCCTTGACGGTGCCGCGCTGACGGTTACGGGCAAATCCATCGGGGAGTGCTTGAAGGGCCGCGAAACCCATGATCGCGAGATGATCTGCAGCTTCGACAAGCCGCTGATGGAGCGTGCCGGATTTCTCGTCCTGAAAGGCAACCTGTTCGACTTTGCCGTCATGAAGACGAGTGTGATCTCCGATGAATTCCGCAAACGCTATCTGTCGCGGCCGGGCAAGGAAAATGTCTTTGAGGGACGCGCCGTCGTGTTCGACGGTTCAGACGACTATCACCACCGCATCAACGATCCGGCGCTCGGCATCGATGCCAACACAATCCTGGTCATCCGCGGTTCGGGTCCGGTGGGCTGGCCGGGCTCGGCGGAGGTGGTGAACATGCAGCCGCCGGATGCGCTGCTGAAACAGGGCATTACGAGCCTGCCGACGATCGGCGACGGCCGGCAGTCCGGAACTGCGGACAGCCCGTCGATCCTCAACGCATCGCCCGAGAGCGCGATCGGCGGCGGCCTTGCTTGGCTCCGCACGGGCGATCTGATCCGGGTCGATCTCGATGCCGGGCGTTGCGATATGCTGGTGGCGGAGGATGAGATCGCAAGGCGAAAGATGGACGGCACGCCCGCGGTACCGGAGTCGGCCACGGTGTGGCAGGAAATCTTCCGCGCGACCGTCGGACAGATGGACGGCGGCGCTATAATGGAACCGGCGCTGAAATATCGCCAGGTCTCACGCAAGACGCCGCGTCACAATCACTGAAAGATCAGACCCGGACTGTCACTGATCCGGCGGATTGAGATCCCACACGAAAACGGGACGGCCGTCGGAATGAAAAGTGGTGAAATCGGCCGGTTCGCCTTCCGGACAGGTCGTTTCGTCCGAACCCGTGTTGAAGTCATAGGGACCGGGATATTCGACGCACTGTTTGATGTCCGTGCCCCAGTAGTGATCCGAGTCGCCCTTGACCTCGGCGCGTGCATAAAAGGTGTGGTTCTCGGTCCTGAAGATGTCCTCGCAATGCGCAGGTAGGACCGAGGTCCAGCCCTTGTTGCGCCAGTCCGAGCCGCCGATTGGGATGTAGCTGCTTCCAATCAGCACCGTCTGGTCGGTGTGATTGCATGCGCGCAGGGTAACGACGCTGGCGGCCTCGGCCGGAGTGGAAAGCGCCGCGGCGGCAAGCACCGCGCAGCCGGTCAGGGCCGCCGCCCCAAGAAATCTTGCAAACGAAAACATGAAAGGAGCCTTTCCGATGGAGGCCGGTCGCGGGGACCGGCAGGGTTCGAACGACAATGAAAAGCAGATCAGACCCTCATTTGGGTATTTTGATGTCGATCAAGCAGAATCCCAATGCCAATTTCGATCACGTCCTGTTCCAGGCTCTGTCAGGAGATTCGACGTGCCGAAAGAACGCTGCGGTATCGAGTCCTGTACCCGTCGCGCGGGTGACGATCTGTTCGGCCGAGAATCGATTGCCCGGCGCGTAGACCTTTTCCCCCAGCCATCCGCGAAGGCCGCCGAACCTCGCGCCACGAATCTCTTCGTCGAGGGGGTTCGCCTTGGCATAAGTCTCCGTTAGCTGGGCGGCGTAGAGGCTGCCGATCGTGTAGGTCGGGAAATAGCCGAACATACCCACCGCCCAATGCACGTCCTGAAGCACGCCTTCGCGCGCGGTGACTGGCTCGATGCCGAGCAGCGCATGGCTGCGCTCGTTCCAGGCTTGCATCAGGTCCTTGACGGCAAGCTGGCCGGACAGCAGAGCGATCTCCAGCTCAGTGCGCAGAATGATGTGCAGGTGATAGGACATCTCATCGGCACCAGTCCGGTTCGTGCCGGGCCGGACGCGATTGAGAGCCCGCCAGAATTGTTCGGCATCGAGGCCATCGAGCGCCTTCGGAAAAAGCTCCCGCATCTGCGGGTAGAAATGCTCGATGAAAGGCCGGCTGCGGCCGACATGATTTTCCCAGAGCCGGGCCTGCGCCTCATGCAGTCCCATGCTGGGCCCGTCGCCGAGGTATGAATCCTGATCCGCCAGCGCGAAGCCCTGGTCGTACAGCGCGTGTCCCCCCTCGTGCATGGTCGAGAGCATATTCACGGTGACGTCGTCTTCGTGCGCGCGGCTGGTTACGCGCACGTCATTGCGGCCCACCAGCATGGTGAATGGATGAGTCGTCGGATCAAGACGGCCCCGCTCGAAATCGAATCCGATGGCGGACAACATCTTGCGGCTGAGCGTCCATTGTTCCGCCGCCGGAAAGTGTCGCCCTGAAAGCGCCGTCGCGTAACCGGCAGTCTTGCCCGCGGCGCTGTGCACGAGCGGTATGAGCCGCTCTCGCATTTCCGCGAGCAGAGGCTCAAGCCGCGAGCGCGTCATGCCGGGCTCATGCTCATCCAACAGCGCGTCATACGGGTCGCCACCTCCGGACAGGCACGCCGCGCGTTCACGGACAAGCCCGAGCAGGTCCGCAAAGGGCGCGGCAAAAGCAATGAAGTCATTCTTCCCACGCGCTTCTTCCCAGGCGCCAAGCGTGAGCGCCTTTGCATTGGCGACGTTGCGCACCAAACTCTCCGGCAAGGCGAGCGCGTGACGTCGCTCGCGCCGCACCAGGTAGATCTCGCGCGTCAGTTCCGCGTCCCCCGCGCACTCGAGCGCAGCTTCCTCGATCACGTCTGCGAAGTGATCGGAAGTCAGCATGTTGTGGCGAATGGCTTCCAGGGTAGCTGTCTGTTCTCCACGCTGCGCCCGGCCGCCCGACGGCAGATAGGTTTCCTCATCCCATTCGAGCAGCGCGATGGCCTGGTCGATATGGTGAAGTTCCGCGATCTGCGTGCGCAGCGTTTGTATCGCCCCGTCATTGCGCTTCTGAGACCGCTGTGGAATGCGCAGGTCCTTGAGCGGATTGGCGACAAGCACGGCGGCAAGACCGCCATGCTGGGCCACGTTGACCACCTGCTTTTGCGACACGCGGCACAGGATGCCCAGGCCGTTGTCGGTCGGTGCAAATCCCATCACCGCATAGAATGGCTCGCCATAGATGCGGCCGTCATCGGCCGCGACCGGAAACTCGCAGATCGGCAGGCGCGTCGCCGACTGCAGGACCCAGGACAGGTTCGGATCGCTGGCCTTCAGCGCGGCTTCGTGAAGTTGGCGCTCCCAATCGGCATCGGACAAGAGCGCGCCGATCGCAACGCCTTCGCCGCCATAGGCGCGGTTCGGTTTCAATACGAGCCGTTCACGATTGCGCCGCGCATAGTCGAGCAGGTCGCCCGTCGTGTGATTGGGCAGCGTCGTGCGCCGCTCGCCGACGATGCGTGTCCACAAAACGTGGCGCTCGAACAGGCGGCAATCATCGGGCGAGAAGAACTTCGCCGACAGGACCGGATCGGTCAGAATCTCGAAGCAGCTCTTGTGATCGAAATCTCCCGTCAGCGAGGAGATCATGCGATTCTGCTTGAGCAACGTGCGCATGCCGTCGAGCGGCTTGCCGATTTCCTTTTCCAGCGCGATCAGGTCCCGCGTTTCGTAGTCGCGATAGGCGATGTCGATGCGGGTGTCACCGTAGTAGACCTCGCCGCCTTCGGCTCGAAGCTCGCGCGGATCGGCATGCTCGATGGTCAGTCCGAATTTCTTGGCCAGAAATTCGATCAACACCGACTGCTCTGCCGGGCCGTCATCTTCATATTTCGGCTCGACGAAGCAGATGTGGCAGGACTCCCGCCCAAGCGAACGGGCGTGATCGATCAGGAGCTGCACGAACAGATCACGTTGATCCGGAAGAAGTTCGAGCGACAATTCCGGATCGTGCGCGATCAGGGTTGGCACGATGTCGCGCATCACCATCTGTTCGGCGACCGGCGAGTAGTGGATGCCGCCGACTCCCGACAGGTTCGGCTCCATGAATTTCAGCGTGTCCTGCCAGCCGGCGCTTGCGAAGTCGCACACGGCGTCGAGGCGGCCATAGACGGGATTGTACTTGGCGTGTTCGGGCGTCCAGATATTGCGCAGCCAGCCGGCTTCTTCGCCGCTCACGGCGAGGATATCGCGGACCTGGTCGTTCTCCAGAAACAGCGCCGGGAACTGCTTCAGAGCCTCGGTAATCTGCTGGCAGACATAATGCACGTAGGTGAGCTGTTCCCGCCGGGCGAGGATCGGGCGCAGCATCACTCGAACGGCCTCTGGCACGCCGTTATGCTCATAGACCATCTGGTTTGCGACGGCGTCCGCGCGCATGCGCTCGGCGATCTGGCGGTAGGTGTGGTCGGAAATGTTGTGGGCGGCGCGCTTGACGCGACTTTCGAGGGCCGCGCCGGACAGGCCCAGGGCTTCCGCTGGACTGATTATGGACGGCATGAAGGACATCTCCGGCGACGCAGGAATTCGACGTTAGCCAAGAATCAGGCGGTCCGCAGAACTTTGCGCCCCATAGCTGTCGTTGGGGAATGCCCGCCGCCGGGCGTGCAAGATCGCGCGATGTCATATTAGTATGCGCTTCGGTGGTGACTGGACCTCTCCACCGGCCGCTCCGGCGGTCATTGCAACAGGGGCGGGTAACGGCATGGCTTTGGAACACGTAGACGTTGTGATTGTGGGCGCGGGCCTTTCCGGCATCGGCGCGGGCGTGCACCTGCACGAAAATTGTCCGTCAAAGAGCTATCTGATCCTGGAGGGGCGGCCCTCGATGGGCGGCACATGGGATCTGTTCCGCTATCCCGGTATTCGCTCAGACAGCGACATGCATACGCTTGGCTATCGCTTCAAGCCGTGGCGGGCAGCCAAGGCGATCGCCGACGGTCCGTCGATCCTCGACTATGTGAAGGAAACGGCCGCCGAATACGGGGTCGATAAACACATCCGCTACAATCACCTCGTCAAGAAGGCGTCGTGGTCGAGCGAGGACGCATGCTGGACCGTCGAAGCCGAACGCAAGGATACGGGCGAGACGGTCCGCTACACCTGCAACTTCCTCTTCATGAACTCCGGATACTACAGCTATCGCGAAGGCTACACGCCCGAGTTCAAAGGCATCGAGAACTACAAGGGCAAGATCGTTCATCCGCAAAAGTGGCCGTCCGACCTCGACTACAAGGGCAAGAACGTCGTCGTCATCGGTTCCGGCGCGACCGCGATGACGCTGGTGCCGTCGATGGCGAAGGATGTCGGCCATATCACCATGTTGCAGCGGTCGCCGACCTATGTCGTGTCGCGTCCGGACAAGGACGCGGTTGCCAACGCGATGCGATCGTTCCTTCCGGAAAGCTGGGCCTATGCGCTGACGCGGTGGAAGAACGTGACGCTGCAGCAGTTCATGTATCGCCAGACGCGCACAAATCCGGCGAAGGTGAAGAAGACCCTGATCGACATGGTCAAGAAGGAACTTGGCCCGAACTACGACGTCGAGAAGCACTTCACGCCGAAATACAATCCGTGGGACCAGCGGCTGTGCCTTGTTCCCAACAGCGATCTGTTCGAAGCCATTCGGTCCGGCAAGGCCGAGGTGGTGACGGACCTGATCGACTCATTCACCGAAACCGGCATCAAGCTGAAATCCGGCAAGACGTTGGAAGCCGACATCATCGTCACGGCGACCGGCCTCAACCTTGTGATCCTGGGCGAGATGCAATTCTCGGTCGACGGCGCACCCGTCGATTTCGGCAAGACCTGGTCCTACAAGGGCATGATGTATTCCGGCGTGCCGAACCTGGTCTCGACCTTCGGCTACATCAACGCGTCATGGACGCTGCGTGCGGACCTTACGAGCGAATATGTCTGCCGCCTGATCAACCACATGGATGCCAAGGGCGCGCGACAGGTGACGCCGCGCCTGCGCGATCAGGACCGCAGCATGCCTGCCAGGCCATGGATCGACGATTTCTCGTCTGGCTATATGCAGCGCATGATGGATCGCTTTCCCAGGCAGGGCGATCACGAGCCATGGATCAATCCGCAGAACTACACGCGCGACAAGCAGATGATCCGATACGGCGCGCTTGAGGACGGCGCTTTGATTTTCGACAATCCGGCAAACGCAGGCGCTGCAGGGGATTTGCTGAAGGCCGCTGAATAGGGATGTGAATGCGCGATGAGTCTTGAGTCTAAACGTATCGTCATTATCGGCGGCACCTCGGGCATCGGCTACGCGGTAGCCGAAGCCGCCGTGCGCGACGGCGCTCATGTGGTCGTGGCGTCCAGCAATCCCGAAAAGGTCGATTCTGCAGTCAAGCGCCTCTCGAACGGTGTGACAGGCGCGATCATCGACGTGACGAGTGAAAGCGCCGTCGAGGCGGCGTTTGCCAAAATCGGTCCTCTCGATCACCTGGTGACAACTGCCGGTGATTGGAAGGCGCGCCGCGGTCCGGTCGGCGAAATGGACCTTGATGCAGCCAAGTGGAACTTTGCGGTTCGCTTCTGGGGTGCGCTGGCGGCGGTCAAGCATGCCCAAAAACACATCGCTGCGGGCGGATCGATCACGCTCACCGACGGAATGGTTGCGCATCGCCCGAGCAAAGGCTCGGCTGTCGCGACAGCGATGGCGGGCGCGGTTGAACATCTGACGCGCGGTCTCGCGGTCGACCTGGCGCCAATTCGCGTGAATTGCGTTTGCCCTGGCCTGATACTTACCGGTGTGTGGGACAGCATCCCGGCGGATCGCCGTGCCGAGCAATTGGAGCGCATGACGAAGCGCCAGCCGTTGCCGCGCGCCGGCGAGCCGGCCGAGGCGGCAGAAGCCTATCTCTATCTCATGCGCGGCGGGTACACGACCGGTCAGGTCCTGCACGTCGACGGCGGCTCGTCGGTCGTCTGAACCTTCGGTCGCGCTTACCGCGGCAGGCGTTCGAACGTCGGCATGCCCTGCGCGATCTGATGAAAACTCTGCTTGTCGATCGTGAAGATCGCCATGTCGGGATTCCCGAACTGCTTGGGATCGTCGAGCGAACCGACCTTGATGATCACCGCCGGAAACCCTTGCGGGCGCGTCACGACATGCGTTCCGCACTCCGCGCAGAATTCGCGGGTCACCGGATTTGGAATGTCGCTTCTCGCGAATTTCTTCGGCGTACCCTTGGTGTAGCGAAAGCCCGCGATCGGCATCGCGATGAAGACATTGGGCGAGCCGCCGGTGATGTACTGGCACTCGCGGCAATGACATTGCGCCTTCATCATCGGCTCGCCTTCAGCGACATAGCGTAAAGCGTGGCAGTAACAGCCGCCTTCGAGTTTCATTTCCGTCTCCCGTTCTGGTCGTTGCGACTATAGCGGTACGAATTTCTTGATGATCGAGCGGCCTTCGGGGTTCAATTCGACATGTACTTTTGCCCCCAGCGGATCGGCCGCAATCATCGCCTGCGCGGTCGCAGTATCGTCCGGATCTGTCATTGCAACGAAGCGAGCCTCGCTCGACGCCAGATGTCCGACCACCACGCCGCGCGGCGCTGGTCCGCTGTAGTCGATGGTGTACGTCTCGACCACACCGTCGCCCTTGCCGGGCTCGACGGCTGGCGCTTTCCACGAGTCCACCTCGGCCTGAAGCGCCTTGCTGTCAAAACCCTTCCAGCGCGAAGGCTTGGTGGAATAGACGCCGACCGAGTATTTCGACAAAAAGCCGCCATTGGCGGCGACAAGACCAAAGGCGCCGGGCTTGGCACGCAGCGCGCGTGTCATGCTGGCGATGGCATGCATGGAATAATTGTTTCCCGCTCCGCCGAAAAAGGGCAGGCCGCCCGTCACGGTGAGCGGGCGCGGATCATCGGCGGAGATACCTAGTCCATCGCGCACGTTGAACACCGCGATGGGAAAGCAACTGTAGAAATCGAACAGCGCGATGTCGGCGACACTCACGCCGGAAACGGCGAGGGCCTGCTTGACCGCAAGCACCGATGCGGGGCTCGACGACAGATCCTGCCGCTCGATCGGCACGCGCTCCTTCACGTCCGCGCCGCCATGCAGATAGACGAAGCGCTGCTCCGGAATGCCGAGTTCCCTTGCCCGTGCGACCGATGTGATGAGAACCGCCGCTCCCTGATTGGCCTGGTCGCGTGCCACCATGCGGCGCGGGTAGGGATCGCTCGTCAACCTGTTCGACGCTGTGACCGTTGCAAGTTCTTCCGCGCTGTAGACCGTCTGGGACATCGCGTGTTCGTTGCGCGACGCGACCTTGGTGAAGGGCGCGAAGAGACGCCCCATGTCCATCGCATAGTCGGCGCGCGAGCGCTTGAGCCGCGCACGCCGCGCATTGTCGAAGAGTGCGTAGACGCTGATCGGCGTCCTCGCCCCGTGACGCGGCAATTCAGCCGTCTGCAACGGATCGCCGAACCCGCGATCCTCGAGCTGGCCACCGACGGCTTCGGACCAGTCGCGCTTCTCGCCCTTGCCCATCAGATGCCGGACCGTCGAAATTGCTTCGGACCCGCAGATCAGCGCCATCGAAATCTCGCCGCGGGCGATGTCCTGCGCGAACTCGTTGATCAGATGCTGCGGTCCCTGGCCGCCGACCGGCTCGAGAATGGCCCGTGCCGGATTGGCGCCGATCCTCTTGGCGACCGCGCGCGGGAAATTGTCCGCCTTCCCGAACGGAGCAACGACGTTCGGCGCCGAAACCTCGAATTGCCGGATCGCCGCGATCACGTCGATCGCCGGCGCAAGACGGTCCGTCGACAACGCGTCCTCGCAGGCCGCGCGCGCCGCGCGCCCGGCCAGATCGGCCGGCGAAAGCGCAGCATATCCAGCCGCATCGATCCGTTTCGATGCTTCGCCAACGCCGATGATGACAGGGGTCAGATCACGCAAGCCCGGCTCCTCAAAATGTTCGCGCGACCTTGCCAATCGCGCGCGTTCAAGTCGAGACCTCGCAACCGCGCGCACGCGTCGCGAACTCCAAGTATCCGTAGCGGTAGCTATCCTGCGTGCGCGTTTCGCCGTCTGGATCGCGCGGCAGCCATGAACTAGTGTGGCCGGACGTGAGACGAAAATCAGTCCAAAACAGGGAAGAACGCACATGTCGGGTGAAGCGTGGATCATCGATGCGGCGCGCACGCCGCGCGGCGTCGGCAAGGTGGGCAAGGGCGCGCTCGCGGATGTTCATCCGCAACGCATTCTCTCTGCCGTTCTGAAAGCGCTGGGCGAGCGCAACAACCTCGAGACGGCTGACGTCGATGACGTCATTGCCGGATGCGGCACCCAGGCCGGCAAGCAGGGCGCGTGTATCGCGCGCATGGCCGCGCTCGACGCCGGCTGGAAAACCGATGCCCCGGGATTTTCGCTGGATCGCTTCTGCGGTTCCGGCCTTACCGCGGTCAATCTTGCCACGATGGGCATCATGTCCGGCATGCAGCATCTCGTCGTCGCCGGCGGCGTCGAATCCATGTCGCACACCTCGACCTTGCCGCGCATCGGCGCGACGATCGACAGCAACAACATGCACCTGCGCGCCATTCATCCGCAGCCGCATCAGGGCATCTGCGCCGATCTCATCGCCACGCTCGACGGGATCAGCCGTGAAGACACAGAGAAGCTTGCGGTGGAAAGCCAGCGCCGCGCCGATCATGCGATCAAGAACGGGCACTTCACGAAGAGCCTTGTTCCGGTGCATCGCGATGACGGCAGCGTCGCGCTCGATCACGAGGAATTCCCCCGCCCGAACACGACGCTTGAGGGCCTGTCGCAGCTCAAGCCGGCCTTCGAAGCCATGTACAGCCATCCCTTCGATGACGAAGGAACGAGCTACAAGAAACTGGTGCAGCAGGCCTATCCCGACGTCGCCATCAAGCACATCCACCATGCCGGCAATTCATCGGGCGTCGTGGACGGCGCCGGCGCCGTCGTGCTCGCGTCGCCCGAATATGCGAAGGCGCATGGCCTCAAGCCGCGTGCCCGCGTGCGCATGGTCACAACCGCCGGCGACAGTCCCGAACTGATGCTGAACGCACCGGGACCGGCGGCGCGCAAGGCGCTGAAGCTTGCCGGCATGGACCTGAAGGACATCGATCTCATCGAGATCAACGAAGCCTTCGCGGTCGTCCCGCTCAAGTTCATGCGCGATCTCGACGTCGATCCGGAAATCGTGAATGTGAACGGAGGCGCGATGGCGCTTGGTCATCCGATCGGCGCGACGGGCGCGATGATCCTGGGCACATTGCTCGACGAACTGGAACGGCGCGATCTGGCGGTCGGTCTGGCGACGATGTGCACGGGCGGCGGAATGGCGCCGGCAACGATCATCGAGCGGATGTGAACGGCATCGCCTGTTCCACGGACGGGCGATTGGTTGACGCAGATCAAGTCCGCACTCGGGCATGATGGTCTAGTGGCAGACTGGCGGCAGGAAATCTCTTCCTTCTGTCCGATAGCGGCTTGCCACATGACCGTTCGCGTTCTCCCGCCCGATACGTTCGAAGCATTCGCCTCGCAGGTACGCCAGTTTCTCGCCGAGGGCCTTACACCGGATCTGCGTGAGGCCAGCCGCCACACGACGGGCGTGCATTCGCCGATCGATGCCTGCCGCCTGTGGCATCGGCGGCTCTATCGCCGCGGCTGGGTCGCGCCGGCCTGGCCCGTCGCCTATGGCGGAACCGGCTGGAGCAGCGAATATCGATTCTTCTTCGAACAGGAATGCGCGCGCAACGACGCGCCCATTTTGTTTGCCACCGGCCTTCGCAGCATCGGACCGCTGCTGATCGCGCTGGGGACACAAGAGCAGAAACGCAAGTACATCCCGGCAATCCTCTCCGGCGACGATCTTTGGTGCCAGGGTTTTTCGGAGGCCAATGCCGGTTCCGATCTTGCGGCGCTTGCGATGCGCGCGAAGCCCGAGGCGGACCATTATGTCGTCACGGGCAGGAAGATCTGGACGACGGGCGCGCACCACGCCAATCGCATGTTCGCCCTGGTCCGCACAAATTCGTCCGGCAAACCGCAGGAAGGCATCACGTTCCTGCTGATCGACATGGATCTACCGGGCATTTCCGTTCGTCCGCTGATCACGATCGACGGCCAGCATGAATTCAACGAAGTCCTGTTCGAGGATGTGAAGGTTCCGATCGCAAATCGGGTCGGTGCCGAAGACGAAGGATGGGCTGTCGCCAAGCACCTGATGCGCTTTGCGCGCACCAACAACACCAATTCCTCATTGCTGCGCCGGGCGTGGCGCTCTGTCGAACGCGCCGCCAGCGAATTTGGCGATCTGGAGCCGGGCTTGCGCATACGCCTGAGCGAAACCGAGGTGGAACTCGCAGCATTTGAGAGTCTGGAAATGAAGCTGTTGACGACGGGCCGCCTGTCGGGCGACGATGAAGCCGGTTCATCCATGATGAAGCTGGCCGCGACGGAGCTTCACCAGCGCATCACAGAAGTTCTGTTGGAGATCGCCGGACCGTTCGGGATGGCCGCGCCCGGATTGCTCGAAGATGGCAATCCTCGGATCGCGCAAGGCAGTTTCGCGGTCCAGAAATATCTCGGCACCCGCGCGGCGAGCATCTATTCGGGTACCAATGAAGTGCATCGCAATGTGATCGGGAAATATCTATAGTCCCGGACTGTTGCAGATCGTTTGCAGTGGCATCATCGGAGGCAGCTTTTTCGCAGACTCTTCAAAGAGTTGCATGTTTGATCAGCGTCAATGCGAGCTCGGAAACCCCCGATAGTGTGCCGTTCAGTAACGCAAGCCAAACACGGCAAGGAACCAAGATATGTCTGAAAATGTAACTCCTCCCGGCGAGAACGATAAGGCGACTGACGTCTCGCGCCGCAGCCTGCTGCGCGGTGCAACGCTTGCGGCGGGCGGCGCGGCATTGCTGGCCGTGACCTTGACCACTCAATCCGCCGAAGCCGGCAACATGACCCAGAAGGCAGCCGGCTATCAGCCGACGCCGAAGGACGGAAAACAGTGCAGCACATGCTCGCTGTTCCAGGCGCCGAACGCCTGCAAGCTCGTCGCCGGTGATATCGCTGCGGCCGGCTGGTGCAGGTTCTATTCCAAGAAGGCCTGACGTCGAATTAGCGTTCGAAGCATTCACGGACGGTCGGTGCAGATCGCGCGGGCGTTTCAGTTCGCGCGAGATGCTGCTGTTGTCGCGTGCCTTGTTCTGTCGTTCTGTCCGATGTCGGCCGCATCGGACGAGACGCGCGCCGTTGCCGCGCGGATCGACTCTCTTCGTGTCGAGCTGCTGTCCGGCGGCAGCGCGACTGACATCCTGACATCGCATTGCGCTGCGCTCGGTTCCGTTATGCCCGCAGTGATCCGGGCGGAGCGAGTCCGGACCGCGGACAAGCAAGCCGACGCGGGCACTCGCAAGCTTCTCGCAGCGCGCGCTGACGAACAGGTGATGTATCGCCATGTGCGACTGACCTGCGGAACGCACATTCTTTCCGAGGCTGACAATTGGTATGTGCCGGACCGGCTCACCGCGGCCATGAATAAGATGCTCACCGAGACCGACACGCCGTTCGGCACGGTCGTCCGGCCACTCGCATTTCACCGAAAGACGCTGGAAGCGACCAGACTACCAAGCCGTTCGCCGGCGGCCCTGCGCGTGCGGGCGCTGCTGATCACCAAGACGGGAATTCCTTTCAGCCTGGTTGTCGAGGACTACAGCCGCGAGTTCGTCGACGCGAAATGAACCGGACGTGAGTTCGGTCCGACGCGAACGCCCGCATTCGAACCAGAGTGCACGGTCGCTCAGAGGTCTGCCGGTGTGGTAGTCGCTACGCGCATCAGGCGAGTTGTTGGCGCGCAAAGTTTTTGCCTCACGCTTTGAAGCGGTCGCCCCGCGGTCAGTGAAGCGGCAGAAAGTCCATGCGGCCCGTGCTGCTTGCAAAGAATTTCGCCAAAATTGGCAGTCGAGTGAGCTCCAAAGTGCCGAAGTTTGGCAGTGGACGGACAGCGTCTTACCATCTACCGATTCAATCCGATCCAGCTATCTCAGGGGCAAGAAATGCAATTCGACGACGTTATCCTTGGTCGGCGCAGCATCCGCGGCTACAAACCCGATCCGGTTCCCAAGGCGTTGATTGAGGAAATCATAGCCTTGGCGATGCGCGCTCCGTCGTCGATGAATACCCAGCCCTGGAATTTCTACATCATCACCGGCGAGCCGCTTGACCGGATCCGCGCCGGCAACACCGAGCGGATGGTGGCCGGCGTACCGCAATCGCGCGAGTTCCGCACCGGCAAGGCGTTTGCGGGACAGCATCGCGACAGGCAGGTTGGCGTCGCCAAGCAGTTGTTTTCCGCGATGGGAATCGCGCGCGATGACAAGGATAAGCGCCAGGACTGGGTGCTGCGTGGCTTCCGCCAATTCGATGCGCCAGTATGCGTGATCGTGACCTATGACCGTGTGCTCGACGGCAGTGACGATACACCTTTCGATTGTGGCGCTGTGACGAACGCCTTGGTCAATGCCGCATGGTCTCGCGGACTTGGCGCGGTGATCAACAGTCAGGGCATCATGCAATCACCGGTGGTGCGTGAGCACGCCGGAATAGCCGACGACCAGGTCATCATGAAAAGTATCGCGCTGGGCTGGCCAGATGAGAGCTTCCCGGCAAATGCGGTCGTGTCCGAACGCAAGTCAGTTCATGACGCGACTGTTTTCGTCGGCTTCGACGACGGGTCACTTGTCGCGCCGCGCACTTAGCCGCCGCCGGGGCGTGCGGAGCCGGATCCGGAGGCGTCGCTCACGATCCCATCCGATTGGCCTGAGCCAAACGGCGCCGCGACGACATGGTCGTTTCCTGAGGGATTTGGAGCTGGCGATGAAAGCGGAGATCCGGACCGGTGCCTTAGCGTCGTTGGGTTCCAGCCTTGGGAATGCAAACGAACGCGGCCTGTCGATACGTCATGCGTTCGTGAGGGCCCGCCTAGCTGGACGCTGACGTCCGGGCGCCAGCTCAGACCGTCCGGCTTCACGTCGAAGTTCGACCCAAAATTGACTTACGGGCACCCGGGAGGCGCACACGAAGTTTGTGGTCGAGGCCGAGAAGTTTCGACTGCCCGATCCAAAAAGATTGGTATGGTTCGAACGGCGAAGTTCCTTAGTGCCCGCAGATGTTCTGACGCACGCACAAGACGGGAGCGGCCACAGGCGGGGTAGAATGTCCAATTTGGCAGAAGAAATCATCACTCCCGTGGACGGTGGCGGCGCCAATCACATTGCGCGCGGGCAACGGCTAAAGCTCAGCACGCTCTCGTTCTACGGCGCCGGCATGCTCGTTCAGGATACGCTGGGGCTCGGTCTGGGCACGTTGCTCCTGTTCTACCTCACCGTGGTTTGCGGACTATCCGGTTCGGCGGCAGGCATCGCGTTGGCCCTTGCATTGGTGGTGGATTCCTTCATCGACCCTCTGGTCGGCTCGATCTCCGACAACAGCCGATCGCGGCACGGACGACGGCACCCGTTCATGCTCGCTGCCGCGATTCCCATCGCCGTCGGTTTCGGGCTTCTGTTCTCGATACCGGCCGCGCTGACCGGCATCGGGCTCTTTGTCTATGTCCTGACCATGCTCATGATCGTCCGCGTTGGCCTCAGCTTTTTTCAGGTGCCGTACATCGCGCTGGGCGCCGAACTTTCCGACGATTATTCCGAGCGTTCCACGATTGTGGCTTCGCGGGTCTTGTTCACGGTCGTTGCGGGCGTTTCAGCCGCCGTGCTCGCCTATGGCGTTTTCCTCAAAGGTCATGACGGTCAGCTCAATCGGGCCGCTTACGCGCCGTACGCGTGGACTTGCGGCATTCTGGTGCTGGCGGGCGCCGCTCTTGCCACGTTCGGAACGATGAGCTCGCGTCATCGCCTGCATGCGGCGCCGGAAGGCCACGCAACGAGCCAGCTGCTCAGCGAAGTGATCGAGGTCTTTCGCAATCGTTCCTTTTCCATTCTGTTCAGCGCCTGCCTGGTGCTCTTCGTCGGCCTGGGATTTGCTGGCTCGCTTGCTCTCCACGCAAATACCTACTTCTGGAAGCTGCAGCCGCCCCAGATCCTGTTGATCACGCTGCTTGTGTCGATGGGCTACTTCGCCGGCGTGTTCATTGCCATCACGCTGACGCGCTTTCTGGAAAAGCGCTGGATCGCGATGATCGGAATCGCGATGATCGGCTTCGGACAGCTCGTGCCGGCCGGCTTGAAGGTGACCGGCCTGATCGGGTTGTCGTCCGAATTGACGACCCTCATGTTCGCAAGCGTGTTCACCGGTATCGGCGCAAGCTGCGCCTTGATCGGGTTTCAGTCGATGATGGCCGACGCTGCCGACGAGCATGAATTGTTGTTCAAGGCGCGGCGCGAAGGACTCTATTTCGCCGGCATCAGTTTTTCCGCAAAGGCTTCAAGCGGCATCGGCGCGCTGCTGGCGGGACTGGTCCTCGACGTGATTCATTTCCCGCACGACCTGGCGGGACAGACCGTTTCACACGCGCACTTCGCAACCGGCACGGTGCTCAAACTGGGCTTGTTCCAGGGCCCGGGAGCCGCCGCCATCACGGCCATCTCCGTGCTTGTGCTCATACTTTATCGCCGCGGACGGCGCGAGCATGAGGAAGTGCGAAAGGTCCTGGTCGAACGCCGCTCGATCAAGCAGCCAGAGTAGAAGGGGCATTCAGAGAGCGCTTCGAGTCGACTCCGGATGTTCGCGCGCGGCTCTGAATGTCGGCAGCCGGTCCGCCCACCTAGCTTCGCCCTTCAGCCAGCTATCGGCTCTGCTATTCGAACGCAGCACCCAGTGGTATGAATCCGGGATCGCAGGCGGGCACCTTGCGAATTTTCAGGTCGGCGTGCGCGCAGCCGGATTTTGGGGGCAACTATGAGACGGCTGCTGGTGAGAAGCAGAGCAGTTTTCGGTTTGGTCCTGATGTGCGCCTCCGCTGCATCGGGGGCGGATTATGCCGCGATGGCGCCACTCGATCAGTACCTGATGGATCGCTCCGCCGAAATCGCGTTGGCGCAAAGCGCGGCGCCCCCGTCCATTTCCGGTAAGGCGACGATAGTTGTACTGACGCGCAACGGCTATGATGCCGCGATCAAGGGCAGCAACGGTTTTGTCTGCGCAGTGGAGCGCTCATGGATGGCGCAATATGATTTTCCGCAATTCTGGAATCCGCATATGCGCGGACCGTTGTGCTACAATCCGGCGGCCGTTCGTTCCATCCTGCCCTACACGATCCGACGCACGGAATTGGTGCTGGCCGGACGCACAAAATCCGAAATGGCCGCCGCGATAAAAGACGGCATAGAAAAGCACCTGTTGCCGCCCCTCGAGGCCGGCGCCATGACCTACATGATGTCGAAACAGCAAAATCTCAATGACAACGCACACAACTGGGTGCCGCATCTGATGTTCTATTTCCCGCGCGCCGACGCCGCCAACTGGGGCGCAGATCTTTCCGGCGCGCCTCCGATGCTAAATCCGCAATTCCAGGAGTCGCCCGAAGCGATCAGCGTGATCATGGTGCCGGTGACGCACTGGTCCGACGGCACGCCCGCGCCAATGATGCATTAGCAGCAATTGGAGAATCCATAGCGACCGGCAGTGCAGGAGCGGAGGGCATACGCGCTTCGGATCGAAGGTGGAGATTCGCCGCGCCGCGCGCGGTAGCTGAGTCTTGGCGACGCCAACGCTTAATTCAGGCGGAGCAAGTCGATGGAACCAATTTGTGCTGTCCGGGTTCTGAATGGGACATCGGAGGAAATTCGCATGCGATCCGGACTGCTTTGGCTGATTGGCGTACCGATTCCAATAATTGTCATTCTATGGCTGATTTCCGGCCATCTTTAGGCGCCGGGCCTTGCTGCGGGCGCGTCAGATTTGTGCGACCGCACCGCCGGTCCCAGTACCTCGAACATTAGCGGCCGAGTTTGCGAACACGAGACGGCGGCCGAAACAATTTGAGATCGGCGTGTCGCTACCGTCCGGCGAAATCTGGTACGCTGGAACGCATAGAACAGATGCGTTACCCAAGCGGGCGTACAATGATCTTCTCGAAGTCCGGGCCAAGCACGAAACCACGCAAATGCCCTGCATGCGGCGGCACAGGACTGGAAGTCCGCTCAAGCTCCAAGGTTCAATTCGGTGCAAAGAAGATTACGAGTCCGAAATGCGCGCTCTGCAACGGGACAGGACGGCTGCCTGCCAAATCGAAGTAATCGAACCGGCCTTGGTCAGTAGGACGCACTCGCGCGGCGGGGTCAGGTCCCCGCCCCTGACCCGGAAGGGTATCGGTGACGCTATCCTCGCCGGGCTTTGCCAGCGCATCTGAATACCGTTCGGACGTGCCTCTCGGGCTCCGCGGAAGTTGCGAACGTTGAAGTTGGTTGTGAACTCCGAAGCAAGTGGCGATGACGACGCAATGACAATCAGAAAATTCTCTACCGCCATCCGATCCGCTTGAGTGCGTCCCTGTAGATCACGGATCAGGTCCGCTCGCGGTACCATGCCAGTTGTTCGCTGGTGGCGAGCAGTTTGCCGTCACGACTCCAATAGCTCGACCGCTCGTCGGACGCGCCAGCATTTCCGACGCGGCCCTCGCACTCCACGAGGATAAAATCCTCTCCGACGTCGGAGAGTTCCGCTTCGGTAGCGTGCAAGTACGCAGTCAGCGATAGCGTCGTCGTGCTGACAGTCCGACCGAGCGCGTACATCGCGCGCGGCGGTGAATGGTCGGTGACCATGCCAAGCATTACCTTATCCATTGGGCCGCGCAGCGACCGCACCCATGCCAGCGAACGCGAGCTCGCGCCCGGTTCGGGAGGAAAGCCCTCAAGCGTGCGCCGTTCAAAGGCCGAGCTGCCGTAATGCTGGGAAATGTTCGGGATTTCAAGCTTCGGCAAGGAATGGGGATCGGGGGCGTCCGGCATCTGTGCAAAAGCGAAGGGTGGTGTCTGAGGCCTGCGCGCCATGATGACAATGGCGTGCACCCCGATTTGATCAACGCCCTCCGGACGAATCTCGACCTCCCACACCCCGACCGAGGCACCCTGCCGAATCCTGCGCGTGCGAACATCGAGCGCGCCTGAGGGAAGCGCCGCGGCATAGGTCAGCGTTAGAGAGAGGGCCTCACCCACTGCCTCGGGCTCTGCCTGGATCACCTTTATGCATAGGCCGATGGCGTAGCCGCCCCAAAGCCCGCCGCCGGGATTGCTCCACTCGGGGCTGGCAAATGTGGTCCACCGCAGTGGCGCGACAGCGTTAAGAGAAAGAGTGCTCATCATTGTCTCCGGGGGCGATGCTATTCCTGGTGTCGTTGCGTCAGTCAATTGATCGACAATCTGATCGACAGATCAGCCAGTCCATCTGCTGCGTCTGAGAAAACTCTTGGCTGAGGAGCTGCATGCCGCGGCGCCATGCCAACCGAGATTGTACGACACTCAAAGCGGGCACGAATCTGATCGGGGCGTGGAAGGCTCTCCAGCCTATTTCATCCGCGTTGCATTCGTGGCTGCAGATATGGTTGGGGCAATCCTGCACGGCCGTCAGCCGATCGAACTCTCGCCGGAACCGTTGTTGGCCTCCATGCCGCTGCCGCTCGATTGGCGCGACCGACGCGCCGTACTCTGCTTCCCGGCTCGCCAGCACCGGCGCGTGGCGGCGCCCGCCGAATGAGAGTGTTCGAGGCGGGCTGGAATGCGCTGCAAGTCTGGCCCGACCGTCGCCGAAAAGCCGGCCGGGGAGCAGAAGCGCCAAAATGCCGCCGAACTGATCCGAATTGGGCAGACTCAGTGGCACAGCGTCCAACGAATTTCTACTATCCACTTGAAATGTTTAGTCTATTTTACGGCGTGGAGAACGCACTGGCCGGAGCAGACTGGGTGGCTGTGGACGCAGTCCAGAGCGAACCAAGCTCCCGCAAAACTAGCCCCAAAATCCCGGTTAACAGGGAATTTGACGGGAATATTTGCAAAAACCGATGGAACCAGCCACCTCGCGCTCGGAATGTCCGTGTTGAACCGGTGAGTTGTCGGCATTTTCCTTGTCGCGCGTAACCGGGATTCGCAGTGGCCTGAACCGGGATTGCGCGTTTCGCAATCGGGGTTGCCCTTCACTATTGCATCAACAGGGTCAAATCTGGGGTTCTATGACGGCTGACGATTTCTCTCTGCAGGAAGTGCCCGACCGCCTCTTTGATCCCAAGCTGTGGTCAATGCTGAAGCTCGCGTTCGCGTCTTGCAGTCAGAGTAGCGGCACGGCTTACCGCGATGCCGAAGCGCTAGAGGCGTTGAGGCCAGATTCTACTTCTTTTATTGCGTCTGCGCGGCGCGACCCTACCAGCTGGGAAAACCCCGTCGTCGCGGCACAGATTCGTGTTGCCGAATTGCGCGACCGATTGCTGGCGGACCTAAGGAACAAATTGACGCTAGGTGAGCTGCTGGCCACGGGTTTGGTACCGCCCGATCCCAGCCGCGTTGAAATCCCCGCTTTTCTCTGGAGCGAGTTGAAGCTGATCGTTCCCGACGGCGCTGCCACAGGAGAACGTTTCAACTTCGAAGACGTTCGTATCGCGCTTACAGCGCCACGCCCTCCGAACCGAGCCGCCCGGCACTTGAACTGGATTCGAACACACTTGCCGGAGATCCAAGAGCTGACGAAGAAGGAGATTCTGCCCAAGGCCAAGTTCGCGCTTGGGACCGACTTCAGGGTGCGCGATTTCAATGCTGCATACAGCAAGATTTTTGAACGAAACCGAGGTCGGCCACCAAAGCGTCCCGCGGCTAAACAAAACAAATAACGCGGCGAATTGTTCATTTTTGAAGTAGCGTGGGGCCGTGCTTCTACTCCGCTTATGAAGCGAAAACTCAATGCCAGACAAAGCCGCAGATCACGGACTCCGAGCCAAGCTGCGCTAGCTCCGAAGAAAGCTCGCGAGTCCCGCTCAGGTAAGTCAGAGACGGCAGCGACTAGGTCTCTTCGACTGGCAAACGTGGCGAAGTCGGCGAGCCGGGGACACGTGACATTCCAGCTCACTCTTGCTGACCTAGAGGCGCACCGAATTCTGGACGGCCGTCAGCGCCTCAGAATGCTCCGGGCGATATTTGCGGAGGACACAGTTCGCGCCACCCGTCCCTCAAAACGCGCGCCGTCCCAGCGCGCCCTAAGAGGACGCCCATGAAAAAGACCCACAAACGTATTCTGAAGCACATGTTGCTGTTCGAGCTGAAGGTAAATCCACGCAATCCGCGCCGGCACTCGGCCGCCCAGATTGAGGCGATCGCCAAGAGCATCGAGGCGTTCGGCTTCAACGCGCCGATCCTCATAGACCGATACGGCAATATTATTGCCGGCCACGGACGGTTCGAGGCAGGCAAATTGCTTGGGTTAGGGGAGGTGCCAGTGATCTGCCTGGACGACCTCAGCGACGCTGAGGCGCGGGCGTACATGCTAGCTGACAACAAGCTGACGGATCGCTCATCCTGGGATGATCAAGCCCTCTCAGTTCACTTGAAAGAACTTTCTGAGCTTGCGCTTGAGTTCAGCATCGAGGCGACGGGCTTTGAGCTTCCAGAAATCGATATTCGCATTCAGTCCCTCGATGAGGCGCACGACGCAGATTCCGCCGATGAGTTTGCGGTTTCAGCGGGCCCTACCGTGACCCGTCACCTTGATCTCTGGCATTGCGAGGAGAACCGAATATTTTGCGGCAGTGCTTGTGAAGCTGAGAGCCACACAGCCGTCATGGGTGGGGAGCTTGCGACAGCCATATTCACCGACCCGCCCTACAATTTGAAGATCGCCGGCAACGTGTCCGGTTTGGGTGCCGTCAAGCATGAGGAATTTGTCCAAGCCTCAGGTGAGATGTCGGTCGGCGAGTTCACGACTTTCCTGCACGCGAACCTTGCCCTGATGAGCGCGCACACTGTGCCGGGAGCTATAATGTACGTGTGCATGGATTTCCGTCACATGGGCGAGCTTCACGACGCCGCCAACATGGCGAATCTGAGCCTCCTTAACCTTTGCGTATGGGTCAAAACCAACGGCGGCATGGGCTCCTTTTACCGTTCCAGACACGAATTGGTCTTTGTATTCGCTAACGGCACTGGCCCCCACATCAACAACATCCAGTTGGGTCGCCATGGTCGCAATCGCACCAACGTTTGGAACTATGCAGGCTCCAACATCCGTCCCCGCAAGGGCGGCGAGGACCTGCTAGCCCTCCACCCAACAGTGAAGCCGGTCATGTTGGTGGCTGATGCCATGCGAGACTCGACCAAGCGTGGTGACCTGGTGCTCGACCCTTTCCTCGGCAGCGGCACGTCTATCCTGGCCGCCCAGCGCGTCGGACGACGCTGTTACGGGATAGAACTGGAACCGCGCTTCGTCGATACGGCCATCGCCCGGTGGGAACGCATGACGGGCAAGAAGGCCACGCTCGCAAACGGCCAGACGTTCGCGCAAGTCGCGGCCGAAAGAGGTGCAGCCCATGAGTAGCCCCCAGGATGGCGGCAAGGTTGGACGTGGATGCCCTCCAGAATCCTCTAAGTGGAAGAAGGGCCAATGCGGAAACCCAAACCGCATACGCCGGCGCACTCCTCCCACAATGAAGATGATCGTGGATGACTTTTTCGCGGACGAGATATGGGTCACCGAGAACGGCGTGCGCCGCAGATGTTCAAAGTTCGAGGCGATCGTCGCCCAGCTTTGCAACAAGGCAGACGCTGGAAACAGACGCGCTACGAGAGCATTGCTGCGGTATATGGAGTTCGCCAAGGAGCACGGAGGCACGCGGGAAATAAATTTCGTCGTGAAGAATGACGACGGCAGCTTCACTCCTCTGTCCCCGATCTCGAACGGTGAACGTCATGGCTGATGAGAAATCCGGCTATCGGCGTCCACCGAAACACACGCGATTTCAACCTGGCAACAACGCCAATCCACTTGGGCGGGGCGCGCGAAAGAGATTGAAGCCTAGTCAGGCCGTTCAAAAGCTTCTTGATCGACTCGAGACCGTCTCGGTTGGTGGAAAGAATACGAAGATGACTCGGCTGCAAAGAGTGATACTGCGACATGGCAACGATGCGGTCAAAGGCAAGGTGGAAAGCGCGTTGCTGTTATTGGAATTGCGAAAGTATGCGGATGAGATCGGCGACACGAGACCTATCACAATCGTGATCTCAGAGTTCATGACACGCATGTAATTCGCGCGTTGGCCAGCCGACTCTATTTGGCTTCTGGCAACCACTGATCTGAATGTACCCAGTGTAGCGAGCTAAGACGCACCCACTCGGCCCATGGAGCAACATGCGATCAAGGGGGAAAAATCTGGCATGCAAAGGATCACTGCGTGCCGGACTGCAAGCGGATGAGTTTTGCCAACGTCGACTTGATGAGATCTTAAACCGACATCATCATTTTCAGGTGCGACGCGCGCGCACCTGAGTTAGACGAACAGAATCAATCGCTGACGATCGAAATCAACAGTGACTTGGAGCATCGACCTGTTCGATGAATGGCTGATCAACTCTTTCAAGCATCGTCACTAGCGCAGCCGCATCGCAGTTTTGACCAATTTTTTGAAGTGTAGAAATAGTGGGCCGTGGCTTGAATCATCGAAAGTGGCGTAACACTTTCCACCGTGAGCTGATCCTGAAGATTAACTTGGAAATTTGTATGCTCCGACGCTGAAAGTGGTCGGGCCTCCCGGTTTTCCGGGACCAAAAGATTTTAAACTGCTGTGCGATCGCCGCGGTCGAGAGCGGCTTAAAAGCTTCGCACGGAACTCTCCAACACCTGAGGTGAAATTGACGTGACCAGCTCTTTTTGTGTCGCGCGAATTGATAAAAATTGGCTTGGTACAAAAAAACCAGTCAGATCAAAGCGGCACTGGGTTAAGCGATATTCGGAGCTTCTGCCGACTTCGGAACACCAGTTCGTATTGCAAAGTTGGGACACGGCCAGCAAAGGCGGACCGGACAATGACTGGTCGGTCTGCACGACCTGGATCTTTAGCAAGAACAAACTTTGGTATTTGGTCGATGTATGGCGCAAACGCGTCGACTACCCAGCGCTCAAGGCGGCGGTGCTTAGCCAAGCCAAAAAATGGAAAACGCGGCGGGTTCTCGTCGAGGACAGCGGTGCCGGGACCGCCCTGGTTCAGGAGCTGAGAGGGCAGGTTCACGGAATCAAGCCGGTAAAGCCAGAGGGTGATAAGGCAAGCCGCATGGCCGTCGCATCAGCGAAATTCGAAGCCGGTCAGGTCTTCCTACCTGAGAGGGCGCCGTGGTTGCCCGATCTGGAATCCGAGCTATTCGTGTTTCCTGCTAGTCGACATGACGACCAGTGCGATTCCATCAGCCAGGCGTTAATCAGCACGAACATTTCGTTTTGGGAAATGATGTCTCCCGAAGATTGGCAGCGCGCTCTCGCCCAGGCAGGACGACCGAGGCCCCGCAGGTATTTCTAGACCTAGTCTTTGCGTCAGCCGTCCGCAGCTTCTTCAACTCCATTCGGTTCAATGGCCGCTTTGCGTCTAACGTTGCACTGAGAGCCTGACGTTCGGAGCTCGCCAGACTTAACAGTCAGTAAAACAGTCCAGCTCGTAAAGAAGCGGGTGAAGAGACGGCCAAGCCGCCATGACGATTGCCGGTGCGCCCGAGGGGACGATCCGGATTGTTGTGGATCATGCCGAGGTTCGATGCGAACCCTAAGGTCCACCCTGCTCAAGGAGTCGGGCGCGAGCCGTCGAATTTCTATCCGAGACGAACAATTGCTCAGCTGCGGTTGTCAGCAACTCACGATCAAGGCTCGCGATTGGTGGAAGGCGTGTTTGGGGATTGGGACGCGGCAGCCGGATCCAGTGTCAATGGATTGTCGACTGGATCGTAGTGAAGTATTTCGCGATCAAGTTGTTCGGCATTCTCCTCACTGAGCATGTAAGGTATCTCGAATTTTTCGACTTTCGCGCGATACGCTCTGAAGTCGGCGAGGTCGACAGCCAAGCGCTTTTCGCACCGGTCAAACGGTAGATGTTGCGTTTCCTGGCACCAAAGATCGAAATTCATCGTGCGCAATTTGTACGGACCACTCTGGCCGGCAGCGGGAACCGCAAGGACAGCCACTGCCGCAACCACCAGCAGAGCTGACTTCATTGCTGCACGGAAGAATTCGGGACGTTGCACAAACTTCGAAAGTGAATGGGTCGTTAAAAAAGAGCGCGCCATCGTGAGGTATCCCTCAGTGCCCGCATTGGCACCTCTTGGTAACTCGGCGGGGCGGACAACGTTCCCCAACTGGTCGAGGGCCTCCATCCTGTGCCTGCTGTTCAGCGCGCAGGAATAGGAACGCAGCCACGCTGACTACGAGAGCAGGCTCCGAAAGGCAGCGTCGCGCGCGATTGTGGAACAATTCTTTTTGTTGATGAGGATCGGACCTTCGCTACAGGCGTTTGGAATAGAGACCTGTGGATTCAGACGCCCATGAAAATCCATCTGAGCGGCATAATTGCTGGAATTGTTTTGATTTCGACGCCCGCGCTCGCTCAGACCGGCCCCGCCCCGGCTGCACCCGTGCCAAATGGCCAGCCAGGCGTGACTTGCGGAACGAACTCGACGCCCGCGTGTCAGCCCCCGGCGACTAGTCCCATGGACGCTACCGGCCGACCGCAAGGTTGGTCAGACCCCAACGCAGGCATGCCAAACAGCAACGCTCAACAGAACAGAAATGAGCAAACTACGGCTCATCCAGGATCAACAAGTGTTCCGCAGGGCGTAACTCCTCCCGCAGAAAATGGCTCAACCCCTTCGAGTTCAACATCACCGAACCCGACGCCGTAGTTTGGGCGATCTCCGTTTATGTGCCAGATGTCGACACGCTGGACGAGGGCGTACTGGAACAACATGTGTTTTCGGGTCACTTGGATGGTGTGAAAAGACATAGGGCAAGACTAGCTCCCGCGCCGGGCGATCGGGATTGGGCCTGGAAATGAGATGTGAAGGATTTTGAACGCAAATGAGCACAAATAGATCGTATCCAAACGCCATTCGTTTTGTGACCCACGCCTCTTGGCAGAACCGGATCGTTCCTAATTCAAAGCGCCACGAGTGGTCCGATTTCTTGACACCTTTCGGCTGGATCGCCGCTTTGGCCACTATCGGCGCCCTCATGCTGGGTGCTGCAGTAGGTTTCGCGACCTAAGAGACGCCGCCTTGCTTTGATTTGCGTTCTCGGTCCGGAATGCCCGCTTCCCGCCAAACACGAGCCGCCAGGCTTATGGCGGCATTCAGCTCTCTTGCGCGGCGCGTCAGTTCTCTCGCGGTCGCGATTTCTGCGCCATGTCTGATAGCGTCGCGCAGCTCCGGGAACCTTTTTGGCAACTAAGCGTTCGCTATCATTGGGCGAGGTGCATCCACACTTGCTCCACTAATCCGCGTGATGCTGTAAGTCATGCGTTGCGCCGGAGCCCAAAGATGCGACGACCGTCTCCCAAAAAGTTTTCTGCCCTCTGCGCCGCTGTTGCTTTCTTTCTTGCCGGCACGCCGGCCTATGCGAATTGTCCTTACGGCTATTATTTTTCATACACATACGGCTGCGTCCCCGACTCGAGCGCATACAACTCCATATACGGAGATCCCGATAACGACGTCGGGCCGCCCGCATACGACTCGTTTGGTCTCGCATTCGGATTTGGCTCGGCGCGTGGGGATGGCAGGGGGCGAAACCGAAGTAGTGAGAGCCACACCAGCGGAAGCCCCAGTGCCACCGGCCGCGCAAATGCGGGGCACAGCGGAGGACACAGTCGTGGACATCGGTGAGAGCGTCGCCTCCGAGTTCCGCCATCTGGTGGCCCTTGGGAGAGCCGGGACGCGGGCAAGGCGCTGGCGACATTCGAGTGCGTAACGAGAAATCCACATGAACTCCGAGGTGCTACTATGACTATTTTTTTCCAGACGAAAGGACGACTCTCCCTGATTTCGGGGCTTGCGGGATGCTTCATCGCATTCAGTAATCCGGTGCAGGCCGCGGATCCAGCAACTGCAACGCCGAGGTCTCTGTCGTCGCTCTCTGACGCTCGCACCGGCGGTGACCGGAGCGCTGGCGTCGATACGCGGACCAAACGTCTCCATGACCTGCTCAAAATATCGCCCGATCAGGAAGCTCAGTGGAGAAGTGTCGCGCAGGTCATGCGGGACAATGCATCTGCTATCGATGGAGCCGTAGCGGCCAGGGTTCAGAAGGCGCAAACTATGAACGCTATCGACGATCTTTCTTCCTATCAGGCCATTGTGGCGGCACATGCCGAGGGCCTCAGGAAGTTGGAAACGGCATTCGCTCCACTCTACTCCTCGATGCCGCGGAGCCAACAACGCACGGCCGATGAAGTGTTTGGACATCGGACTGCGCCGTCGAGGCTGAGAGCGCACGCATGACGGCGGACCCATCTCCGGAAATTATCGTCTGGTCCGGTCGGGCCTAATCGTCACATGACGTTGCAGCGAAACATTTGTACCGACGACCACGCACCTTTCGGTGCGCGATCGTCAGCAACCCGTGGGGCCGGACAGGTTGCTAGGTGAAGAGCCGCGATCGCCTGATAAAATCAAGCATCAATAGTGGCTTTACATTCGATAATTTCAATTGAAAGTCGGACAATGATCAGCATTTCGCCGAACGAGAATCCATTTCACGGACGTCTTCGAACGTCTTCTGGTGGAATGTTCGCCATAGGAATTGCCATGATTGCGTTGGGAATTGCCGCCTTGGCGTTTCCGTTCGTGTCAACGCTTGTCGCGGCCCTGTTTGTTGGCTGGACCTTGCTGTTGTCAGGAGTGGTCACTCTCGTGAGTGGATTCTCAATTCGAGGCTCCGGTCCCTTCTTTGGTGCTCTCCTATTGGGTCTCCTATCCGTCGCTGCTGGCGTATTCCTGATCTTCAACCCGCTGGCAGGCGCTGTAATCCTGACGATTCTTTTGGGCGTCATTTTCATGCTCCAAGGAGCGTTTGAATTCTTTTTTTCATTCGAATTGCACCCGCACCCAGGCTGGATTGGTATGCTGATTTCCGCTGGCGCTAGCGTGGCTATGGCGCTGGTGATCGCGGCCGGATGGCCGACGGTTTCGTCCGTTGCCCTCGGAATCATCTTGGGGGTTAATTTTCTAAGCTCGGGAATCGGCTACATGATTGTGTCGCGGAGGTTTCGGCCAGCGGCCTGAGAACAATATTGCTAGTCAACTCAGATGCAGGTCCTTCTGTTCGCTGACGCTACCCCCATCGCCGCTTTTGAGCCTGAAAAAAACAATGGTGGACAAGATCGTCAGCGCGCCAAGTACCACAAATGCCTCGTGAAGGCCGCGAATCATCTCTGCCGAATCAGACCGCAGGCCAGTCGGAACGAAAAAGGCCGTCGCGAGTCCGGCTGCGGCAACACCGAAGCTCACGGACATCTGTTGTGTCGTGCTCGCAATTGAGCTGGCACTGCTCGTTACCTTTTGCGGAACTTCCGCGTAAACTAGCGTGTTCATGCTGGAATATTGCATCGATGTGAAGGCGCCGTAGCAGAATGCCTGGAGTGCGATGATCCAGAGCGGAGTGCTTCCATTCACGGTGGCGAAAAGCATGAGCAACAAGCCGAGGATGATCGTGTTGGATATCAACACACCCCTATATCCGACTCGTTCAAGGATACCCGGTATCAGGAATTTTGTACTCATGGCGGCAACCGCCTGTGGCATTATGAGAAGACCGGACTGGATGGGGGAGAATCCGAGTCCAACCTGATAAAGAAGCGGCAACAGGAAGGGCACGCCGCCTATTCCAATGCGGGTGATGAAGCTTCCGGCGACCGCGACCGAAAACGTTCGGATACGAAACAGGCTCAACTGCAACAGCGGAAACATGGTGCGAGTTGCGTGCAGTCCATATCCCCCGATCAGCGTCAGCGAGATCATCAACAGGCCGACGACTTCTCCCGTGCTCAGTGTATGCTCGCCGAAAATTTCCAATACATAAGAAAGCAGCGCGATGCCGGAGCCAAAGAGTATCAGACCGACGACATCAAGGGGTTTGACGTCCGTCTCGCGATAGTCTGGCAAGTGCCGATAGACCAGCCATAGGCCAAGGATGCCAATTGGTACATTTACGAAAAATATGAACCGCCAATGCAGGTATCCGACTATGAGACCTCCGGCGATCGGGCCAAGCATCGGGCCGATCAATCCGGGAATGGCGACAAAGCTCATCGCCCGGATGAGTTCCGACTTCGCAAACGTCCGAACGAGCGTCAGCCGACCGACGGGCACCATCATTGCCCCGCCGCAACCCTGGAGAATTCGAAAAGCTACCAACAATTGGATATCGCTTGAGACTCCACAAAGAACCGAACCAAGCGTGAAAAGACCAATTGCGGAGGCGAAGACCATGCGGGTGCCAAACCTGTCGGCCATCCACCCGCTGATTGGAATGAACACGGCAAGGCTAAGAGTATAACTTGCGAGCACCGCCTTCATGCTTAACGGACCCACTCCCAGCACCGACGAAATGACGGGAACTGCCGTATTCAGAATGGTCGTGTCCAGCGATTCCATGAAGAACGCGACAGCGACAAGCCAGGGCAGAAGCTGTTTGACTGAAGCCGGTGTTGCGTCTGAAAGAATGCTGATGACGACAAGCCCCTACCCGATATGGTTCTACCACTTCGATTGTGGCGCAAATTCCCGAGTTTTGCGACGCCGGCGACCCGATTGAGAAGAGGCGTTCCACGGCCTGCGTCGCGGCAGAGAGGCTAGATTGCGTTCAAGATATGGTCTGAGAAACGCCAGAGATCCTCGCGCGGTTTTTCGGTAGGCTTGTTAGTATTTTGTCGGAAATTCCGCCGATTTCGGCGCCGAATAATTCCCTGTTTCGGCGAAACCCTTCCCTGCTAGCGATGAAAATGTTCCCTGTTATTTTAATCGTCGAAATCGCGAGTAAATCCATAAACACGGCGTTAAACGCGATTCCCAAATGCAACCTCTCAAATATTTCTGCGTTTTCCCTATATTTCTCCATGTTATACGCGAGTGCCACGAAGAGACTGGTTCGGTGGTAGCCATCTAACCCACCACATTGTGAATCAGCGCGAAAACGAATGTCTGCTTCTGACCGATTGTGTTCTCTAATGGGTCAAGGGCGACAGCTCGGTTTTGAGCGTTGTGCAACGTCGTCGGGTGCCTGTGTTCTCTACGTGCTCAAAAGGCACTTGATGGGGTCAGCTGGGTGCGGAGCGGCTCGGTTGAAATCGCAGTCGGTCATTGGGTGACCGCGTGCTACAGAATCGGCGCCGTCATCTGCTCCCTCCCTCGGGCGTCGCTCCGCTCGGGAGCTCGGTTCGGCCTCCTGTCTTGTCGGCGCTGTGCGGCTATGCCGGATTGAACTCGGTGCCATGCCGCAGCATGGCGTGCATGATGATGGCGAGGCGACGTGCGAGAGCGATTCGCGCTTTGCGCATTGTGGAGCGCTTGGCGATGGCGAACGCCCAGTCCTTGAGCTTCAGCTGTCCCTTGTAGCGCGTCAGCATGACATTGGCGGCCTCGTACAAGAGTGTGCGAACTCGTCGGTCGCCGCGCTTGGAGATGCTGCCAGTGTAGTCGACCTCGCCTGACTGGTAGCGACGTGGCACCAAGCCGAGATAGGCACCAACGTCGCGAGATCGCTTGAAGCGCTCGGGATCATCGATTGCTGCCGTAAAGGCGAGTGCGGTGAGCTGACCGACACCCGGGATTGTCATCAGTCTGCGGCAAGCCTTAGATGCCCTTGCCATCCGCTTCATGTCAGCGTCGATCGCCACGACGGCAGCGAGCACTGCAGATCGTGCCGCAACCAGGCCTCGCACAGCGGCTGACAGTCCGGGGATGCCCTCGCTCGCCGTGAGCGCCTGCTTGATAAAGGCGGCACTGAGCGCACGGGGCAGTCGCACGCCGAACACCACCGCTAGACCACGGATCTGGTTCTCCAAGGTGACTCTCTGCCCGACCAGCTTCTTGCGAGCGATGATCAACGAACGGATGGCGTGCGCCGGCAGCGACTTCACATGGACGGGCTTGAAGAATCCGGTGCGAGCCAGATGCGCCAGGCCGCGAGCATCGTTGCGGTCGGTCTTGTGGGTCGCCAGAGACCTCAGCGCCAGATAGGCCTGCCGGCTCTCGACGCAGACCACAGGCAATCCGCGCTGGCTCAGCCCGTGATAGAGCATCGGCGCCATCCGGCCGGTCTCGAATACAATGCACCTGCACCTTGGTGCTTTTGTCAGCGCATCTGTGATTGCGTCGGTCGTCGACACCGCGGTGGCTTCGTGAATGACCACACCATCACGGTCCAAAACACAGATGTGCGTCTCTTCCATCGAGACGTCTAGGCCTGCAAAGTAGTCCATGGTCAGTCTCCTCTTCCAATGATGGAGCCGATCTTATCGGTCTCCGCAGAAGAGCTGCTGCCTATTACCCGATGTTGAAAAACTCGAGGTGCGTTTTTCTCTC
>Ga0265325_10000254_pt1 | contig 38034 bp, 43 predicted proteins | sample 41420metaG_FD_202090 | JGI IMG/M metagenome (GOLD analysis project Ga0265325, IMG submission 202090) | Rhizosphere microbial communities from Carex aquatilis grown in University of Washington, Seatle, WA, United States - 4-14-20 metaG | ecosystem: Host-associated > Plants > Roots > Rhizosphere... | reverse complement strand
CTGCTCCTTCGGCCCGGATTCGTCGACGAACACGATGCGGGTGTCGAAATAGCCGCTCTCTCCGGTGAGCCGCTGATAGATCGCATCCGAAATGATGTGAGCGATACGGCGCCAATTGTCCGGCGCGGTAAAATATTGCTGGGCGGTGAGGTGTTCGCCGGCAGCAACGTCCCACAGGCGAAACTCGGCCTTCAAACGCCCGTCGCCCTGCCGCGTGATGCGGCCGGTCACAAGCGCCTGGGCATTGATGGTGCGCCAGTCGGCAAAGCGCGGCACCGCGTCCATATTGACGATGCGCTCGATGAAGGCGGCTTGATCGATCGGCGCGAACAGGCCGGAGCGTTTCAGGTTGTTGGTGATCACGCCGGCGACGTTGCGGGCGACCTCCGTATCGCCGGGCGTGCCGCCGATGAAGTCGGGCACCGCGATCGGCATCGGCTGGACGTTGCCTTGCGTCACATCGAGCCGGGTGACGGCGTGCGCCGCACGACCCTGCCAACCAAGCGTCAGCCCCGCGGCTGCGCCGGCGAGCATGGTCCGGCGCGTCAGGCGCAGCACGCGCAGCCGGCGGGAAAGATCGTCATTCATGAATGGGAAGTCCTGAAAGTTATCGTCAACCGCCGCCAAACATGTCGCGAGGATCGAACGTGATTTCCATGTCCTGCCATTGCTTGTAGTGCTCAGGCTTGAGCATGGTGAAGGGCTGACACGTCAGCAGCGCGCGCTTGGCGCTCTCTGCCATTGCGGGCCCGAGCGAAGCACTTGCCGGCGCCGCCACCAGTTGCGGCTGGCTGGCGAGCGAGCCGTCGGGCCTGAAAAGAACGCGCAGCACGACCTGGACGCCGCGGGCATCCGCCGCACCGACCGGTGGGCTCCAGCACTGCGCGAGACGCTTGCGCAGCGCATCAAGCTCGGTCTGCGACAGTTGCGCCGCAGTGCCGTTGACATAACCGAGCGACGGACTCTGGCTCAGCGTATCGGCGGCGGAGGCCTGCCGCGTCGGATCGCGCTTGTCGAGCAGCGCCGCGATCTTGGTCGGATCGAACGCCGGTTGCGGCTTCTGCTGTTCGGCCTTCTTCTTCGCCTTCTCCTCGGCCTTCTTCTTCGCTTCCTCCTTCTTCAGGGTCTCGGCGATCTGATCGACCTTGGGCGGCTCCTTCTTCTCGGGCTTGTCAGGCTTGGCTTCGGCTTGTTTGGGCTTGGGATCGGGTGGCGTGGGCTTTTTCTCGGGCTCGGGAGGTGGGGGCGTGGGCTCGGTCTTGGCCGCGTCGATCACCTTCTTCTCGACGACCTTGGGCTTGGCATCGTCGACCTTGTTCGGCTCGCCGATTTTTTCGGCAAGCGGCGTCGGCTTCTCCATCTTCGGAGCATTCTTCACGCCTTTCGCCATCTCGGAGAATTCCTTGTCCGAGATGATGTCGATCGGCATGCTGTCAGTGGGCTTGGCCTCGAGCGGTCGCGCGGCAAACGAGATCAGCCCCCAGAACAGCAGGGCGACGTGCACGAGCACGGAAATCGTCAGGCCGGTTTTCATCTCAGGCAGCTTCACGGACTCTGCTCCACCTCCGTGACCAACGCGACCTTGCGGAAGCCGGCGGCAGAGAGCCGTCCCATGACTTTCATCACCGTACCATAGTCTACCGTCTTATCGCCGCGAACGTAGATGCGTTCGTCGCCGCCGCTGCTGTGCCGCGCCTCACTGATGGCCTGCAGCTTGGGGACCAGTTCGTCGATGGAAATCTCGCTGTTCTGAAGGAAAATCTGTCCCTTGGTGGTGACCGAGACCGCCAGCGGCTCCTTGTCAGCCTGATCGAGGCTCGACGCCTGGGTCTGCGGCAGATCGATCGGCACGCCGACCGTGAGCAGCGGGGCCGACACCATGAAGATGATCAGCAACACCAGCATGACGTCGACCATCGGCGTCACGTTGATCTCGCTCATCACCGGATTGCGCCGGTGCCGGCGCCTGCCGAAGGCTCCCGAATGCGCGCCGCCGCCGCCCATCGCCATGGCCTGGCTTTCCCCCTACTGCGCTCCGCGCTCGTCCATCTGTCGCGACAGGATCGCGGAAAATTCGTCGGCGAAGCCTTCCAGCCGCTGGGCCTGGCGGTTCACCTCGGTGATGAACTTGTTATAGAAAATCGTCGCCGGTATGGCTGCGATGAGGCCGATTGCGGTCGCAAACAGCGCCTCGGCGATGCCTGGCGCCACAACCGCTAACGAAGTGTTCTTGGACGCGGCGATCGACTGGAAGCTCGTCATGATGCCCCACACCGTGCCGAACAGGCCGACGAAGGGGCCGGCCGAGCCGACCGTCGCCAGCACCAGAAGCCGCCGTTCCAGCCGCTCGATCTCGCGGGCGATGGTCACGTCCATGACCTTCTCGATCCGGGTCTGAAGGCCGGCGAAGGATTTGGCGTGGGTTTCGAAGCTGCGCTTCCACTCGCGCATCGCTGCGACAAAGAGCGCGGCCATCGAATGTGCCGGCCGCTGTGACAGGGTCTTGTAGAGTTCCTCCAGCGACTGGCCCGACCAGAACGCCTGCTCGAAGCGGTCCATCGCCCGCTTGGTGCGGGTGTAGAGCATGAACTTGTCGATCACGATCGCCCAGACCCACACGGAGGCGATCAGGAGACCGACCATCACCGTCTTGACCAGCCAGTGCGCATGCAGGAACAGCGTGATCAATGAAAGATCAGAGGACGTCAGCGGCAGCGCGGCCTGTGCCACATCGCCTGGATTCATGCCGCGTTCCTCCGCCAAAACATCCATCGAGACCTGGCGATCAACCGCCGGGTCTCGTTCGCCCATTCGTCCGAACCGGAGATGGTGCTCCGCAAGGTCCCCAAGGGCCGCCGATGCAAGGCCGCGACGCGACCTGCGACGACGCCAACTTTCACGAGAGCACGGGCCGTCCACCACCGCCGGAGGCCTGAAAGTCCCGCGAAACTTGACCAAACTAGGGCACCGGAAATCGGCCGGTTCGAGGCCTAGCCAGCGTTATTTGGGTTAATGCCGGGTTACCGGGCTCGCATTCAGGTCCATCAAAAAGAAAAGCCGCCCGCCGCAGGGGGATGCGGCGAGCGGCCCGGCGAAGAGCCGGTGAAGTGAAAGATGCGGCCTCAACGCTGCGGATGCGGCTCGGCGCCGGGATTGGGCCGGCTGCGATCGGCCATGAACTGGTCGAACTCGGCCTTGTCCTTGGCCATGCGCAGGCGAGCGAGGAACTCATGGAACTCGCGCTGCTCATCCTCGAGGCGCTTGAGCGTCTCGCTGCGGTATTCATCGAAGGCACGGTTGCCGCTCGAGGGCGGACCCCAAAAGCCCCGGCCGCCACCCATACGGTCGCGCATGCGATCCATCTTGCGATCCATCTTGTCCTGCATGCGATCCACCTTGTGCTGCCAGCGATCGTAGCTCGCGTAATGTCCGCAACCCATCCGTCCGCTCCATAGCGAGAAGGCGAGGACCGCCAAGCCGAACGGCCAAAAGAACCAAAAGCCCAGGATCATCAGAGCGATCCAGGCTGGCTTACCCAGTTCATCGAGTCTGGCAACGATCGGCATCGCACACCTCGCGTGTGAATGTTAATAACATTTACATAGCTAGAAGGACACTGTGGCGCTGTCAAGACCGGGACGGATAACGAAGCGGCGCGACCGGATGCCTCAGCCCCTGGAGCCCACGGTTTCGGGCAGCCCCAGGCCGCGCAGATATAGGAGCACGCCGGCCTCCAGCAACTCCTCGGGCGTCATCGGCAGGCTGCGGCGCGCCTCGTCCCCGCGCGCGAAGAGCGAAGCGATTCCGTGCGACAGCGCCCAGATATGCAGTGCCATCATCATCACCGGCGGCCGGTGCTTTGCGGGCATCGTTGCGACCAACGCCTCGGTCGCACTGCGCAGGACATTGAACGCGCGGTCGCCGGCCTCGCGCAGTTCGGGATTGCCGTCGAGCGGGATCGCGGCCTCGAACATCGCCGAGTAGTACGCGGGTTCGTCGTGGGCGAACTTCAGGTACACCTTGCCCAGGCGATCGAACGCCGCCGATGGATCGGGCCGCCCGTCGTCCCATGCGCGCTTCAATGCCGCCTCGAACAGTTCGAAGCCGCGGCGGGCAACGTCCGACATCAGCGCGTCGCGATCGCGGAAATGCCGGTACGGCGCCGCCGGACTGACGCCAGCCCAGCGTGCCGCGTCGGCGAAGGTGAAGCCTGCGGGCCCCTTCTCGGCGATCAATTCGAGCGCCGCGCGGATCAGCGCCTCCTTGAGGTTGCCGTGGTGATAGCCGCGATGCTCGGCGCCGCGCTTCCAGCTCATGTAAAAAGCATTTACATCACGGCAGCGCCGCCGTCGACTGCCGGCGTCATTCGGAGGCAGGGTCCTGGTCGGCCTTCATCGCCACGCGAAGGGCCTTGGGGATTGGGCGCGCCTTGCCGCCGGAGACGAACGCCACGCGCACGGTAGCCTCGATGAGCGGCTCGCCAGCCCGCTCGATGCGCTGATGCAATACCACCGAAGCACCTTTGACCTCGGCCGGCAGGGTGACCACATCGAGGATGTCATCCATCCGCGCGGGCTTGAGAAACTCGATCTGCATCGAGCGCACCACGAAGGCGAATCCCGGCGCCTCCCGCTCGACCTGTTCGAACAGGGCGCGCTGGTCGGCACCGAGGAGCCGCAGGTAGTTGCTGCGGCCGCGCTCCATGAAGCGAAGATAACTGGCGTGATAGACCACGCCGGAAAAATCGGTGTCCTCGTAATAGACCCGGATCGACTGGTGATGCCGGCCGTCGCGGATTTCGCCGTCGAGCGACGTCATCGCCACGGCACCTTGGCCTGCATGGCATCCTCCCAGTGCCGGCCGTCGAATTTTTTCACCGCAAGGCTTTCGACCTCGATGTTGTCGAGACAACGTACATTGACGTCGATCTTGTCCGGATCGGAGCGCGGCACATAGAACGGATGAATGCCGCAATGCTTGCAGAAGGTGTGCTTGGCGACACCGGTGTTGAATGTGTAGGTGGTCAGGTCATCCTTGCCGCTCAGCAATTCGAACTGCGTGGGCGGAACGATCAAATGCAGGAAGCCCTTCTTGCTGCACATCGAGCAATTGCACGCGGTGACGCGGTCAAGCTCGGCGGTGACGCGAAAGCGCACACGGCCGCAGTGGCATCCGCCTTCCATGGTGTTCATCGTTGGACGCAGCTTTTTGACGGACGAAAAAGCCGATCAGCCTGCGCGGGCCAATGGCGGCGTCGGCCGCGGAATTTCCTGCTTCCATTCCTTGGCCGCTTCGATCCAGGACGCAATGGCCTCCTGAACATTCTTCAATGCTTCTTCGGGTGTTTCGCCGTCTGACATGCATCCCGGCAAATCGGGAACGGTAGCCAGATAGCCTCCGCCATCGGCTTCCGCCAACCGCTCGATGCGAACCGCGTATTCGAGCTTCATCGCTCGCCTCCGTGACTTTCTATATATCGCACGAGCTTGCGAATGTAGACAGGCTTGATCGGCCGCCTCGCCGGGATGGTCAGGATTTCGCGCGCCGCCGGATGTTTGGCATGACAATGCGAGGTCCCCTTGCCGGCTCGAAACAACAACCCGTGCTCGACGCAGACCATCTCGACATCACGAATGTTCCAGTCCCCCGCCGGATTGCGGCGCATCCGCTCCAGCAGATCGGACGGCATCAATCATCCTCTTGCGCAAACAACCCGAACTGCGAGGGATCGCGCGCGGGCTCGGCGAGGCCGAGGTGCTTGAAGGCATGGCCGGTGATCAGCCGGCCGCGCGGCGTGCGCTGGAGCAGGCCCTTCTGGATCAGGAACGGCTCGATGATCTCCTCGATGGCGTCGCGCGGTTCCGACAGCGCGGCGGCCAGCGTTTCGACGCCGACCGGACCGCCGCCATAGTTCTCGGCGATGGTGATGAGGTAGCGCCGGTCCATGGCATCCAAGCCTGCGGCGTCGACCTCGAGCTCGACCAGCGCCTTATCGGCAAGCTTGCGGTCGATCTTGTCGAGACCGCCGACATGGGCGAAATCGCGGACCCGCCGCAGCAGCCGCCCGGCAATGCGCGGCGTGCCGCGCGAGCGCCGCGCGATCTCGTTGGCACCGTCCGGCGTTATGCCAATGCCGAGCACGCGTGCGCCGCGATTGACGATCTGCTCGAGCTCAGCCTCGGTGTAGAAATTGAGCCGCACTGGAATGCCGAAGCGGTCGCGCAGCGGATTGGTGAGCAGCCCTGCGCGAGTCGTGGCGCCGACCAGCGTGAATTTCGCCAGATCAATCTTCACCGAGCGCGCCGCCGGCCCCTCGCCGATGATCAGATCGAGCTGGAAGTCCTCCATCGCCGGATAGAGCACCTCCTCGACCACCGGGTTGAGGCGATGGATCTCGTCGATGAACAGCACATCACGCTCTTCGAGGTTGGTGAGCAACGCGGCCAGATCGCCGGCCTTGGCGATGACCGGCCCTGAGGTGGCGCGGAAGTTGACGCCAAGCTCTCGCGCGACAATCTGGGCGAGCGTGGTCTTGCCCAGCCCCGGCGGGCCGACCAGCAGGACGTGGTCGAGCGCCTCTTTGCGCGCCGTCGCCGCCTCGATGAACACCGAGAGATTGGCCCGGGCCTGCTGCTGGCCGATGAATTCGGACAAGCGCTGCGGGCGCAGCGAGGTGTCGGCCGCGTCGTCGTCGCGGCGCTCGGGCGTGACCAGACGGCGGGGCGTGGTGCTCACCTAGTTCCGCTCCCGGCTGTACTTGTTCGGCAGCAGCTCGCCGATCTTAACGGGCTCCGGGCCGTCCGGGCCGGGAACGATGACGCGGGCGTCGCGATCGTAGTCGGCGATCAGTTCCCGGCAGGCGCCGCAGGGCGACACCACCACAATGCTGCGGTCATTCTCGTCCGGGGACGGGTGACGCACGGCAACGATGGTGTCGATTCCCATTTCACCTTGCGTGATCGCCTGGCCCAGCGCCACCGCCTCAGCGCAGACCGCCATGCGGCCGAGATAAGCGTCGAGGCTGACGCCGGTGTAGATTTTCCCCGAACGCAGCCGGATCGCCGCGCCGACCTCCTGCCAGTCGTAGCGATAGCGCTTTCGGATCGCTTCCGACGCCGCCTCGATCAGCTTGCGATCGGCGTCGCTCAGCGCGCTCACTTGGACAACTCCTTCAACCCGAGCCGGATCAGTTGCGCGGTCTCGGCGCTGTCGCCGGCGTTGCGACTGGCGGCTGCGATCGCGGCCGCCGCCTGCGGCTGGCCATAGCCCAGATTGACCAGCGCCGAAACCGCATCGCGCACCGGCTGCGGCGCGCGCTTCTCCGCAATCTGACCGGACAGATGGATCACCGCAGGATCGAGGTCCGAATAGGCCGGCGCCTTGTCCTTCAATTCGATCACCAGCCGTTCCGCGACCTTCGGCCCGACGCCAGGGGCGCGCCGGATCATAGCCTTGTCGCCGAGCGCGATGGCGGAGGCGAGTTCGCCCGGCTTGAACGCGCCGAGCACCGACAACGCGACCTTGGCGCCGACTCCCTGGACGGTTTGCAGCAGGCGGAACCATTCCCGCTCGGCATCGGTGGTAAAACCGAACAGCCTGATCTGGTCCTCGCGGACGTGGGTCTCGATCGACAACGTCGCAGCCTCGCCCGGCGCTGCCAGCGTCTGGAGCGTGCGCGCCGAGCAATGCACCTGGTAGCCGACGCCCTGAACGTCAAGGATGATGAAATCCTCGCCGTAGGAATCGATCACGCCCTTGAGCTTGCCGATCATCGCGCCGCAACCTTGAGCTTCAACATGGCGCTTTGACGATGGTGGGCGTGCGTCACCGCAATCGCCAGCGCATCGGCCGCGTCGTGGGTCGACGGGTCGGCCTTGGGCAGCAGCACGCGCAGCATCAGCCTGATCTGCTCTTTCTCGCAGTGACCGGCGCCGACGATGGTCTTCTTCACCAGGTTCGGCGCGTATTCGGCAACCGAAATCCCGGCACGCGCCGGAACGAGCAGGGCAATGCCGCGCGCCTGGCCAAGCTTGAGCGTGGCGCTGGCATCCTTGTTGACGAACGTGGCCTCGACCGCCGCCTCGTCCGGCGCGAACTCCTCGACCACCTTGGCGAGCCCGTCGTGCAGCACGACCAGCCGCTCGGCGAGCCCCGACTTGTCGCTGGTCGCAACCGAGCCGCAGGCCGTAAACATCAGCCGATTGCCTTCGACCTCGATCAGGCCCCAGCCGGTGCGGCGGAGGCCCGGATCGATACCGAGGATGCGAATCGGGCGGCCCATTCTGCCCCGGTGATAACCCCGCCCACGCCGCCGGGCAAAGCGTCCGCAGGGCGGCTCCCCAATCTCCCCAATCGCGTTTGTGGCAATCGACTGCTAGGAAGGCCTTGCAGGGGCATTCAGTGATCTATCTTCCCGACAGCGCAACCTTTGCAGACGCTCTCGCCGAACCGCGCGTCTATGCCGGCATGGCAGTGGCGGCGGTCGCTGGACTGACGCGCGGTTTCTCCGGCTTCGGAGGCGCGATGGTTTACATGCCCCTGATCGCGGCGATCTACGACCCGCGTATCGCGGCGGTCACCATCCTGATCGTGGACTTCGTCTCGGCCACGCCATTTGCCATCGCCGAGACGCGCCGCTGCACCTGGCGAGAGGTTGCACCGCTTTCCATTGCCATGGCCGCCGGATTGCCGCTCGGCGTGTGGCTGCTGGTCGTGCTCGATCCCATCGTGCTGCGCTGGTGCATCGCCGCCATGGTCCTGAGCTGCGTGCCGATCCTGGCATCGGGCTGGCGCTACCACGGCGCCCCGCGGGCGTCGCTGACCGTTGGCGTCGGACTGTTCTCCGGCGTCAGCGCCGGCTCCGTGCTGATCGCGGGCCCGCCCGTTATTCTCTATTGGCTCGGCGGCGGCAACGATGCCAAGACCGTACGCGCCAACCTGATGGTGTTCTTTATGATCTGCGACCTGCTGCTGGTCGCAATCTTCGGCTACGAAGGGCTGTTCGAGTCGCGCCCCCTGGCGCTGTCGCTGCTGCTCGGCGCTCCTTATCTGGTGGGAATGGGCGTTGGGTCACGCGTGTTTCACGGGACGTCGGACGGCCTCTATCGCATCATCGCCTACGTCATCATCACGCTCGCTGCAGTCGTGAGCCTGCCGGTGCTCGACAAGTTTCTCCGTTGATCGGTTCCAATTCGAGCCGATCCTGACTAGCATCCGCGCCGCAATGTCGGGTTCATTGTCCAGCAAACGCCGAGCCATCGTCATCGGCGGCTCGATGTCGGGGCTGTTCACGGCCGCGTTCCTGCGCCAGGTCGGATGGGATGCCGATGTCTATGAGCGCTCGGGCGTCGAGCTGGTCGGGCGCGGCGCCGGCATCACGACGCATCCGGAGCTGTTGCACGCGCTGAAGGCGAGCGGCGCCGGCACCGACAATCTCGGCATCGAAGTGCCGAAGCGCATTGCCATCGATCGCCAGGGCCGCGTTACCGGCGAGCGGCCGCTGCGGCAAATCCTGACCTCGTGGGACCGCCTGCAACGGCTCCCGCGCGCGACCATCGATCCGGCGCGCTACCATCTCGGCTGGACCTTCGAGCGCGTCGAGCAGAGCGGCAGCGGCGTGCGCGTGCATTTCAACGGTGGACGCGTCCAGGAAGGCGACATTCTCGTCGGCGGCGACGGCATCCGCTCGTCGGTGCGCGGCCAGGTCGCGCCCGAGCTACAGCCGCAATATGCCGGATACTACATCTGGCGAGGCTCGCCCAACGAGGCGGACCTCTCGCCGAAAACGTTGCGGGAGATATTTCCTTATTTCGTCTTCTATCTGCCGCCGCGCCAGGAGGTGATCACCTATCCGATCGCGGGCTTCAATGATGACCTGCGTCCCGGGCACCGCCGCTACAACTTCATCTGGTATCGCGTCGCCGATGCCGCAAAGCTCCGCGAGATGAACGTCGATGAGAACGGTGTGCAGCACGAACACTCGGTGCCGCCCCCGCTGATCCGCAAGGACCTCACCAATGAAATGTACGCCGACGCGCGCGACATCATGCCGGAGGTGATGCTCGACTGCGTGATGACCATGAAGCAGCCGTTCATCACGCCGATCTACGACTTCACAGCGCCGAGCATCGTGTTCGGGCGCGTCGCCATGGTCGGCGACGCCGCAGCGAATCCGCGCCCGCATATGGGCTTCGGCGTCGCCAAGGCCGGCAATGACGCCGAAGCGCTGGCCAAGGCGCTCGCAAACCACGACGACATCGATCGAGCGCTGAAGGCCTACAACGCCGAGCGCCAGCCGATCGGCAATACCATCGTGATGCACAGCCGGACACTCGGCACCCACATGGGCGTCAACCTCAGGACCGAGGAAGACCGCCGCATGCACGAACTGTTGCAAAGCGACGAGGCGATGATGGACTGGATCGCCGTGCCGAATTTCCTGGATGCGTATCGATGAGCGATCTGCCCAGGCCGGAGGGCGCAAGCGGCCGCCGCGCAATGAAGACCGCGTCGCCCCTGAGTTGCGCGAGAACTCCGGCGTCGGTGAGTACTACGCGCCAGCCTTGGCGAGCACGGCGTCGGAAACCTCGAAGTTGGCATAGACGTTCTGCACGTCGTCGTGCTCGTTGAGCGTTTCGAGCAGGCCGAGCAGCTTCTCGCCCTTCTCGTCATCGACCGCCAAGGTGTTCTTCGGCTTCCAGACCAATCCGGTCTTACGCGGCTCGCCAAACTTCGCTTCCAGCGCCTTGGCGACGCCGGCCAGCGAATCCGACGTGGTGTAGATCTCGTGGCCGTGGTCGGTCGAAACCACGTCCTCGGCGCCGGCCTCGATCGCGGCCTCCAGCATCGCATCGGCGCTCGCGACCTTGGCGTCGTACTCGACGACACCGACGTGATCGAACATGAACGACACCGCGCCGGTTTCGGCGAGGTTGCCGCCGCTCTTGGCGAACGCGGCCCGAACATCGCCCGCGGTGCGGTTCTTGTTGTCGGTCAGCACCTCGACGATCACCGCGACACCGCCCGGCCCGTAGCCCTCGTAGCGCATGTCTTCGTAGGTTTCGGCGTCGCCGCCCTGCGACTTCTTGATGGCGCGCTCGATGCCGTCTTTCGGCATGTTCTCGACGCGGGCCGCGATGATGGCGGCGCGAAGCCGCGCATTCATCCCCGGATCGGGCAGGCCGAGCTTGGCCGCTGTGGTGATTTCGCGGGCGAGCTTGGAGAACAGCTTGGAGCGCGCCTTATCCTGGCGGCCCTTGCGGTGCATGATGTTCTTGAATTGGGAATGACCGGCCATGACGCCCTGCTGTCCGACAATGGTTCGCGCCCGCTGATGGCGGGATCGGCGATCCCTGAATGATCTGATTGGGCTGCGTTATAAGCTGCAGCCGGGGCAAAATCCAGAATGGATCGGGGGCTGTGTCTAGTGAGGCTTGTCGGCGGTCGCCTGGCGCACCTGATAGAACCGAACGACGCGCTTGGCGGTCGAGGTCTGCAGCTTCTCGAAATGCCGATGCGCCACATCCATCGTCTGCGCAGGAATGCGGACCTCGCCGCGGCGCATTTCGAGGATCAGCTTCGCTGTCGGCCAGGTCAGGCCCGCCGCCTTGATCAGCAGCAACGCGAGATCGTGGTCGGCCTGCTTGGCGCCAAGGATGCGACCGGCGGCTTCGACCGGAAGCTGGCAAAGACCGGCGATCGCGACCACGGTTTCTTCCACCTTGCCGGTGCTGGCATAGACCTGCACGGCGGCCTCGATCGGTTGGCCTGAGCGTTGCAGTTCGTCGAACGCTGCCTTGGCCTGCGTATAGTTGCGTGGCGCCTCGGCCTTGTGACCGGTCAGTTCGAACAGCACGCGATTGACTTGCGTCGCCGCCGCGGGGTTGCTGGCGGCAAGCTTCTTGAACACCGCTTCCGACGCCTTCGAGACCAGGTCGTGGAACTGTTCCTTTGAAATGTCCTTCCGCAGGCCGACGCTGACGGCGAGTTCGTCGTCGGCGGCGGACCGCTCCACCAGCTTGCCGAATCCAGCTTTCGAGAACCGCGCGCCTTCGTTTCGGGCAACCGAACGGACGACCTCGCGGTCGCCACGCGCGACCAGCACGTCACCAACCGCTTCGCTGATCGAGGCGCGCTTGGAGATGGCGAGCAGCCGATCCTGCCCTTGGCCGGTGGCACAGGCAAGGAGATCGGCTTCGGTCAGGCGGGTCGAGTGGGTCAGCACCGGTCCCGAGACATCGATCGATTGGTCGCGCGCAAGCGAGCGGACGACGTTTGCCGGCGCGTTAGCGACCGGCGCAAGGCGGCCGGCAAGCTCGGCGCGCGCCTTGGTCTCGATCTGGGCGGCGAGGCGTGTGATGACATCGTCGAAGACTTCGACCTGCGCTTCGGAACAGGCCTCGGCGTTGACCATGAAGAGGTCGGTCACCCGACGCAGCGTCTCCACTCGTTGATCCGCGGAGCCGGAAGCAATTGCGGTTTCGACTTCGGCAATTAACGATCGCTGCGCGTCCACGATGCACCGTTCTGGTGAGCTGCCCGCAACCGCAGATAGGCCAAATTCGTTGCCATCCGGTAAAGCGTGACCCGTGCAGCACGATAGAAAGCACCGGATTACATCGGTTATTTGCAGGTTGATGCGCCTGCAACCATCAGGATTTGGCTAGTCCCTAGGCTCCGCCTGCAACCCTGCGTTTGGCTGCAATCGCCTCGTCCGCATGAAGTCCCCGGGATACGCGGATGCCTTCGATCAAGGGCACTGCGAGACCCACTCGGCCTCCAGCAGACTTTTCGAATTGGCCACCACCGCGCCGCCCATCTCCGCATGGTTTTGGACCGTCGCACTGTAGTGGCGCGGCGTGTCGAAGTTGTACTCGCCGGTCAGCACCATGTTGAGCTGGCCCTTGCAGACGAGTTTCCAGGTGAGCTTGCCGCCGGCGAGGCTGCGCTCGATCGGGGCGCATTCGGAATTGATGGTCCCCATGACCGGAGAGAACGTGGTCGCGACGTCCGCCGCCTGCGCGGCCGTAAGGCATTTGGCCGATTGCTGGGGCGGGCCGGGGACGCCCTCGACTTCGGTTCTGGCCAATATCTTCCAGAGTCCCGGCTCGATGCCGTCCGCAACGGCGATCGAAGCGCCGACGCCAACCATCGCGATCGAAACAATGAACGCGCGCACCATCATCAACTCCAGAACGCAGGCCGCGTCTCTTCCAGCACGCCGCCGAGACGCACCGGTCCGACCTTGATCGCAAGACCGGTCGCATCGTCGGTTTCGACCGCGAGCCCCGACAGCGTCGCCGGTCCGTTGGCGGTTTCGAATTTGGATTGGGAGATGCGGCGGGTGAAGCGATTGAGCGGCTCGTCCTTGTCCATGCCGATCACCGATTGGTAATCGCCGGTCATGCCGACGTCGGACATGAACGCGGTGCCGCCCGGCAGGATACGATGATCCGCGGTTGGCGCATGCGTGTGCGTGCCGATGACAAGACTGGCGCGGCCATCGCAAAGAAAGCCCATCGCCTGCTTTTCGCTGGTGGCTTCGCAGTGCATGTCGATCACGATCGCATCGGCGCCGCTCTTCAGCGGACAGGTGGCGATCTCGCGCTCGACTGCGACGAACGGATCGTCCAGTGGATCCATGAAGATACGGCCCATGGCGTTGATGACCAGTGCCTTCGCACCGTTCTTGCAGTCGACCAGGGCGGCGCCCCGCCCGGGCGTCCCCGGCGGGTAGTTCACCGGACGGATCAGCCGCGGCGCCCGCTCGATGAACACCAGCGCCTCGCGCTGATCCCAGGCGTGATTGCCGAGCGTCACCGCGTCGGCGCCGGCATCGATGAAATCGTTGTAGATCGCCTCGGTGATGCCGAAACCGCCGGCGGCGTTCTCGCCATTGACCACGGCGAGATCGACCTTCCACTCGGCGACGAGCCGGGGCAGCCGGTCGAGCAAGGCGTTGCGGCCGCTGCGCCCGACGATGTCGCCAATGAAAAGGATACGCATGTCAGAGTTTTCGGAAATCGATCACTTCGTTCTCGGTTAGCACAAGATCGAGCGCCGCGTCGCGGGGTGTGATGGGAACCTCGGGAACCTGCTGGATCGCGTAAGCGATGCCCACCGCAACGATCGGCTTCAGCCCGCGCAGCCGATTGATGGTCATGTCGTAATAGCCGGCGCCGTGGCCGATGCGATGGCCGCGGCGGTCGAACGCCGCAAGCGGCACAATCAGGATGTCGGGGTCGACCTCAGGCGCGTCGTCCGCAGGCTCGCGGATACCCCAGGTGCGGGCTTCGAGCCGATCGCCAAACGCATAGGCCCGCATGATCAGCGGCTTGCCCTTGCCGGCGATCACCGGCAACGCCAGCCTGGCACCCGCCTCGGAGAGCCTGCGCATCAGTGGCAATGGATTGATCTCGGTCCGGATCGGGGAAAAGCCCGACACGATCACGCCCGGCCCGATCGGCAACGGAAACGGCCGCGACGCAATCGTCTCCGCCGCCGACTGCCGCGCGGTCGCCGGCATGGCGTCGCGACGCGCGAAGATGTCGTGGCGAAGAGCAGCCTTCAGCTCGGCTATCGACTGGTCCTGCAAGGGCGTCGCACGTTTCGTTATTGCCGAATTTCTCGGCTGTCATCATCCGCGAAAGCGGATGATCCAGTAACCGCAGGAATCGCGATTGGGCAAGGCCCGCGGCCATGAAGCCGCCGCGTTTACTGGATGCCCGCTTTCGCGGGCATGACATGAGTGCAAAACGCCGGCCGGAAAGTGCGGAGCCGCAGTGGCCGTCGGAGTTGTGATCCCGGGAACCTACAGAAGTAGGTGGGCGCCATATGTCCCGGTCCAGGGACCAGGTCAGGGACAGCTCCCTTCAGGATCGTAAGGCCCCGGGGAATTTACTCCAAACGCGCCCCGCAGCCCCGCTAGGCCAATGTAGTGCGGAAGCGGCATCACTGCCAGCCATGGCGGCAGACGCTAACCTTGCGCGATCTTGTCGCCCGGCGAGGCTGAGGGCTGGCTGAGTTTCTTCGCCATGCCCTCGATGCGCTCGGCCGCCGAGGTGAATGCCGCGACCAGCGCCGACTGCGTCGCCTGGGCGTGATCGGCTGCCGCGGCGCGCGCCTCCTGCAGGGCCGCGAGCTCGCCCTCGACGTGCTTAAGCTTGCGATCCGCCTCCGCCAGATTGTCCACGATCATCAACGCAGCCATGACGGTGAGCCTAGCGTCGCCGATCTCACCGAACTGCCCGCGCAACGCAACGATGCGGTCGTCGAGGTCCTTGGCCAGCGCGCGCAGCCGCTCCTCCTGGCCCTCCTCGCAGGCCATGCGGAACTGCCGCCCGTTGATGGTGACGGTGACCGACATTCCTAATCCTGGGAGTCCAAGACCTGGCGAACGTTTTCCATCGCCGCATCGATCCGCCGCGCGACGTCGCGGTTGGCGGTTTCGAGGCGGCGAACCTTGGCGAGCTGGCCGTCCAGGTCGGCGGCGAGCTTGGCGCGGTCGTTGTCGAGCGTATGAATCTGTTCGGACAACGCCACCCGCTCGCGATCCATCTCGAGCCTGCGCTCGACCGCGGAATCGAGCGTGTTCAGCGCCTGGGACAAACGCTTCGTTGCGTGCTCGATCGCGGCTTGATCGGTCATGACTCAACCTTCGTGGCGCGCCGGGCAACCCGGCGCTGTCACAGTGAAAACGCTGAATCGGCAATAAATTAGGCGAAAAACCTTACGTGCTGTGCCATTTCACCGTCAACGCTTGCGACAGGCGTTATCCCGTGGTTTTCGCGCGCCTGTGCATGGCAACCCAACGAGGGGAACCCTCGCGTTGGACTCGCGATCCGCGCGTGCTATCCCCTGCCCGTTCCGGACAAGGTCCCCAATGAACGCACAAGCTTCGATGGCCGCTGTCGCGTCAACCACGCGCCACGGCGATGAGGTGCCCATGACGCGCGCCCTCCACGACCGCATGGCCAACGCGATCCGCGCGCTTGCGATGGACGCCGTGGAACAGGCCAAGTCGGGCCATCCCGGGCTGCCGATGGGCGCGGCCGACATCGCCACCGTGCTGTTCACGCAGGTGCTCAAATTCGATCCAGCCGATCCGAAATGGCCGGACCGCGACCGCTTCGTGCTCTCCGCCGGCCACGGCTCGATGCTGATGTACGCGGCACTGCATCTCGCCGGCTACGAGGCGGTGACGCTCGACGAGATCAAGCGGTTCCGCCAGCTCGGCTCGATGACGCCGGGACATCCGGAGAATTTCATCACGCCGGGTGTCGAAACCACCACCGGACCGCTCGGCCAGGGCCTCGGCAATGCCGTCGGCATGGCCCTCGCCGAGCGGCACCTCGCCGCCGAGTTCGGTGACGACACCGTCAATCATTCGACCTATGTGCTCGTTTCCGACGGCGATTTGATGGAGGGCATCAGCCAGGAGGCAATCGCGCTCGCCGGCCATCTCAAGCTCAACAAGCTGGTCGTGCTGTTCGACGACAACGGCATTTCCATCGACGGACCGCTGTCGCTCGCCGACAGCGTCGACCAGGTGAAACGCTTCGAAGCGGCCGGCTGGAACGCCTCGCGTATCGACGGCCACGATCCGCAGGCGATTGCCGCGGCGATCGAAAAGGCGAAGTCGTCGGACCGACCGACCATGATCGCCTGCAAGACCATCATTGGTTATGGCGCGCCGACCAAGGCCGGCAAGTCCTCCTCGCACGGCTCGGCGCTGGGCGCCGACGAGATCAAGGGCGCCCGCGAGAAGCTCGGCTGGAGCGAACCGCCGTTCCAGATTCCCGCCGATGCGCTGACACAATGGCGCGCCGCGGGCCAGCGCTCGCAGGCCGCCCGCGCCGCCTGGAGCAAGCGCGTCGCAGCGCTGCCTGATGATAAGCGCGCCGATTTCGAGCGAAGGATGCGCGGTGATCTTCCCGGATCGCTCAACACCGCGATCCGCACGGTCAAGGAGAGCCTGGCGACGACGCCGAAGGACATCGCAACCCGCACGGCCTGCGAGCTTGCACTGGAGAGCATCATCCCGGCGGTGCCGGAGATGGTCGGCGGTTCGGCCGATCTGACGGGCTCCAACAACACCCGCACCAAATCGATGAAGGCGATGTCGGCGTCCGACTACTCGGGCCGCTTCATCCACTACGGCGTGCGCGAGCACGGCATGGCGGCGGCGATGAACGGCATGGCGCTGCACGGCGGCATCATCCCGTACAGTGGCACGTTCCTGGTGTTCTCCGACTATTGCCGGCCGTCGATCCGGCTGGCCGCGCTGATGGGCGAGCGCGTCATCCACGTCATGACGCACGACTCGATCGGGCTGGGCGAAGACGGGCCGACGCACCAGCCGGTCGAACACCTGGCGGCGCTGCGGGCGATCCCGAACCTCAACGTGTTCCGGCCGTGCGATGCGGTCGAGACCGTGGAGTGCTGGCAGCTCGCGCTCGAAGCGCGCGACCGGCCAAGCGTAATGGCGCTGACCCGGCAGAACGTGCCGCAGCTTCGCAAGGCGCGCGACGAGCGCAACCTGTGCGTCGCCGGCGCCTATGAGATTTCGCCGGCGAACGGCGACGCTCAGGTCGCAATCTTCGCTACGGGCTCGGAGGTCTCCATCGCTGTCGAAGCGCAAAAGCTTCTCGCCGCGCAAGGCGTGGCCGCCCGCGTGGTGTCGGTGCCGTGCTTCGAGTTGTTCCTGGCGCAGCCCGAGGATGCGCGGCGCAAGGTCACCGGCGACGCGCCGGTCAAGATCGGCGTCGAGGCCGCGGTGCGAATGGGCTGGGATGCGCTCATCGGGACTGACGGTGCATTCGTCGGCATGAGCAGCTTCGGCGCCAGCGCTCCGTACAAGGAACTCTATGAGCATTTCGGCATTACGCCCGAGAAGGTCGCCGAAGCCGCGTTGAGCAAGCTCGGCAAAAGGTGATAACACCCCTTCGCTAGGCTTATCATCCGCCTTGGCCGGCCTCTTCACCCGGGCCAGCCGCGCCTTATCTGCAAGGCACGCGGACGCCCGCAAATCCGCCGGGCGTGGCTCATTCTAAAAGTGGGAGCGAACATGTCTGTCCGGGTAGCCATCAATGGATTCGGCCGCATCGGCCGTAACGTGCTGCGCGCCATCGCCGAAGCCGATCGCACTGACATCGAAGTCGTTGCCATCAACGATCTCGGCCCGGTCGAGACCAATGCCCACCTGCTCCGCTACGACAGCGTGCACGGCCGCTTCCCCGGCACCGTGACGGTGAAGGGCGACACCATCAGCGTCGGCAATGGCACGATCAAGGTCACCGCGGAGAAGGACCCCTCGAAGCTGCCGTGGAAGGACCTCGGCATCGACATCGCGCTGGAGTGCACCGGCATCTTCACCGCCAAGGACAAGGCCTCCGCGCATCTTACCGCCGGCGCCAAGCGCGTGCTGGTGTCCGCTCCGGCCGACGGCGCCGACCTCACCGTGGTCTATGGCGTCAACCACGACAAGCTGACCAAGGACCACAAGGTCGTCTCCAACGCCTCGTGCACGACGAACTGCCTCGCCCCAGTCGCCAAGGTGCTCAACGACGCCATCGGCATCGACAAGGGCTTCATGACGACGATCCACTCCTACACCGGCGACCAGCCGACGCTCGACACCATGCACAAGGATCTCTATCGCGCCCGCGCGGCGGCGTTGAACATGATCCCGACCTCGACCGGCGCCGCCAAGGCCGTGGGCCTGGTTCTGCCGGAGCTGTCCGGCAAGCTCGACGGCGTCGCCATCCGCGTGCCGACGCCGAACGTCTCGGTGGTGGATTTCAAGTTCGTGGCGAAGAAGCCGACCAACAAAGACGAGATCAACGGCGCCATCAAGCGCGCCGCCGAGCAGCAGCTCAAGGGCATCCTGGGCTTCACCAACGATCCGAACGTGTCGTCGGACTTCAACCACGATGCGCACTCCTCGGTGTTCGCCATGGACCAGACCAAGGTCATGGACGGCACGCTGGTGCGGGTGATGTCCTGGTACGACAACGAGTGGGGCTTCTCCAACCGCATGGCGGACACCGCCGTGGCGATGGGCAAGCTGATCTGATTCAAAAGCGTCCTTCGAGACGGCGGCTTCGCCGCCTCCTCAGGACGAGGATCTCATCCTGAGGAGCCGAGCGAACGAGGCGTCTCGAAGGATGAGCAACGGGTGAGTGCCGATGTCCAGCTTCCGCACACTCGATCAAGCTGACGTCAAAGATAAACGCGTGCTGCTGCGCGTTGACCTGAACGTGCCCATGGAGAATGGCAAGGTCACCGATGCGACGCGGATCGAGCGCGTGGTGCCGACGATCAAAGAGATCGCCGACAAGGGCGGCAAGGTCATCCTGCTCGCGCACTTCGGCCGGCCGAAGGGACCTGACCCGAAGGAGTCACTGAAGCCGGTCGCCGCCGAGGTTGGCCGGCTGCTCGGCCGCCATGTCGATTTCGCCGAAGACTGCATCGGCGACAAGGCCGAGAAGGCCGTCGCCGCGATGAAGCCCAGCGACATCCTGTGCCTGGAGAACACCCGCTTCCACAAGGGCGAGGAGAAGAACGATCCGGCGTTTGTCGCGGCGCTCGCCAAGCTCGGCGACCTTTGGGTCAACGACGCCTTCTCCGCGGCGCACCGCGCGCATGCCTCGACGGAAGGGCTCGGCCACAAGCTGCCGGCCTATGCCGGCCGCACCATGCAGGCCGAGCTTGATGCACTGTCGAAGGCGCTGGACCAGCCGAAGAAGCCGGTGATCGCCATCGTCGGCGGCGCCAAGGTCTCGACCAAGCTCGAACTTCTCGAAAACCTGATCGGCCGAGTCGAAGCGCTGGTGATTGGCGGCGCCATGGCCAACACCTTTCTGCACGCCCAGGGCATCAATGTGGGCAAATCGCTGGTCGAGAAGGACATGGCCGGCACAGCGCGGCGCATCCTGGACAAGGCCGAAGCCAAAAACTGCGCCATCATCCTGCCGGTCGATGCCATCGTGGCGTTCCATTTCGCGGCCAACGCGCCGTCTCACGCCTATGGCGTGGATGCCATCCCTGCGGAAGGCATGATCCTCGATGTCGGCGGCCAGTCGATCGAGCGCGTCCAGGGCGCGATCGACGATGCCGCGACGCTGGTCTGGAATGGGCCGATGGGCGCTTTCGAAATGCACCCGTTCGAGAAGGCCACCATGGACATTGCCCAATATGCGGCGGCGCGGACCACGGCCGGCAAGCTCGTCTCGGTGGCCGGCGGCGGCGACACCGTGGCGGCGCTCAATGCCGCGGGCGTCGCCGAGCAGTTCACCTATGTGTCCACAGCCGGCGGTGCATTTCTGGAGTGGATGGAGGGCAAGGCCTTGCCCGGCGTCGAGGTGTTGAGGGTAAAATAACGCAAACGCGCGGTTCCCGATGCAACCGATTGCGCGGTGAGTCATTAACGGGAATCGCTGAACGAGATCAGGAGACAGCGATGAATCTCGCAGAGCTCAACAAAGTGGCATCCGCCATGACGGCGCCGGGCAAAGGCCTCCTGGCCGCCGACGAATCCACCGGCACCATCAAGAAGCGCTTCGACGCCATCAACGTCGAAAATACCGAGGACGCCCGGCGCGACTATCGTGAGATGCTGTTCCGCGCAGCCGAAGGCATGCGACACATTTCCGGCGTCATCCTTTATGACGAAACCATCTGGCAGAAGGCCAAGGACGGCACCCCGCTGGTCGATCTGATCAAGAAGGTCGGCTCGATCCCTGGCATCAAGGTCGACGAAGGCACCAAGCCGCTGCCGAACTGCCCTGGCGAAGTGGTCACCGCCGGCCTCGACAAGCTCGCCGACCGGCTGCCGAAATACTATGAGCAGGGCGCGCGCTTCGCCAAATGGCGCGCGGTGATCGAGATCGGGCCGGGCAAGCCGAGCTACACCTGCGTGAGCGCGAATGCCCACGCGCTCGCACGCTATGCCGCGATTTGCCAAGAGCACCAGATCGTGCCGATCGTCGAGCCTGAGGTGCTGATGGACGGCGATAATGACGTCGACACCTGCTATCAGGTCACCGAATGGGTGCTGAAGGAGACTTTCCAGCAACTCTACTATCAGAAGGTTGCGCTCGAAGGCATCGTGCTGAAGCCGAACATGGCGATTGCCGGCAAGAAGGCTGCCAATCGGGCCGGCGTCGACGAGGTCGCGGAAAAAACTGTCAAGATGTTGAAGAACTGCGTGCCCGGTGCCGTGCCGGGTATCGCGTTCCTCTCGGGCGGCCAGTCCGACGAAGAGGCCACCGCTCATCTCGATACGATGAACAAGCTGGGCAACCTGCCGTGGCACCTCACCTTCTCCTACGGCCGCGCCCTGCAGCACGCTCCGCAGAAGGCGTGGTCGGGCAAGTCCGAGAACGTGGCTGCCGCGCAGCGCGTCTTCTCGCACCGCGCCCGGATGAACGGGCTCGCCTCGCTCGGCAAGTGGAAGCAGGACCTGGAGAAGAAGGCCGCATAAACGCGGCCGTGATTGCCCCGACTCACGGCGGGTGAGACAATCGCCCCCATTCCGCCCTATTGGGGTCGCATCCGGACGTCATGGCCAAACCGCAACCGGCGGACGAGCGCACCGCGTCGCGGCTTTATCTCGTTACGCCGGAAATTGCCGAACCTGCCAAGCTCGTCGACACGCTTCAGACGGCGGTGTCGACGACCAACGTCGCTGCCGTGCTGCTCCGGCTCGCGTCCGCCGGCGAGCGCGAGCTGATCAATCGCGTCAAGAAAATCGCCGAGGCGATCCAGCCGCTTGGCGCCGCCGTACTGCTCGACGGCCAGCCCGACATCGCGGCGCGAGCCGGCGCCGACGGCGCGCATCTGACCGGGATCGAAGCATTCACCGCAGCGGTGGAGCATCTCAAGCCGGCGCGGATCGCGGGCTGTGGCGGGCTCAAGACCCGCCATGACGCGATGCTCGCGGCAGAGCGTGGCGCGGATTACGTCATGTTCGGCGCGGTCGAAGCCGGCGGCGGCCGCCCGCCGTTTGCAGCCATCATCGAGCGGGTCGAATGGTGGGCGCCACTGTTCGAGATTCCCTGTGTCGGATTTGCCGCGACGCTTGACGAGATCGGCGCGTTCGCGGCCGCCGGCGCCGAGTTCATCGCCGTCGGCGACGCCATCTGGAATGACCCACGCGGACCGGCCGCGGCGCTCGCCGACGCCGCGCAGCGTCTGACCGCCCCGGAGAGCGTTGCATGATCGGCGTCCGTCTCGTGACAGCGGCCGTGTCGGCGGCGATGCTCGCCATGTGCATGGCGCTCGCGGCATCGCAGCCGACGGTGCGTCACGCTCCGATCGACCCCGATCCGGCCTACAGCGCCTTCCAGCGCGGCTTCTATCTCACCGCCTTCCAGGAGGCGACCAAGCGGGTCGATCAGAACAACGACCCCAAATCCATGACGCTGCTCGGCGAGCTTTATGCCGATGGGCTCGGCGTACCCAACAACGACACCAAGGCGGTGGAATGGTACAAGCTCGCCATCGCGCGGGGCGACCGCGAGGCGATGTTCTCGCTTGCCATGTTCCGCATGACCGGCCGCGGCGGACCGGCGGACCGGCAAGAGGCGGCCCGCCTGCTGACCGACGCCGCCAATCGCGGCCACATCATCGCCGCCTATGACCTCGCGCTGCTCTGTCTCGAAGGCCAGACCGTGACGCGCGACTTCGATCGTGCCGCGCAGTTGATGCGGCACGCCGCCGATGCCGGAAGCCCGCAGGCGCAATATGCGCTGGCGACGTTCTACAAGGACGGTCGCGGCGTGCCGATCGATCTTGCAGAGGCGGCGAAATGGCTCGCCGCCGCCGCCAACGCGGGCGAGACTGAGGCGCAAATCGAGTACGGCATCGCGCTGTTCAATGGCACCGGCATCGCCAGGAACGAGGCGGCGGCCGCCCCTTACTTCATCAAGGCTTCGTTCAAGGGCAGCCCGATCGCCCAGGATCGGCTCGCCCTCATGTACGCAACCGGCCGCGGCATCAAGGCCGACCCGGTCCAGGCGGCACGCTGGCACATGATTGCCAAGGCGGCCGGCGACAACGACGACTTCCTCGAAGATTTCGTGCGCAAGATGAAGCCCGCGGATCGCGCCGCAGCGGAGGACATCGCCAAGCCATGGATCGCGCGCATGAAGCCGATGGCACCGGCATTGCCGCCCCTGCCGAGCCCGCCGGCGACGGCCAAGCGTTGACGGATTGCTGAAACACCCGCATACGACGGCCCATGGCGAAGATCAGCGGCAGCGATATCCGGCCGGGCATGGTCATTGAGCAGGACGGCTCGCTGTGGGCTGCGGTCAAGACCGTGGCCGTCAAACCGGGCAAGGGCCCGGCCTACAATCAGGTCGAGCTGAAGAACATCCTCGATGGGCGCAAGCTCAACCAGCGCTTCGGCGGCACCGACCGGGTCGAGGAGACCGCGGTCGAACGCCGGCAGTTTCAGTTCCTGTTCCGGCAGGGCGATCAGCTCGTGTTCATGGACCCCACGAGTTACGACCAGATCGAACTGTCCGAGGATTTCGTCGGCGAGCGGGCGAGTTTGCTGCAGGACGGCATGAACGTCCAGGTTCAGCTCCATCAAGATCGTCCGATTGGCATCAAATTGCCGGAGACCGTGGTGCTCGAAGTGGTGGAGGCCGACGCCCACATCAAGGGCCAGACCGCTGCATCCTCCTATAAGTCGGCGATGCTGGAGAACGGCCTTCGCATCCAGGTACCGCCGTTCATCGATGCCGGCGAAAAGATCATCGTCTCGACCGACGAAGTCACCTACGTGCGGCGGGCCGAGTGATGCCCCATCAATCGGCGCTCCTCAATGTCATGATCGGCGCGGCGCGCAAAGCCGCGCGCACGCTCAAGCGCGACTTCGGCGAGGTCGAGAATCTCCAGGTGTCGCTGAAGGGCCCCGCCAATTTCGTCACCGCGGCCGACCGCCGCGCCGAGGAGACGCTTCGCGCCGAGCTGGCCAAGGCACGGCCGGGCTATGGCTTTCTCGGTGAAGAAGGCGGACGCCACGAAGGCAGCGACGCAACCCACACCTGGATCGTCGATCCACTCGATGGCACGACCAATTTCCTTCACGGCATCCCGCAATTCGCAATCTCGGTCGGACTCGAGCGCTCCGGCACCATCGTCGCCGGCTTGGTCTACAATCCGATCACCGACGAGCTCTATACCGCCGAGCGCGGCAAAGGCGCGTTCCTCAACGACCGGCGATTGCGCGTCGCCGCGCGCCGCCAGCTCAACGATTCTGTGATCGCGTGCGGCCTGCCGCACCATGGCCGAGGCGACCTGCCGCTCGGCCTCCAAGAACTTGGCGCAGTCCAGGACAAGGTCGCAGGGCTGCGCCGCTTTGGCGCCGCCGCGCTCGATCTTGCTTTCGTCGCCGCCGGCCGCATCGACGGCTACTGGGAGCGCAACCTGTCGCCGTGGGACATGGCGGCTGGCATCCTGCTGGTTCGCGAGGCTGGCGGCTTCGTCACCGACATCGAAGGCGGCGACGCGATGTTCGACAAGCGTCATATTGTTGCCGGCAATGAACCGATCCATCGCGAATTGCAGCGATTGTTGAAAGACGCTGGCAAGGCTTGAGGAACGCGGCCATCGACTGCCGGACCCACATCGCGCCGCAGGCGTTGCTCTGCGAAATCAGTGCGTTATTTTCTACCTCTCGTGCCATAATGACGTAATCAGCATGTGCTCCCTCGGCGAAAAGGCCGGACATGGCGAAAGACTTAGATCCCTTCAAAGTTTCGTCGCCCAGAATTTTTCTGGTGCGGATGCTGATATTCCTGATTCTGTGCAGCCTGATCGTGGTGGTCATCTATCCGCAGATCTGGACCGCCTATAAGGCCAATCCACCGCTCAACACGTTGATCATCGGCGTGCTGCTGGTCGGAATCATTCTGTCGTTCCGGCAGGTGATCCGGCTGTTCCCCGAAGTGGCGTGGGTCAATGGCTTCCGGCTGGCCGACCCCGGGATCGCGATCGAGCGCTCGCCCGTGCTGCTCGCCCCGATGGCCGCGATCCTCGGCGACCGCATCGGCCGCATGTCGATGTCGTCGCTGACCATGCGCAGCATCCTTGATTCGATCGCAACCCGCCTGGACGAAGCGCGCGAGTTGTCTCGTTACATGACCGGTCTGCTGATCTTCCTCGGCCTGCTCGGCACGTTCTGGGGCCTGATCGCGACAGTGAGCTCGGTCGGCGGCGTCATCAATAATCTCAAGGTCGGCGGCGACGCAGGAGCGGTGTTCGATTCCTTGCGCGACGGCCTTGCGGCACCGCTCTCGGGCATGGGCATCTCGTTCTCGTCGTCGCTGTTCGGCCTCGCGGGATCGCTGGTGCTGGGTTTCCTGGATTTGCAGATGAGCCAGGCCCAGAACCGTTTCCATACCGAGCTCGAAGACTGGCTCGCCACCACCGTCCATGACCTGGAGCTGACCGGAGAGGTCGGCGGCGTGCCGGTCGGCAATGCCGGGGGCGAAATGCGAAGCGCCATCGATCGGCTGCGCGAGGCCATTACCTCGTCGGGCGCCGGATCGAGCAAGGCCGCAACCAGCGCCATGGCCAACCTCGCCGAGGCGATCCAGGGTCTGGTCCATCACATGCGGACCGAACAGCAGATGATCCGCGACTGGGTCGATTCGCAGGCCGAACAGCACCGCGAAATCCGCCGGCTGCTCGAATTGATGACGCGCGAGCGGATCAACAAATAGCAAGCAACAGCACGAGTGGCATGACATGGCTCTAGCCCGCGGCCGCCGCAGTGAACGCGGCGTCGATTACTGGCCTGGCTTCGTCGATGCGCTGTCGACGCTGATCCTCGGCATCATCTTCATGCTGACGGTGTTCGCAATCGTGCAGTTCTTCCTGTCGCAGGAGGTGACCGGCAAGGACACCGCGCTGCAACGGCTGTCGGCACGCATCGCCCAACTCACCGACCTCCTGTCGCTCGAACAAACCGACAAGACCTCGATGGAGGAGCAGCTTGCGCAGTTGCGCGCGACGCTCGCCACCACCGAGGGCGAACGCGACCGCATCAAGGGACTTTACGACAACCTCAGCGGCGGCAACGCCGCGGCACAGGACAAGGCCAGCGAGCTGTCCGGCAAGCTCGACGCCGAAAAGCAGGTGTCGCTCCGCGCGCTCGCCCAGGTCGAAGTGCTGAACCAGCAGATCGCGGCGCTGCGTCGCCAGTTGGGCGCGATCGAGCAGGCTCTCGAAGTGACGGAGAAGAAGGATCGAGACTCGCAGTCGCGCATCGCCGATCTCGGCCAACGGCTCAATGTCGCGCTGGCCCAGCGCGTCCAGGAGCTATCGCGCTACCGTTCCGACTTCTTCGGCCGGCTGAGCGCAATCCTCGGCAATCGCCCCGACATCCGCGTGGTCGGCGACCGCTTCGTGCTGCAGTCGGAGGTGTTCTTCGACACCGGACAATCGGTACTCAAGCCCGAAGGCCGCGCCGAGCTCGACAAGATCGCCTCGGTCCTGCTCGACATCAGCGCCAAGATTCCGCAGGACATCAACTGGGTGCTGCGAGTCGACGGCCACACCGACGTGCGCCCGATCGGCGGCGGCCGCACCAACTGGGATCTGTCGGCGGCCCGTGCCATCGCGGTGGTGCAATACCTGATCAGCAAGGGCATGCCGCCGCAGCGGCTGGTGGCCGCGGGCTTCGGCGAATTCCAGCCGATCGACCCCGGCAACACCGAAGAAGCCTACAGCAAGAACCGCCGCATCGAGTTGAAGCTGACGGAGCGGTGAGCGGCCCGGCCCTCAAACTCCGCCCCTATTCCGCCGCCGACGAAGATGCGGCCATCGAGCTGTGGCGGCGGACCTGGCAGGAGGCTTATCCGCATCTCGACTTTGCGGCACGGATCGACTGGTGGCGCGAGCGCTGGCGCGGCGAGCTCGTGCCGCAGACAAAGATCGTGGTCGCCGAGATGGAAGGCGTAATCGAGGGCTTCGTTACCATCGATCCGAAGACCGGCTATCTCGATCAGATCGTGGTGGCGCCGGAGTTCTGGGGCAGCAATGTCGCGGCCATGCTGCTCGACGAGGCCAAGCGTCTGTCACCCACCCACATCGAGCTTCTGGTCAACAAGGATAACGCCCGCGCCATCGCGTTCTACGAAAAGAACGGATTTGTGTTCGCCGGCGACGACGTCAATCCGGTGTCCGGGCGACCGGTCAACCGGATGCGCTGGACGCCCTAACTACTCGTCCTTGTCCTCCGTCTTGCCGCCGCCGAGCTGCTTCAGCTTGGCGAACACGGCATCGACCTCGTCGCGCTCCTTGTCCTTGACCGCCGCGGGGGTCTCGGGCTCGGCAGGCTCCGGCGGCGCCGTGGTGACGGCCGCGGGCAGCAGCGTGACTCCGCTTTCCACCGGGACCGGCTTTTCCTTGGAGGCGCGCTGCACCTCGAAATCGAGGTCGATCTGTGAGCATAGGCCGAGTGTCACCGGATCGAGCGGCGTAAGACTCGCGGCGTTCCAGTGGGTGCGGTCGCGGATGCCCTGGATGGTCGATTTGGTGGTGCCGACGAGACGCATAATCTGGGCGTCCTTCAGCTCGGGATGATTGCGGATCAGCCAAAGGATCGCGTTCGGCCGGTCCTGGCGGCGCGACACCGGGGTGTAGCGCGGACCTTTCTTTTTGGTGCCGGGCTTGTGGGCCTCGGGCAGTGCCACCTTGGGCCTGGAAAGCTGAAGCTTGTGGTCGGGTTCGGCGACGCCCTTTTCGATCTCCTCGCGGGTCAGTTGCCCGGTCTGGATCGGGTCGAGCCCCTTGATGCCTTGGGCGGCATCGCCATCGGCGATGGCCTTTACCTCGAGCGGGTGCAGCTTGCAGAATTCAGCGACCTGATCGAACGACAGCGCGGTGTTCTCCACCAGCCAGACGGCGGTCGCTTTGGGCATCAGCGGCGCTTCTTGCATGGGTAAATCTCCTCTGCGCCCCGCCCGCCCTTCCGGACGAGGCCCTTTGTCATCATGGATGACTGGAATTGGCCGGAATATAGGCGTTCCACCCCTGTCAACGCAAGGATTGGCGATTACCTTGACAGCAAGGGGGTCGGAACCTCATTTCATCGGCCATGACCACAGAAAACAACGGCAATCCGGCCAAACCTGACCTCAAGGTTCTGCTGTGCTCGCCGCGCGGCTTCTGCGCCGGCGTGGTGCGGGCGATTGACTCGGTCGAACAGGCGCTGAAGCATTACGGCGCGCCGGTCTATGTCCGCCACGAGATCGTCCATAACCGCTATGTGGTCGAGAGCCTGAAGGCCAAGGGCGCGATCTTCGTCGAGGAACTTTCGGAAATTCCCGACACCACCGCCCCCGTCATCTTTTCCGCCCATGGCGTGCCGAAATCGATCCCGACCGAATCGCAGCGGCGTAATTTCTTCGCCCTCGACGCCACCTGCCCGCTGGTGACCAAGGTCCATCGCGAGGCTGAAATCCATCACAAGCGCGGCCGCGAGATCGTGCTGATCGGCCATGCCGGGCATCCCGAGGTGGTCGGCACGCTCGGCCAGTTGCCGGATGGCGCCATTGATCTCGTTCAGACCGTCGAAGAGGCCGAAGCGTTCCAGCCGAAGGACGCCAGCAAGCTTGCCTATGTGACGCAGACGACGCTGTCCCTCGATGACACCGCAGGCATCGTCGCTGTGCTCAAGCGCCGCTTTCCCGACATCGTCGCCCCGCACAAGGAAGACATCTGCTACGCCACCACCAACCGCCAGGAGGCGGTCAAGCGCGTCGCTCCCACGGTCGATGCGCTGGTCGTGGTCGGTGCGCCGAACTCGTCGAATTCACGGCGGCTCCAGGAGGTCGCCGAGCGCGCCGGCTGCCGCTACTCGGTGCTGGTGCAGCGCGCCGCCGAGATCGACTGGTCGAAGTTCGAGGACATCAAGACGCTTGGTGTGACGGCGGGCGCGTCCGCCCCCGAGGTCCTGGTCGAGGAAATCCTCGACGCCTTTGCCGCGCGCTACAAGCTCAACGTCGAGACCGTTTCGGGCGCCGACGAATCCGGCATGTTCTTCCCGCTGCCCCGGCAGTTGCGCGGCAACGCCGCGGCGTAGCCCCGCCCACGACATCGCCTGATATACTCCCCCTGAATTTTCTCGGGGGAATGCCGTGACACTCAACAAATCGCTGTTTTGCGCGCTGGGTGCGGCCTTCATGTTGTCATCGCATGGGCTCGCGCTGGCGCAGGCGCCCGACCTTGACGCGCTTTATGAAAAGGCTGCCGCCGAAGGCGAAGTGTCGGCCTATCTCCAGGGGCCGCCGCAGGTCTATGCCGGCTACGTGAAGGCATTCGAGGCCAAATATCCGAAGATCAAGGTGCGGACCACGCCCGGCCGTTACGATCTGATGCCGAAGATCGACGCGCAGATCGCCACCGGCACGATGGATGCCGATCTCGCCATCCTTCAAACCACACAGGACTACGTCCGTTGGAAACGAATGGGCGCGCTGCAGAGCTTCGCGCCGCCCGACTTCAATCTGATCCCGGCGAAGCTCAAGGACCCGGACGCGCAATTTTTGCCTGTGTTCCTGGTGATGCTCGGCCTTGCCTACAATCCGCAGCAGGTGTCCGAGGCCGACGCGCCGCGCACCATCCCGGATTTCCTGAAACCCGCGTTCAAAGGCAAGATCGTCTCGACCTATCCGCACGACGACGACCTGACGCTCTACAGCAACACGCTGATCGTCGAGAAGTACGGCTGGGAGATGCTCGAAAAGCTGCTCAAACAGGACATGAAGTTCGTCCGAAGCCACGTCCTGGTCGCGCAGGAAACCGCGAAGGGCGAGCGGCCGGTGACGTTCGACCAGATCTCGCAGTTCAATAAGGTCCGCTTCGTTGCGCCGGACGACCTGCCGATGCCGGTCTATCCGATCACCACGGGCATCTTCGCCAAAGCCCCTCACCCGAACGCGGCCAAGCTGTTCCTGGCGTTCGCCATTTCCAAGGAGATGCAGCAGCGCACCGCGGCCTCGGGTGCGGTGCCGGTGCGGCCCGACGTCGACCCGCCGCCCGGCCTGAAGCCGATGGCGAGCTACCGCATCGCCGACGGCTACATCGATTTCATCTCCGACGAGCAACACACCAAGGAGCTTCGGCGCAAGTTCGAGGGCTACATCGGCAAGCCGCAGGGCGAATACATCAGCGTGTCCCCCAATCCAGCGGCGAAATAGCGGGCATGCGGTTGCGCGATGGGCGCAAGCCGGATACTCAGCGCCCATGGCCGTCTATACCGATGTCTCCGCCGAGGACCTGACGCGTTTTCTCGCCGGCTACGACCTGGGCGAGCTTCTGTCCTACAAGGGCATCGCCGAGGGCGTGGAGAACTCGAATTTCCTGGTCCACACCGGGGCTGGCCACTTCATTCTGACGCTTTACGAGAAGCGCGTGGCGGCCGGCGACGTGCCGTTCTTCCTGGCGCTGATGGAACATCTGCACGCGCGCGACATCACCTGCCCGCAGCCGGTCAAGAGCCGTGCCGGCGAGGCGCTCGGCACGCTGTGCGGCCGGCCGGCGGCGGTCGTGACCTTCCTCGACGGCATGTGGATGCGGCGGCCCGACGCCGGGCATTGCGCCGCCGTCGGCGAGGCGCTGGCGAAAATGCATCTCGCCGGAGCGGACTTTTCCGGCCGGCGGACCAATACGCTGTCGGTCGCCGGCTGGCGCCAACTGTTCGAGCAGGCCAAGGATCGCGCCGATAGCGTCCAGCGCGATCTCCGCACCACCATCGAGCAGGAATTGCTGAAGCTCGAGCAGGCTTGGCCGCGCGACCTGCCGCAAGGCGTGATCCACGCCGATCTGTTTCCCGACAACGTGTTCTTTCTCGGCAATCGGCTGTCAGGCCTGATCGACTTCTATTTCGCCTGCACCGACACGCTGGCCTACGACGTGGCGATCTGCCTCAACGCGTGGTGCTTCGAGCCGGATCATTCCTACAACGTCACCAAGGGCCGCAACCTGCTCACCTCCTACATCAAGACCAGACCGCTGTCGGCCGACGAGCTCGACGCACTGCCGCTGCTCGCCCGCGGCGCGGCCATGCGCTTCCTGCTGACCCGCCTGGTGGACTGGCTGAATGTGCCGGACGGCGCGCTGGTGCAGCCAAAAAATCCGCTGGAGTATTTCCGCAAGCTTCGCTTCCACCAGAAGGCCACCAGCGTCCGCGACTATGGCCTGCCGGCCGAGGGCGTGCGCGCGTGACCGAAGAGGCCCACGTCATCATCCACACCGACGGCGCCTGCTCCGGCAATCCCGGGCCGGGCGGCTGGGGCGCGATCCTGAGCTATGGCGAGCACGAGAAGGAGTTGAAGGGCGGCGAAGCGCACACCACCAACAACCGCATGGAGCTGATGGGCGCGATCTCGGCGCTCGAAGCGCTGAAGCGGCCTTCGACCGTCGAGCTGCACACCGACAGCAAGTACGTCCACGACGGCATCTCGAAATGGATTCACGGCTGGAAGCGCAACGGCTGGAAGACCGCCGACAAGAAGCCGGTCAAGAACGTCGATCTGTGGCAGCGCCTCGAGCAGGCCATCCAGCGCCATGAGGTGCATTGGCGCTGGGTCAAAGGCCATGCCGGCCATGATCTGAACGAGCGTGCCGACAAGCTTGCCGTTGCCGCGATCGGCGAGATCAGGGCGGCGCAGAAATAGACGCGCTGCGTCATTCCGGCCGAGCCGCGGAGCGGCGAGTGCCGGAATCTATAACCCCGGCATTCCTGCGACGGAAAGACCGGGGCTATGGATTCCGGGTTCGCGGGCCATAGCGCGTCGAAGACGCGCGTAAACGCGCTTATGGCCCGCGCCCCGGAATGACGACTGAATGTCTCAGAGGCCCTTCAACAGATTGTCGGCGCCAGAGACCTCGGCCTTGCCCGGCGCATCCTCGACGTTCAACGACTTCACGACGCCGTCGTCGACCACCATGGAATAGCGGCCGGAGCGCACGCCAAGGCCACGCTCGGTGAGGTCCGCGGTGATGCCGACCGCCTTGGCCCATGCGGCGCTGCCGTCGGCCAGGAATTCGATGTCATCGCTGCCCGAGGCTTTTTTCCAGGCGTTCATCACGAACACGTCGTTGACGCCGGTGACGGCGATGGTGTCGATGCCCTTGGCCTTGATCGCGGCGGCGTTCTTGACGAAGCCCGGCAGGTGGTTGTTGCTGCAGGTCGGCGTGAATGCGCCCGGCACGGCGAACAGCACCACCTTTTTTCCCTTGAACAATTCATCGGCCGTCTTCGGCTTCGGACCTTCAGAGGTCATCACCGTAAACGTCCCGTTGGGCACGCGGTCGCCAACCTTGATCGCCATGACTGCTATCCTCTCGCAGGGTTATGAACTTCGAACTGGGCGCCAAAGTAGCGCCTCCGGCGGATTAGTCGAGCCGAAATAAGGCTTCGATCGCCGTGTCGCCAGACACCGCGGTGAGACGAAGCGTGGCATGGCCGGGCTTTTCGCCCGGCGGCAGGCCATCGAGATCGAACGCGAAGCGCTGCTCGCCCGCAGGCGCTCCGGCGATCGGCTCCGGCAACGGCAGCGCCCACTGCGGGGTCGGGCCTTCGGCAAACAACGTCACCGGCGCGCCGGCCGGTGCGGCGACGTCAACGACGACACGTGGCTTGCCGGAAGCGGCCTCCTGATGCGCGCTGCGGATCGCGAGCGGTCCGGCATCGCCGATCTTGACCTCGGCCGGCAGACGAGCCTCCGCCGCGTCCAGTTGAGCGTTCGCGGAGGCGTTGCCGGTCAATGTCAGCTCGAGGTTTGCCTGCGCCGGAACGCAAAGCTTCTCGCAAACCGCATAGGCAAGCTTCAGATGCAGCAGTACGGGCTTGGCGGCATCCTTCGGTACCACCGCCACCGGCCAGATGATGTCGCCCTTGTAGCCGATGGAGTTGCCGCCCGCGCCGTCCGGAAAACGCGAGGGCGCTGGAAAGTGCGTGGCGACGCTCGCGACGTTCTGCGAATTGGAAAAGTCCAACACCGGCGGCACGCCGGAATCGCCGGGATAGCGCCAGTACGTTTTCCAGCCGTCCTTCAGCCTGATCTCGACGCCGGCCCGGAACACTCCGGCGCCTGAGGTATTATGAGCCTGTGAGGCAATCAGGCGCGCCGCGGACTGCATATCTTCGTCCCATGGAGAAACATCTGCCGCAATTGCGACGGGCGACGCGCCAGCAAGCAGGCTTGCCGCCAGCAAACCGCGCCATAGATGGATGGGGAGCGCCCGATTCATTGGAGATCATCTAGTTGAGGCAGCGTGCACTTACCATTGAAATGCTCGTGAACGTCACGTTGTCGTTGACCAAGTTTTGTTTCCAATGCCATTGCGATGGGAGTAACGTCGGCTCATGCGAATGACGCGAAAAGCTTTGCAAAAAGGCCCGGCCGGCAGCAGCAGTCGTGGCTTTCTCGACGGCCAGATGCTGATTGCGTCGCCCGGTATGGAGGACGAGCGCTTTGCGCGCAGCCTGATCTACGTCTGCGCCCATTCGTCCGAAGGCGCGATGGGCATCGTCGTTAACCAGCCGGCACAGCACATCAGCTTCGCCGATCTGCTGGTCAAGCTTGACGTCATTCCTGCAGCCGAAAAGATTCAACTGCCCCCGGTAGCGGGCGATGTCACTGTGCTGAAGGGCGGTCCGGTCGAGACCGAGCGCGGCTTCGTGCTGCACAGCGCCGACTTCTTCATCGAGAACTCGACCCTGCCGATCGACGAGGGTATCTGCCTGACCGCCACCCTCGACATCCTGAAGGCGATCGCCCGCGGCGACGGCCCGCACAACGCTCTCCTCGCGCTGGGCTACGCCGGCTGGGCGCCGGGCCAGCTCGAGAACGAGCTGCATCACAATGGCTGGCTGCATTGCAGCGCCGATCCGGAGCTGATCTTCGGCTCCGACATCGACGCCAAATACGAGCAGGCGATGCGCAAGATCGGCATCCGTCCCGGCATGCTGTCGAGCGAAGCCGGCCACGCCTGATTCCGATGCTCAGTGTCCGCGCTGCAATGGTCGGAGCTGCGATGCTGATCGCGGGGCCTGCCGGTGCCGCCGAGCTCAACGTGATAGCGGCCGGCGCCGTGCGTGGCATCATCGGCGGCATGATCGATGACTATTCCCGACAAACTGGATTGAAAATCAATCTGATCGTCGGACCGACCGGAATGCTGCGCAACGCCATAGCATCCGGCAAGCCCGCCGATCTTGTCATCGTCGCCGCCCCGCTGATGGAAGACATGGAAAAGGCCGGAGCGATCGCGCCGCAAAGCCGCATCGATCTCGGCCGCGTCGGCATGGGTGTCGTGGTGCGGGAGGGCACCCCCTCACCCGACATCTCGACGCCGGAAGCGGTGAAACAGGCTCTGACCAACGCGCGGATCATCGCCTACACCGATCCAAAGCTTGGCGGGACTTCGGTCGAGCACTTGATGAAGATCGCCGAGCAATTCGACATTAAGGATGAGGTGATCCGCAAGGGCCTGATCGCGACCGGCGGCGACGATGCCGCCGCCAAGGTCGCCGAGGGCAAGGCCGATATCGCCATCGTGCCGATCACCGACATCCACGCCAAGGACGCCAAACTTGTTGGGCCGCTGCCGGAGCCGGTGCAGCGGTCGATGGTCTACGCCGCAGCCATCCCGAAAAGCAGTGCCAACCCGGCCGGCGGCCGCGCGTTCCTCGCAGCACTGATCGACCCCGCCATGCGGGATCGATGGACGAAGGCGGGCTGGCAACCCGCGAAATAGCAATAGCGCTTTACGGTGTGTGGCCGATCGGCACTGCCCCGACGCTCGAATGCGCGGTGGTCGGGTCGATGGTCCGCCGGATTGGCGTGATTTTGGTGGCTGGAAAACCGCTGATGTTCGCGTGCTGGCGGATCAAGTCTTCGCTGGTCGCGAGATAGACGCAGAACAGCTTGTCGTCGGCGATGTAGCTCTCGACCCACTGAATATCGCTGCCAAGCTGGCGAAGCACCTCATTGGACTTGGTGGCCGTCTCCTTGAGCTGCCGGGAATCGAGAGTACCGGCCTTCGGTATGTCACGTTCGATGATAAAGCGTTGCAAAGCCATGTCGCCGTCTCCTCTGCCGCGATAACCGCCCCCCAAAATAATAGCCGCGAACGGTCCGCGGAGTGACAGAAGTCACACTATCGCGCCGGCTCGAGCTGCTCGCTGACCAGCAGCTTTCGCGCCGCCTCCGGCGTCATCGGCTCACCGAAGTAATAGCCTTGGGCGTATTCGCAGCCCAACTGATAAAGCTCGACCGCATCGGAATCGGTTTCCGCGCCCTCGGCCACCACGTCCATGCCGAGATCGTGGGCCATCGCGACGATCGAGCGCAGCAGCACCGGCCGGGTGCCTTTGTTGTTGGCCCGCACGAACGACTGGTCGATCTTGATGGTGTCGAACGGGAAGCGCTGCAGATATGACAGCGAAGAATGGCCGGTGCCGAAATCGTCGAGCGCAAGGCCCGCACCGAGTTCGCGGATGCGGGTGAGAAGCTGCGCCGCGTGCTCGGGATTCTCCATCACCAGCGACTCGGTGAGTTCGAGCTTCAGCGTGCCGCGGGCGAGACCCGCCCGTGACAGCACGGTGCGCAGGTCGTGGATCAGGTCGTGGCGCAGCAACTGCCGCGACGAGACGTTGACGCTGGCGAACACCGGCTCGCGCGTGCGCACGCTGCGCTGCCAGGCGCTGAGCTGGCGAGCGGTGCGCTCCAGCACGAACAGGCCGAGGTCGACGATGAGGCCGATCTCTTCGGCGATGTTGATGAACTCCGACGGCGACATCCGCCCCATCTTGGGATGGTCCCAGCGCGCCAGCGCCTCGAAGCCCGCGACCGAACGATCCTCCAGTCGTATGATCGGCTGATAGACGATGTTGATCTCCTCGCGCTCGAGCGCACGGCGAAGCTCGGACTCCAGTGTCAGGCGGTCGGTGCGCCGCGCCCGCATCGCCGGCTTGAACAGCTCGATGCGATCGCCGCCGATCCGCTTGGCGTGATACATCGCAAGCTCGGCGTCCTTCAGCACCTCCTCGGTGCGGCTCGGCTGGCCGTCGCCGAGCGCAAGACCGATCGAGGCGGTGAGGAATATCTCGCGGTCGTTGAACGTGATCGGCGCGCGCAGCGTCCGCCGGATGGTCTCGGCAAAGGCGATCAGCTTGGTCGGGTCGCGCTCCGACAGCAGGATCATGGCGAACTGGTCGCCGGACAGCCGCGCCAGCGTGTCCTGCGGCTTGAGCAGACGGCCGAGCCGGCGCGCCAGCGTCAGCAGGATCGAGTCGCCGACCGCGATGCCGACCGAGTCGTTGACCTGCTTGAAGCGGTCGAGGTCGATCACCACCACGGTCGCCCGGATCTGCGGGTCGGACTTGCCGAACGCCAGCACCGCCTCCAGCCGGTCGATGAAAAGCTGGCGGTTGGGCAGGCCGGTGAGATTGTCATGCACCGCGTCGTGCAGCAGCCGTTCCTCGGCGGTCTTGAATTCGGTGACGTCGGTCAGTGTGCCGACCAGCCGCACCACTTCGCTATCGGAACCGACCACCGGCCGAGCCTTCAGGGCGAACCAGAGGTAATTGCCTTCGGTGGTGCGCAGCCTGAAATCCTGGATGAGGCGGCCGCGGCGCTGCTCAAGCACGCTGTCCAGCGCGGTGCGGAAGCGGTCGCGATCGAGCGCATGCAGCACTTCAAGCCACCGCGAGGCCGGTCCATCGAGCGAGCCGCGCTTCATTCCCAGCAGATGCTCGGTCTCGGCGCTGGTGTAGACGCGATCCGCCGAGACGTCCCAGTCCCAGATCATGTCGCCCGCGCCGGTCAGCGCCAACGCGCGGCGCTCGACGTCGGTGACGATGTTGTGGGTGATGCCGCCGGCAAAGGCATGCTGCATGACAGTGAAGCCGATCAGCATGACGATCAGCACCAGGCCGCCGAGCAGTGCGGGCCCGACGATGTCGTTGGTGACGTGGCCGGTGACCGTCAGCACCAGGCCGACCGCCCAGATCAAGAGCAGGAACCAGGTCGGGATCAACAGCACCGCGCGGTCATAGCCGTGGGTGGAGAGGTAAACGACGAGGCCGAAGCCCAGCACCGCGATGCACACCAGCGACAGCCGCGCGATGCCGGCGGCAAGCGAGGCGTCGATCAGCGCAATCACGATCAGCGCCGCAAGCCCGGCGAGCCAGCCGACGGTGATGTGCATGTAACGCACATGCCAGCGGCCGAGGTTGAGATAGGCGAACAGGAACACCAGCAGCGTGCCGGCGAGGATCGCTTCGCCCGAAGCGCGCCAGATGCGCTCGGCGCCCGACGACATGTCGAACACCTTGCCCCAGAAGCCGAAGTCGATGCCGATGTAGACCAGCACCGCCCAGCCGAGCGCCGCCGCGGCCGGGAACATGACGCTGCCCTTGACCACGAACAGGATGGTCAGGAACAGCGCCAGCAGGCCGGCGATGCCGATCACGATGCCGTAGTACAGCGTGAACGAATTGATCTTGTCCTTGTAGGCGTCGGGCTCCCACAGATAGAGCTGCGGCAGCCGGTCGGTGCGAAGCTCGGCGATGTAGGTCACCACCGTGCCCGGATCGAGCGTGATGCGGTAGATGTCGGCGGTGGCGCTGTATTGCGCCTCCGGGCGTTCGCCCGAGCTTGGCGTGATGGCGACGATGCGCGACAGACCGAGGTCGGGCAGCAGCAGGCCGGAGCCGACCATGCGGTAATGCGGCACCACGATCAGCCGGTCGATCTGCTCGTCGCCGGAGTTGGCGAGCGCAAACACCGCCCAGTTGGTCGAGCCCTCGCGCGCAGGCTGCTGCATGCGGCGAACGATGCCGTCGGCACCGGGCGCAGCCGACACCGCGATGGTGTCGGTGTCGGTCTTTTGCAGCTCGACAACGCCGGTGAGATCGATCGCGGTCACGTCGGTGCGGACGTTCACCGCCTCGACGGCACGCGCCGCCGAGGCGCCGACCAATGCGGCGATCAGACCGACCGCGAA
>Ga0265325_10000252_pt1 | contig 38198 bp, 32 predicted proteins | sample 41420metaG_FD_202090 | JGI IMG/M metagenome (GOLD analysis project Ga0265325, IMG submission 202090) | Rhizosphere microbial communities from Carex aquatilis grown in University of Washington, Seatle, WA, United States - 4-14-20 metaG | ecosystem: Host-associated > Plants > Roots > Rhizosphere... | reverse complement strand
CGCATGATCGCCTCGATCCGCATGATCGCGAAAATGCCGACGCTCGCTGCCATGGCCTACAAATATTCGGTCGGGCAACCGTTCGTTTACCCGAAAAACGAACTCGACTACGCCACCAACTTCCTGCGCATGTGCTTTGCGGTGCCAGCCGAGGAGTACAAGCCCAATCCGGTGTTGGCGCGGGCGATGGATCGCATCTTCATCCTGCACGCCGACCACGAGCAGAATGCATCGACCTCAACTGTACGGCTTGCTGGGTCGACCGGCGCCAATCCGTTCGCCTGCGTTGCGGCAGGGATCGCAGCACTCTGGGGGCCGGCCCACGGCGGCGCGAATGAAGCCGCATTGAAGATGATCGGTGAAATCGGGACCGTTGACCGCATCCCCGAGTACATCAAGCGCTCCAAGGATCCGAAGGACAGCTTCCGCCTGATGGGCTTCGGCCACCGCGTCTATAAAAACTACGATCCGCGCGCCAAGATCATGCAGAAAACCGCTCACGAGGTGCTGAGCGAGACGGGTCACCGCGACGATCCGCTACTACAAGTTGCGCTCGAGCTGGAACGCATCGCGCTGCACGACGAGTATTTCATCGAGAAGAAGCTCTATCCGAACGTCGATTTCTATTCGGGCATCACGTTGAAGGCGATGGGCTTCCCGACCACGATGTTCACGGTGCTGTTTGCCGTCGCCCGCGCGGTTGGCTGGATCGCACAGTGGAAAGAGATGATCGAAGATCCGACCCAACGCATCGGCCGTCCGCGGCAGCTCTACACCGGGGCGACGCGAAGGGATTACATCCCCATCTCGCGACGGAAATAAGCGTCGAGCGAAGGCCGCCCGGATCGGCGGCCTTGATTTCCGGCAAATGCCAAATGCTTACCGACCGCCGGCCGCGGCGGAGTGCTGCTTCATCAGATCAAGGACGATGTTGGCGGCACGGGACGCGGGCGGCTGCGCCCCGACCTCCATGATGGCATCAAGTCGGGCGAAAGCGTCCATCTGCCGCTTCCTTTCCGGCGTATCGCTCATCAGCGGAACAAGAACCTCGGCAAGCCGCGCACCGGTGCACGCCCACTGGAAAACCTCGGGAACGACGCTTTCCCCGATGACCAGGTTGGCGAGGATGAATGTTGGAACGCGCACCATCCCAACGGCGATCAGCGCCTCGATTGGAGAAACCCGATAGGCCGCCACCGTGGGTATTCCGGCAACAGCGAGTTCGAGCGTGGTCGTCCCCGATTTTGCCAGGGCCACACGTGCCGATCGCATCGCCGCCTGTTTCTCGGCGGGATCCGCGACGATACGCGGCCGAATTTCCCAGCCGGCCGTCACACGCTTGACCAGGGGCAAAAGATGGGGCGCGGTCGGAATAACGACCTCGATCGGACCAACGCGCCGCTGCAGCAAGGCAAGGGCCTCGCCGAACACATCGGCGTGCAGCCGCACTTCGGAACTGCGGCTGCCGGGCATCGCCAGGACGATCGGCGGATCGGCACGGCGACGCTGCGCCTCAGTCGCCGACGGCCTCAACTTGTCCACCTGTTCGATCAGCGGATGCCCGACGTAGCTGCACGGCGGACCACCGAGCTTCCGATGGACCTCGGGCTCGAATGGCAACAACGCCAAGACATGGTCGACGACGCCCCTCATCGATCGTGCGCGGCCTGGCCGCCAGGCCCACACGCTTGGCGAGACGTACTGCACGATTGGGATCGATGGATCGAGCCGGCGCACGAACTTTGCAATCCACTGCGTAAAGTCGGGACTATCGATCAACACCAGCGCTTGCGGGCGCATGGACACGATGGCCCGCACGGTCCTGTAAATATGGTGAAGGATCAACGGCAGCCGACGAGGAATGCTGGCGACGCCAATGATCGAAAAATCATCGATGGGCAGCAGGCTCGTCAAACCGGCCGCGGTCATGTCGCGCCCGCCCAGGCCAAAGAACCGCGGCGGGACCGCGGCCCGTTCGCGCAACGCATGCATCAGCGCAGCGCCAAGCCGGTCGCCCGACTCCTCCGCAGCGACAAGAAAAATTTTCGGCTCCTCCGTCCGCGGCGTCGGGACCGGCGGTGCTGCGGCGATCACGGCGATCCGTCGGCGTCCACGCCGACCACGAAAAGCCCCGCCCGATCAGCCATCGAGGTGACCTGTTCCGGTTCGGCAACGAGCGTTGTTCCGGCCACGACCGCAACCCCGGCAAGTTCTGCTTCCGCCGCACGCTCGATAGTGCCGGGTCCGATCGTTGGTAGATCGATCCTGGAGTCCTGGCCGATTTTCGGCGCCTTGATCAGCACGCCGGTGCCGGGGCGCCGCTTCACGCGTCCATTGCGCCGAAGCTCGGCGACTCGCCGGAGCATTTGATCGGTGCCTTCAGGACCCTCGACGGCAAGGACATGTTGGTCCGCGACCACCACCGCCTGTCCGACGTCGAATGGACTGGTGGCGGCCAGGAGTTTCAACCCGATGGCGATCGCGCGATTGTCGGGCTCGGCCGGCCTGGCTGCGCTGATGGCGCCACGAGGCATCTTGAGCTCTGGCGCGATTTCATGCGGTGCCAGGACATGAAATCCCTGCCGCTCGAGCACATGACCAAGTCCGGACTGCAAGCGATTGTCGCCTCCGCGAAACAGATCGATGAAGAGGCGGATGGACATCAAATCCGGGCGTAATGACAGCAGCGACGGCCGGACCACGGAGCCGATAAAAGTCACGTCGCGACACTGTTCCTTGGCCGCGAGCCGCATGCCGCGAGCGAGTTGACCGATCCGAAGCCAATGATGTGGGTACGCCGCAACCCGTTCGGGATCGGCCCAGCCATGCAGGGCGAACAGCACGACACGTCGACCACGGCGAACCGCTGCATCGGCCACGGCAAAGGGCAAGCTGCCGCCGCCGCAGACAATGCCGAGCGGCGTTGACGGCACCGGCGCGTTCGCAGGTTCGCTCATGCCGAACCCTCGGCCGGTCCGGCGTCTGCTGCCGGCATCATCAATGGACGATTGCCGCCATCCCGGATGAAGCCGATGATCTTGCCTATGATCGGATCGCTCGCGAATTGTTCCGCCGCTTTTTCGAAACGCTGGGAGAAGGTGCCGCCGCCGAAAAACAGCGCGCGATATGCTCGCCGGATGCGATGCACGTCTTCCCGCGAAAACTTCCGCCGCTTTAGACCGATGACATTAAGTCCAACCAGCACAGCCCGCGGGCCCAACGCGAATGCATAGGGGATGATGTCGGCGCCGATGCCGCACAGCCCTCCGAGCATCGCGCCCTCGCCTATCCGACAGAACTGATGCACCGCCGTGTTGCCGCCGATGAACACGTGATCGGCTATCTGGACATGGCCGCCCAACACCGCGCCGTTCGCAAAGACCACGTCGTTGCCCACCCGGCAGTCGTGGCCGACATGGGAATTGGCCATCAGGAAGCAGCGATCGCCGACAGTGGTGAGAGCACCGTGGTCTTCGGTGCCGGTGCTGATGGTCACGCCTTCACGAAGGTTGCAATCGCTGCCGATGACAAGACGTGTGGCCCCGCCGCGGTAGCCGGTCGACTGCGGCGGCGTCCCAAGCGAAGCGAAGGGATAGATGATGGTTCGTTCACCCACCATTGTGACGCCAGAGAGATTGACGTGCGAGAGCAGACGCACTCCCGAACGCAATTCCACAGACGACCCGATCGTGCAGAACGGACCGATCTCGACATCGTCGGCGATCTTGGCGCCGTCCGCGACGCGCGATGAAGGATCAATCCGGGGCGGGCTCATTCGGTCGCCATCATGGCCCCAAGTTCGGCCTCGGCCACGAGCTCACCCCCGACCTTGGCCTCGCCGCGGAACCACCACATGTTCTTCCGCCGTTTCAAGCGATTCATATGATATTCGAGCACGTCACCGGGCACGACGGGCTTACGAAACTTGGCCTTGTCGATTGTCAGGAAGTAGACGAGGTGGACCTTGGCAGCATTCGGTAACGAACGAATGCAGAGGGCGCCGGCCGTCTGCGCCATGCCCTCGAGCATGAGCACACCTGGCATAATGGGATTGTCTGGGAAGTGCCCTGCGAACTGCGGCTCATTGATCGTGACGTTCTTGATCCCGATACCGTGCTCATCGCCGCGGATGTCGATGATGCGGTCGACCAGCAGGAACGGGTACCGGTGAGGAAGCGCGGCGAGGATGTCGCGGATTCCAATCGCGTCAAGCGTCTCGCCGTTCATCCGCTTGTCCTTTTCAATTGGCCCAGGCTGCCCGTCCGCCACTTCTCGGATCGACAAAGTGACGCACGTCTGCCGGCCCCCTGATTGTGCCCCAGGATAAACGGGGAACCTCCGGCCGGGCTTACCACGCTTGGACTGAGGAGGGCCAGATCGCCGGCCGTCGAGGAATAGGCGCTAGAACCGCGGGATCAGAACTTCGCGCCGCCGCCAAAGCGGAATTGTTGGATGCGGTCATACCCCTGCTTCATGACGGGGAACGAGTAATCGAACCGTAGCGGTCCGAAGGGAGACGCCCAGATCAGACCGACGCCGACTGAGGCGCGGATCGCCGAGGTGTCTGCGGGCTGAAGCGTTTCGCCGGTGACGGCCCAGCTCGTCGGCCCTTTGTAATCCCAGAGCGAGCCGGCATCTGCGAAAACCGCGCCTTTAAGCCCGGCCTCTTTGGGCAGGAAATAGAACGGCGTCTGCGCCTCGATGCTGGCGCCCCAATAAAGCGTGCCGCCCAGAGGATCGTTGGTGGTGCCGGGGGTGAGATCGCGCGGGCCGAGACCAGCCGGTTCAAAGCCGCGCACCAGGTTCGGACCCATCTGGAAGTGGTCGAGCATGCGCAACGGATCTCCACCCCAGCCAACGATGTTGCCGCCCTGCAGATGCAGCACGGCGACGACATCGGTGAACATCTCGTAGTAGCTGCGGGCGTCGACCGTGGTGCGAATGAATTTGACGTCTCCGCCAAGCCCGGCGAAGTCCTGCTTCAACTCGGCGTAAATGCCGCTGGTCGGGTTCTTGTTGTTGTCGAGTGTATTGTAGGCAACGGTGTAACCGGCCAGTGATGCGATGACTGAGCCGGATGCCAGCTCCTTGCGCACCGCGAGCGATGCTTCGCCATTGGCATAGCAGCCGCCGCTGGCAAGCAAGGCTTCACTTGTCGGGTTCACGCCGGTACCGCCGTTGATCAAAGCGTTCGGCGAGAATTGGCAGTCGTTCAGATAATCGGGAAGCGTGATCTTCTGCGAATAAATGTTGTAGCGCGTTTGGAACGACAGCTCTTCGTTGAGCTGGAAACCCGCCCTCAGAACGGTGCCATAGGTCTGGGTATCGTAGGAAATATAGTTCGAAGCGAGCGTATGGCGGGCGTAGAGATCGACGCCGACGCCGAGACGGTATCCCAGAAAAAACGGCTCCGCGAACGACACTTCGAAGCCGCGGGCGCGTTGGCCGTATTGCACGGCAAATTTTCCGAACTGCCCCTGACCGAGAAGGTTGCGCTCCGAGACGCTCAACTCGGCCATCCAGCCATCGGCGGTAGAAAACCCGCCGGCAATCGAGAACTCGCCGGTTGGCTGCTCCTCAATATCGACATTGAGGACTATGCGGTCCGGCGCCGACCCGGGCTCGTTGGTGATCTTCACCAACTTGAAGTAGTTGAGGTTCTTCAGACGACGTTCGGCGCGGTCGACGAGGGCACGGTTGTAGGCATCGCCCTCGCCGAAATCGAACTCCCTGCGGATCACGTAATCCTTGGTACGCGTGTTGCCGCGCACATTGATCCGCTCAACATACACACGAGGTCCATCATCGATCGAGAACGCAACATTGATCATGTGTTTGACGGTGTCGCGGTCGCCATGCGGGCGAACCACCGCAAATGGATAGCCGCGGCGGGCGACTTCAATAGAAAGATTTTCGACCGACTTTTCGATGGCCTCGGCGTTGTAGATCGTGCCCGGGCTTGCCCGCAAGCGTCCATAAAGCGTCTTGGTGTCGACGGCCGAGACAGACGACTGGATATCGACCGCGCCGAAGCGGTAGCGGTCACCCTCTTCGACGGTGAAGGTGACGATGAATCCTTTTTTCTGCGGGTCATAGACGGAAACCGCCGAGACCACGCGAACGTCAGCATAGCCGTGCTTGAGATAGAACCGCCGGATCAGGTCGCGATCCGCCTCGATGCGATCGGGGTCGTAGATGTCGGCTTGCTGGAAGAACGACAGCAGCGGGACCCAGGAGGTCTCCTGCGTCTTGATCTCGTCTTTGAGCCGTTGATCGCGATAGTTCTTGTTGCCGACGAACTTGATGTCTTTGACGCCGGTCTTCTCGCCTTCGCGGACCTCGAACACGAGATCTACGCGATTGTTCGGCAGATCGATGATCTTGGGATCGACCCGAACGTCGAAGCGGCCGTTGCGGCGATAGATTTCGACCAGGCGCTGAACGTCAGCCTGAACCGTCGGTCGAGACAACGTGCCGCGACTTTTGGACTGCACTTCGTTGGTGAGCTGATCGTCTTTGATCTTCTTGTTGCCTTCGAAAGCAACCCGATTGATCACCGGATTCTCCACCACCGTGACGATCAGGCGGGGACCGGACTGATTGATGTGGACGTCCTGAAATAGACCGGTGGCGTAGAGCGCCTTGAGAGCTTGGTCGATCTTGAAGCTATCGAGCCGCTCGCCCGGTCCCGTATGGAAATACGAGCGGATCGTCTCAGCCTCGACCCGGCGGTTGCCCTCAACGACGATGGAACTGGACGTTTGCGCCACCGCCGGGCGCGCCAAAACCAGACCGTCCGCCACGGCGCAACAGCCGATTGCAGCAACGACGACTGCAACCACCGAGAGGGCTCGACCCAGCCGCACCCACAAACCCATGCGTAATGCGCCCTTTTCGACCCTCTTAGCCGCCCCGACGGCAACCCCACAGCCTGAACTCAGTACCATGCTTCTACAGGCTTTTTTCCACTCCGCAACATCGGCCGATGTCGCATTTCCCCTTTTCCCGCAGGAACTTGGCCCCCTCAAAGCCGACCCTCACGATGACCATAGCCGCGGTAGCAACTGGATGGTGTCATTAAAGACTGTAAAGATCATCAACATCACAACGATCGCGAAACCAATGCGAAAGCCAATCTCCTGGGCGCGGGCCGACAGCGGCCGGCCGCGGGTTGCTTCAATCCCGTAGAACAAAAGGTGACCGCCATCGAGCAACGGCACCGGAAACAGGTTCAGCAGGCCGATGGATACGGAAAGCATCGCCGCCAGATGCAGCACCGGCATGAAGCCCATCGTGGCGACTTGCCCGGAAATCTGGGCGATGCGGATCGGCCCGCCGAGCTGATCGGCGCATTCACGGCCGGCGAACAGGCCGCCGATATAGCCGAACGTACGGTCGATGATGAACCAGGTTTCCTTGATGCCGAGCCAAACGGCGCTCAAGGGATCGACATGCTCGGTTTTCACGTCCGACGGCGTCATGGAGCGGCTGACGCCCAGGACGGCGTGGCAGAACCGGTTACCGAAGTTATCCTTGCCTTGCTGAAGCGCGGGGGTAGCCGTGAGGCTCATCGGCGTACCGCCGCGGTCGATGCGGAATTCCATGGCGCGGCCAGCGCCGGCGCTGACGATCCGCTGCATGTCCGAGAAGCTTTCGATCGTCGTTCCGTCGATTGCCAGTACGATGTCGCCCGGCTTGAGACCTGCGGTGGCGGCTGGAGAATCGGGCTGTACCGCATCGACGCGCGCGGTCGTTGTTTGTCTGCCGAACACGGCAAAGATCGCCGCGAATATCACGATGGCGAGGATGAAATTGGCGATCGGCCCGGCCGCTACGATGGCTGCGCGGTTTACCACCGGCTGGTGGAAAAAGCTTTCCCGCCGCTCCGCCTCGCTCATGTTGGCGATCACGGCTTCGTCCGGGACGCTGGCGGCGTTCTCGTCGCCAAAGAACTTCACATAGCCGCCCAACGGAACCGCGGATATCTTCCAGCGTGTGCCGTGGCGGTCGTTGAAACCCACAAGCTCCGGTCCGAAACCCACAGAAAATGTGATGACGCGGACTCCGCACCAGCGGGCGATCAGGAAATGTCCGAGCTCGTGGAAGAAAACGACAACGCTCAATCCAAACAGAAAGGGGATAATCCAGCCGGTCCAGCCGCCCCCCCAAAGGGTCAAGTTGCTCAGAATGTCCATTCGCGGACCCATCCCCACCAGTGCGTCACGTCCCGGCCGCCTCTTAGAACGACTTTGCGGCTATTTCGGGCAAGAGGTCATGGGCCATCGATCTCGCCATATGGTCAACGGCGAGGGCTTCGTCGATATCTTGGGGTTCCGCCACCGCATTGCGACGTTCCGCCGCCTCGATGGTGGCCTCAACCAGGGCCGCGATCCCACCAAATCCGAGCTTGCGCCCGATAAAGGCGGCCACCGCCACCTCATTGGCCGCGTTAAGGATCGTCGGAGCCGCGCCGCCGGTCTCCAGCGCCCGGCGGCCGACGGCAAGCGACGGGAAGCGGTCCGGGTCCGGGGCCTCAAACGTCAAGGAACCGACCTTGGCAAGGTCGAGCTTCGCCGCCGGCCCATCGATTCTGTCCGGGTACGCCAGACAATGGGCAATCGGGATGCGCATGTCGGGCGAGCCAAGCTGCGCCACGACCGAGCCATCGCGGAATTCGACCATGCCGTGGACGATCGACTGCGGGTGCACCAGCACAGCGAGGTGTTCGGGAGCAACCGCGAACAGATGGTGGGCCTCGATCAACTCGAGACATTTGTTGAACATCGTTGCCGAATCGATGGTGATCTTGGGCCCCATCGACCAGTTCGGGTGCTTCAACGCCTGTTCGACCGTCGCCGCCCGCATCGCCTCACGCGTCCAGGTGCGGAACGGCCCGCCCGAGGCGGTGATCACGATGCGGCTGACGTCCTGACGCGGCCCGGCACTCAAGGCTTGAAAAATCGCATTGTGCTCGGAATCCACAGGCAGGACGGCTGCGCCGGACGCCGCGGCGGTGCGCATGAACATCGCGCCGGCGCAAACGAGGCATTCCTTGTTGGCGAGAGCCACCGTCGCGCCGCGTTTGGCGGCCGCGAGCGTCGGCTTCAATCCAACCGAACCGCTGACCGCCGCCATCACCCATTCGGCCGGACGCTGCGCGGCTTCGACCAGAGCCGCCTCCCCGGCTGCGGCTTCGATGCCGGAGCCGGCGAGCGCATCCTTGAGTTCGCGGTAGCTGGCGGGATCGGCTACAGCGGCAAAGCGGGCGCGTAACTCGCGGGCGATTTGCGCCAGTTGGGCGGCATTGCGGTGTGCGGTCACCGCTTCCACCCGATAGCGGCGACCACCGCGTTTGAGCAAATCCACCGTGCTGGTGCCGACGGACCCGGTGGCGCCGAGGATGGTTACGCTGCGGACATCCGGCGCCGGCTTTCGATCAGGCCGGCTCTCAACACGCGCCTGGGACTTATGAACTGCCATCGCTCACCATATCATGAGGCCCCGCGCAGGGGCAGCAATACCGCCATGGGCCAAGCCGATCAACGTGGCTGCCAGCGCGGCTGCGACGAAACCGTCGACCCGATCCATCAATCCTCCATGCCCGGGGATGAGTTGGCTCGCATCCTTGGCATTGAATTTTCGTTTGATGGCCGATTCCACAAGATCGCCGGCCTGCGCCGCCACGGACAGAACGACGGCGACCAATGTGATGGCAATCAGACTGCGAGCGCCCATCTGGCTCGCCACCGCCACGCCTGCCATCGTTCCCACGACAGTGCCCCCAATGGCGCCAGACCATGTCTTTTTCGGGCTGATGCGCGGCATCAACTTTGGTCCCCCGATCGCGCGGCCAGCAAAATAGGCAGAGATGTCGGTCAGCCAGACAATCACAAACAGGAACAGCACAGCCGCAAAGCCAAAGGCTGCGTCGTTGCGCAAGGTGACCGGTGCGACAACCAGCACCGCGGCATAAAAGACGCCCGCCGTGCACCAAAATCGCCGGATCCGCGAGGCCAGACCCGCAACGCCGAAAGCGCCAAGCACAGCCAGCGCAACAGCGATACCCGGCCGATCCGCCCATAGCATCCAGCTTGCGCCAACGAGCGCGACGACGCCTACGGTCAACACCGAATTCCGATCATGGGCGCACACCAGCGTGTCCCACTCCCAGAGCACGATGATGGCCGCGGCCGACCAGAACGCCAGGAAGGCAAGATCGCCGAAGTAGGCGACGGCAATAGCGAAAGGCGCAAGCACCAGCGAAGAAACCACTCGCAGCGCAAGATTGCTGCGGCCGCCGAGGATTGGCGAACCCAAAGATTCATTATCAGCCGGATCGCCGGCCACGATTACGAACCGGTTTGCGCGATCAACCCGCCAAACCGCCGTTCGCGGCGGTGATATTCGGCAATCGCGCTTTCCAGCGCGGCGCGGTCAAAATCGGGCCAGAACGTCGGCACAAACACGAGTTCGCTGTAGGCGGACTGCCAGAGCAGGAAATTGGAAAGCCTCTGTTCGCCGCTGGTGCGGATGATGAGATCGGGATCAGGCAGATCAGGCGCATCGAGATTCTGCCCAATGAGATCCGCGGTGATCTGCGACCGCTCGATCTCGCCGGACTGTACTTTGTCCAGAACTCGCGCAGCGGCCCGGGCGATCTCCTGGCGGGCGCCGTAGTTGAAGGCAATAACAAGCGTCAAGTGGTCATTGTCCTTGGTCAACTCCTCGGCTTCCTCCAGAAGGCGACGGATGTCCGGGTCGAGGTCGGCACGTTCACCGATCACCCGCACCTTGACGCGGTTCTGATGCAGTTCCGCCAGATCGTTGCGGATGAAGCGGCGCAGCAATCCCATCAAATCGCGGATCTCGGAAACCGGCCGCGACCAGTTCTCTGCGCTGAATGAAAAGATCGTAAGGATCGAGATGCCCATCTCGCCCGCGGCGCGTACCGTCCTGCGCAGCGCTTCGACGCCGCGGCGGTGCCCTTCGCCGCGCGGCAGGCCGCGCGCAGCCGCCCACCGACCGTTGCCATCCATGATGATGGCCACATGGCGCGGCATTTCGCAGCCCGATAATGGCATCTGGGGCATGGCGTGACGGATCAGACCGTCATGATCTCCTTTTCCTTGGTTGCCAGCATGTGATCGATGTCGGTGATCGCCTGGTCGGTCGCCTTCTGAACCTCACCGTCCATCCGCTTGTGATCGTCCTGGCTGATCTCGTGATCCTTCTCCAATTTTTTCAGCACGTCCATGCCGTCGCGTCGGACATGCCGGACCGCGACCTTGGCCGTTTCGGCATATTTATGAGCGAGCTTGACCAGTTCCCTGCGGCGTTCCTCGTTCAGTTCGGGAATCCGCAGGTGGATCACCTGCCCTTCGCTCGATGGCGTCAAGCCGAGATTGGCCGCCAGGATCGCCTTCTCCACCGGATTTACCATTGAGCGATCCCAAACTTGGACGCTGAGCATCCGCGGTTGCGGGACGCTCACGGTGGCGAGCTGGTTGAGGGGCATGCTTTGTCCGTAGGCTTCGACGTGGATCGGATCGAGCAGATGCGCCGAGGCACGACCGGTGCGAAGTCCGCTGAGCTCGGTCTTGAGCACGCCCAGTGCGCCCTGCATGCGGCGCTTCAGTTCGTTGATGTCATAGTTCGTTGCCATGAGCCCCTCCCAACGCTGAACTGTGAGCACCCGTGCGCTCTTTACCGCGCTCACGGACGCGTGGATCATCCGCTGACGACGGTGGCGCGTCCCTTGCCGCGTAGAACCGCTTCGATCGCGCCCGCCTTGCGGATCGAAAACACGATGATAGGCATCCCGTTTTCGCGGGCAAGCGCGAAGGCTGTGGCATCCAGAACCTTGAGATTGCGGTCGAATGCTTCTTTCAGCGAGATTCGGTCGTAACGGACTGCCCTGCGATCCTTCTTCGGATCGGCGCTGTAGACCCCATCGACATCCGTGGCTTTGAGGACGGCGTCGCATTCCATCTCGGCGGCGCGGAGCACGGCCGTCGTATCGGTGGTGAAGAACGGATTGCCGGTGCCGCCGGCAAACACCACGATGCGGTTCTCCTCGAAATGCCGCAGCGCCCGCGCTCGCTCGTAGGTCTCGCAAACCTGCGGCATATTCAGTGCCGACATGGTGCGCGCTGACGCGCCAAGCCGCTCGATAGCCGCCTCCAGCACAAGGCCGTTCATCACGGTCGCCAGCATGCCCATCGAGTCGGCGGTCGGTCGGGACAGGCTTTTGCCGGAGACCTTTACGCCGCGAAGGATGTTGCCGCCGCCAACGACGACGCCGAGATGGATTCCGAGCTTGCGCGCGCCGATCAGATCCTTGGCGATGCGGTCGATGGTCGGCTGATGGATGCCGAAGCCTGTCGGACCGGACAGGGCTTCGCCGGAAACCTTTACGATCACGCGGCGGTAGGCGGGCTTGGCCATGCGGTACCCTCCCGTGCGCGACTGCCGCGTCAGTTCTTGCTCGTGCCCACTGCAGCAGCCACTTCAGCGGCGAAATCGGTTCCATGCTTCTCGACGCCTTCGCCCAGGACGTAGCGGACAAAGCCTTTGACCTTGATCGGGCCGCCGACCTTGGCTTCGGCCTCCTTGAGCGCCTGAGCCACCGATTTCTTGTTCGACTCGTCGAAAATGAACGGCTGCTCGACCAGACAGACTTCCTTGAAGAAGGTCTTGATGCCGGAATCGACAATCTTCTCGATGATGTTGGCAGGCTTTCCTTCGGCCTTGTACTTCTCCGCAAGCACGTTCTTCTCGCGCTCGATCACGGCCGGATCGAGGCCCGCCGAATCCACCGCTTGCGGATTGGCCGACGCGACATGCATCGCGATCTGCCGTCCCAACGGGAGCAGCTCATCGGTCTTGCCCGGCGATTCCAGGGCGACGATGACGCCAATCTTGCCAAGGCCGTCGATGATCGAGTTGTGCAGATAGCTGCCGATCACGCCCTGTCCAACCGACAGCTCGGCGGCACGGCGCAGCGTCATGTTCTCGCCGATCTTGGCGATGGTCTCGGCGATGTCCTCGGCGATGGTCTTGCTGCCGGTCTTGGCGGCCTTGATCTTTTCAACATCGGCGCCGACGTCGAGCGCGACATTGGCGATCATCTTGACCAGACCCTGGAACAGGTCGTTGCGCGCGACAAAGTCTGTCTCGGAATTGACCTCGACAACGACACCCTTGGTGCCCTTGGTGGTGACGCCGACAAGACCTTCGGCCGCCACACGGTCCGCCTTTTTCGCTGCCTTCGACAGGCCCTTCTTGCGCAGCCAATCGACCGCGGCTTCAAAGTCGCCGGAGGTTTCACCGAGCGCGGCCTTGCAATCCATCATGCCCGCGCCGGTGCTGTCGCGGAGTTCCTTGACCATTTGTGCTGTGATTTGAGCCATAATTTTCAATCCTCGCGGCGCGACGCGTCAGGCGCGGAGCAATTCCGCGCCGCCTCTTATTCGGCCGTCAGTTCTTTTGCCTTGGCGACCCAACCCTGGACGCGGCCTGGCAGGCCGACCTCTTCGCCCACGTTGTGCTGAGCCTCAGGGCTGAGTTCGGCAATCTGCGTGTAGTGGAAGATGCCGATGTCGTTGAGGTGCTTCTCGATCGCAGGCGAGACGCCGGTGAGCTTCTTGAGATCGTCGGCAGCACCGCGCGGACCGGGCAGCGGTTCGAACCCGAACCCTTTGTCCTCCGCCTTCGGCAGATCCTCCACGATCGGCTTCTCGGCAGCGCCGATGTCGACACCCATGCCGCCTTGCGCGCGAGAAATGCCGTCAATCGCGGCGCGCGCGACGAGATCGCAATAGAGCGAGATGGCGCGGCTCGCGTCATCGTTGCCCGGCACCACAAAAGTGATGCCGTCCGGATCGCAATTGGTGTCGACAACGGCCGCGACCGGCACACCCAGGCGCCGGGCCTCCTTGATCGCAATGTCTTCCTTGTTGGTATCGATCACGAACAGCAGGTCGGGCAGCCCACCCATCTCCTTGATGCCGCCGAGCGAGCGGTCGAGCTTGTCACGCTCGCGCTGCAGGTCGAGTCGTTCCTTCTTGGTGTAGCCCTGGGCCTCGTTCGACTGCAGCATCTCATCGAGCTTGCGCAGCCGCGAGATCGAACCGGAGATGGTCTTCCAGTTGGTCAGCGTGCCGCCGAGCCAGCGCGAATTGACATAATATTGCGCGCAGCGCTTGGCCGCTTCGGCCACGGCGTCCTGCGCCTGGCGCTTGGTGCCGACGAACAGGATACGGCCACCCTTGGCGACGGTTTCGCTGACCGCCTCAAGCGCCTTGTGCAGCATCGGCACGCTCTGGGCGAGATCGATGATATGGATGTTGTTGCGGGTGCCGAAGATGTATTCACCCATCTTCGGGTTCCAGCGGTGGGCCTGATGGCCGAAATGAACGCCAGCTTCCAAAAGCTGGCGCATGCTGTAATCGGGCAGCGCCATGGTCTTCTCCGGTTGTTCCGCGGCGGACGTGTGAGCTCGAACCTTCGTGGTCCGAGCCACCGGACGGCTTTTGAGAGCCAGTGTCCGCCTGTGAGATGGTGCGGCTTATATAGGTGCACCGCGGCGGAAGCAAGGGAAACGGGCCGAAAAGCCCGTAAAAGCGCCTAATCGGAGGAGATTTCGCTACCGGAGCCGTCAAACCACCGCCGCTGCATCCCGCAGGCTGTCGGTCAGGGCGGCACGGCGCATGTAGGCTTTGGCGGTATCGGGATTTTCGGCGGTGCGCCGAAGTTCGTCGAAATTTCTGCTGCGGATCGCCGGATCGCGCTCCTCCATCAGCCGCTTGTTGGCGATGGTCTGGGCCTGGACGTATTTCGCCGCGGCGTGACGGCGCTGGCGGCTATAGAGATCGAGCAACGCATCGCTCGCCTCGCCGTGAACCACACGGGCGAGTTTGTCCGCGAGGTTGATGGCATCGTGGATACCCCCGTTCATGCCCATGCCGCCGATCGGATTATTGACATGCGCGCTGTCGCCCGCGAGCAGCACGCGCCCCTTGCGGAAGGTCGCCGCGACGCATTGATGTGCGCCATAGACATTGACGTACTCAATCTCATAGCGATCGCGGTTGGGCAGGAACTTCTGCAAGCGTTGCTCGATCCGCTCGGGCGACAATGCGATTTCGTCGGTCTCTTCGGGTTTGATGGGCATGATCGCGCGCCACAGGCCAGGCGACCGCTTGCCCATTACCTTGAACAGGTTGCACCACTCGCTTGGATCGGAAAAGTAGTTGCGGAACGCGACCTTGGGATTGGCCTTGCCAATGTCGAAGCTCGTGGCGATCTTGATGAACCGTTCCGGATAAGTGAAGCCTTCGAAATCGATGCCGGCGAGCTTTCGCACTGTGCTTCGTCCGCCGTCGCAGCCGATGACGTAATCGGCGTTGAAGTTCTCACGGCCGGCCGGTGACTCGATCTCGACCTCCACGCCATCGGCCTTCTCGATCAGTCCGGTGACCGCATGCGAGAAGCGGACATCGAAATCTGCGGCGTTGGCATATTCGGCGGCGATCGAAGCTGTCAGCTTGTATTGCTCGTATTGCAGGACGTAGGGGAAACGATACTCGTCCTTCAACAGCCCGAGATCGAACTCGGCGACAACAGAATCCGACACCCGATCATGGAACCGATAGGCGCTCGAGATCAGTCCGAGCGGGATGATCTTCTCGGTGATGCCGAGGCTATGCAGCATCTCCAGGGTCGAGGGATGCAGCGAAGCCGCCCGCTGATCCTCGACTGGCGCAGGCTCCTGTTCGAATACGGTGACCGGTACGCTTCGCTGGCTCAATGCCAGCGCACAGACCATGCCAACCGGACCTGCTCCGACGATGATAACGCGTCTTGTCACGCCGCCTTGGTCTTCTCGGCCGGGACCACGTCCTTCACCGCACCCTTCCAGCCGCTCTCTGTGACGTCAAAGATGAAGCCTTCGGGCGTCGCGTATTTCACTTCGTAGTAGACGTTCGGGTTGGTCTCCTTGCGGCCGGTGACGTATTTGCCGCCGGCGGCGGTGATCTTCTTGTCGATCTCCTCCACATCGTCGACCCACATGCCGAAATGGATCAGGCCCTGAACGCCAGGCTGGTTCTCGAAGCCCGCGATCGGTTCCTCTCCGAAGTTGAGGAGCGCGACATTAAAAATGCCGTCGGTCATGTAGACGCCGCGCTGGGCGTTGCCGGCTCGCGTCATGCCGAACGCCTCCTCGAAGAACTTGGCGGCCTTCTCGGGATCGCGAACCGAGATAGCGATATGACGAAGCTTGTTGGCCATGAAGCGCTCCTGTGGCGTTGCTTTCGCCATATTCAGCCCCGCACGGCCACCGGGTCAACCGCTACATCAACCGCACATCAAGCACGCCGGGCACGGCCTTGATCGCGCCCGCGATCTGCGGCGAGACCTTGAAGCGACCTGGCAGCTTGATCTGCACTTCGGTGCGGTCGCCCAGTTCCAGCATCAGGATGATTTCGCCATCGCCTTTGCTGTCGAGGCGTTTGGCAATGGGCTCGATCGGCGCCTGATCGCGCAAGAACACTTGCAGTCCCTTCTGCAATTTCGCCGCGGCCTGGTCGAGCGGGTCGGCGGTCTGGATGCGAGCGCGAATCTCGTCACCCTGCGCCTCGGCGGTCAGAAACAGCAGAACTGGCGCTCCTGGCTCGAGCAGCTCGCGATATTGCTGGAGGCCTTCGGCAAACATGATCGCTTCATAATGGCCGGATGGATCGGACAGACCGAAGATCCCCATCTTGTTGCCGGTCTTGGTACGCCGCTCCGTGCGCGACACCACGGTTGCAGCGAGCCGTCCCGCGGTCTGGCCGGCTTTCACGGCGCGCGAGAACTCGGCCCAGGTCTGAACCTTCATGTTCTTCAGGATCGCCGCATACTCATCGAGCGGATGACCGGACAGGAAGAATCCGACCGCGTCGTACTCGCGCTGAAGCTTCTCGCCGGAGAGCCACGGCTCGACCGCTGGGATGGCGAGGGCATCGCGACTTGCGAGCCCGCCGAACATGTCGTTTTGACCGACCGAGACGGCTTGGTGCGTGCGTTGCGCGGTCGAGAGAATAGCATCGACGGCGGCATGGGCCCGCGCCCTGTTCGGTTCGAGCGCATCGAATGCGCCTGACGCGGCCAGGCTTTCCAGCACGCGCTTGTTGACCGCCCTGGGATTGATCCGGCTTGCGAAGTCGGCCAGATCGGTGAACGGCTTGTCACCGCGAGCGGTGACGATGCTGTCCACGGCCTGGCGGCCAACGCCCTTCAGCGCTGCCAGCGCGTAATGGATCGTGCGGCCGGCGACCTCGAACTCGACGCCGGAGCGATTGACCGACGGCGGCTCGACCGCGATCCCGAGCCGCTCAGCTTCGGCACGGAATTCGGAGAGCTTGTCCGTGTTTCCCAGATCGAGCGTCATCGATGCGGCCATGAATTCGACCGGGCAATTCGCCTTCAGATATGCGGTCTGATAGGCGACGAGGGCGTAAGCCGCAGCATGGCTTTTGTTGAAGCCGTATTCGGCGAAGCGCTCGAGCAGATCGAAAATCGCGTCGGCGTGGGAGCGCTCGATGCCGCGCTCTGTCGCGCCTTTGACGAAATCCTTGCGCTGCGCCGCCATCTCGGAGCGGATTTTCTTGCCCATGGCGCGGCGCAGAAGGTCGGCCTGTCCGAGCGAATAACCGGCCAGGATCTGCGCCGCCTGCATCACCTGTTCCTGGTAGACAATGACGCCATAGGTCTCGCGCAGGATCGGCTCAAGCTTCGGGTGGATGTACTCCGGCTTTTCCATGCCATGCTTGCGCGCGCAATAGGTCGGGATGTTGGCCATCGGGCCCGGCCGGTAGAGCGCGACCAGCGCGATGATGTCCTCGAAACGGTCCGGGCGCATGTCGAGCAGCGCGCGGCGCATGCCCTGACTTTCCAGTTGGAAGATGCCGACCGCTTCCGCCCGGGACAGAAGCTCGTAGGTTTTTTTATCGTCAAGCGGGATCGCCGCCAGATCGAGATCGACGCCGCGCTGCTTGAGCAGCCGTACCGCGGTCTGCAACACCGTGAGCGTCTTGAGGCCGAGGAAGTCGAACTTCACCAGACCGGCCTGCTCGACCCATTTCATGTTGAACTGGGTGACCGGCATGTCCGACTTCGGATCGCGGTACATCGGCACCAATTCGGACAGCGGCCGGTCGCCGATGACGATTCCCGCGGCATGCGTCGAAGCATGCCGGTAGAGCCCTTCGAGCTTCAGTGCGATCTCGAAGGCGCGTTTCACGACGGGGTTCGAGTCGCGTTCGGCCTGGAGCTTCGGTTCACCGTCGATGGCCTTGGCGAGCGTCACCGGCGCAGCCGGATTCTGCGGCACAAGCTTGCAAAGCTTGTCGACCTGCCCGTACGGCATCTCCAGCACGCGACCCACGTCCCGCAGCACGCCCCTCGCCTGCAAGGTGCCGAACGTGATGATCTGCGCCACCTGATCGCGTCCGTAACGCTCCTGCACGTAGCGGATCACCTCGTCGCGGCGGTCCTGGCAGAAGTCGATGTCGAAGTCCGGCATCGACACGCGCTCGGGATTGAGGAAGCGCTCGAACAGCAGATCGAAGCGAAGCGGATCGAGGTCGGTGATCAGCAGCGAATAGGCGACCAACGAGCCCGCGCCGGAGCCGCGGCCAGGTCCGACCGGAATGCCCTTTTCCTTCGCCCAGGAAATGAAGTCGGACACGATCAGGAAATAACCGGGATACTTCATGCCCTCGATCGTTTTGAGCTCGAAGGCGAGACGATCGTCGTACTCCTGCTGGGTGCGTCCGGGAGCAAAGCCGTGAGCGGCAATGCGCCTCTGCAAGCCCGCCGCAGCGCGCTGGCGCAGCTCTTCAACTTCGTCGGCATTCTTGTCGGCGGAGAAACCCGGGAGGATCGGCTTGCGGGTGCCGGGGCGGAACGAGCAACGCTGCGTGATCTCCACCGTCGAGGCCAGCGCCTCTGGCAGATCGGCGAACAGCGACGCCATCTCGGCGCGGCTCTTGAAATAGTGCTCGGACGTGAGCTGGCGGCGATCGGTTTCGGCGACGACGCGGCCTTCGGCGATGGCGATCAGGGCGTCATGCGCGTCGTAGTCCTCGCGCTTGGCGAAGAACGGCTCATTGGTTGCGACCAACGGAATGTGCCTGGAATACGCAACATCCAGCAGCGCCGGTTCGATCGCCCGCTCGGTGGCCGTGCCATGACGCTGCACCTCGATATAGAGGCGGTCGCCGAACAGCCGTAGCAGCGCGTCACAACGGCTGGCGGCGAGTTCGCTTTGCCCCGCGGCGATGGCGACGTCGAGGGGGCCACCCGGCCCACCGGAAAGCGCTATCAATCCGGCGGTTGCACCTTCGAGCGCGGCAAGCTTGAGGTGCGGCTTGTCACTGGAATCGGTTTCGAGGAAGGCCCGCGAATTGAGCCGCATCAGGTTGCGGTAGCCCTCCTCGCGAGCGGCGAGCAGGACGATTCGCGGCAACGCCCTGATCCGGCCGATCTGGCGTGGATCGCGCGTCTCGTCCCCGAAATCGACCGCAAGCGCGCAGCCCACGATCGGCTGGATGCCATAACTGGCCAGTTTCTCGGAGAACTCAAGCGCTCCGAACATGTTGTCGGTGTCGGTGAGCGCCAGAGCCGGCTGCTGATCGGCCTTGGCGTATTCGGCAAGCTTGCCGATCGGCAAGGCACCTTCCAGCAGCGAATAAGCAGAGTGGACGTGCAAATGCACGAAGCCGGGATCGGCGGTCACGGGAGCCTCAAGCGATTCGATTCCCGGTGATGGTGGGGATGCGGGACGCCACTGTCCACCATCCTCGGAGACGAAGGCCACGCCGTGCCCGCTTTTCGCAGGCTCGCCAGAGGTTCCTTGCACAGTCGTCCCGCCGCCATGGCATGGGAGCCGGGCAAGCCCAGCTTCCGATGCCATCCACGTCCGATCGGGGATGGGGCAGCGGACGCAGATACCCGCGGCAGACGGGTATGACGAGCGGTTGGGGACCGCAAGACGAGAAGAGACAAACGCGGGACGCTACCCAACGCCACAAACGCTACGACGCAAACCAACCACGGTCACATGACACCGCGACGATGCGGGCATGAACGAACGTCCTTGTTCACAGCGCGCCGAGCACCTGGGCCCAGACGGCGATCATTCCAAGAAAAAGGGTAATCGAAGTCAGTGCGGCGGCTTCCTCAACGACGGCGCGAAGCATGATGTCCTCCCGAGAACGAAGGAGCAACATAGTTCTCTTTTTGTTCTTTTGTCAAGCGCCGTTTTCGGGGCGTGAGTAAGCTTCCGATCGGGCCAAAAAGCGCAATTGAACGGGGCCGCTAGGCCGATGGTCGCAATCGCCGCTACGCCAATTCGACAATCTGGCCGTCGCGGATGGTGACCCGGCGGTCCATCCGGGCCGCGATCTCCATGTTGTGGGTGGCGAGCATCACTGTGAGCCCGGAGGCGCGGATGAGCTGGTTTAGTGCGTAGAAAACATGATCCGAGGTGCGAGGGTCGAGATTGCCCGTCGGCTCGTCGGCCAGGAGCAGGCGCGGCACGTTGGCGACCGCGCGCGCGATGGCGACGCGCTGCTGCTCGCCGCCCGACAGCGCCGCCGGCCGATGGGTCAGCCGTTCGCCAAGCCCCAGATAGGACAAAAGCTCCGTGGCCCGGTGACGCGCTTCGCGGCGCGGCAGGCCGCGGACCATCTGCGGCAGCATGACGTTTTCGACGGCGGAGAATTCCGGCAGCAGATGGTGAGCCTGGTAGACGAATCCGATTGCGTTGCGGCGAAGCCGCGTGCGCGCAGCGTCGGTTAGTTTCGAGGTCGGTACACCGTCGAGATAGACCTCGCCGCCGTCTGAATGCTCAAGCAGGCCCGCAATATGCAGGAGCGTCGATTTGCCGGCACCCGATGGTGCGACCAGCGCGACCGATTGCCCCGGCCACACCGCCAGCTCCGCACCGCGCAAAATCTCGAGCACCGCGTCGCCCTGGTGATAGCGCCGCTCAACCTGATGCAGGAAGACGACCGGTGTTTCCTGTTCGGCCATCGGCGGTTCACTCGTAGCGCAGCGCTTCGACCGGATCGAGCCGTGCCGCGCGCCACGACGGGTAGAGCGTGGCAAGGAGCGACAAAGCCAGCGCCATCACCACCACGGCGGTGGTCTCGCCAACGTCGAGATCGGCCGGCAACCGTGACAGAAAATAGAGCTCCGGCGAAAACAACTCGGTGTTGGTCAGCCACGACATGAATTGCCGGATCGACTCGATGTTGAGACAAACCGTCAGCCCAACCAGGAAGCCGACCAGATCGCCAATCACACCGATCGCCGCGCCGGTGATCAGGAACACGCGCATAATCGAGCCCTGCGAGGCGCCCATCGTCCGCAGGATGCCGATGTCGCGGCCCTTGTCCTTGACCAGCATGATCAGGCTTGAGGCGATGTTGAATGCCGCCACCAGCACGATGAGCGTCAAGATTAAAAACATGACGTTGCGTTCGACCTGAAGCGCGCTGAAAAACGTCGCGTTGCGCTGTCGCCAGTCGATCATGAAAATCGGCCGCTTGGCGGCATCGGTGACGAGCTGCCGGAACGTCGCGATCCGATCGGGATCGTCGGTGTAGACCTCGATGGCAGTCACGTCATTGTTGCGGTTGAAGTAGGCCTGCGCTTCGGTCAGCGGCATGAACACAAAGGCCGCGTCATATTCGGACATGCCGATCTCGAACACGGCAGCGATCTTGTAGACCTTGATGCGCGGAGTCGTGCCCATCGGCGTCACCGCACCCCGGGGCGACACGAGCGTGATGCTGTCGCCGGCGCGCAGCGTGAGCTGATCGGCAAGCCTGCGCCCGATTACCACCCCCTGCCCCTGATCGAAGCCCTCGAGTGTGCCCTGCTTGATATTCTTGGCAATCGACGTCAGGCCTTGAAGGTCATCGCCGCGAATGCCGCGCACCAGAACGCCCGCCGCATTGAACGGCGATGACGCCAGAGCCTGACCCTCCACGATGGGCACCGCGAGACGGATACCTTGGATTTTGGAGATACGCTCGGCCACCTCCTTGTAGTCGGTCAGTGGCGATTCGAGCGGCTGCACCAGCAGGTGGCCGTTGAGGCCAAGAATCTTGCCCAGCAATTCCTTACGGAAGCCGTTCATCACCGCCATGACGATGATCAGGGTCGCCACGCCCAGCATGATGCCGAGGAACGAGAAGCCGGCGATGATCGAAATGAATCCCTCTTGCCGCCGCGCCCGCAAGTAGCGCAGCGACAGCATCCACTCAAACGGGGCAAAAGGTCGTGTCCCGGACGGTTCGCTCATGATCCCCTTGTGACACCGATTTCATCCGATTCTGGCGCTTTCAAGCCAGTTTCGGCGCCTCACCCCCTGAGAAACACATACAGAATCACCGCGTCAGCAGATCGAGTGTAGCGGCAGGACTCAAGTTTTCGCGGCTGCCGTCAGCCCTTTTCTTGACCTCAAGCGTTCCCGAAGCGAGCCCCTTTGGCCCGATCACCACCTGCCAGGGTACGCCAATCAGATCGGCGGTGGCGAATTTCGAACCCGGTCGCTCGTCGAGGTCATGGTACAGCACATCGACGCCTTTAGCCGTCAGATCGCGGTAGAGAGTGTCGCATGCCGCATCGGTCGCGCTGTCACCCTGCTTGAGATTGAGGATGGCCGCTTTGAAGGGCGCCACTGCCTCCGGCCATTTGATGCCGGCGTCGTCGTGAAAAGCCTCGATGATGGCGGCCACCAGGCGGCTCGGGCCGATCCCGTAGGACCCCATGTGCACCGGCCGTTCCACTCCGTCGGGGCCGCTGACGACGGCCCGCATCGGCTCGGAATACTTGGTGCCGAAATAAAAGATATGGCCGACCTCTATGCCGCGGGCCGACACGCGCTTGTCGGGCGGGATATTGGCGAATTCGACCTCATTGTGCTTTTCGGAGGTCGCCGCATAAAGCGACGTCCATTTGTCGACGATCGCTTGCAGCTCGCCGACGCTGTCGAACATCACGTCCGGGCCGGGGATCGCGAAGTCGAGATAATCCTTTTGGCAGAACACCTCGGACTCGCCGGTCGAGGCCAGGATGATGAACTCGTGGCTCATGTCGCCGCCGATCGGTCCGCTCTCGGCCCGCATCGGGATCGACTTCAGGCCAAGCCGGGCGAAGGTGCGCAGGTAGGCGACGAACATCTTGTTGTAGGAATGCCGTGAGCCCGCCTGATCGAGATCAAAGGAATAGGCATCCTTCATCAGGAATTCTCGGCCGCGCATCAGGCCGAAACGTGGGCGTACCTCGTCGCGGAATTTCCATTGGATGTGATAAAGATTGAGCGGCAGGTCCTTGTACGAACGCACGTAGGACCGGAAAATCTCGGTGATCATCTCCTCGTTGGTGGGACCGTAGAGCATTTCGCGCTCGTGCCGATCCTGGATCCGCAGCATCTCCTTGCCGTAGTCGTCGTAGCGGCCGCTTTCCTTCCACAGATCAGCCGATTGGATGGTCGGCATCAGCATTTCGATCGCGCCAGCGCGGTTCTGCTCTTCGCGCACGATCTCCTCAATCTTCTTCAGGACCCGCAGCCCGAGGGGCAGGAAGGCGTAAATGCCCGCGGCCTCCTGGCGCATCATGCCGGCGCGCAGCATCAGCCGGTGGGAGACGATTTCGGCCTCTTTCGGAGTTTCGCGCAGGATTGGCAGAAAGAAACGGCTGAGGCGCATGGGAACTCTGGGGAATCGGCGGGTGAGCGCGGCAGCGGCACAGAAAGCGGATCGGCTTCAAAAAGACAAGCGGAGCAAGGTTCTGGCCGGGTTCCCCTGACGGTTGCTGATGACAACCTCAGATAGATCGGCTAGGCTTCGTTGATGGTGGGATGCAACCCGCCGTAGCGGCCCAAGTCTTGGGAGGAAAGCCAAAGCGCGTTCAGCGCGTCCGTCTCGAATAAGTTGCGCGTATCGAGGCGAAGATTGAACTTTAGGTTTTACGAGCAGGGCATTGTCCCTGCTCAATTTTTTAGGCGGCCATTGCCATCAAGCTGAGGTGCCGGGCCATGCGAAATAGTGGCGCTGCATGCTGCATGCAGACCAGTGTCGCAACCGATGTGGTGCAGCGAACCCAGAAGAAATACATGCCTTGAAACGCGTTTGGATGGGAGCGTTCAAGCTCGTCCCACCGATCGAGGTCGGTTTTCGCGTCGAAACCCGGATATCGCTTCGTGAACTCCTCCTCCACCTCGGCCGGGGCCTCCATTCCCAGCAGGGTCAGCCGATTGGCTTCGAGGAACGCCTTGATCTGGGGCAACGCGAAACGATGCTCCATGACATTGAAGCAGAGGTCCCGGCAGCCGCTGGTCGTGAAAAAGTCCGAAGACGCAACCGGCAGGTTCCGCCGGATCAGATCCTGCCGCCAGTTGCGGATCTCGTCCGTGGACGGCTGGTAGCCGCGCTCGGCGATCAGCTCGCGCCCGGCGTCGAGTTGCTGGCGGCCCAGGGCGCTGTAAAGGCCGATCCGCATCACGCCACCCGGTCGCAGCAAGGACAGCAGCACCCGCCAGCCGGTTTGCGGGTCGGTCAGATGGTGCAGGACGCCGACGGCTTCGATCAAGTCGAAGCGGCGGTCGATCGAGCCGAGATCGAGGATATCGGCCACCGCATATTCGATGTTGGAAAGGCCCATTTCCCGGCTCTTGCGGCGGGCATAAGCGAGACCGTTGCGATTGATATCGATGGCCAAAAGCTTGGCCCGCGGGAAGCGCCGCGCCACCTCGATTGAATGCTCGCCGGTGCCGCAACCGGCGATCAGAATGTCGGGCTCAGAGGAGATCGTGTCTGTAAAGGCGAATTGCTCGTACAAAAATGTCTGCAAACTCTTGGGTTCGACCGGCTGCGGAACGATCCAACGCGGGTAAGGATTTTCCTCGTATTGGTCGCGCACCATCCGCGATACGGGATCGTGAACTTCAGTCAGGACCGGGATTGAGGCTCTATCGGCGAGCTCGGACAGCGGCTCGCGAAGCTGCACAGTGAGCAGCGTATCGAGCGTCTTTGGCCATGGCCGCGCGGCAAGCTTCTCGGCAAGCGGCAACCGATGCAGCGGCACATAGCAACCGACGATGCCAAGCTCGATCGGCACGATGCCAGTGCCGGTTTCTATGGCGGACCCAACGCGCTGCAACAATTCCCGCGACTCCCCCTGCTCACTGGCACTGAGCGCAAAGACGTATTCGTTCATGAAGCACTGATGGGCCAGCGCGCATGCGAGATCGAACCAATGATGCACCGACTCGTTCATTGGCTCGCGAAGCAAATCGCGAAGGAGCGCCGCGCGTATCGCAGTGAGAAGGCGTTCCAACTCGAGATCGCAAATCGGACGGGTCTCGAGCAGCGCTAGCAACAGCCCGTCGCCCCGGACCGAGCCCGTTGTATTCGGGCCGATCAAGTCTCCCAACGACAATGGCCGCGGCCAAGCGAAGGCCTGCCGGCCAAGCGCCGTCATCACCGCAGGACTTTGCTTGACCAGTGCCTCGACGTTGAGCAGACCGAGGGAGATCGCCTCCTTGAAATGAGAGATGGCGTCCTGCGTGCGGCCTAGCGCCTGATAGGCCGTGGCAATGGCGTCGTAGGCAGCGGCGTGGCCGGGGTGTTGAGCGATGACCTGCCGGAGAATCTTGACGGCCTCGTTTGGGCGTCCTTCATTCTGGCGTGTCGCAGCCATAGCGAGCAGTTTTCGCACGTCGCCGGCTGCAGCACCCGAGGAGCGCGTCGGTGCCTTGCGGCCGTCGCGGCTCATATTCGCCCGTCGATCTTTGCCATTCATCGTAAGCCGGCGAAATCGCCGGTGCATTCCATTGCTATTGGCGCGGTGCCCCCAACAACGCGGCCAGTTCGTCCAGAGTAACCAGACGATAAATATAAACGAAGGCGCAAATCACGTACACCACGGTCGCGATCGCTGTCGTCCAGGCCAACTTGGACAGCAGTCGCGGCACGGCGGGCGCGCCGGGATCGGAACCGGGCGGCATCCCTTCCTCGCTCTGCGGACGCACCCCCCATGGGAGAACGGCGAACAACACCACCCACCAGATCAGGAAATAGACCGCGATTGCGGTGGTGATCGCCATCAGGCCTGTTCCAGTTCGACGAGCGTGCCGCAAAAGTCCTTGGGATGCAGGAACAGCACCGGCTTGTCGTGGGCGCCGATCTTCGGTGTTCCGTCGCCCAGAATACGGGCGCCTTCCACCCTGAGACGGTCTCGGGCGGCAATGATATCGTCAACCTCGTAACAAACGTGATGGATACCGCCATCAGGATTGCGCTCCAGGAACTTGGCGATCGGCGAGTCGATCCCCAGCGGTTCGAGCAGTTCGATCTTGGTATTGGGCAATTCGACAAACACGGTGGAAACGCCGTGGGCGGGCTGCGCTACGACAGCTGAGACGCTAGCTCCCAGGGTTTTCCGGTAGACCTCCGCCGCTTTGGCGACGTCGCGCACCGCAATGGCGACGTGATTGAGGCGTCCGATCATGACATGCTCCCTGCGTCCGCCCGGCGATTGAGTTTTATCGGTCCGATGTCCAGCGTGCCAGCGGTCCGACCCCTCACACCACCAACACCTGAACGGTGACGTTGGGTCGCTTGCCCCAGCGATCGCCCACAGCCGCCCGGACGCCTCGCCGCACCGCCTCCTCGACCGAATCCGGATCGCGCCGTCGCGGCTTCGGCAGCGTCTCAAACGTGTTGACCGCAGCCTCATAGGCGATGCTGGCCATTGGCTCCCCATCGGCGGCAGTTTCGGGAATTCCAATCAGCTCGATTTCCGGATTGGCCAACAGCATGCCCTTGTCGTTGACGGCCAGTGCGACCACCACGATGCCGTTGTAGGCCAGCCGCTTTCGATCCGCGATGGTGCGTGTTGCGGCATCGATCAGCAGGGCGCCATCCTTGTACATGCGTCCGGCGGGCACCTCGTCCACGATTTCCGGGGAGCCTGGGGCAATCCGGACCAGATCGCCGTTGCGACATATCAGCGTATTGACGCCAAGCGCGCGGGCCAGAGCGGCGTGCTCGGCAAGATGCAGGGCCTCGCCATGGACAGGAATCACGGTGTTGGGCCTGACCCAACCGATCATCTCTTTGAGTTCATCCTGGCGCGGATGCCCGGACACGTGAACCAGGTGCGTGCGGTCGGTGATGACCTCGACGCCCTGGTCGATCAACCCGTTGATGACCCGCCCAATGGCCTTCTCGTTGCCGGGAATAGGCCGCGACGAGAAGATCACGCGGTCCCCGCGCGACAGCGCCACCTCTGGGTGCTCGTCCTGCGCGATGCGAGCGAGCGCAGCGCGCGGTTCGCCCTGGCTGCCGGTGCAGAGCGCGACGACCTTGTCTGATGGGAGATGGCCGTAGACGTCCATGCCACGGAACTCCTGGACATTATCGAGGTAGCCGGTCTCGCGGGCGACCTGCACGATACGATCCATGGCGCGGCCAACCACCACGACCTCGCGCTCGGCCACGCGCGCGGCGTCCGCGACGGCCCGAATGCGCGCCACGTTCGAAGCGAACGTGGTCACCGCAACACGCCGCGGCGCCGAAGCAATCAGCTCGGCCAGTGATTTGGCCACATCGGCCTCCGATGGCGAGCGCCCGCCGCGCACGGCATTGGTGGAATCGCCGATCAGGGCGAGGCATCCCTCGTCGCCGAGCGCCCGCAGCTTGGCCTCATCGGTCGGCGGGCCCAACACCGGGGTCGGATCGAGCTTCCAATCGCCGGTATGCAGCACGTTGCCGAATGGCGTCCGCAGGATCAGAGAATTGGATTCCGGAATGGAGTGCGCCACCGAAACAAGCTCGACGTCAAACGGACCTACCGCGAACCGCGAGCTGGGCTGCACCACATTGATGGGGACTCGCTCTGCGCCGTATTCGCCCTGACGCTTGGCCTCGAGCAGTGCGGCTGTGAACGGCGTAGCATAGACGGGGACTTTGAGCCTGGGCCACAGGTCGAGCAGAGCTCCGAAATGGTCCTCGTGGGCGTGGGTCAGCACAATGCCGGCCACGTTTCGGCGCTCTTCGACCAGATAGCGGATGTCAGGAAACACGAGGTCGATGCCCGGCAGGTTCTCCTCCTGGGCGAACGAAACGCCCACATCGACCACGAGCCAGGAGCGCCGGCGCTGATCGCCGAGACCATAGACGGCGAGATTCATCCCGATTTCGCCAACGCCACCGAGCGGCGCGAACACAAGCTCGCCCTGCGGACCGGCCATGGCCGCCTACCTCGCTGCCGTCATCACATCGCCCGCAGCCAAGGCCTGCACCGTGCCGTCGGCGGCCCGCAACACCATACGGCCGGAGTCGTCGATGCCCTCGAACAAACCCGTCATCTCTCTGTCGGCGATCTTGACGCGGGTCGACTTGCCAAGCCCGCCCGCGCGGGCAAGCCAGTCGGCGCGGACCGAGGAAAAATCCTCACCGCGTCGCCATTGCGCCAGCCTGGCGATCATGGCCGCGGTGAGCGGCGAGAACAGACTTTCCGGCGTGGTGCGAACGCCGGCCGTGGCTAGGTCCGTCGCCGGATAATCGGTGCCAGTCGGATGGTGCATGCAATTGACACCAATGCCGATGACCAGGTTCGCCCCCTCGGCTTCGACAAGAATGCCGGCGAACTTGTTGCGGTCGATCAGGAGATCGTTCGGCCACTTCAAAAGCACCCGCCGCGACAAGCCGGGAATGCGACCGGTGACCGCGTCGTGCACCGCAAGCGCGGCGACAAACGAGAGTTCCGGGCAACGATCTGGTGGCGCCGGATCCGACAACATCAGGCTCGCGTAGAGATTGCCGGGTTCCGAGACCCAGGTGCGGCCTCGCCTGCCGCGGCCCGAGGTTTGCCTTTTCGCGGCGATCCACAGGGGGCTGCGGTTGCCTTCGCGGGCAAGCCTCAGGCCCTCGGCATTGGTCGAACCGATTGTGTCGTAAGTGATGAGCCCTACGCCTGCCGCCTCAGCCGCAGAATCGAGTTGCATCAGAATAGCGACTTTGCCGCGAGGCCTGCCGCAGCCACGAGGGGCGCGGGATAGACGAAGTAGAAAATATTGAACAGGCCGGCGAGGCCGAGCACGGCCTTCAGCTCCAACGGCACGCGCTGGAAGTTCGGCGCCGGTTCGTCGAAATACATGACCTTGACGATTAGCAGGTAATAGTAGGCGCCGACCACGCTGGCCAGCACGCCGATCACCGCAAGTCCGTAAAGCCCAGCTTTGATCGCGCCGAGAAACACATAGTATTTGGCGAAAAAGCCTGCGAGCGGCGGAATGCCGGCGAGCGAAAACAGCAGCATGGCCAGGAAGAACGCCAACGCCGGATTGGTGCGTGAGAGGCCCGAAAGATCGCTGATCTGCTCCACCATCCCCTCAGGTCTGCGCATCGACAGGATCACCGCGAAGGTGCCGACGGTCATGGTGAGATAGATCGCCATATAGACCAGCACGCCCTGAATGCCCTCGGCGGTCCCGGCGGCCAGCCCGATCAATGCAAATCCCATGTGGCCGATCGACGAGTAGGCCATCAGTCGCTTGATGTTGCGCTGGCCAATGGCAGCGAAGGCGCCGAGCACCATCGAGGCGATCGAAACGAACACCACGATCTGCTGCCACTGATGGGTGATGCCGGGAAAAGCGCTGATCGTGGCGCGGGCGAAGATCGCCATGGCGGCGATCTTGGGCGCGGCCGCGAAGAACGCGGTGACCGGCGTCGGCGCGCCCTCGTAGACGTCCGGCGTCCACATGTGGAACGGCACCGCCGAAACCTTGAAGCAGAAGCCGGCCAACAGGAACACCAGGCCGAAGATCAGGCCGAGGCCGCCCTCCCCTGAGGCTTTGGCAATGCCGGTAAACGACACGTTGCCGGTGAAACCGTAGATCAAGGAACAGCCATAGAGCAGCATGCCGGACGACAGCGCGCCGAGCACGAAATACTTCAGCCCTGCTTCGGTCGAACGTACGTTGTCGCGGCTCGAGGCTGCGACAACGTACAGCGCGAGACTCATCAGTTCGAGGCCGAGATAAAGCGCGATCAGGTCGCCCGCCGAGATCAGCATGCCCATGCCGACGGTCGACAGCAGGATCAGCACGGCATATTCGAACTTCTGTTCGCGCTCGGCCGTCATGTAATCGAGCGACATGACCAGGGCCGAAGCAGAGCCGAGGCAGGCCAGAATCTTCATGTAGCGGGCGAAATCATCGACGATGAAACTGCCGTTGAACGCGCGTCCGTTCGGGATCAGCCAAGCGATGCAGCCGGCCGCGACCAGCAACAGGATCGCGCAAACGTTGACGATGGCGGTACTGCGCTCGCGATAGGCGCCAAGCATCAGCAACGCCATGGCCCCCAGCGCAAGAATGATCTCGGGAAGCACCGGCGTCAGCGAGGCAAATGAAAAAGCGGTCATTGGGTCGGCCTCACTTCACCAGCGCCGCGGCCTTCGCCGGGCCAAGCGCGTGCTGATAATTGTCGAGCAGCGCCGCGACCGAAGCCGCCGACATATCCAGCACCGGCTTGGGATAGAAGCCGAGCCAGAGGGTCAGCACCACCAACGGCGCGAATATCGCGATTTCACGCCAGCCCATGTCGGTGATGTGGGCAAGGCTCGGCTTCTCCAGCTTGCCGAAGATCACCTTGCGGTAAAGCCAGAGCGCGTAGCACGCCGACAGAATGACGCCGAGCGTGGCGAGCGTCGCCACGGTGACGTTGACCCGGAAGGTGCCGAGCAGCGCCAGGAACTCGCCGACGAACCCCGACGTTCCGGGCAGGCCGATATTGGCCAGCGTGAACAGCAGAAACACCGCGGCATAAACGGGCATGCGGTTGACCAGTCCGCCGTACGTCGAAATTTCGCGGCTGTGCATGCGGTCGTAGACCACGCCGACGGAGAGGAACAGCGCGGACGAGACCACGCCATGCGACACCATCTGGAAAATGCCCCCGGCTATGCCCTGCGCCGTGGCCGCGAAGATGCCCATGGTGACGAAACCCATGTGCGCCACCGATGAATAGGCGATGAGCTTCTTCATGTCCTCCTGCACCAGCGCCACCAGCGAGGTGTAGACGATGGCGATCACCGACAGGGTGAACACGAAGGGGGCAAAGTCCGCCGAGGCGTGCGGAAACATCGGCAGCGAGAAACGCAGGAACCCGTAGCCGCCCATTTTGAGCAGGATCGCGGCAAGGATCACCGAGCCCGCGGTCGGTGCCTCGACGTGGGCGTCCGGCAGCCAGGTGTGCACCGGCCACATCGGCATCTTCACCGCGAACGATGCGAAGAACGCAAACCACAGCCACGGCTGCATGTTCTGCGGGAACGCATGCCGCACCAGCACGGCGATATCGGTCGTTCCGGCCTCCCAGTACATCGCCATGATCGCGAGCAGCATCAGCACCGAGCCGAGCAGCGTGTAGAGGAAGAACTTGAAGCTCGCATAGACCCGGCGCGGACCGCCCCAGACCCCGATGATCAGGAACATCGGAATGAGTCCGCCCTCGAAGAACAGGTAGAACAGCACGAGATCGAGCGCCGAGAAGGTGCCGACCATCAATGTTTCCAGCACCAGGAACGCGATCATGTATTCGCGCACCCGCACCGTGATGGCGCGCCAGCTCGCCGCGATGCAGAGCGGCATGATCGCCGTGGTGAGGATGACGAGCGGCAGCGAGATGCCGTCAACGCCCATATGGTAGGTGCCGTAGCCGCCAAGCCACGGATGTTTCTCGACGAACTGGAATTCCGAGGAGCCGGCGTCGAACCGCCAGACCAGGTTGAGCGACACGGCAAACGTGATCAGCGTGGTCCAGAGCGCGACCCAGCGGGCGTTGCGGGCGCCGGCCTCGTCCTGCTTGAAAAGTGCAATCAGCAGCACGCCGACAAGCGGCAGGAAGGTGGTCAGCGAGAGCACGGGCCAGGCCGCCATCAGTGACCTCCCGCCGAGAACATGAACCATGTGATCAAGGCGGCCGCACCGATCAGCATGGCGAAGGCGTAGTGGTAGAGATAGCCGCTCTGCAGCCGCACCACGTTCCGCGTGACATCGAGCACCCGGGCTGAGACGCCATCCGGGCCGAAGCCGTCGATCAACCAGCCGTCGCCGCCCTTCCAGAGCCAGCGGCCGATGCGAAGTGTCGGCCGCACAAAGATGAAATCGTACAGCTCGTCGAAGTACCACTTGTTGAGCAGGAAGCGGTACAGCAGGTCGAACTGTCGCGCGAGGCGCGGCGCGATTTCGGGGTGCAGCAGATACATGTAGGCTGCGATGCCCCAACCAATCGCCAGCATCAATGTCGGCAGCGCCGAGATGGTCCACGGCAGCTGGTGCATCGTCTCGACGATATGGCCCTGCTTCAGAGATTCGCGGAAGAATTCGTCGACCTGATGGCCGGCAAAGAACTCGCGGAAGGCAAAGCCTGCCACCAGCGAGCCGACCGCGAGCACGGCCAGAGGAATCAGGATCACCGGCGGGCTTTCACGCGCCGCCTCGTAATGGTGCTGATCGTGCGGCGAGCCATGGAAGGTCTTGTAGATCAGGCGCCAGGAGTAGAACGCCGTCAGTGCGGCGGCGATCACAGTCATCAGGAAGCCGTAGATCGCGAACGGATTGTGCCCGGAGATCGCCGCTTCGATGATGGCGTCCTTGGAGAAATAGCCGGCGGTGAGCGGAAAGCCGGTGAGCGACAGCGTGCCGATCACCATGCACCAGTAGGTGAACGGGATCTTGTTCTTCAGCCCACCCATCATCCGGATGTCCTGCTCGTGGTGCATCGCCATGATCACGGAGCCGGAGCCGAGGAACAAAAGCGCCTTGAAGAATGCATGCGTGAACAGATGGAACATGCCGACCGAGTAGGCGCCGACGCCCATTGCCACGAACATGTAGCCAAGCTGCGAGCAGGTCGAGTATGCGACGATCCGCTTGATGTCGTTCTGCACCAGGCCGACGGTCGCGGCGAAGAACGCTGTCGTTGCGCCGACCAGCGTGACCACGGCCTGCGCATTCGGAGCAAGCTCGAACAGCGGCGACAGCCGCGCCACCATGAACACGCCGGCGGTCACCATGGTGGCGGCATGGATCAAGGCCGACACCGGGGTCGGGCCTTCCATGGCGTCCGGCAGCCAGGTGTGCAGCAGGAATTGCGCCGATTTTCCCATCGCGCCCATGAACAGCAGCAGGCAGATCAGCGTCAGCGCATCGGCGTGCCAGCCGAAGAAATCGATGGTCTTGCCGGTCAGCGACGGAGCGCCCGCAAAGATCGTGTCTAAGTCGATCGACGACGTCATCATGAACACGGCAAAGATGCCGAGCGCGAAACCGAAATCGCCGATACGGTTGACGACGAAGGCCTTGATGGCCGCGGCGTTGGCTTCGGGCTTGTAGTACCAGAATCCGATCAGGAGGTAGCTTGCGAGGCCCACGCCCTCCCAGCCGAAAAAGAGCTGCGCGAGATTGTTCGAGGTCACCAGCGCCAGCATGGCGAAGGTGAACAGCGATAGATACGCGAAGAAACGCGGCCGGTACGGGTCCTCGGCCATATAGCCGATGGAATAGAGATGCACCAAGGCCGACACGGTGGTGACCACGACCAGCATCACCGCGGTCAGCGCATCAACGCGCAGCGCCCAGTCGACCTTCAAATCCCCTGACACGATCCAGCTGAACAGCGTGATCCGTTCATCCTGGTGCTGAAAGCCGATCTTCCAGAATGCCACCCAGGACAGCACACAAGCGATCATCAGCAGCGCTGTGGTGATGATCTCCGCCGCGCGGGAGCCGGCCGCGGCAGGCTCCGCCGGCGCATGATGATCGTCGTGCGCATCGTGCGACAACGGCTCGCTGGTCTGGTGCTGGATGACCGCGTGATCGCCCTGGACGTGGACGGATTGACCGTCCGCCGGAGCAGCATGGTCGTCCGAAGGCTCGGCCCCCGGAAAGCGGGCTCGCGCCCCGGCAAGCGAGATGATCGCGCCGATGATCGCGCCCAGCAGCGGCAGAAGGACGATCGCCTGATACATTCTATTTCTCCGGACGCATGATCTTGTCCGAAAACCGGTTCCCACTTTTCGGGATCATGCGTCGTCAGCCCTTCATCAGGTTGATGTCCTCGACTGCGATCGAGCCGCGGTTGCGGTAGTACACGACGAGGATGGCAAGGCCGATCGCCGCCTCAGCCGCCGCAACCGTCAGCACGAGCAGCGCGAACACCTGGCCGACCAGGTCGCCGAGGTGGGTGGAGAAGGCCACGAAGTTGATGTTGACCGCGAGCAGGATGAGTTCAATCGACATCAAGATGACGATGACGTTCTTCCGGTTGAGGAAGATGCCGAAGATTCCAATCGTGAACAGGATCGCCCCGACGGCGAGGTAATGGCCGAGCCCGATGGTCATGTGGAAAGCCCCTGCCCCGACTGCACCTTGCGGACTTCCATCGCGGTCGCCTTGGTGCGCGCCACCTGCTCCGCGACGTTCTGGCGTTTGACGTTCGGCTTGTGCCGCAACGTCAGCACGATGGCGCCGATCATGGCGATCAGCAGCACAACGCCGGCGCCCTGGAAGTAATAGGCATATTGCGTATAGAGCACCCGGCCGAGCGCCTCGGTGTTGGTGATGTTCCCCGGAATGGGCGAACTCAGTGCGCTTGGCGTTCCCGGCGCGATCACCCAAGTGAGCGCCACGAACAGCAGTTCGCCGATCACGATGCCCACCACCACCAGGCCGACCGGCATGTAATTAAGGAACCCCTGGCGGAGTTCGGCAAAATCCACGTCGAGCATCATCACGACGAACAGGAACAACACCGCAACCGCGCCGACATAGACCACGACCAGGATCATCGCCAGGAATTCCGCGCCCATCATCACGAACAATGCGGCGGCATTGAAGAACGTCAGGATCAGATAGAGCACCGAGTGCACCGGGTTGCGGCCGGCAATCACCATGAAGGCCGATGCCACGCACACCGCCGAGAACAGGTAGAAGAACAGAGCCTGGAGGATCATCGCGCGCCAGCCCTCACCGATAAGGCGCATCGAGCGCGAGGTTCTTCGCGATCTCGCGCTCCCAGCGATCGCCGTTCGCAAGCAGCTTTTCCTTGTCGTAGTAGAGCTCCTCGCGCGTCTCGGTCGCGAACTCGAAGTTGGGGCCTTCGACGATGGCGTCGACCGGGCAAGCCTCCTGGCACAGACCGCAGTAGATGCATTTCACCATGTCGATGTCGTATCGCGTGGTGCGGCGCGTGCCGTCGTTGCGCCGGGGTCCGGCTTCGATGGTGATGGCCTGGGCCGGGCAGATCGCTTCGCAGAGCTTGCAGGCGATGCAGCGCTCCTCGCCGTTGGGATAGCGGCGCAGCACGTGCTCGCCGCGGAAGCGCGGCGACAGCGGCCCCTTCTCGAACGGATAGTTCAAGGTCGCCTTCGGCTTGAAGAAATAGCGCATGCCGAGGAAGAACCCCGACACGAACTCCTTCAGAAAAATCGAGCGAGCCGCCTGATCGAGCTTCATCGCATTATCCTTTCAGCACGACAGGAGCGAATTGCAACACCGCCGCGACGATCACCACCATCGCCAGCGAAATCGGCAGGAACACCTTCCAGCCCAAGCGCATGAGCTGGTCGTAGCGGTAGCGCGGCACGATCGCCTTGGCCATGGCGAACAGGAAGAACATGAACGAGCACTTCAGTACGAACCAGACCACGCCCAGCGGCGCCCAGGTCAGCGGCCAGATCGGAATCGGCGAGAGCCAGCCGCCGAGGAACAGGATCGTACCCATGGCGCACATGGTGCCGACCGCCACGTATTCGCCGAGCATGAACATCATGTAAGGCGTCGAGCCGTATTCGACCATGAATCCGGCGACCAACTCGGATTCCGCCTCCACCAGATCGAATGGCGGCCGGTTGGTCTCGGCCAGCGCCGAGACGTAGAACACCACGAACATCGGGAAGAGCGGCAGCCAGTACCAGCCGAGCAGGCCGAAGCGCGTGTCCTGCGCCGCCACGATGCCGGAAAGCTTCAGCGTGCCGGCGCACAGCAGCACGGTGATGATGACGAAGCCGATGGACACCTCGTACGACACCATCTGCGCCGCGGAGCGGAGCGCGGCCAGGAACGGATATTTCGAGTTCGACGCCCATCCCGCCATGATGACGCCGTAGACCATCAGCGATGAGATCGCGAGGATGTAAAGCACGCCGACGTTGATATCGGCGATCAGCCAGCCGGCGTTGACCGGGATCACCGCCCAGGCCGCAAGCGCGAGCGTGCAGGTGACCAGTGGCGCGAGCAGGAAAACGCCCTTGTTGGCGCCAGCCGGAATGATCGGCTCCTTGAACACAAATTTCAAAAGATCGGCGAACGATTGCAGCAGTCCCCACGGGCCGACCACATTCGGGCCGCGGCGCATCTGCACCGCCGCCCAGATCTTGCGATCGGCCAACAGCACATAGGCGATCGCGATGAGCAGCAGCACCAGCAGCAGCAGCGATTCTGCGACCATGACGATCAGCGGCCAGAGATAGGAGGTCCAGAATTCGGCGAAGGTCATGGTCTTACTCCGCCGCAGCCATCGTGCGCGCCTCGGCCAAGGCCGAGCACTCCGCCATCACCGCAGAGGCGCGTGCGATCGGATTTGTGAGGTAGTAATCCTCGATCACCGAATGGAACGGCGCTTTGTCGATCTGACCCGCCGCCTGAGACAACTGGCGGATGTCGGCCGGGCCGCCCGGCATGATCTGGCCGATGCGGGCGAATTGCGGATGCTCACGGAACAGAGCCTGGCGCAACGCTGCAAGCGAGTCATACGGCAGCTTGACGCCCAGCGCTTCCGACAGGGCTCGGAAGATCGCCCAGTCCTCGCGGGCGTCGCCCGGGGGGAAGCTCGCGCGGTTCGCCATCTGCACCCGGCCTTCGGTGTTGACGAAGAGGCCTGACTTTTCCGTATAGGCCGCGCCCGGCAGGATGACATCGGCACGGTGCGCACCGTTGTCGCCGTGGGTTCCGACATAAACCACGAACGCGCCGGGAGGCACGTCAATCTCATCGGCGCCGAGCAGGAACAGCACGTCGAGCGCGTCAGGCTCCGCCATGGCCGCGGTGTTGAGACCGCCCTCGCCCGGCACGAAGCCCGCTTCGAGCGCGCCGACGCGTGACGCCCTGCTTTGCAGCACGCTGTAGCCGTTCCAGCCTTCCTTGACGGCATGGCACGCGACCGCAACCTTGGCGGTGAGCGCCGCGACCGCACCACCGTCGGGCCGTGCCAGCGCGCCGGCGCCGACAATGATCAGCGGACGTTCGGCCTTGTTCAGGACCTCGGCGAAACTGTGTTTGTCGGCGGCAAGGTCGGCGAGCGTTTCCGGGCCTGCGCCAAGGTGGTCATAGGGATAGGTCAGATCCACCTTCTCGCCGATCAGCGCGACGGGGAATTGACCGGCCCGCCAACGCTTCCTGATGCGGGCGTTGAGAACGGCTGCCTCCCGGCGCGGATTTGAACCGACGATCAGCATCGCGTCGGCACTCTCGATGCCGGCGATGGTTGCGTTGAACAGGTAGCTGGCGCGTCCCCATTCCGGATTGAACGCGATGCCGTCCTGGCCGCAATCGACGTTCTTGGAGCCAAGCCGCGCCATCAGGTCCTTCAGGGCCACCATCTCTTCAACCGCTGCAAGATCGCCGGCAATGGCCCCGATGCGTTCGGGCTTGATGCCTCTGAGATTTACCGCGATGGTGCTGAACGCCTGCTGCCAAGTGGCAGGCACCAACCTGCCGCCATGCCGGATGTAGGGCTGATCGAGCCGCTGGGTGCGCAGCCCGTCCACGACGTGGCGGGTTTTGTCGGAAATCCACTCCTCGTTTACGTCGTCGTTGACCCGCGGCAGGATGCGCATGACCTCGCGGCCGCGGGCGTCGACCCGGATCGCGGAGCCGAGCGCATCCATCACATCGATGGTTTCGGTCTTGGACAGCTCCCAAGGCCGTGCCGCGAAGGCATAGGGCTTCGAGGTCAGCGCGCCGACCGGGCAAAGATCGACGACATTGCCCTGAAGCTCTGACGACATCGCCTGTTCGAGGTAGGTGGTGATCTCCATGTCCTCGCCGCGGCCGATGGCGCCGAGCTCAG
>Ga0265325_10000251_pt1 | contig 38232 bp, 33 predicted proteins | sample 41420metaG_FD_202090 | JGI IMG/M metagenome (GOLD analysis project Ga0265325, IMG submission 202090) | Rhizosphere microbial communities from Carex aquatilis grown in University of Washington, Seatle, WA, United States - 4-14-20 metaG | ecosystem: Host-associated > Plants > Roots > Rhizosphere... | reverse complement strand
GCCCGGCGCTTCGCGCGTTCGGGCGGAAAAATGTCCCCCGGACATTTTTCTCATCGCCCTCACCCCTCGATGCGGGAAAAATCCGCAACCTTGTGCAGCGCCGCCCGGAACGCCGCCAGCAGGTTCAGCCGGTTCGACCGCACCGCCGCATCATCGGCATTGACTTTCACCTTGTCGAAGAACGCATCCACCGGCCCGCGCAGCGCCGCCATCTCCCGCATGGCGGCGGCGAAGTCTTCTTTTTCGAGGGCAGAGGTGATGGCGGCCTGGGCCTTGGTCAGGGCTGCGAACAGCGATTTCTCGGCCGGTTCGGTCAGCAGGTTCTCGCTGACCTCGCTGACATAGGTCTTGCCGTCCTTCTTCTCTTCGACTTTCAGGATATTGGCGGCGCGCTTGTAGCCCGCCAGCAGATTGGTGCCGTCGTCGCTGGCTAATACCGCTTGAAGCTCGCCCACCTTGAGGTAAAGCTTCGCAAAATCATCTTCATGCCCGAGGACAAAAATTGCACGAATAAGGTCCGGTCGAACCTTCTCATCCTTTAATGCGACTTCAAGCCGATCAGCAAAAAAGGCGAGCAAATCGTCACTCACGCCAAGGTTGCGCAGCGAAAAACGCAACGATGGGTCCGCTACTCCCTTAAGGGCGAACCGAATGACTCCCAGTGCTGCCCGTCTCAAAGCATAAGGATCACCAGACCCTGTAGGTTTCTCGTCGATACACCAGAATTCTTTGAGTGAATCGATCTTGTCGGCCACCGCCACGGCAATGGAAACGGACGCATTTGGCACAGTATCCGACGGACCAACCGGCTTATAGTGATCCCGCACCGCATCCGCGACTTCGGCATTTTCCTTGTCATGCAGCGCGTAGTAACGGCCCATCACGCCCTGTAATTCTGGAAACTCCCCGACGACGCCGGTCGTCAGGTCGGCCTTGCACAGCCGCGCCGCGCGTTTGGCCTTGTCCACATCGGCGCCGATCTTCGCCGCGATCTCGCCAGCCAGCGCCACGATGCGCTCGACCCGTTCATACTGGGTGCCCAGCTTGGCGTGGAACACGATGCCCTTGAGGTCGTCGACCCGGCTGTCCAGGGTACGCTTGCGGTCCTCGTCCCAGAAGAATTTCGCGTCCGACAATCGCGCCCGCAGCACCCGCTCGTTGCCCGCTACAATCTCCTTGCCGCCGTCCTCGGCCACCATGTTGGAGACCAACGCGAAGCGGTTCGCCATCTTTCCCTTCTTCGGATCACGCAGGCTGAAATACTTCTGATGCGTGCGCATCGAGGTCTGCAATATCTCTGCCGGCACATCCATGAACTGGCTTTCGATGGTCCCGATCAGCACACTGGGCCATTCCGCCAGCCCCGCCACTTCGGCCAGCAGCCCCTCGTCCGGGATCATTTCCAGGCCATGCACGAAGGCCGCCTGCTTGACGCCTTCGAAGATGATCGCCTTGCGTTCCTCGGCATCCAGGATCACATGCGCCTTCTTCAGCGCCGCCTCGTAATCCTCGAACCGCCGCACTTCGATCTTCCCGCTGGACAGGAAGCGGTGCCCGACCGTGTGCCGTCCGCTGCTGACGCCCGCGAAGCTGAACGGCACCACCTCGCCGTCGAAGGTGGCGATGATGGAATGCAGCGGCCGCACCCAGCGGGTCGTCACCCCGGGCTTCCAGCGCATTGATTTCGGCCAAGGCAGTTTCGCCATCACCTCCGGCAAAATCTCCGCCAGCACTTCCGCCGTCTCGCGCCCCGCCCGTTCGATCACGGCGATATAGACATCGCCCTTGGGCGTCTTTTCGACCTTCAACCGGTCCTTGCTCAGCCCGGTCTTTTTTAGGAACCCGTCAATCGCCGCCGCCGGGGCATCGATTTTAGGCCCCTTCAATTCCTCCCGAACATCCTTCTGCTTGGCGGGCAACCCGCTGATCGCCAGGGTCAGCCGCCGAGGCCCGGCAAACGCCTTGATGCCTTCGAACAGCAGCCCGCGATCCGACAGCGCGCCCACGGTCAGCCGCTCAAGGTCCTTCGCCGCGCCCGGCTGCATGCGGGCGGGAATTTCCTCGCTGTAAAGCTCAAGCAGAAGGTCAGGCACCAGCGCCCTCACCAAAAATAAAAATGTCATCCCGGATGGCGCACAGCGCCAGTCCGGGACCCATTGTGCCGCTGTCGGAATGGGTCCCGGCCCCGCGCGATGCTGACGCATCGCTTGGCCGGGATGACATGTGGGGTTGGTCCGAAAAAACCATCAGCCGTACCTCGGCTTGTAAGCGCCCATTGGGGTTTCCAGCCACGCCTCGCAGCAGGCCTTGGCCAGTGCCCGCACCCGCCCGATATAGGCGGCGCGCTCGGTCACCGAGATCACCCCGCGCGCATCCAGCAGGTTGAAGGCATGGCTTGCCTTGATGCACTGGTCATAGGCGGGCAGCGCCAGCTTCTTCTCCTTCAACAATTCCTGGCACTGCTTCTCGGCGTCCTTGAAATGCTGAAACAGGATGTCGGTGTCGGCGCGCTCGAAATTGAAGGCGGAGAATTCCTGCTCGCTCTGATGGAACACTTCGCCGTAGCGGAACTGGTCGTTGAAGGCGAGGTCGTAGACGAACTCGACATTCTGCACATACATCGCCAGCCGCTCCAGACCATAGGTGATCTCGGCCGACACCGGATCGCAGTCGATGCCGCCGACCTGCTGGAAATAGGTGAACTGGGTGATCTCCATCCCGTCGCACCACACTTCCCAGCCCAGGCCCCAGGCACCCAGGGTCGGGCTCTCCCAGTCGTCCTCGACAAAGCGGATGTCGTGCAGCTTGGGGTCCAGCCCGATCTCGCGGATGGAGCCGAGATACAGGTCCAGCACATTCTCCGGTGCCGGCTTCAGGATCACCTGATACTGATAATAATGCTGCAGCCGGTTGGGGTTCTCGCCATAGCGGCCGTCCTTGGGCCGCCGCGAGGGCTGGACATAGGCCGCCTTCCAGGGCCGCGGCCCCAGCGCCCGCAGGGTGGTGGCGGGGTGGAAGGTGCCCGCCCCCATCTCGTTGTCATAGGGTTGCAGGATCAGGCAGCCCTGGGCCGCCCAATAGTTTTGCAGTGTCAGAATAATGTCCTGGAAGGTCCGGGCTTTGGGCACGATTCGCCTGAAATGCGGGGCGGCCGGACCCTACAGACGGGCCGAATCCAGGGCAAGCGCCGCGCCGCAGCGCAGCACGGCGTCCGCCTCCGCCGTCCAGCCGCCGCTCTCATTGTGCAGGATCAGCCCCGGCAACAGGGCAAAGGGCGCTCGCGAGCCCTTGCGGGCCTGCACGATCACCCGCTTGGCGGCGACGCCCGCGCGCGGCCACAGGGGGAACACGGCGACGCCCCGCTCCCGCAATGCCGACAGCGCTTCGGCCAACCGGTCGGCGCGCAGGATGGCGGTGAAAAAGCCACCTGATACGGTACGTTGCAGGCCCAGCTTCATCCAGTCTCTCAGCCACCCGTCATCCATCAGGGCGGCGGCGCGGGCGGCGTCGGGCGATACCTCGCCTTCGCCATGGAAGGGTGGATTGCAGAACACCTGGTCGAAATCCACCTTCAGATTCGGCGGCAGGGCGAACACATCGGCGGCGGTAAAAGCGACATTCGCCATGCCGTTCGCGGCGGCGTTGCCGGCCGCCAGCCGCACCAGCGCCGGATCGATCTCGACCCCTGTCACCGCCACGCCGGGCACCCGCGACTTCAGGCACAGGCTGGCGGTCCCCGCCCCCGCGCCAAGCTCCAGCGCCCGCTCGCGGTCACGGGCCGGCACGGCGGCGGCCAGCATCACCGCATCCAGCCCGGCGCGGAAGCCACTCGCAAGCTGGGTCACCTGCACGCGGCCATCGAGGAAAGTCTCCGTCACGGCATCTCGTTGGGAACGGCGGCGCGCAGCAGCCGGTCGGCCTTGGGGAAATCCTCGTCCAGCACCATCAGACGGCGGGGCAGAAAGCCCATGCTGCCATCCATCACACTGGCATTCTCGTCGAACACCACGGCCTCGATGCCCTCCTGGGACAACAGGTCGGCGGCATAGCTGAGCAGGACCGGGTTGTTGCTCTTCAGGACGGCGCGCATGGCCCTTTATACCCAATAATGGGCTGCGGCATCAGGCCCCTGGCGCTTGCGGCGCCCTGACGGGGTTCGGTATTCTGCCGCCGTGCTGACGGATACCAAAAACGATACCGTAAAAGGGGTCTCTCCCGTCGAGCGGCTGCATGCCCTGGTGGCGCCGGATATGCTGGCGACCGACCGGCTCATCCATGCCCGGATGGGTTCGGGCGTCACCCTGATCCCCGACCTGGCCAAGCACCTGATCGATTCCGGCGGCAAGCGCCTGCGGCCCATGCTGACCCTGGCGGCGGCGCAGGCGGGCGGCTATCGCGGCGACAATCATGTGCGGCTGGCCGCGGCGGTGGAGTTCATCCATACCGCCACCCTGCTGCATGACGATGTGGTGGACGAAAGCGCGCTCCGCCGGGGCAAGGTCTCGGCCAACCTGATGTGGGGCAACAAGCCAAGCGTGCTGGTGGGCGACTTCCTGTTCTCCCGTGCCTTCCAGCTGATGGTGGAGACCGGCAATCTCACCGTGCTCGACATCCTGGCGGGCGCCTCGGCGATCATCGCCGAGGGCGAGGTGATGCAGCTCAAATCCGCCAACAACCTCGCCGCCAGCGAGGAGCATTATCTCAATGTCGTCTCCGCCAAGACCGCGGCGCTGTTTGCGGCGGCGGCGGAATCGGGGGCGGAGCTGACCGGGCGCGGCACCGAATTCGTCGCCGCGCTCAAGACCTATGGCAACAATCTCGGCATCGCCTTCCAGCTGGTAGACGACGCGCTCGACTATTCCGGCCGCCAGGCCCTGATGGGCAAGACCGTGGGCGACGATTTCCGCGAGGCCAAGATGACCCTGCCGATCATCCTCGCCTATGCGCGCGCCGACGCCGCGACGCGCCCGTTCTGGAAGCGGGTGATCGAGACCGGCAACCAGACCGAGAGCGATCTGGACCGCGCCATCACCCTTGTCGAACAGACCGGCGCCATCCAGGAAACCATGCGCCGGGCGCGGCTTTATGCCGATCACGCCAAGGCGGCGCTCGCCGCCCTGCCGGCCAGCGACATCCGGCACGCGCTGTCGGACATCGCAGACTTCTGCGTCGAACGCGCCTACTAGCCAATTGCCGCAGGCCCGCGGGCCGGCGTTGCTGGCGCCGCGCCGATCTGGGCTAATGACCCGGGGCAACGGGCGGGGTTCATGACCGATCTGGCGATCGACAGGCCGATGCGGGCGGACGCGATGCCGTTCCGCCATGTCGCGGCGGTGACGGTCGGCAATGCGCTGGAATTCTACGACTTCACCACCTACGGCTTCTTCGCCGTCTATATCGGCCACGCGTTCTTTCCCTCGACCACGCCCGGCGCCAGCCTGCTGCTGTCGCTTGCCACCTTCGGCGTCGGATTCATCACTCGGCCGATAGGCGGCATCGTCATCGGCCGCATCGGCGACCGCATCGGGCGCAAGCCCGCGATGATGCTGTCCTTCACCATCATGGGTATTGCCATTGTCGGCATGTGCCTGACGCCACCCTATGCCCGCATCGGCGTGGCTGCGCCCGTCCTGGTGGTGCTGTTCCGCCTGGCCCAGGGTTTCGCGCTGGGCGGCGAGGTGGGACCGACCACCGCCTATATGGTGGAGGCGGCGCCGGTGCACCGCCGCGGCTTTTACGCGTCGCTGCAATTCGCCTCCCAGGACAGCGCCGGGCTGACGGCCGGCATCATCGGCACCTCGCTCGCCGGCCTGCTGGCGCCGCAGCAACTGGAGGACTGGGGCTGGCGGGCGGTGATGCTGGTCGGCGCCTGCGTGGTGCCGTTCGGCCTGTGGCTGCGCCGCAGCCTGCCCGAGACCCTGCACGGCGTGGACGACGCGGCGCTGGCGCCGGATGCCACGGCCGGTTCGCTGCAGGCGCCTGCCGGCGCCCGCCGCCATCTGCGCATTGTCGTTCTGGGACTGCTGATCCTGGGCTTTGGCGGGGTATGTTCCTACACGGTGGAATACATGACCACCTACGCACTCAATACGCTCCATCGCCCGGCCACGGAATCCTTCGGCGTCATCATCGTCAACGGTGTCGCCTGGGTGATCTTCGACCTTACCAGCGGATTGCTGTCCGACCGGTTCGGCCGCAGGCCGGTCATGATCGTGTCGGCGATGCTGTTGCTGGTTTCGATCCTGCCCGCCTTCTGGCTGATCGGGCATTATCGCAGCATCCTGGTGTTCTACTCCGCCAGCGCCTGGATGGTGATGCTGGCGGCGCTGGCCCAGACCCCGGTGGTGGTGGCGCTGACCGAGTCCCTGCCCCGCCACATCCGCTCCGGTGTCGTCGCCACCGTCTATGCGTTCGCCATTTCGATTTTCGGCGGCTCGACCCAGTTCATCATCACCTGGCTGATCGGCGCCACCGGCAGCACGCTGGCGCCCGCCTGGTACTGGACCGGCGCAACGGTGATCGGACTGATCGCCATGCTGCTGATGCGCGAATCCTCGCCCCTGAAAATTTCGGCGGCAAAGGGGACGCGCTAAAGCCCGCCTTCGGTCGGTCCGATGTCCTGACCCACGATCTCATGCACGATGCCGGTTTCCGGCACGAAGGTCGGCGCGATCCACCAGTCCGTGCCCGCGGCGCGCAGCAGTTCGGCGGCGCGGGCGCAGCAGGCATCGTCGGCGAAAATTCCGAAACAGGTGGCGCCCGAACCCGACATGCGGACGAGCAGCGCGCCCGGCAGCGCTGCCAGCGCGCCCAGCACCTTGCCGATCACCGGCGCGAGGACGCGTGCCGGCGCTTCCAGGTCGTTGCGGGTGGTTTCCAGGAAACGCAAAAGGTCGGCGGTGTCACGGAAATGGCCATGCGGCAAGGTCGCCGCGACGCCGCTGCGGTCCTGCAATCCCGCGAACACAGCCGCGGTCGGCACCGCCACACCGGGATTGACCAGCAGCAATGGCAGGCGCGGCAGGGATTCCACAGGCCGCAGGATTTCGCCGCGGCCTTCCATGAAGGCCGGTGCGGCGCCAAGGCAGACGGGAATGTCCGAACCAAGGCTCGCCGCGATATCGCCGAGCTTGGCGTCATCCAGCGACAGGCCCCACAGGCTGCGCAATCCGCGCAGCGCCGCCGCCGCATCGGCCGAACCGCCGCCGATGCCGGAAGCAACCGGCAGGTTCTTGGTGAGGGCGATGGTGGCGCCCGGTGCCTGAAGGTCCGGCGGCGCCAGAACCTGGGCGGCACGCAACACCAGATTATCGGCGCCGTTCGACAAGCTATTGGCGAACGAGCCGTCGAGCGTGAGCGACAATTCGCCGGCAGGCGCAAAGCCGAGCGTATCGCCGATGTCGGTGAACACCGCCAGGCTCTGCACCGCGTGAAAGCCATCGGCGCGTTTATCGCCGACATGCAGGAACAGATTGACCTTGGCGGGTGCAGACTCTTTCAGGTTCACCCTGTGAGGCCTGTCTTCAGTTTCTGCTGGATCGCCGCCTTGTCGGTGTCGCCGTCAGCGAAGGTAAGGGCGTGGTTCCACTGGAAGCGGGCATCGATATGCCGTCCCGCCCGCCATAGCGCGTCGCCGAAATGATCGTTGATGGTGGGATCGCCCGGCACCAGCAGCACCGCCTGCTCAAGCGTGGTCGCCGCGTCGTTGAACCGCCCCAGCCGGTAATAGGCCCAGCCGACGCTGTCGACGATATAGCCGTCATAGGGACGCAAGGAGCGCGCCTTCTCCAGCATCCCCAGCGCCTGGGGGATGTTGCGGCCCCGGTCCACCCAGCTATAGCCGAGATAGTTGAGCAGCTCGGGCTGCTCGGGCGACAGTTTCAGCGCCGCCTGGATGTCGGCCTCGGAGGCATCCAGCCGGTGCAGCCGCTCCTTGGCCATGGCGCGGGCATAGTAGAGCGTCCAGTCCTTGCGCAGCGGCGTGCCCAGCGCCTTCTCGGCATGGTCATAGGCATCGACCGCCGCGTCATAGCGGTCCGCGCCGCGATAGGAATCGCCCAGCGCGATCCAGCCCTCGGCGTCCTTCGGGGCGAAGGCGACCAGCTTCTTGAGGCCGGCGATGGCGGCGTCGTTGCGGCCCATGCGGGATTCGTCGATCGCCGCTTCCACCGCCGCCATGCGGTAATAGGGCGAATCCTGCGGGATCGAGTAATAGACCGCGATCGCGTTGTCGAACTTGCCCAGGCTTTCGAAACGGTCGGCCAGCAGGATGTTGCCCAGCGCCAGGTCGGGCCGCAGATACATCGCCAGCCGCAGATAGAGGATCGAACTGTCGGCGCTTTGCGGATCGGTCAGCGAGGCGGCGATGCCGAACAGCGCCTCGGCGGCGCCGTCCTCCGGGGTGCGGATCAGGGGTTCGGCCTTCTGCCTGGCGGCAAGGCGGGCCAGCGCCGGTCCGGTCACCACCGACAGGCCGCTCTCGCCCAGATGGCTGGTATAAAGGGCCTGGGCTTCCGCGCTGCGGCCATGGCTTTCCAGGAAACGTCCATAGGCATCCAGCACCCGCGGCGTCACCGCGCCGCCGCCCAGCGCCTTTTTGTAGGCGGCTTCGGCGGCCTCGTTCTTGCCGAGATATTCGGACAGCAGCGCGGACTGGAAGATCGCCATGTTCTCGGCGCCCTTCTGGGCCGACAGCGCCTCGACATCCTTGGCGACGCCCGCCTCGTCATGCACCGCCGCGGCGGCCCAGGAATCGAACAGCGACAGGGTCAGCACGGTGTAGGGATTCTTCGCCGACAAGGTGAGGTTCTTGCGCGCATCGGCATAGTCCTTGCGCTTGAACGCCATCACCGCCAGCGCCAGTCGCGCGGTGCGGTCGTCCGGGGTGGCGGCCACCACCCGCTCGGCATATTTGCCGGCGGCATCGAAATCCCCCGCCGTGGTGGCGTAGAAGAAAGAAGCCGCCAGCAGGCCGGGATTGGCGGGATCGTTGTCGAGGCTCCGGCCGTAATAATGCGCCGCCTGGCTCAGATCGTGCTGGCTGGAGGCGAAGCGCGCCGAAAGATAGGTGGAGAACGCTTCCCCTTCCCTTGTGTCGGCATCCCGCGCGGCATCGTGCTGCGGCGCTGCCGGCATGCCGGTACAAGCGGCCAGCGCCAGGGAGAGAGAAAGGCCGATGGTGGCGCGCTTCATCGCTGTCCTACATGTTGGCATAGTTGGGTCCGCCGCCGCCTTCCGGGGTTATCCAGGTGATGTTCTGCGACGGGTCCTTGATGTCGCAGGTTTTGCAATGCACGCAGTTCTGGGCGTTGATCTGGAAGCGGGGTCCCGCCGCGCTCTCGACAATCTCATAAACCGCCGCCGGGCAGTAGCGCTGCGCCGGCTCTGCATATTCGGGCAAATTGACCGAAATGGGAATGGCCGGATCGGTCAGAACCAGATGCACCGGCTGGTCTTCCTCATGGTTTGTCGCCGACAGGAACACGCTGGATAAACGGTCGAAGGTTAATTTCCCGTCAGGCTTGGGGTAGGAGATTTTCGGACAATCCTTCGCTTTTTTAAGGCAGGCATAGTCCGGCTTGCCGTGCGGCAGGGTTCCGAACAGCGACAGGCCGAAAAGCTGGTTGGTCCAGAGGTCCAGGCCGATAAAGGGCAGCGCCAGCAGGGTTCCCAGCTTCGACCATAGCGGCTTGGCGTTGCGCACCAGCTTGAGGTCCTTCGCCACCCAGCTCGCCGCATAGGCAGCGTCATAGGCGTCCAGCGTGTCGTTCGCCCGGCCAGCGCCCAGCGCGGCGAAGGCGGCCTCGGCGGCCAGCATGCCGGTCTTCATCGCGTTGTGGCTGCCCTTGATGCGCGGCAGGTTCACGAAGCCCGCGGCACAGCCGATCAACGTCCCGCCCGGAAAGGACAGGCGCGGCACCGATTGATAACCACCCTCGGTGATGGCGCGGGCGCCATAGCCGATGCGCTTGGCGCCTTCCAGCATCGCAACGATGAGGGGATGGGTCTTGGCGCGCTGGAATTCGCTGAACGGCTCCAGCCAGGGATTCTCATAATTGAGATGCACGACAAAACCTATGGAGCAAAGATTGTCGCCCCAGTGATAGACGAACAACCCTCCACCCGTTTCATTGTCGAGCGGCCAGCCCATGCCGTGCAGCACCATTCCCTTTTTGAATCTGTCGCGCGGCAACTCCCACAATTCCTTCAGGCCGATGCCATATTTTTGTGGCTCGCGCCCTTTGGCCAGACCGAATTTCTCGATGAGGATTTTCGACAGCGAGCCCCGCGCGCCTTCCGCGAAGAATGTGTACTTGCCGCGCAGTTCCATCCCGGGCGTGAAATTGTCCTTGTGATGACCGTCCTTTGCCACCCCCAGATCGCCGGTGACCACGCCCCGTACGGTATCATCCTCGATGATGAGATCGTGCGCCGGGAAGCCGGGATAGATTTCCACTCCCAGCGCCTCGGCCTGCTGGCCCAGCCATTTGCAAAGATTGGACAGGCTGACGATGTAGTTGCCGTGATTGCTCATCAGCGGCGGAAACAGGAAGTGCGGCAGGGTGATTGCGCCGCTGCCGGTGAAATAGCAGAAACGGTCCTCGGTCACCTCCGTGTCCAGCGGCGCGCCACGCTCGCGCCAGGCCGGGATCAGTTCGCTGAGCGCCCGGGGATCGATCACCGCCCCCGACAGGATATGCGCCCCGATTTCCGAGCCCTTCTCCAGCACGCAGACGCTGACCTCCCGTCCCGCCGCCGCTGCAAGCTGTTTCAGCCGGATCGCCGCCGCCAGGCCCGCGGGCCCGCCGCCGACAATGACGATGTCGTAGTCCATGCTTTCGCGGGGCGGGTCGTCGCTCATGCAATCGGCTTTGGATGATTTGTTTCTTCTTACACCGCCTGGCCGACTTGGCCTAGAATGGCGTGATGTCCGATCCGCTTTCCACTCTTTCCTGGCTTGTCGAGGCCGGAGCCGACGAGGCCATCGGCGAAGCGCCCGTCAACCGCCTGGCTCAGAAGCCGCCCGTAACAGCGGCACGGCCGCCCCAGCCCCTGGCCGCACCGCGCCCGGCGGCAATCAAGGCCGCGCCCCTGCTTTCCGGCGATTCCATCGGCAATGCGATGGCGCTGGCCGGTGCCGCCACGACCCTGGAAGAACTGAAAGCCGCGATGGAAGCGTTTGACGGCTGTACCCTCAAGCGTACCGCCACCAACACCGTATTCGCGGACGGCGTCCCGGGCAATGTGCTGTTCATCGGCGAAGCACCCGGCCGCGACGAGGACCGCATCGGCAGGCCCTTTGTCGGGCGCGCCGGGCAACTGCTCGACAAGATGATGGCCAGCATCGGGCTGGACCGCAAGGCGAACGCCTATATCACCAATGTGATCAACTGGCGCCCGCCCGACAATCGCGATCCGACACCCGAGGAAGCGGCGCAGTGTCTGCCATTCCTGCGCCGCCATGTCGAACTCGTCGAGCCTAAAATCATCATCCTGCTCGGCGCGGTTGCAGCGCGGCATGTGGTGGGCGTGACCGAGGGGATCATGAAATTGCGCGGCCGCTGGATGGATTACCGCGTCGGCGACCGCATGGTGCCGGTGATGCCGACCCTGCATCCCGCCTATCTGCTGCGCCAGCCCGCCCACAAGAAGCTGGCCTGGCGCGACCTGCAGGCGGCGCAGCAGAAACTGGAATCGCTGAATTAAGGCCTGTTTCAGCGGCGCGACAGAGTTGCTGGAACTTTTGCCCCGCGCTAGTTAGTCTGCATCGTCAAAATCACCGGGGCCGGACCATCCGCACGTCTCTTGCATTAACGCTGTCTTTTGTCGCCGCTTTCGCGGCCGGCGCGGCTGCCCAACCCGCCGTGCCGGCCGTGGCGCCCGCGCAGGGTGCGCCGGTGTCTGCAGCGACCGTGCCGTCGGTGATGCCGCATGTGCTGAGCGATACCGATGTCGCGCTCTATCGCAAGATCATGGCGGCGGAACGCGCCGGCGAGACCGGCCGCGCCCACACATTGCTGCAGCAGGTGAGCGACAGCGTCCTGGTCCCCTACGCCCAGGCGCAATATTTCCTCCGCGCCTCGCCCCGCAAGCTCTCGATCCAGGACATGGCGGACTGGCTGCGGGACAACCGCGACCTCGCCGCCGCCGACCGCGTCTATCGCCTGGCGGTGGCGCACTCGACCAGGAAGGTACGCCGCCACCGCAAGACCGTGATTGTCGCCGTGGTCACCAACATTCCCGCCCCCAGCGGGGTCGGCACCCGCACCGGAGGCTATGAAGACGCCGAACTGCCCGAGCCTTCGCCGGACGGCAGCGCCGCGCGGGGCGCCCTGCCCCGCATCCTGGCCGCCATCAAGGACGGCCAGCCCGACACCGCCGCATCGCTGCTGGCGCAGTTGAAGGCATCGGGCAGCTGCTCGAATGTCGATATCGCCATCCTCACCCACCGCGTCGCTTCCTCTTATCGCGCCGAGGGCCGCGATGCCGAGGCCTATCAACTGGCCAGTTCCATATCGGATTCCTATGTGCCGCAATTGCTGTGGGACGCTGGTTTCGCCGCCTACCGCATGGGCCGCTGGGCCGATGCCGAAGCCCAGCTCGAAGCCCTGGCCCAGAACAATGCCGCGCAGAACAGCATGCGGGCCCAGGGCGCCTATTGGGCGGCGCGCGCCCATATGCAAAGCGGCGATCCGGTCAAGGTCATCACCCTGCTGGAATTCGCCGCCAGGCAGAATCCCTCCTTCTACGGAATATTGGCCGAGCATGCGCTGGGCATCGACACGCGGACCGGCCTGTCGGAACCGGTGCTCAGCGAGGCGGATTTCAACGACCTGATGCGCCAGCCGGGCGCGCGCCGCGCCGTGGCCCTGTGGCAGATCGGCGAGCAGGAATTCGTCGGCAGTGAACTCAACCGCGCCTTCGTCAACAACAATGAGAGGCTGGACCCGGCGATGGCGGCGCTGGCGCGCAGCCTCGGGGTGCCCAATGTCGAATTGCGCGCCTCGGAGAAAAGCGCCGCCCGCGGGGTGATGCTGACCGGCCTGTTCCCGGTCCCCAATTATGCGCCGACCGACGGTTATCGCATCGATTCCTCGCTGGTGCTGGCCTTCGCCCGCATCGAAAGCCGCTTCCAGACCGGTGCGACTTCGCCCGCTGGCGCCCGCGGGCTGATGCAGCTGATGCCGGCGACCGCCTCCAAGCTGGGGGTGCGCGACCCGGACACGCTTTACGATCCGTCGGTGTCGCTGTCGGTCGGGCAGCGTTACATTGAGCAATTGCTCACCCGGATGGACGGCAACCTGGTGCGGATCGGTGGCGCCTACAATGCCGGGCCGCTGGCAGTCGACCGCTGGCTTGCCACCAAAGCCGGCAAGGACGATCCATTGCTGTTCGTGGAAAGCATTCCGGTGGGCGAGACCCGCTCCTATGTGAAGCGGCTGATGCTGTATCATTGGCTGTACCGCCGCCGTTTCGGCCAGGACGCCGCCAGCCTGGATGCAACCGCCAGCGGCGCCTGGCCGGTCTATCGTCCGACCCTGGCCAACGCGCCGCCGCCGCAACACCAGTCTTCCGCCGTGTCCGATACGGTGCAGCAGGTCAGCAGCAGCGCGGTCGAGAACCGGCAATAATGAGCCTTGACGAGAGCATCGCCTTTATTCCTGTCCACATCGCGCTGCTGACCGTCTCCGACACGCGCACCAAAGCCGACGACGTGTCGGGGGACACACTGGCGAAACGGGTGGAGGACGCCGGGCACATCGTCTGCGCCCGCAACATCGTGCCCGACGACCAGAACCAGATCGCGGCCCAGCTCAAGACCTGGATCGAGGACCCGCGCATCGATGTGGTGATCTCCAGCGGCGGCACCGGGCTCACCGGCCGCGACGTCACCGTGGAAGCCTTCCGCAGCGTGTTCGAAAAGGAGATCGACGGCTTCGCCGCTTTGTTCCACCAGATCTCGTTCCAGAAGATCGGCACTTCCACGGTGCAGTCGCGCGCCTGCGCCGGAGTGGCGGGCGGCACCTATCTGTTCGCCCTGCCCGGCTCGCCCGGCGCGGTGAAGGACGGCTGGGACGGAATCCTGAAGGCCCAGCTCGACAGCCGCCACAAGCCCTGCAATTTCGTGCAGATCATGCCGCGGCTGACGGAGAAGTAGCTAAAGTTTCGCCAGCATCGCCGGCGGCACCCGCAGCGCATGCAGCAGGGTGAGCGCCAGGCCGCGGATCGCGCTGTCGTGCGGCTTGGCGCTGTTGATGGCGCGGGCGCGCAGCCGCACCAGCCGCCGCCGCCCGATGCGCCGCACAATGTCGGCATCCTCCATCGCCGGCAGGGAACGATAGCCGCCGACCTTCTGGTAGAGGCGGCGCGGGATCAGCAGCCCCTGATCGCCATAAGGCAAGGCGAACAGGGCCGTGCGCAGTGCCGCCCGGGCCTCGGCCCGCCGCGGCTCGCCGCCGAATTCCTCCCGCGCATAGCGGAACACCGCCGCGGTGGGGCGTCCGGGCCTGGCCTGGTGGACGAAGGATTCCGCCTCCGCTTCCCAGCCCGGCTCCAGCGCGGTTTCCGGGTGCAGGAACAGCAGCCAGTCCCCCCGCGCCAGCGCCATGCCGGCCACCAGCTGGGCGCTGCGGCTGCGGCCGGCCCGCGCGATATGGGCCCCCGCCGCATCGGCGATCACCAGCGTTTCGTCGCCCGAACCGCCATCGGAGACGATCACCTCCCGCACAACCCCCCGAACCGCTGCCTGGATCAGGCTGTCGAAGCAGCGCGGCAGCAGCCGCTCGGCGTTCAGCGTGGGAATGACGACACTGATCATGACGCCATCATGACAAAGAGTTTGCCGGCCGCCAAAGCCTTTACGGTCGCAGCCCGTTCATTACCCGTCCGTAACGGGGCGAAGGCCTATTTCAAAGTTACCGCGTAGGCATGAAACACGCCCGGGTCCTTGTCCTTGAGGGCCGGATCGCGCTGGTAGTTGAGCTTGGCCTCCAGCACATAGGCGGTATCGCCGACCGTGGTGACGGCGGTTGGCAGCATATAGCCGTCCTTGATCACCGTGATTGTGGCGCCGTCGCCATTGGGGCTGACATATTCCAGCCTGCCATTGCCGTCCTGGCCGCGGCCCTCGATCATCAAGATGCGGCCGTCCTGGGACAGCCGCATGCCGTCCGGCTGGTAGATCGGCATCGAGGTCTGCAGCACCTTGCCGGGGCCAGCCGTGCCGTCGTCCTTCATCGCCACGCTGATAAGGTGATTGCCGTTATAGGTGTTGGTGTAGAGGATGTTGCCCTTCCACACGATGCCGTCCAGCGAGGGATCGGCAGGATCGTTCTGGTACCAGACGCTCAGCGCATCCGCGCCCGCCGCCAGTTTGAGGATGCGTCCCTTGCCGGTGTCGGTGACATAGGCGTCGCCGCCCTTCAGCGCGATGTCGTTGCAAAAGCCGCCGCCGGGAAAATCATAGCTCTTCAGCGGCGCGCCGCTGGACAACGCATAAGTCTTCAGCGTCGCCTTGTTGTCGCCATCGGCACACAGCCAAAGCGTATCGCTGCGCGCATCCGCCAGCACGCCCAGCACCATCTTGGCGCCGATCTTGTCGTTGGACAGCCACAGGGCGGCGCGGCGCGCGCCGGGCGCGGCCCGATAGACGGTGCCCAGCGGCAAGCTGCCGATATAGACGGCACCGTCCGGCGTCGAGGTCAGGCTTTCGGGAAACGCCATCTTCGCCGTCAGGGCGATATCGCCCGCGGCCCAAACGGGCGCCGCCAGCGCGAAAATTCCCGTCGCGATCAGGCAAGCGGATGCAAGTCTGTTCATGGTCTCCCCCGTGTTATGCTTGTTGATACGCCCGTATATCACGGCATTTTCACGCCCGCCACCGGGGCGGGCGCCGCGGCATTGCGGGGCACCGCGACAATGGCGGCGGCGCTATCCTGCAGGATGCGCACATAGGCCGCCTGCACTTCGTCACGGATTTGGGCGTTGCACAGGGGCTGGTCGAAATGCGCCTCGAATTCGCGGCGGACGGTGACGCTGGTGGCGGTCTGCGACCAGTGCGCGGTGTAGCTCACATGCGCCGTCCGCACGCTGCTGTCGTCCGGCAGTTTCGCCAGATGCCGCGCCGCGGGAAATTCCAGCGTCTCCTCGTCGCTCGACCGGCCGCTGAAGCAGGTCACCGGTTCGACCTGGCGATAGCGCGGGTCGAGGATGGCGCCATAGAAATTGGCGCTGATGGGCCGCACCAGCTGCAGGATGTCGCCCAGCCGGAAATCGGTGCCCGCCAGCAGCGGCACCAGCGCCTCCGGCGCGGCGTAGGTCGCCGAAATGCTGTAGGCGGCTTCATCGGGGACCGGCGGCGGCGCCATGAAGGCGCCGGTGGCATGGGGCATGCTGCTTTTCTGCAGGATGGCCAGCGCCAGCTTCTTGCCATTCTCGCCCTGGACCGCCGCGCCCAGCAGCCGCACGATGGGAGCAAAATCGCCGCTGGCGGTGGTGGAGCTTTCCGATTCCGCGTGGCCGAAATCGTCCACCCGGATGGTCAGGGTGTATTTGTCGCTGGAATTTCTGCCATCGGCCGGCGGAATCCGGTGCACCGCGCCCGTGGGGTCGGCAAGGTGGATCGCCGGCTTGCCATATTCGCCGCGCGGCAGCTGGCCGAAGGAGACGAAGCCGTTGCTGGTGGGATCGGCATAGAGCTTGAATTCCGGCAGCCAAAGGATGACGCGGTTGAAAGGCTGCAGGCCCGCCGCGCCGGAGATCGTGTAGGACGCGGCCGAATTGACCAGCGCCAGGTTGCTGGCGATGCCTTTGGCCTTCAACAGGGCGGCCAGCAGCGCGGCGTGATCCTCGCTGTCGCCATAGGAATTCGCCAGCACGCTGTCGCCGCTCTGCGGCGCGACGCGGCTTTCGCCGAACTCGGACGGGGTCGTCCTGGTATGGGACGACACCCAGTCATAGAGCATGCGGGCCTGCTCATAGCGGTCGCCCATGCCCGCGGTGATGGCGTCGGCCTGGCTCTGGATTGCCGGCGTCACCGCGGTCGCCGGCAGGGCGAGGGCGGCGCAGGCCCTGGCCAGCGCGTCATAATCCTTGAAGCTGGAAACCACGATGCGCGGGGCCCGGTCGAATTCCCCCTGCATGCTGGCCTCGGCCGCCGGCGCCGGATTGGCGTACTGGACATGGTAGACCACGCGGTCGCCCTCGAGGCTTTTCCGAGCCTCGAAGCCCCGCGCCTCCAGCGTCACCGGCATCGCGGCGGGCAGGCTGATGCTGAGCGCGCTCTCATCGACCGCCGCCCCGGAGGGAAACAGCGCCGTGAAAAGGAAACTGCCGGGCAGCAGCGGACGGAAATGCAGCACCGTGGAATAGACCAGGGTGTCGCCCACCTGGACATCGGGATAATGGATGACCTTCTGCATCCGGTCGGTGAGGATGGGGGAGCGGCCGCTGGCCGGATTGGCGCGCAGGACGATCTCCTCCGGCGCGACTTTCAGAACGCGGCCATCGGCCTTCCGGTTATAGGCCTCGGTCACGTCGAGGGTCTGCAGCACGTCGTTGAAGCTGAGGGGCGTCTGCGACAATGCGGGAATGACCGAATCGTTCAACACCTGGATTTTGGCATGGGCAGTGATCATCGCGCTGCCGTCGGCCGCGACCACGACGTCGCGGTCCAGCACCTTGATGCGCGCCGCCAGATTTTCCTCGGCAAGCTGGGCCCGCGCCGGCGCAGCACAAATCAGCGCGGCCAGGATCGCTAAACGGATTTTCGGCGCAATCATCGGGGCCCATGCGGCGGCGGACGCGGAAAGTCTATACCGGCCCGCGCCGCCCCGCATATGACGGCCCGGACATTTCCCGAGTGTTAATTCGCCTTGCTCTGCCTCAGCTTGCGGCGCGCGAAGGCGGCTGCTGCCAGGCCCATCCCGACAGGCGTCAGCGGAACAGTCAGTGCGCGGTGGCCGAAAGCTGCTTTTCGCACCGGGCCGGATCGTCCGCCTGGTCTGCCATGATCTGCGGATCGGGCTCGATGCCGAGCCGCTTGGCGACGCTCCCGAGAAAGGCCGCCGAAATTCGCACCATCAGGTCATGATTGGACTTCAGCTTGTCCAGCGCCGCCAGCTGCGCATAGCCGATCTCCGGCGTCAGATTGGGCAGCAGGCGTGCGCCGACCACATCGGCATAGTCATCGATCATGACGAACTGGCGCTCGCGCTGGGTGGTGATCATGCGGAAGGCAAGCGCGTAGGCCGACAATTTCTCTCGCGGAATGTGGCTGGGAATTTCGCTGCTGATGGCAGCCGTCCAGCTGTCCACCAGCCAGGGACGGGTTCCCAGCCGGTCGGAAAAGGGCGAATCCATTGCGGCAAGCTGGCCAAGCTGCTCCGGGCTGCGGTTGCGAACCGCCATCTCCAGCCGATCCAGATATTTCGCGACACAGTCCTTCATCGCCACCTGGCCGCTGGCAAAGGCCAGATCCCTGCCAAGTTCGCTCCGCATCGCGCTTTCGGCTTCGGCGACCTTGTGATTCCACCGGATTGTATCGACGACCTGTTCGGCGCTCAGCGCGATCAGCACACCGACCACGATGATGCCGATCTCGCTGAACAGTTCCCGCCAGGAATGAACGGATTTTGGTTTGTGAATTTCCATCGACGCCCCAGCCGATACCTCATCGTGAACCTAGTAATTCGATGTAGCGATGAGAAGTGAACCCGAATTTCGCAGATTTGTACTTGATTTGTTCTCATGTGGGCGTATAGTCCTGTCCTATGACAACAATCCTTGAATTTCCAGCCCGCGCCGGGGCAAGGCGCGGCGGCTTCTCCGCCTCCAGCCGGTCGCGCCGGCGCTTCCGGCGCCGGGCCGGCCTGGCCGCAGTCCGACTCGTCCGCAGAGAGGGGGGTGGGGAGGATTTCTGCCAATCAACGATCAAGCCCTGGTGCCCCAGCGCTGTCCATCAGCCCGATATTGGGGGTCCTCGGCAATGACCACAGTTCTCGACTTCACCGTCCGCCCGGACAGGCTGCGCGGCCGCGGCGCCGTCTCCAATGCCTCCGGCCGCTATGAGAAGACCAGCCGGGTCTTGATCGACGATGGCTGGAGCGGACAACAGGATATCGCGGCGGCTTACGCCCGCACGCCAACGACTGGCGATGACGGTTGGGACGATGGTTGGCGGGCGGAAGACGCCGCGCCCCCGCCGCTGCGCACCGAAGTGATCCGCGATGCGACCCGCAGCATCATCGCCCGCAACAAGTCACCCGACATTTCCTTCGACCAGTCGATCAACCCCTATCGCGGCTGCGAGCATGGCTGCATCTATTGCTTCGCGCGGCCGACCCACGCCTATCTCGGCCTGTCGCCTGGGGTGGATTTCGAATCCCGCCTGTTTGCCAAGCCCAATGCCGCCGAACTGCTGGCGAAGGAATTGTCCGCCCCCTCCTATGTGCCCAAGGTGATCGTGATGGGGACCAACACCGATCCCTATCAGCCGCTGGAAAAGAAGATGCGCATCACCCGCTCCATCCTGGAGGTGCTGCGCGAATTCAAGAACCCGGTCGCCATCGTCACCAAGTCGCCGCTGATCCTGCGCGATCTCGACATCCTGTCCGACATGGCGAAGGACGGCCTCGCCAAGGCGGCGCTCTCGGTCACCACCCTGGACCGCAAGCTGGCGCGGCAGATGGAGCCGCGCGCCGGCACGCCGCAAAGGCGCCTGGCGGCGATTGCGGGCTTGGCCCAGGCCGGCATTCCCGCCGGGGTGATGTTCGCTCCCGCCATTCCCGCGCTCAACGACGAGGAGATGGAGGCGGTGCTGCGCGCCGCCTTCGACGCGGGCGCGCGCTCGGCAGGCTATGTGCTGCTGCGCCTGCCACTGGAGATCAAGGATCTGTTCCGCGAATGGCTGGAGGCCAATGTGCCCGGCCGCGCCAAACATGTCATGAGCCTGGTGCGCCAGATGCGCGGCGGAAAGGACTATGATCCGCAATGGAATACTCGCATGCGCGGCACCGGGCCTTATGCCGAGTTCATGGCGCGGCGTTTTCACATGGCGGTGAAGCGGCTGGGACTGAACCAGCCCTCGGCGCCGCTGGCCGTCCACAAGTTCCGCCGCCCGCCCCGGCTGGGCGATCAGCTGAGCCTGCTCTAGAAATGGGGGATGCCGCATTACATTTACGAGTCGCGCCTGCTCAAGACCATGCCCGGTCCGGTGTGCGGCGTGGACGAGGCCGGGCGCGGGCCGCTGGCCGGGCCGGTGGTGGCTGCGGCAGTGATCCTGGACCGCAAGCGCATCCCCAAGGGCCTCAACGACTCCAAGCAACTGACCGAGGAGGAGCGCGAGGCGCTTTATCCCCAAATCATGGAACGCGCCGTCGCGGTCGGCGTCGGCGAGGCCAGTGTCGGCGAGATCGACCTGGTCAATATCCGCCAGGCCACCCACCTGGCGATGGCCCGCGCGGTGCGGGCGCTGGCGGTGGCGGCCGAATTCGCCCTGGTGGACGGCAATGATGCTCCCGCCCTGCCCTGCCGCTGCGATACCCTGGTGGATGGCGATGCCCGGTCAGTTTCCATCGCCGCCGCCTCGATCATCGCCAAGGTCACCCGCGACCGCATCATGACCGCGCTGCACGACGTCCATCCCGGCTATGGCTGGCGCAGCAACAAGGGCTATGGCACCCCCGAGCATCATGCCGGGCTGCGCGCCCATGGCGTCACCGAGCACCATCGCCGCAGCTTCGCCCCGGTGCACGCGGTCATCCACAACATCTTGTATGTGGACGAATCTGGGGACTCAAGTGTTAACGCATTGATTCATCAAGACTCTTGATCTGTGAGTCCCGAAGACTCAGGGTGATTCCCGCTGTTGATAATTCGGGCGGGACACATGCTGAAGCTGGATCAGGTCATCGAGGGCGATTGCGTCGAGCGGATGCGCGCCCTGCCCGCCGGCTGCGCCGACCTGGTGTTCGCCGATCCGCCCTACAATATGCAGCTGCGCGGCGAGCTGCGCCGTCCCGACCAGTCCAAGGTCGACGCTGTGGACGATCACTGGGACCAGTTCGGCAGCTTCGCGGACTATGACCGCTTCACCCGCGACTGGCTGGCGGCGGCGCGCCATGTCCTGAAGGACACAGGCACCCTGTGGGTGATCGGCTCCTACCACAACATCTTCCGGGTCGGCGCGACGCTGCAGGACCTCGGCTTCTGGATCTTGAACGATGTGGTGTGGCGCAAGACCAATCCGATGCCGAACTTCAAGGGCCGCCGCTTCACCAACGCCCATGAGACCCTAATCTGGGCAACCAAAAATCCCAAGCAGCAATACACTTTCAATTATGAAGCGATGAAGGCGCTCAATGACGAACTGCAGATGCGCTCGGATTGGACCTTGCCGATCTGCGCCGGCCGTGAGCGGCTGAAAGGCGCCGACGGCCAGAAGGCCCATTCCACCCAGAAGCCGGAAGCGCTGCTGCACCGGGTGATCGTGGCCTCGACCAGGCCGGGCGATGTGATCCTCGATCCCTTCTTCGGCTCCGGCACCACCGGCGCGGTGGCCAGGCGGCTGGGCCGGCACTTCATCGGCATCGAACGCGAGAAAACCTACGCCGATGTCGCGCGCGCCCGCATCGCCGAGATCGAACCCGCTGATGACGAGGCGATCAAGGTGACGGGCTCCAAGCGCGCCGAGCCGCGCATTCCGTTCGGCTGGGTGGTGGAACGCGGCCTGCTTCCGCCCGGCACGGTGCTGCATGGCACCCGCAAGCACCAGAAGGCCAAGGTGCGCGCCGACGGAACTCTGGTTTGCTCCGACGCCTCGGGCTCGATCCACCGTATGGGCGCACATGTTCAGGGGCTCGATGCCTGCAATGGCTGGACCTTCTGGCAGTTCGAAAGCAATGGCGCGCTGGTGCCGATCGACGTGTTGCGTCAGCGTCTGCGGGCGGAACTGGTATAGGCAAACAACGGACCGCCTTCATCCAGCCCGTGTTCGATGATCTTGCGCATCACGGTGGGCAGCGCGACGCTGGTCAGTTTTTCACGCGGCACCCAGAGAACCTCTCCATGGCCGGGCCTGACCCGGCCATCCAGTTTCGGCCGCTTGGCCAACTGGCTGAAATAGACCTCTGTTTCCAATTCGAAATGGGTGAAGCCGTGGCGCACGATGCCGGGGCGCTTCTTCCAATCGGCGGCGAAGGGCGCTTCCTTCAGCGCCCTGGCGGGTGAAGGAAATTCTTCCCGCCATGCGCCAAGCGGCGGCTCCAGCATGGAGGCCAGCAAGCCCTTGTCCGGCCGCTTCACCAGCAGCACGGCCCCGCTTTTGTCCCACGCCACGAAGGCGGCACCGCGTTTCAGCGGCCGCGCGCTCTTCGGCCCCTTGACAGGCAATGTCTCCTGGATGCCGCGCTTGTAGGCCTCACAATCGGACATCCAGGGGCAATGCGTGCAATCAGGCCGCTTGGGTGTGCAGACCGCCGCACCCAAATCCATCAGCGCCTGAACGAAATCTCCCGCCCGTTGCGGCACCAGGGCCTGGCCCAGCATATGCAATTCCGCCTTGGCCTTCGGCAGCGGAGTCTCAACAGCGTACAGCCGCGCGATCACCCGCTCGGCATTGGCATCCATCGCCGCCTCGCGCTCGTCATAGGCGATGGCGGAGATCGCACCCGCGGTGTAACCGCCGACGCCCGGTAAAGCGCGCAGTTCCTCGGCGGTTTCGGGAAACCGGCCTCCCAATTCCCCCGCCACGCGCCTGGCCGCCGCATGCAGATTGCGCGCCCGCGCGTAATAGCCAAGGCCGGCCCAGGCAGCGAGCACTTCGTCCTCTTTCGCCGCGGCCAGCGCCTTCACATCCGGCCAGCGGGAGAGGAACTTGCGGTAATAGCCCGCCACCGCCTGCACCGTGGTCTGCTGCAGCATGATTTCCGACAGCCACACGCGATAAGGATCGGCGCGCTTGCCCTTGGGCGCACGCCAGGGCAGCACACGCCTGTGGACGTCGTACCAGCCGAGCAGGCGCGTACTCAGATCGGGCTTCTTGATTTTGACCGCGGGCGGCATAATCGTGACCATGAACCGGATGCCGCCCGACAAACAACCGGAATTGCCCCGGCGCAATCGCCCGGGTGCGATTGCTGCGGACACCGGACCCGCCGCTGCGGCGGCCTTCGCCAAGGCCGGTTTCGCCGACCCCGCCCTGGTGCTGCGCTGGACAGAGATTGTCGGTCCCGAGGTCGCGCGGCTGGCGCAACCTTTGCGACTTTCCAAGGGACACCTTGGCGGGATTCTGACTTTGCGAGCGGCGCCGGGCGCTGCCCTCTTCCTCGCCCATGAAAAAAGAACCATGGCAGAACGAATCAATGCCTATCTGGGATGCGCAGCGGTGGGGCAGATCAAGTTCGTCCAGAGCGCACTGCCGGTGCGTCCCGTAGCGGAAAACAAGGAAAAAAGGCCCGGCCCGCTGCCGGCCGCCGATCCCGCCCGGGCCTGGCATGGACCGAAAAGCCTTAAAAGCGCCCTGGAGGCCCTGGCCCGGCGCCGCGCCGACCGCCCGGGACGTTGAACCCGCCCCCCGATTTCTGTCACAAGCGTCTGGAACGAGCGGAGAATCGCGGTGTCGCGCAAACAAATCCTCATCGCCCTTGGGGCGCTTGTCCTGATCGCCCTGGCGGGCGCGACCTATTATGTGCTGGCGCCTGCGGCCCCTGCCGCGACCGCCAGCGGGCCTGCCTTCGTCATCACCCCGCACGATCGCACCCTGGGCAATCCCAAGGCGAAAGTGACCCTGATCGAATATGCCGCGCCAAGCTGTCCGGTCTGCGCCCACTTCAATGCCGACACCTTCCCGCTGGTGAAGCAGAACTATATCGACACCGGCAAGGTGTTCTACGTTTTCCGGCTGTTTCCGCTGCGGCCCGACGATGGCGCGGCGGAGAAGATCGCCCGCTGCCTGCCTGAGGATAAGTACTTCTCGTTCATTGACCTGCTGTTCCGGAATCAACCCAAATGGGACGTGGAATATGCACAGGAGAATCCCGCGCTTGCCTCTCCCGATGGCGTCCATGCCGGCCTGGTCCTCCTGGGCCGCATCGCCGGCATGAGCGCCGAACAGGTCGACAAGTGCATGACGGACACCAAAGAGGACGACATCATCAACAAGGTGGCCCAGGACGGAGACGCCCGGTACAGCATCCAGGGCACCCCCACGATCGTGGTCGATGGCGTGTCGGAAGGTTCTCACTTCTTCTCCTATGACGAACTCAAGAAAATCCTCGATACCGCGCTTGCCGGGAAGAAATGATCCGGCGGGGGCACAGGCACAAGGCGGCTTAGCAATTTGAAGTTCACGCGGCTCAGACTTTCCGGTTTCAAATCCTTCGTCGAACCGACGGAGCTGTTCATCGAGCCCGGCCTCACCGCCGTGATCGGGCCCAATGGCTGCGGCAAATCCAACCTGTTCGACGCCCTGCGCTGGGTGATGGGCGAGACCCGGCCGACCTCGGTGCGCGGCAGCGAGATGGACGATGTGATCTTTGCCGGCAGCGCCGCGCGCCCGGCCCGCAATGTCGCGGAAGTGACCTTGCTGATCGACAATTCCGACCGCAGCGCGGGCGGCGCCTTTGCCGAAAGCGACACCATTGAGATCTCCCGCCGCATCGAGCGCGAAGCCGGCAGCGTCTATCGCATCAACGGCCGCGATGTGCGCCAGCGCGACGTGCAGATCTTCTTCGCCGACGCCTCGTCCGGCGCCGGGTCCACCGCTTTTGTCCGCCAGGGCCAGATCGGCCTGCTGATCAGCCAGAAGCCGCTGGCTCGCCGCGCCATCCTGGAAGAGGCCGCCGGAATCGCCGGCCTGCACCAGCGCCGCCACGAGGCCGAACTGCGCCTGCGCGCCGCCGAAACCAATCTGTCGCGGCTGGAAGACGTCATCCGCGAAGTCGAAGGCCAGCTCCAGAGTCTCAAGCGCCAGGCGCGCCAGGCGTCGCGCTACCGCAATCTGTCGGGCCATATCCGCAAGGCCGAGGCCCTCGCCCACTATCTGCGCTGGACGGCCGCAACCGCGCGCGCCGCCGTGGCGGAAGAGGAGCTTGCCGCCGCCGCCGCCGCGGTCGCCAGCACCACCGAGCATGCCGCCCATGCCTCCACCGCCCAGGGCGAAGCGGCGAGCCTGTTGCCGCCCCTGCGCCAGACCGAGGCGGAGCGGGCCGCCGCCCATCACCGCCTGATGCTGGAGCGCGAGCAACTCGATGCCGAGGAAGCCCGGGCCCGCGAGGCGGCGCAGCGCATCCGGCAATTGATCGCCCAGGCCGAAGCGGACATTGGGCGCGAGCAGACCCTGGAGCGGGATGCCGGTGAGGCGCTCGCCGCATTGGGCGAGGAAGATGCCGCCCTGGCGGCAGCCACCGAGAGCGCCGACAGCGATATTGCCGGCGCCGAAAGCCAGGCTGCCGCTTTCGGCGCGGCGCTTGCCGAGGCGGAAAGCCTGCTGGAACAGCTGACAGCCGAACTGGCGGACTGGAATGCGCGCAAGGCCAGCTTGGAGCGCAGCCGCGATCTTGCCGCCGCCCTGTTCGACACCAGCAAGGGCCAGTTGACCGATGCGCAGGCGCGACTGGACCGCGCGCTGGAAACCGCCAGGGGCGCACCGGATGTTCATGCCGCCGATGCCCAGACGGAGAAGGCCCGCGCCGCTTCGCAGACCGCCCGCGATGCCGCCGGCGATGCCCGCGCCAGACATGCCGCGGCCGAAACCGCCGAGGCGGAGGCCCGTGAGCCACTGGAAGCCGCCGAACGCGAAGTGCAGCGCCTGTCGGCGGAGGTGAAGGCGCTGGGCGATCTGCTGCATCCCGAGGGGGAAGGCTTGTTCCCGCCCCTGATCGATGCGGTGACGGTGCAGTCCGGCTATGAAGCCGCCCTCGCCGCCGCGCTGGGCGATGATCTCCGGGCGCCGCTGGACGACGCCGCACCGCATCACTGGCGCGATCTCGACGTGGACAGGCCGTTCGACGCAGCGGCGCCGCTGCCCACCGGCTCGCGGCCGCTGCGCGACTTCGTCAAGGCGCCCGCCGCTTTGGGCCGTCGCCTGTCGATGACCGGCCTGGTATTTCCCGACCAGGGCGCGGCGTTGCAGAAGCTGCTCAAGCCGGGACAGCGCCTGGTTTCCGCCCGCGGCGATGTCTGGCGCTGGGACGGCTATGTCGCATCGGCGGACGCGCCCTCGCCCGCGGCCGTGCGCCTGGCCCAGAGAAACCGCCTTATCGATCTGGAAAAAGAGGCGGAAAAGGCACGCCATGTCCGGGCCGCGCGCTTCGCCGAATATTCCGCCGCCAAGGACGCCGCCGGCGCGGCGCGCGAAGCGGTCCGCGCCGCCGAGGCGGGAGAACGCGCCGCCGAACAGGCCCTGATCGGTGAGCAGGACCTTGCTGCCCGCGCTGCCCGCGCCGCGGCGGAACGTGCTTCCCAGCTGGCGCAACTGGAAGCGGAAATACGCCGCCTGACCCAGTCGGTCGAAGCGGCGGACGAATCCCGCAATCAGGCCGTGGCGGCGCTGGAGGCCTTGGGCGACGGCATCGCGCTCAACCGCAGCGTTGCCGAGGCGCGCGGCCGCACTGCCGAAGCCCGCACCCAATCCGGCGAAGCGCGCGGCGCGCTGGAGCTTCTGCGCCGCGAAGGCGAAGCGCGCTATCGGCGGCTGGCCAGCATCGCCGAGGATCGCGGCCGCTGGGGAACCCGCAAGGCCGCCGCCACCCAGCAGATCGCCGAACTGGCCCGCCGCCAGGAGGAATTGGGCGGCGAACTGGAGACGGCCGAAAAGCTGCCGGAAGAGATCGGGCGCAAGCGCGTCAGCCTGCTCGATGCCATTGCCACGGCGGAAGGCGCGCGGCGGCAGGCCGCCGATGCGCGGGTCGCGGCCGAGGCGCAGCTTGCCGATGCCGACGCCCGCGCCAAAGCCGCCGATGCCGCACTCTCCGCGACGCGCGAGCAACGCGCCCGCGCCCAGGCGATGAGCGAAAGCGCCGCCGCCCGCATCGAGGAGCTTCGGGTGCGAATCCGCGACGAGATCGAAGCCGCGCCGGAGGAACTGGCCGAGCGTGCCGAGATCAAGGAGGGCGAAGAACTTCCGCCTCTGGAACAGGCGGAAAAGCGGGTCGAAAAACTCAAGCAGGAACGCGAGCAGCTTGGCGGGGTCAATCTGCGCGCCGAGGAAGAAGCCGCCGAACAGGAAACGCGCATGGCGGCGCTGGTCGCCGACCGGGACGACCTGACCGGCGCCATCGAGCGTTTGCGCCGCGGCATCCAGAGTCTCAACCGCGAAGGGCGCGAGCGCCTGATCGCATCCTTCGAGAAGGTCAACCGCAACTTCCAGGACCTTTTCACCCGGCTGTTCGAAGGCGGCGAGGCCAAGCTTACTTTCACCGAGTCCGACGATCCCCTGGAAGCGGGGCTCGAAATCTTTGCGCGGCCCCCGGGCAAGCGGCTGCAGAGCCTGGCGCTGCTGTCGGGCGGCGAGCAGGCGCTGACCGCGATGGCGCTGATCTTCGCGGTGTTCCTGGTCAACCCCGCGCCGGTCTGTGTGCTGGACGAAGTGGACGCGCCCCTGGACGACGCCAATGTCGAGCGCTTCTGCAAGATGCTGGACCAGCTGACCGAGCGTTCCGGAACCCGCTTCCTGGTCATCACCCATCATGCCCTCACCATGAGCCGGATGAACCGGCTGTTCGGGGTGACGATGGCCGAGCGCGGGGTCAGCCAGCTGGTCTCGGTGTCCCTGGCCGAGGCGGAAAAGATCGCGGCGGAGTGATTCCATCAAAATCTGCCGGGCGATTCGCCGCGCCCGGTAATTTCTTCGTGAATTCAGTCTGTTAGCGTCAATCTGTCTTTCTTGACACCCCAAAAACGCAACCCTATGGTCCGCCCGCCTTCGCCAGCCGCGAAGGCCGGTTTTCCGGGCTTTTGGTGAGTGGGAGGCGAACACGTCCGACCCCGACAGGCTCCGCGATCTGGGCAAGCGGCTGGACGAACTCCAGACGAGACGCGCGGCCGGCGCCAGGCGCCCGCCGCCGACACAGACGGGGATCGCGTTCCGCCTGGCGACCGAACTGGTCGCCGGGCTGATCGTGGGCGGCGGCCTGGGTTGGGGAATCGACTGGCTGGCAGGCCGCATCGGTTTCCACACCCGTCCGGTCTTTCTGATTGTGTTTTTCCTGCTGGGCGCCGCAACCGGAATCCGCAACGTGATGCGCGCCGCCAAAGAGATCGATGCCGAGGTCGCCGCCGCGCGGCTTTCGGTTGACAAGAATGGCAAGGAGCCTGGTTCGTGAATCTCAACCCGATGGAGCAGTTCGCCATCAAGCCGATCGTGCCGCTGCACATCGCCGGCTATGACGTCTCCTTCACCAACCAGTCGCTGCTGATGGTCATCGTGGTCGCGGCGGCGGCGCTGTTCCTGACCCTGGCAGTGAAGCCGGGCGCGCTGGTGCCCAGCAAGGGCCAGTCGATGGCCGAGATGTCCTATGAATTCGTCGCCAACATGATCCATTCGGCGACCGGCGAGGACGGGCTCAGATTCTTCCCCTTCGTGTTCACCCTGTTCATGTTCGTGCTGTTTTGCAATTTCTTCGGGCTGATACCGGGGTCCTTCACCGTCACCAGCCAGATCGCCGTGACCTTCGCACTGGCCGCGCTGGTCATCCTCACGGTGATCGTGGTCGGCTTTGCCAAGCACGGCATCGGCTTCCTCAAGCTGTTCGTGCCGCATGCGCCTATTGCGCTGCTCTTCTTGCTGGTGCCGATCGAGGTGATCTCGTTCCTCACAAGGCCGATCAGCCTGTCGGTACGTCTGTTCGCCAACATGCTGGCGGGCCACACCATGCTGCAGGTGTTCGCCGGCTTCGTCATCGCGCTGGGCAGCGCCGGCGGAATTCTTTCCGTGCTGTCCATTGCGCCCATGCTGCTCATCGTGGCGATCATGCTGCTGGAGCTGCTGGTGGCGTTCCTGCAGGCCTATGTGTTCGCCATCCTGACCTGCATCTATCTCAACGAAGCGCTTCATCTTCACGATCATCACTGAACCCTTGGAAGGAAAATCGAAATGGACGTTAAATCAGCACAAATGATCGGCGCGGGCCTTGCCTGCATCGCCCTGGTCGGCGCCGGCATCGGCATCGGCAATGTGTTCGGCAGCTATCTGTCGGGCGCGCTGCGCAATCCCGGCGCCGCCGCGACCCAGACCACCAACCTGCTGCTCGGCTTCGCGCTGTGCGAGGCGACCGGCCTGTTCGGCCTGGTCATCGCCCTGCTCATCCTGTTCGCGTTCTGAGCATGGCCGGCGTCACCGCCACCACGGAAGTCCCCGCCAAGAAGGAAGGCGCGGGATTTCCGCCGTTCAAGACGGAAACCTTCCCCAGCCAGCTGTTCTGGCTGGCGATCACATTCGGGTTTCTGTTCGTGGTGCTGTGGCGTGTCGCCGGGCCGCGCATCAATGCCGCCATCACGCTTCGCCGCAATACCATCAACGAGGCGATCGAGGCCGCCAACCGGGCGCGCGGCGACGCCGATGCGGCTTCGGCGGCCTATGACACGGCGCTGGCCGGCGCCCGCGCCCGCGCCCATGCCGTGGCCGAGCAGACCCGCCAGGCCATGAATGCCGAGCTGACCAAGGCCAAGGCCGAAGCCGACGCCGCGGCCAGCGCCGCCATGCATGCCGCCGACGCCCGCATCCAGGCCTCGCGCGAGCAGGCACGCGGTCATGTGGCGAACGCGGCGCGCGACGCCGCCATCGCCATCGTGGCGCGCCTGACCGGCGAGACGGTGTCGGCCGAAGACGCCGCCAAAGCGGTGGGGAACTAGGCCATGGAGATGTTCCATCTCGACAATCCGGAATTCTGGGTGCTGGTCGGCTTCGTCATGGTCGTCGCCCTGCTGCTGTGGAAAGGCGTGCCGGGCATGGTCGGCAAGATGCTGGACCAGCGCGCCGCGGTGATCGCCGCCGAACTGGAAGAGGTCAAGCGCCTGCGCACCGAGGCCGCCGCCCTGCTGGCCGACTATCAGCGCAAGGCCGCCGGCGCCGAAGCCGAGGCCGCGGCGATCCTGCGCGACGCCCAGGCCGAGGCGGCGCGCTTTGCCGCGGAGTCCCGCGCCGCCCTGAAGGCCCAGATCGAACGCCGCGCCACCGCCGCCAAGGACCGCATCGCCCAGGCCGAAACCGCGGCGATGAACGAGATCCGCAACCTCGCCGCCGACGGCGCGGTATCGGGCGCCGAGAAGCTGATCGCCGCCCGGCTGGACGCGCAGCGCGCCAGCGGCCTCATCGCCGCCAGCATCAAGGACCTCGGCGACAAGCTGAACTAGCTTTTCAAACTGCGAAGCCCTACCCGGATGATTGCATTCTGGACTGGCCGTTGGCGAAATCACTATCCGACTATGTGAAGGTGTTCGACGGCACGCTGGCCCCTGCGCGCTGCGCAGAGCTGATCGACAGGTTCGAGGCCGCGTCCGCCTTGCACGAGGCCACGCCCGCCGAACGGGCGTTCCGCTTCACCGAACTGAATGTCAGCCGCCATTGGCCGGAGGTGGAAAGCGAGACCTTCGCAACCATGATGGCCTGCATCCGCCACTATTGGGAGATGCTGGAGGTCGGGCCTTCCTGGCCAAGGAATGTGGATGCCGAACGCATACGACTTAAGCGTTACCTGCCCGGCGGCGAGGACAAATTCCCGACCCATGTCGATGTGATGACCGCGGCGGAGAGTCGCCGTTTTCTGACCGCGATCCTCTATCTCAACGATCCGGGCGGCGGCGAAACCCTGTTTCCCACCCTGGACCTCACGGTTACACCGGCTCCCGGGCGCATGGTCGTGTTCCCGCCATTGTGGCTGTTTCCCCATGCGGGCCTGCCGCCGCGCGACCGCCCAAAATACATCCTGCACCGGTATCTTTGGTATCCGGCAGGGGAGGAAGGCGCCGCAGCAGGCTGAGCAGGCCACTGGGCGGATCGAGTCCTCACTTCTCCGGATATACGACCTTCAAATGCAGCTCCTTGAGCTGCTTGGCATTCGCCTCGCTGGGCGCGTTCATCAGCAGGTCCTGGGCCGACTGGGTCATCGGGAACATGGTGACCTCGCGCAAATTTTCCTCGCCCGCCAGCAGCATCACGATGCGGTCGATGCCCGGCGCGGTGCCGCCATGGGGCGGGGCGCCGTGGCGGAAGGCGTTCAGCATGCCGGCGAATTTGTGTTCGGTTTCCTCGCGCGCGTAACCGGCGATCTCGAATGCCTTCAGCATCACGTCCGGATCGTGGTTGCGGATGGCGCCCGAGGACAATTCATAGCCATTGCAGACGATGTCGTACTGATAGGCCTTCAGGCCCAGGATGGTGTCCTTGTCGCCCTTCGACAGCGCGAGGAATTTCTCGCGGTCATATTGCGGCATCGAGAAGGGATTGTGGGAGAAGTCGATCTTCTTCTCCTCCTCGTTCCATTCGTACATCGGGAAATCGACGATCCAGCAGAATTTGTATTCGGTGTCCTTGATGAGCCCCAGTTCGCGCCCGATGCGGGTGCGCGCCAGGCCAGCCAGGTTGGCGGCGCGGTCGGGCTTGTCGGCGGCGAAGAACAGCGCGTCCCCTGCCTTGATCTTGGCGGCTTTCACCAGTTCGGCCTGTGCCGCGGCGGGAATGAATTTGGCGATGGGGCCCTTGCCGGTCAGCGCGCCGCCCTCGTCCTCGAAAATCACATAACCCAGCCCCGGCGCGCCTTCCGAACGCGCCCATTCGTTGAGCTTGTCGAAGAAGCTGCGCGGCTGGGCGGCGGCGGCGGGCGCGGGGATGGCGCGCACCGTCTTGTTCTTGAACGCCTTGAACTCGACATCGGCACGGGCGAACACGTCGCTCACATCGGCGATCTCGATGGGATTGCGCAGGTCCGGCTTGTCGTTGCCGTATTTGAGCATCGACTCCGCGTAGGGAATGCGCACGAAGGGCGGTTTGGTCACCGCCTTGCCGCCGGCGAATTCCTCGAACACGCCCGCCAGCACCGGCTCGACCGCGGCAAACACATCGTCCTGGGTGACGAAGCTCATCTCCAGGTCAAGCTGGTAGAACTCGCCCGGCGAGCGGTCGGCCCGTCCGTCCTCGTCGCGGAAGCAGGGCGCAATCTGGAAATAGCGGTCGAAGCCCGCCACCATGATGAGCTGCTTGAACTGCTGCGGCGCCTGGGGCAGCGCATAGAATTGCCCCGGATAGCGCCGCGACGGCACCAGGAAGTCGCGCGCGCCCTCGGGCGACGAAGCGGTCAGGATCGGGGTCTGGAATTCGGTGAAGCCCTGGGCAATCATCCGCCTGCGGATGGATGTGACGATATTGGCCCGCAGCATGATGTTCCTGTGCAGCCGCTCGCGGCGCAAATCCAAAAAGCGGTATTTGAGCCGCGTCTCCTCGGGATAGTCATGGTCGCCGAACACCGGCAGCGGCAACTCTTCCGCCCGGCCCTGCACGGCGCAGCTTTCGATGCGCAGCTCCACTTCGCCGGTCGCCAGGTCCTTGTTCACCGTGTCGGGGGTGCGCGCCACCACTTTTCCGGTAAGCGTCAGCACCCATTCCGAGCGGGCCGCGTCCACCGCGGCAAACGCCGCCGCATCCGGCTCGATCACGCACTGGGTGATGCCGTAATGGTCGCGCAGGTCGATGAAGATCAGCCCGCCATGGTCGCGGCGGCGGTTGACCCAGCCCGACAGGCGCACGGTCTGGCCGACATGGGCGGGGCGCAATTCGCCGCAGGTATGGGTCCGGTAGGCGTGCATCGGGCGAACCTGTTGAGGAAGCGCCGGTTTTTGGCGGTTTCCCGTGGCGGGGTCAAGCCTAGGCCAGGGGCTGGCCACAGGTGGATTTCCTCTGTCACAAAGCCTGTCTAGGTTGGCCCGTCCTTAGTGGAATCGCCCATGAAACGCCCCGTCTTCGCCGCCCTCGCCCTCATGCTGCTGGCCGCCCCGGCCCCGGCCCAGGCGCCCAAGGCTCCCCCGCATAACATCATCATCTTCGTCTCGGACGGGCTGCGCTATGGCAGCGTCACGCGGGAGAACATGCCCAACATGTTCCGGGTCAAGAGCCAGGGTGTGGATTTCACCAACAGCCATTCGCTCTATCCCACCATCACCACGGTCAACGCCTCGGCCATCGCCACCGGCCACTACATCGGCGACACCGGCGATTTCGGCAACGCGCTCTATGTCGGCACGCCGATGCTGAGCGCCAATGGCTCGCCGGTGCCCTATCTGGAATCCAATCCGGTGCAGACCGAGATGGCGCAGAAATTCGCCGGCAATTATCTGGGCGAGACCACGCTGATCGCCCGCGCCCGCGCCGCCGGTTTCGCCACCGCGGTGATCGGCAAGGTCGGTCCCACCCGCATCCAGGATTCCACCGCCGCCCCGGACGGCAGCGAGACGCTGATCCTTGACGACTTCACCGGCCATGAGGGCGGCTTCGGCCTGCCGGGCTGGTTCAGCCGCGCCATGAAGGCGGCCTTTGTCGGCGCCGCCACGCCCGCCACCACCCTGCCCGACATCGAGCAGCAGGTTTACCTGATGAAGGCGACCACCCGCATCGTGCTGCCGCATTTCGCCGAGAGCGGAAAGCCGTTCGCGCTGCTCTACTGGTGCCGCGATCCCGACATCACCCAGCACAATGCCAAGGACAGCGTCGGAGAATATGAGCCCGGCATCAACGGTCCCAGCGGCCTGGCCGCCGCGCGCGACGCCGACACCACGCTGGGCGAATTGCTGGCGGCGCTGAAGGAACAGGGGCTGGACAAGAACACCGATGTGTTCCTCACCGCCGATCACGGCTTCAACACCGTCACCCATGCCAGCACCACCAGCCCTTCGGCGCACACCGATCCGGTGGCGCCGCTGGTCGATACCGCCAATGGCTTCCTTACCGCCGATCTGGCGAACGCGCTGGGCCTGCCGCTGTTCGATCCCGATGCGGCCAATATCCGGGTGGATTTTTCCACCGGCGGCAAGGTGTCGAAAGGCAACGGCCTGCTGGGCCGCGATCCCGGCCATCCCGAAGTGGCGGTGGCGTCGAATGGCGGCTCGGACCTGATTTATCTGAACGGCGCCGACGCCAAGGACACGGCAGCGCGGATCGTCGAATTCCTGTCCGCCCAGGACTATGTCAGCGGCATCTTCGTCAATGACAAGCTGGGGAAGATCGCCGGCGCCCTGCCGATGAGCGCCGTGAACCTGATCGGCGCGGCCAGGACCCCCGTGCCCAGCCTTTATGTGAACTTCCGCACCTTCGCGCTGAACTGCGGCGAGCCGCTGCAATGCACGGTCGGCTTCGGCGACACCCCGCTCGCCACCGGCCAGGGCAGCCACGGGGCGCTGAGCCGGGCCGAGACCCGCAATTTCATGGCCGCCATCGGGCCGGATTTCAAAGCCGGCTATGCCGACCCGGCCCCGGTTTCCAATGCCGACATCGCCCCCACCCTGGCCCGGCTGGCGGGAATCGACCTGCCGTCCAGGGGCAAGCTGAAGGGCCGGGTGATCGGCGAGGCGCTGGTGGGCGGGGCGGCGGCGGCGGTCAGCCGCAAGATCACGGCTTCCGGCCCCGCGGCGAACGGGGTGCGCACCGTCCTGGACGAGCAGGCGGTGGGCGATACGCGCTATTTCGACGCGGCGGGGTTCGAGGGCCGCACTGTGGGCTTGGTAACCAAGTGATTTTCGCCAAGACGGGCCACGAATCCGCTATCACCCAGCAATGCGGATCGTCGAAACCAACGAGGCCCTGAAGGAATTCGTCGCCGAATTGTCGGGCGCGCCCTATCTGGCGCTGGACACCGAATTCCTGCGCGACCAGACCTATTACCCCAAGCTGTGCCTCATCCAGGTCGCGGCGCCCCGATCCGCCGGCGGGGCCGAGGCGATCATCGACCCCCTCGCCCCGGGCCTGGACCTGGCGCCTTTCTATGACCTGCTGAAGCGCCCCGATATCGTCAAGGTGCTGCATGCGGCGCGCCAGGACATCGAAATCTTCTACCTTCAGGGCGGCGTGCTGCCCGATCCGCTGTTCGACACCCAGATCGCGGCGATGGTCTGCGGCTTCGGGGACGCGGCGTCGTATGAAACCCTGGCCCGCAAGATCGCCCATGTCGAGATCGATAAGTCCGCCCGCTTCACGGATTGGAGCCATCGCCCGCTGTCCAAGCGCCAGCTCGAATATGCCCTGGCCGATGTCACCCATCTGCGGGTGATCTATGAATGGATGAAGGCGCGGCTGGAGAAGACCGGCCGCGCGGCATGGGTGGCGGAGGAAACCGCGGCGCTGCGCGATCCCAATCTTTACCGGCTCGATCCCGCCGAGGCGTGGCGGCGGCTGAAGCCGCGCAGCGCCAACAAGCGTTTCCTCGGCCATCTGGCGGCGCTGGCGGCGTGGCGCGAGCGCGAGGCCCAGGCCCGCGACATTCCCCGCGGCCGGGTTCTGAAGGACGAAGCCCTCACCGAAATCGCCGCCCATCCGCCGGAAACCGGCGAGGCGCTGGAGCGCATCCGTGCCGTGCCCAAGGGCTTTGCCAACTCCAAGCTGGGCAAGGGGCTGATGGAGGCCATCGCGCTGGGCGCCGACACGCCCCCGCCCGAAGGCTCCATCAGCCATCCGCCCCGCCGCCGCCGCGAGCCTTCGCCCGCCGTGATCGACCTGCTCAAGACCCTGCTGCGGCTGCGGGCCGAGGCGGCGGGCGTCGCCCCCCGCCTGATCGCCAATGCCGAGGATATTGAGAAATTGGCGGCGGGCGAGGACGATGGCGTCGCCGCTCTGACCGGCTGGCGCAACGAAGTGTTCGGCAACGACGCCAAGGCGCTGCGCAAGGGCGATCTGGCCATCGCGCTGGAGAATGGCGAGGCCGTGGTTGTCGAGCTCGAGGATTAACTCTCGCTCCTGCATTTCCCACCGGCCTGTGGAACCTTATGGTGTGATCGCCGTTCACTTTGGTTAAGGCGAGGCTTGGGAAGAGAATTGGCGCGATGAATTTGAGTACCGCTCCCCAGGAAGCGGAACGCTACCGGCTACTGATCGGCGCGATTACCGACTACGCCATCTATATGCTCGATCCGGCCGGCCTGGTCGCCAGCTGGAATCCGGGCGCCGAGCGTTTCAAGGGCTATCGTGCCGGCGAGATTATCGGCCTGCATTTCTCCCGCTTCTACACCGAGGAAGACCGCCAGGCGGGCCTGCCGGCGCGCGCCCTCCATACCGCGGCGACGGAAGGAAAATTCGAGGGCGAAGGCTGGCGGCTGCGCAAGGATGGCACCCGCTTCTGGGCCCATGTCGTCATCGATCCCATCCGGTCCGAAGACGGCGCGTTGATCGGCTTCGCCAAGATCACCCGCGACCTGACCGAGCGCAAACTGGCGGAAGACAATTTGCGGCGCAGCGAGGAACAGTTCCGGCTGCTGGTGCAGGGCGTCACCGACTATGCGATCTACCTGCTCGATCCCAAGGGCATGGTCAGCAGCTGGAATGCGGGGGCGCGGCGCATCAAGGGCTATGAGGCGGACGAGATCATCGGCCGGCATTTCTCGGTCTTCTACCCGCCGGAGGACCGCAAGGCGGGCCAGCCGGAAGCGGCGCTGGAGACTGCGCGCCGCGAAGGCCGCTTCGAGAAGGAAGGCTGGCGGCTGCGCAAGGATGGGTCGCGATTCCGCTCCCATGTCATCATCGACGCGATCCGCGACGAGGCCGGCGAGCTGATCGGCTTCGCCAAGGTGACCCGCGATATCACAGAACGCGCCAGGACCCAGCAGGAACTGGAGCAGGCCCGCGAGGCGCTGTTCCAGTCGCAGAAGATGGATGCGGTCGGCCAGCTGACCGGCGGGGTGGCGCATGACTTCAACAATCTCTTGATGGCGGTGCTGGGCAGCCTGGAATTGCTGCGCAAGAAGATGCCGGAGGAGCCGGTGAAATTGCGGCTGCTGGACAATGCCATCCAGGGCGCCAAGCGCGGCGCCAACCTCACCCAGCGCATGCTCGCCTTCGCCCGCCGCCAGCAACTCGATTCCCGCCCCGTCGATCTTGGCGAACTGGTACGGGGCATGGCCGGGCTGCTGCAAAGCTCGCTGGGGCCGGGGGTCAGGATCCAGACTCATTTTCCGCCCGGCCTCGCCAAGGCGCTGGCGGACGAGAACCAGCTCGAGCTGGCGATCCTCAATCTCTGCGTCAATGCCCGCGACGCGATGCCGGGCGGCGGCGCCATTGTGATCGCCGCCCAGGAGCAGCTTGTCGGGACGGGCCATGAAACCAAGCTCCCCGAGGGCCGCTATGTCTGCCTCAGCATTTCGGATGAAGGCGAGGGCATGAGCGAGGACACGCTGAAGCGCGCCACCGAACCCTTCTTCACCACCAAGGGCGTCGGCAAGGGGACCGGGCTCGGTCTATCGATGGTCCACGGCATGACCGAACAGATGGGTGGCCGCCTGATCCTGGCGAGCAGCAAGGACGAAGGAACCAGGGCATCGATCTGGCTGCCGGTGGCCGGCGCTCCCGAAGAGGCACGGACCGCGCGGCCCGCATCCGCCCCGATCGCGTCGGGGCAGCGGCCGCCGCTGACGATCCTGGCGGTGGATGACGACGCGCTGGTGCTGCTCAACACCAGCCTGATGCTCGAGGAACTGGGGCACACGGTGCACGAGGCCACCTCCGGCGAGGAGGCGCTTGGGCTGTTGCGCCAGCACCGGATCGATCTGGTCATCACCGATCAGTCGATGCCGCGCATGACCGGCCTGCAACTGGCCGAGGCGATCGAGGCGGAATGGCCGGGCCTGCCGGTGATCCTGGCCACCGGCTATGCCGAGCTGCCGGGCGGAGCGCACAACACCTATCCCACCTTGGGCAAGCCGTTCACCGAAATCCATCTGGCGAAGATATTGGACGCGGTCCAGGCGCAGTCGGTGGCATAGCGCGATCTGTTTGAATCAACTCCGGTTGTCATCCTGGCCAGGCGATGCGCAAGCATCGCGCTGGGCCGGGACCCATTTCACAGCCGGCTCGATGGGTCCCGGACCGGCGCTGCCGCGCCGTCCCGGATGACAGGTTGGTGAATCCGATCCAAACCGACTCGGAACTGATGGGAGCGGGCGATTGCTGAGGCGTCGTCAGGCTTCGTCGAGGTTGCCGCTGCCGGTGGCGAGGTCGTTTTCTTCCTCGCCGTTATAAGGGTCCTCGTCGGGGCCCAGGGA
>Ga0265325_10000250_pt1 | contig 38286 bp, 32 predicted proteins | sample 41420metaG_FD_202090 | JGI IMG/M metagenome (GOLD analysis project Ga0265325, IMG submission 202090) | Rhizosphere microbial communities from Carex aquatilis grown in University of Washington, Seatle, WA, United States - 4-14-20 metaG | ecosystem: Host-associated > Plants > Roots > Rhizosphere... | reverse complement strand
TGGCCTGCCCAACGACGGCGATCTTCACGTCGTCGAGCGGTTTCACCTCGTGGAGCCTGACATCCTCGCCGACGACCTCGAAATCGAGGCACCCCACCTGCTGAGCCGTCCTTGGAAGACGCAACGACGGTACTTCCGTCAGCGGTCGCACAAGTTTGATGTCGTGGAGGGTGTCTGCCAGCAGGGCTTCTTCAGCCCACAGGTCGACGCCGACGGCCACCACGTGTTCGTCCCTGTGCCGCAGACGGAGGACGGCAACCCAGTCCCGTCCGCCACGCCCGGTCGCGCGCAGCCCGCCCCAGCCAACCCGACGGCGAAGAGAGCTCAGAAATGACCCGATGGTTGCAGAAGATATTCGTCGCAGTCCTCACGTTCGCCAGCCTGACCTTGCTGGAGGCGGATTCGGTCGCTCACCATTCGTTCGCGATGTTCGACTTCACGAAGGCCATTTCGTTCAAGGGGTCCGTGAAAGAGTTCCTGTGGACCAACCCCCACGTCATCCTGTGGTTTTCCGTCGATCCGGCCAAGGAAGGGGATCCGAGGCCGGTCTGGTGGGCCGAACTGACGAGCCCCGGCAATCTCACCCGCGTCGGCTGGTCGAAGCACTCGTTCAAAGCCAACGAGCCAATCGAGATCGAAATTCATCCGCTCCGCGACGGATCACAAGGCGGCGCCTTCAAGCAGGCGAAGCGCCTCGAGACCGGGGAAGTCCTCACGTCCAACCTCCGGGACGCCGAGCGGCCGGGACTTCACTAATGCCGGTCGCCACCTCGGGCCGTGCGATGATCCTCAGTCTTCACGCGCGAGCTATCTTTGTCGTCTGCTCGCCGCTCGTCGCCGGGAATGGGCTTGCCGGCTGCACGTCCGCATCGGATCGAGCGCGCGACCGCGAGCTTCCATTCGAGCCGGCGGCGACGCTCGTGGAGCTGATGGACTCGGAGATCGATCCGGCGGCCGATGCGCTCTGGGCATCCGTCGCCAGCATCACCAACGAGGAAGGCTTCGAGGAGCGCCAGCCACGCACCGACGACGAGTGGCTCGAGCTACGGCGGCGCGCCATCACCCTGGCCGAAGCGAGCAACCTGGTCGCCATGAAGGGCCGCCGAGTCACTGCGGGGTACGTGGCCGCTCGCGCGGCGGGTGAACTCGATTCGGCGGAAGCGCAAAGGCGGATCGACGCGAACCCCGACGTTCTCCGCGCGTTTGCCAACGCGCTGCACGAAACGAGTGTCTCGGCACTCCACGCGATCGACGCGAAGGACCCGGCTGCCCTTCTGCAGGCCGGAGGAGCGATCGATGCCGCCTGCGAAGCCTGCCACCTGTCGTTCTGGTACCCCGACTCGAAGCCATGAATGCGGCCGTCCGCGCGAGCTTTATATCTTGGGTATTTGCAACTCATCCAGAAAGGACCGTCAGTGATCCGCTATTTATTGCGTCTGTGCATCCTAACGGCATTAGGGTTCTCGATGCTGGCCATTGCGTCCCGCAGCGCCGACGCCCAGACCCCGCCGCCGGGAGACGGTGGGGCGCCGCAACAGTTTGAAGCGGATGCCTCCCCGGCACCTCCAGCCGACCGCCCGGACGCCGCGCAGCCGCTCGCAGACGCTGCGCCCGAGCCGACGGCGCCCGAGGCGGGCTCCGAGGGTGACGCCGAGGTAGCAGGCGACCGCGGGCCGGAAACGACCACGCAGCTCGAGAACGTCGTCGTCACCGCCGAGCACCACAACACAGTCCAGCAGCAGACGCCGATCGCGATTACCTCGTTCAGCCCGACTGTCATGCAAGATCGCGACATCGGTTCGCTGCGGGACCTCGCGGGCCAGGTGCCCAATCTCGCGATCGCGCGCGCAAACATCAGCTACACGACGCAAACTTACGCCCTGCGCGGAATCGGAGAGACGGACCCGATACAGGAGCCGGTCGTCGCCATCTATGTCGACGACGTGTACCAACCGCGCCAGATCGCGTCGATGCCCGACTTCGCCGACATTCAGCGCGTCGAGGTCCTCCGCGGACCGCAGGGAACGCTCTACGGCCGGAACACCAACGCGGGTGCGATACGAATTATCTCGGCCGACCCGTCAAACGAGTTTCATACATTGGACTCAGTCACCTACGGCTCCTTCAACACGGTCAAAGCCATCGCGTCGGTGAGCGGACCGATCGTCCGCGATCGACTCTACGTGAGCGCATCCTTCATGGATCATCGCCGGGACGGCATCGATTACGATCCGACACTTCAGCAGGACGTCAACCGCATCGGCGTCAACCAGGGCCGCGTGAAGATCCGATGGACGCCCGCCGACGCCTGGGACATCCAGGCGACGCTCAACGGCATGATCGACCGCAGCGACACGCGCGCGTATATCCCTGCGACGCAGCCAACCGTCTTGCCGGGCTGCCCGACGACGACCCCCGGCTGGGAGTGCCCCGGCTTTTCGCCGACCAGCTCGTATTCGGGGCTGCAGCCGCGGAATGACCTCGACCAGGGGAGTGCCTCGATCCGCGCGATCTACAAGGCATCGCCGGAAGTCAACCTCAAGCTCATAAGCGCCGGCGGCGGCTTCGACCAGAACCCCGTATGGTTCGACAACGCAGGGGTCGCGGCGCTAGTCCAGCGAAACCTGATTCACTACGAGGACGGCTATCAGACCGACGAACTGCAGCTGAACGGCGACTACGGCTGGCTGAACTTCGCGACGGGACTCTTCTACTTGCACGAGCGCTTTTTCGTGCAACGCGACGGAGAGAGTCGCAAGAACGCAATGAACACGGACCCAACGATCAACCCTTCCAACTACGCGTTCTTGCGCGCGCACAACGCAACGACGACGAATGCGTATGCGATCTTCGGTCAGGCCGACCTGAAATTTCTCAGTCTGTTCACGTTGACCGGTGGTCTTCGAGGCACGTACGAGGAGAAGACGTTCGCCTTCCACAACTACGTCTTGAACCTCCAGGAGCTCGCGGTGGCGAACTCGATCGCGGGAGAAGCGTCGAAGTCCTGGGCCGGACTGACGCCGAAAGCCTCGCTGACGGCTCAATGGACGCCGACCTTTCTCAATTATATCACGTACTCGCGTGGATTCCGGGCTGGTGGATTCGACAACCGCGCCACGCTTCTTGTGTTGGCCGAGACGCCATTCAATCCCGAGTACGTGGACAACTACGAATTCGGGCTCAAGAGCGACTGGCTCGACCACCACCTGCGCGCCAACTTCGCTGCATTTTACGACAATTACACCGACCTGCAGGTCTCCTTTACGGAGCCCCAGTATCCGGGCAACTCGATCCGCGGCAATGCAGGCAAGGCGACCAGCGCGGGCCTCGAGGCCGAAACCGAGGCTAGGCTGCCATTCGGCCTCTCGCTGCAAGCGAGCGGCGGATACCTCGACGCGTATTACAACACGTACAACAACTGCGGAGGACCCGGCGTAAACTGCGGCGGCAATCCGCTGATCAACGCTCCGCGATGGAATTTCGTCGTGGCAGGGACGCTCGACATCCCGCTGCCCGTGCCCGGATATGTCCGACTGGGAGGTGATGTCGAGTGGTCCGACAAGGCATACAGCAGCGCGCTCGCGCGGCCGCAAGACCAGTACCCGGAGCAGGCGTTCGTAAACGGCACGCTCAGCTGGACGTCCGAGAACGACCACTTCCTTGCGACGCTATCGAGCCGCAATCTACTCAACAGTCAGAAGCCGGTGTCGGCATCGTACACCCCGTCGAGCGGAATCCTTTTTTACAACTTCGCCGATCCCCGGACCGTCCTCTTCACGCTGAAGTATCAGGACTGAGACCCATTCGGTAAGAAAGGCATTGCCCTATGAGTTCTAGGATGGAAAAGCGCGGCTCGGTCTTCTCGGTCGCGTTGGCAGTCGTGTGCAGCTTCGCGTGCGCGTCGTGCGACAACCCCGACAACGTCCAGTGGGCGCCCGAAGGGGGCGCGCTCGATGGCTCGAGTGCGGACGGCAGCGTAACAGAGGAAGGAAGCGTGACGGGCGACGGCGCCGGCGAAGGGAGCGTAAGCGGCGATGGCAGCGTGACCGGCGACGGCGCCGACGAAGGGAGCGTAAGCGGCGATGGCAGCGTGACGGGCGACGGCGCCGCCGAAGGGAGGGTAAGCGGCGACGGCAGCGTGACCGGCGACGGCGGAGCGGACACGGGGCCGGACGCAAGTGCCGACACGGGGGTGGACGTAAATGCGGACGCGGGCGCGGACGTAAATGCGGGCGCGGGCGTAAACGCCGACGCGGGGGCGGACGTAAATGCGGACGCAAGTGCCGACACGGGGGTGGATGCCGCGAACGCAGCGGAAGCGGGAGCGGCACCTGACGCGAACGCCGACGCAAACGCTGGAACCGCCGCGGACACAGCGCTCGACGCTGGGACTCTTGGCGAATCGGGCACGGACGCTGGTGCATGAATAGGCCGTATCGGCCCATATATGACGATTTCTCATCGGTTAGCCGAAAGGCAAATACGATAAATCGCGCCGCCTTTCCACTGGACAGGGCTGGACCGTGTTCACTATGATGACGGGCTAGATTGGTCGAACAGACACAGCGTGCAGCATGCTGCGCCGGCGTGACTCACGTCGTGTTCAACGGCACGCGTGGGCACGACCACCGTCAGTCAGGACGCTCGCTTCGAACAGAATTCAATGCACGGCAAATCTCGAGGAGAACGCCGGCCGCTTGACGAGGAGTAACCATGTCGGATGTCGTAACCTACTGGATCGTCAAAGGAACCCTTGGCGTCCTAGTCCTATTCTCCGCCCTGACGTGGACCGTCGTGCTCGTCAAGGCGGTCCATCAATGGCGCCTGTCGAGTCAAAACGCGCGTTTCGCTCAGGCGGTGGGGAGACTCGACCGCCTCCCGTCGGCCGAAACCCTCAAAGACCAATCGGGACCGGCAGTGCGCGTCGCCCAGGCTGGCCTCGCGACGTGGGAGGAAACTTCCAGCAACGTCGGTGCACGCGCCGAGGACATCGAGGTGCGTCGCGATCTTCTCGAGCGCGAGTTGCACAGGCAGATCCAGCGTGAGAGGCGCGGAGTGGAGTCGGGTCTCGCCGTCCTCGCCAGCATCGGCACGACCTCGCCGTTCGTGGGTCTCTTCGGCACGGTCGTCGGCATCATTCACGCGCTCGGAAGGATCAGCAGCTTGGGCTCCGCGAGCTTGGACGTCGTCGCGGGGCCCATCGGCGAGGCGCTCGTCGCGACTGGCTTCGGCATCGCCGTCGCGGTGCCAGCCGTCCTCGCGTACAACGTGTTCACGAGGCGGCTGAAGAGCCTGAGCGCGGATCTCGAAGACCTGGCCGCCGCCTTCACGAACGGGGCGATCGTGAGCACATTCACGAACTCGAGCGAGCCGGAGCGCTCGCGCGGACGCACGATTTCGGTTCAGAGGGAGGCCACGGCCTGATGGCAATCCAATCGCAAGGTGAGTCCGCCGAGGTCCTCAGTGAGATCAATGTCACGCCGCTGGTCGACGTCATGATGGTGTTGCTCGTCATCTTCATCGTGACGGCGCCCCTGCTCAACAACGCAGTCAAGGTTCACCTCCCGCAGACAAATACGACCTCGCCGATCGAGCCAAAGCGCTCAGTGAACGTCAGCATCGATGCCCAGGGCAAGATCTACTTGGATCGCACGCCGCTTGAGCTGCACGAGCTCGAGGGGCGCTTGGCGGAGTTGCACAGGTCAGACCCCGACATCTCGGTGCACCTCAACGCCGACCAGGACGTCAACTATGGTCTCGTCGCAAAGGCGATGAGCGCAGTAGACCGGGCAGGCGTAACCAAGCTGTCGGTGCTTACTGCTAGCGAGTGAGCCGCCCGGGGGCGGAAGCCGCCTCCCGGCGAAACGTGACGACCCGGGCCAGCCCTCCCCTCGCTGGCTCCAATCGCGAACGTGGCCCTTGGCGTCCTTGTTCGCCAAAATCGGGCTCTCTCGCTTCGATCGGTCAGGCGTTCGCGCGCGGAAGTCTGGTCTTTCGTGGGCGCACGTCGCGCAATCGCGGCCGACGATGGGGCTCGGGTGACGACCTCCAGCCGGACAGTTGAAGCGCCGAGGCGCGCGTCAATGCCGCCTCCGGCCAAGAAGGCGTTGCCAAAGGCACGCCCGCACTCCCTGTTCACACAATTCGATTCGCTCAACGCACGTTATTACAAAATACAACCTGAATTCCGATCGATTAATCTTGTATAGCAGAGGGCGCCGACGTAATGACGGACGCCATGCAGAGAGGCTTCGGAGGCAAAAGACCACACTGCGTAGGCATGACTCCGCCCGCACCGCGTATCGCGATCTTCAGAACGACGGAAGTGGCGGTGTTCATTGCGCTGGCACTGGCGCCGGTCGCTGCGTTCGCCGACGGGGAGGCCGGCGCAGTGTCCGACGACGGCGGAACAACGTTCGCGCCGGACGCACTCGTCGACGGAGCGGCCGAGGCATCCACCGAAGGCGCGACGGACGACGCCGAAGTGTCGGATGACGGGAGCGCGCCCAACGAGGCCGCGCTGGGCGACGAATCGAGCGAGACTGACGCGTCGGGCGAGACATCCACGGATGCTGAGGCAGCTGCGTCCTTGGGAGACGGCGCTCCGGTCGATGCGGCGACGACCGACGCAGCGCCGCCGCCGCCGTGGAAGGGGTTCGACGCCGGAGAAGGGCTGCTCACGCTGGGGCAATACCCAACGTGGGGCGAGAACGAAGATCACGACGGGTTCTCCTGCAGCGTCGTACGCGCGAGGCTCCGAGATTCGTCACCCACGATCCTGCTCGGGGCTGCGGTGGCTGGCCTTTATCACGCGCGGCGGCGAAACCGGCGGCGCTGACTCCGGGTTGGCGCTCTGCGTCTGGCCACCGAGTCGACCGCGTAACCCAGCCGCTCCCTTGTACTTCATCCAAACGAGAATGCGTCACATGTCACTTCGAATCAGATTCTTCTTCGTCATTGCGTTGTACGCCGGTTCGTCATTGCTCGCTGCAACCGCTGCGCGAGCCGACGCCAGCCCGATCACCGACGACGCTGGCGCTCCGACGACCACCCGTGGCGACGACGCGGGAGTCTCCCCGCCCGCCGCGCCAACCCCCGTCGCGGACGCGGGGGCCGGACTGGTTGCTCGCCCAGAGAGCTCGGCGCCTTCGACCGACGGAGGCGAACCCGCCGATGGCGGAGTGAACGCGCCCGGGGCGCCTCTCGTAGCAACCCCCGTCGTCACGGAGGACGGTGGCGCCACCCAGGAGTCGTCCCTTGCCGCCGTGACCGTCACCGCGCAGCGACGCTCGAATACGTTGCAAAAGACACCGATCTCCATCACCGCGTTCAGTCAGGACACTATTCAACAGCAAAAAATTTCGACCTTCCGTGACTTGAACGGGAAGGTCCCTGGCCTTCTCGCGCCGCTGACGTCGACCGCACTGACCACCCAGACGTATTCGATGCGTGGCATCGGCGAGATTGACACGTATCCTGAACCTGCTGTCGCGGTGTACGTCGATGACGTTTACCTCGCGAGAACTGTTGGGTCCATTTACGATACTCCCGATCTCGAGCGCGTGGAGGTACTGCGCGGGCCGCAGGGCACGCTCTACGGAAGAAACTCCGCGGCGGGCGCGATCCGTTTCATTACGAAGGATCCGACCGCGGAGCACACCTTCTCGCTCGACGTCGCGCTGGGTAACTACCAGAACGTCGACGTGCGGGCTCGCGCCAGCGGAGCGGTTTTACCCAACGATGCGCTCAACGCGTCCGTTTCCGTCGTTCGCCACGAGCGCCAAGGCTACACGTGGGATGTTCCGCTCGCTCAGTGGGTCAACAACATGGATATCTGGGTGACCCGTGTAAAGCTAAAGAGCCAGCTGTCGGAGCGCTTGAGCGCCACGTTAGCGGGCGACGCCATGTGGGATCGCTCGACCGCTTCGTACTACACGCCCGTCAACCAGCCCAATGGCATCCCCTCCGGCGAGCCGACCAATCCGTCCCTCTCGTGGGTGAACCGGGTCCCGGACAACGATACGACCGTCTATGGGACCTCGTTGACGTTCAAGTACGAATTGAGTGAGGCGATCTCGCTCAAATCGGTCACCGCAGTGCGTGGCATGCACGGGCCGATCTACTACGACAACAGCGGCACGACCTACCTCAAAGGCGATAGCTACGCTGGGTTCAACGAAAACTACGAGACCGAAGAGCTCAGTATCAATGGAGACTTCGATCGCCTCAACTTCGTCGCGGGGTTCTATTACTTCAACGAGTTCTTCCACAACAATCGAGTCAATCAGTCCGCCGCAGCTCCGGTCAACGACTTCGGGATCATCCAGCACGACGACAGTCGCCTGTACACGCAGAGCTACGCCGTCTTCGGTCAAGCGGACTACAAGGTCACGAAGGAGCTCGCCGTGACGCTCGGCGCCCGGTACACGGCGGACGTCCGGAGCTTCACCAACATCGGTGAGCAGCAAAACAACACGCCCCTCATTTACCCGCTCCCGGGCAACGCCAACCCAGCCCTCTTCGGAACTCTCTTTGGGCCAAGCGCGACGAGCTTTGACGCCAACGCGCCGACGCGGACCTTTTCGGCCTTCACGCCGAAGGTGGGCGCCCAGTTCCAAGCGACCAACGACATCCTGACCTACGCGAGCTTCGCACAAGGCTTCAAGAGCGGCGGCTACGATCTCCGGGCCACGACCCTAAACGGCTCGCTTACGCCATACCAGCCCCAGATCATCACGACATACGAGGCTGGCCTCAAATCGGCCTTCTTGGATAACCACGTCACGGCGAACCTCGCCGTCTACTACAACGACATCAGTCAATATCAGGCTCGAGCGACCAGCCCCGGAGCCCTCGGTACGCCCGTCAATTCGCTCATCAACACGGGGGACGCGCACACCTACGGCGGAGAGCTCGAGCTCGCGCTCAATCCTTTCCGCGGTTTCGTCATCGGCGGATCGGGGGCATATCTCGAGACGGGCTACGACTCTTTCACCAGTCAGCTCCCGGCAAACGTTGCTGGGCGTAAGACGCTAATCGGCCTCCAGTTCCCGCTCGCCCCCACCTGGCAAGTGGCCGCCAACGCCAATTGGCGACTGCCAATCACAATGCCGGGTAGTTGGCGCATCGGCGCGGACGTCCCCTATGAATCGGGCCACTATCTCGATATCTATAACACTGCGCAGCTGCACGTAGGAGCGCAGGCCTTCCTGAACGGAATTGCGAGCTACACTTCGGAATCGGAGATGTGGACGGCCGGCCTATCGGGCAGCAACATCCTGGACCTTCGCCGGTTTCAGGGTGGGGGCTACGCGCCGACGAACGCGGGGCAGTACCCGCTCTGGTACTACGCGTACAACCCTCCCCGATTCATCAACGTGTTTTTCAACCTGAAGATCTGAACGCCAGGGGAGCCGGACACCATGAGAATCGATTCGCTTCGGACAATCTGTTCTTGCTTGACGGTGGCGATTCTCGGAGCTTACGGCTCAGGGCCGACGGCGCTTGCAGACGTCACGACGCCGAGCGCAACCGACCCTCCAGCCGCTGCCGGGCACGTGCGGGCTGCGACGGCTCTGGCCAAGGACGAGCTGACGGCGCCGCTCTTTCTTTGCCGCGCGGACTCGGGTGATGTGGTCCGCAAGGCCCTGGCGACGGGCTCATCGAAGTGGGTGGAGCCCACGCGTATCTTCGACGACCTCTATTACGTGGGCAACGAGTTCGTGGGGGTGCTCGTAGTCCGCACGAGCGCGGGGCTCATCCTCTTCGACTCGAGCAGCAGCGCGGAGGAGGCCGCGCAGCACCTTGTGCCCGGTCTCCGGAAGCTGGGTCTCAAGCCCTCGGAGATCAAGTACGTCGTGGTCACCCATGGGCACTGGGATCACTTCGGGGGTGCTTCTTATCTTCAAAAGGAGTTCGGTGCGCGGATCGCCTTGGGCGCGCCGGACTGGGACCTCATCGAGAAGGCGCCCACCGATGCGCTCGAAGTGAAGGACCACCCGATTCCGCGCCACGACATCGCGATCACCGATGGACAGCAGATCACCCTCGGCGACAAGACCGTCACGCTGTACCTCACGCCCGGACACACGCCCGGAACTGTGTCGGCAATCGTTCCCGTGACCGAGGGAGGCAAGCGCTACACCCTCTCCCTCTACGGCAGCGTGGCGTTTCCCCCGTCGCTCGAGCCGACGGAGCGGACGGGAGGGCTCAGGAAATACGATGCGTCGGTGCAAAGGTTCGCAGAAATCACCCGCGCGGCGGGCGCAACCGGGATCTTGAATACGCACGTGTTCGCCGACGGAGGGCTCGCACGCCTCGCGAGCGCTCGAGCGCGTCTGCCCGGGCAGCCGAATCCGTTCCTGCTCGGGGCGGACGCCACGTCGCGCTACTACGGAATTCTGCACGAGTGCCTGCAGGCGGCCGAGGCACGGCCTCAAGTCGCGTCCGACTGGACGAAGTCGTTCAGCTCGACTTCTCAGGGTGGCGGGAATGCGACCGTAGACGGCGCGCGCGGCGGACGCTGAGAGCTGCAGGAGAGGATGCCATGGCCACGTCTCTCTTCGATCCCCTGCGCGTCGGATCGGTCGAGCTCCCGAATCGGATCGTGATGGCGCCGCTCGGGCGCGCGCGAGCGGATACGGCCACGCGCGCCCCTACCGACCGGATGGTGCTCTACTACCGGCAGCGGGCGACCGCGGGGCTCATCGTGTCCGAAGCGACGCACGTATCGCCCGACAGCGTGAGTCGCGCGGGAACGTCCGCGATTCACAACGATCAGCAAGTGGCCGGCTGGCGCGTCGTCACCGACGCCGTGCATGACGCATCCGGACTGATCTTTCAGCAGCTCTTCCATCTGGGTCGGAAGGCAGACCCTGCCCGCCTTCCGCGTGGAGGGTTACCCGCTGCACCGTCCGCGGTCGCGGCGAAAGGGGAGTTCAGCACCCCGACGGGGCCGAAGCCGTTCCCCGTTCCTCGGCGTCTCGACGTCGAGGAGATCCCCGGGCTCGTCCGGGAGTTTGTCGGCGCCGCCGTCAATTCACGGAGGGCCGGCTTCGATGGTGTCGAAATCCACGCCGCGAACGGCTTCCTCATCGATCAGTTTCTCCGCGATAGCGCGAATCACCGCGCCGACCCTTATGGGGGCTCCCTCGTGGGGCGCGCCCGGTTCTTGCTCGAGGTCGTCGACGCGGTTGCCGGTGAGATCGGGGTGGATCGAGTCGGGGTCCGTATCTCGCCACATGCCACGGCGGACGGTACCGACGATTCCGACCCGCCGGGAACCTTTCGATACGTGGCCGAGCAGTTGAGCCGGCGACGCATCGCCTATCTTCATTTGATCGAGCCCGTCGAAACCGCAAACGACCGTCGTCTGGCGCTTCTGTTGCGCCAGGCATTCCGAGGCCCCCTCGTCCTGTGCGGGGGTTTCGACGGAAAGACGGCCCGGGCAGCCGTCGCAGAGAACGCAGCCGACCTCGTCGCTTTCGGCGTCGGGTTCATTGCCAATCCTGACCTCGTGGAGAGGATTCGCCTCGGTGCTCCCTGGAACGTTCCGGATGCGTCGACGTTCTACAGCGGTGGCGACAAAGGCTACGTGGATTACCCGTTTCTGCGCACGCAACCCGAGTTATCGGCCTTCAGCGCTTGACGGCGACGGCGAAGATCCGCGCACTCTCGAAACGAATCCCTTCTGGAGTACGGAACGATTCGACCTCCGTACGGATCTCGTCGCGTGCCAACCGCCGCAGCTCGTCGGGCAGATGACCGAGGAAGTTGCCGAACGAACTCGCCTGGGAGAAGTCGATGGCGGCATCCGCGGACGCGTGAACGATGACGCTCGGGGCGACCTCGATCACGCGGATTTCGAAGCCAGCCTCGACGAGCAGGGCGCGGAGCTGGTCCGCGCTCACCCTCTCGGCGACCCCCGCGCGAGATTCGGGATAGCGGGCGTACGGCTCGCGGGCGAGTACCTTCTTTCGAATGGCCTGCATCGGCCCAAGGTGGTCCTTCGAACCGGTCGTGATGCCGAGCTGCCCGCCTGCTCGCAGGATCCGATGAAACTGCCGCAGGGGGCCCCTCTTCTCGAACAGCCAGTGAAACACCGCATTCAAATACACTGCGTCGAAGCCCGCGTCTTCGAACCCCCCGAGGTCGTAGGCGTCGCCGACGCGGAAGACGAGATTCGGGCGAGCCCTCCGCTGAGCGATCTCGATGCGCAGCGGCAACGGGTCGATCGCCACGACCGAACCCTCGGTCCCCACGATCCCCGCCACGTACTCCGCCAGCAAGCCGGTGCCTCCGCCGACGTCGAGGACACGGTCTCCCGGCCGCAAGCCCAGCTTTTTTACGAGAAGCTTACCGGCTTTGAACTGCCGTTCGGAGCTCGCGTCTTCATAAAGGCGAGCGAGATGGGGTGTATCGAGATTCAGGCTTAGACCGGCCATTATCGAGTTCTCCCACGTTTTGGACGTTTTTCATACGGGGCACGCCGGCGGTAAGCCAGAACTGCGCTTCTGGAGCCGGCATCCAAGACTTCATGCACCTCTTCGACCCGCTCGTACTCGGCGGAATCCGGCTCAAAAACCGGATCTTCGTCTCGCCCGTGTGCCAGTACTCGGCCAACGAAGGTCACCCGACGACGTGGCACCTGGTCCACCTCGGGAGCCGCGCGGTGGGCGGCGCCGCGCTCGTGCTGGCCGAGGCGACGGCCGTGGAGGCGCGGGGCCGGATCTCGCCCGCGGACTCGGGCATCTGGCTGGACTCGCAAGCCGATGCCTGGGCCCCGATCGCCCGGTTCATCGCCGAGCAGGGCGCTGCTGCCGGTATGCAGCTCGCACACGCCGGGCGCAAGGGGAGCACCGCAGTTCCGTGGCGAGGCGGCAAAGAACTCTCGGCCGAACACGGCGGCTGGCCGACGGTGGCGCCAAGTGCGGTCGCCTTCGCGTCGGAATACCCCACGCCCGCGGCCATGACGGCGGCCGACATCGACACCGTCGTCACCGCCTTCGCGGACGGAGCGCGAAGGGCCTACGCGGCGGGCTTCCGGGTCCTCGAAATTCACGCCGCCCACGGCTACCTGATCCACGAGTTTCTCTCTGCTCTCAGCAACCGGCGCCAGGACGAATACGGCGGCTCCTTCGAGAACCGGATGCGTCTCGTGCGCCGAGTCGTCGCCGCCGTACGCGACGCCGTCCCGGAGGGCACGGCGCTTCTTCTCCGGATCTCCGCGACCGACTGGACCGACGGCGGCTGGGATCTCGACCAGTCCTGCGCGCTCGTCGAGTCTCTCAAGAACGAGGGGATTCACCTTGTCGATGTTTCGAGCGGGGGGAACGTCGCCACCGCGACGAACCCCTTCGGCCCCGGCTATCAGACGTCGTTCGCCGCCGCCATCCGCCTGCGGACGGGCGTACCGACCGGCGCCGTCGGGATGATCGTCGCGCCGGCCCAAGCGGATCACGTCGTTGCGGACCGGACAGGCCGACGCGGTGCTGCTCGCACGCGAGCTGCTGCGCGATCCGTTTTGGCCGCGGCGGGCGGCGCAGGAGCTCGGTGTCAAAGTCGCGTCGCCCGCGCAGTATGCGCGCGCATGGTAGCTCGAAGTAGACACGGCTCACGATCGCATCACGCGACGACACGCTGCGGCCCGCGGGCGAGCGCGTAGCGGTTCGTCGGAACCGGGATGCCAAGGCTCTGCCGGAAGGTCGTGCCCTCGTAGTCCTTCCGGAACGAACCTCTTCGCTGCAGTAGAGGGATGACCGTCTCGACGAAGCTCTTGAACTGGCCAGGCAGCGACTCACTCACGACGAACCCGTCGGAGGCGCCCGTGGCCAGCCAGTCTTCGAACTTGTCGGCGATTTGATCCGGCGTGCCGACGAAGTTGCCCCGCGGCGTCGCAAACCGGAGAGCCACCTGGCGCAGCGTAAGCCCCTCTTCGCGAGCGGCCTGGGTGATTTTGACGACCGCGCCCTGCGAACTGTTCAGCGCGTCGCTACCCAGAGACGGGAATGGCGCGTCGAGCTCGTGTCGCGTGAAGTCGTAGTCATTGAAGCTACGACCGAGCATCCGGAGGGCGGCTTCGATCGACACCAGGCCGGCCCGCTCCGCCCACAGGCGCTCCGCCTCCGCAACCGTTCCCCCGACGACGGGGGCGACTGCGGGCAGCACGAAGAGCGCAGCAGGGTCGCGCCCGAACGCCGCAGCGCGCCCCTTTACGTCGCGGTAGTAGGCCCGGGCCTCTTCGATGTCATCGTGGCCGACGAAGATCGCGTCGGCGTGCCGAGCCGCGAAGCTCCGGCCATCATCCGAGGATCCGGCCTGGAAGATCAGCGGCTGCCCCTGAGGGGAGCGGGCGATGTTCAGCGGTCCCCGCACGCTGAAAAATTCGCCCTTGTGGTCCAGCGGATGGAGCTTGCTCGGTTCGAAGAAGACCCCGCTCTTCTTGTCGTGAACGAGTGCGTCGTCCTCCCAGCTATCCCAGAGTCCCTGCACGACCTCTACGAATTCGGCCGCGCGCCGGTAGCGCACCGCGTGGTCGAGGTGCTCGGGCCGGCCGAAGTTGGCCGCGGTACCGTCGAGCCACGACGTGACTACGTTCCACCCCGCTCGACCGCCGCTCAGATGGTCGAGCGAGGCCACCTGACGGGCCAAGTTGAACGGCTCGGTGTAGGTGGCCGTGACGGTGGCGACGAGGCCGATGTTCGAAGTGACGGCCGCGAGCGACGACAGCAGCGTAAGAGGCTCGAAGCGGTTCAGGTAATGAGGGCTCGACTTCTCGGTGATGAAGAGACTGTCGGCGATGAAGATGAAGTCGAGCTTCGCGTGCTCTGCGAGCTGCGCGCGCCGCTTGTAGTAGCCGAAATTCGTGCTCGCTCCCGGCTCGGCGGCGGGGTGGCGCCAGTCCGTCCAGGTCCGACCCGCCCCTTCGATGATGTGTCCCAGCTTGAGGTGTCTCTTGTTCGCCATGACGACCGAGTGTCGACCTTGGCCCGGCGCGCGGCCGCCCGACAAGCGAGTATTGCAGTAGTGTGCAATGAAGATCGTGAATAAGCCGTCGACGATCGACGCTTCGCGCGAAGAGACGCACAGGATATCCGAGCGCGGGCTCTTGCGCACTCGCGCGGCCGCGCCAAGCTTGGCTACATGACAACCATAGGCTTCATCGGTGCAGGGCGAATCGGCAGCCAAGTCGCGCGGCTTGCGCTCCAGAGTGGGTACGATGTGGTGCTGAGCAACTCGCGCGCCCCGGATACACTGACCGACCTCGTACGCGAACTCGGTCCGAAGGCGCGCGCGGCGCCGCCGGCGGAGGCCGCCGCTGCGGGAAATCTCGTGGTCGTGTCGATTCCACTCAAGAATATTGGGACCGTCCCGGTCGAGCCCCTCGCGGGCAAGGTCGTTATCGACACGAACAACTACTACCCGCAGCGGGACGGCCACATTCGCGAGCTCGACGAAGAGCGTGCGACCACCTCCGAGCTCCTTCAGCGGCACCTACCGAAGTCCAAGGTCGTCAAGGCGTTCAATCACATCTACGCCGCGGAGCTCACGACTCACGGGCAGCCCGCCGGAACCGAGAACCGCCGCGCGCTCGTCATCGCCGGCGACGACCCCGCCGCCAAGTCGACGGTCACGCGCCTCCTCGATCAATTCGGCTTCGACACGGTCGACGCGGGTCCGCTCAGCGAGAGCTGGCGCATTCAACGCGACACTCCCGGCTACGGTCCGAGGCGCACCGCCGATGAGCTGCGCTCGGATCTCGCGGCGGCGAAGCGACCCGCGCCCGCTTCGCGGTAGCGGCACCTCGCGGCGCGACGTTTCCTGTACGGGCACCGGCGCGGGGCACCCTTAGGGGGAAGACTTGCAGGGACGAAAAGGCCGGCGCGCGTCACTCAATCAACCCTTGATAAAAACTCGATTGTGGCGGGGCGGGCGACGCGGCATGGATTGGCTTGGAAAGCGTGCGCGCGGAGCGCCCGGTGTGGCTCCGTGCGCCGTCTCAACGAACGGAAGGCCGCACCATGCCCGTCGAATTCATCGGGATGATCGTTCACCGTCGGGGGTCCGATCTTCAAGCGTTCGCGGGCCCCGGCGAATTCACGATCGACCGCGGCTACGTGCGTCGGTTCGCCCAAGTGCACGAAGACGCGGGGTTCGATCGCGTGCTGATCGGAACCGCCTCCGTCGCCCCGGAGGGCTCTCAAGTCGCTGCCTACGCCTCGGCCCACACCGAGCGCTTGTCGATGCTGGTCTCGCATCGCCCCGGCTTCCGGGCGCCGACCGTCGCCGCGCGCGAGCTCGCGACGCTGGACCACTTTTCGAACGGAAGAGCGGCCGTCCACATCATCACCGGCGGCCTCGACGCCGAGCAGCGCCGCGACGGCGACTTCCTCGGCAAGGACGACCGGTATGCGCGGACCGACGAGTACCTCGAGATCGTCCGGCGTGCGTGGGGGGCCGACGCGCCGTTCGATTTCGAGGGGCGCTTCTATCGGGTCGAGGGCTACGCGCCCACGGTGCGGCCGTTCCAGCGGCGGAGCATCCCGCTTTACTTCGGCGGTTCCTCGGAGACGGCCTATCGCGTCGGAGCGAAGCACGCCGACGTCTACGCGCTCTGGGGCGAGCCCCTTGCCGAAACGAAGCAACAAATTGACAGCATCCGGGCGGCTTCGAAGGCTGCCGGTCGCTCCGAACCGCCGCGCATCAGCGTGTCGTTCCGGCCCATCCTGGGTGCAACCGACGATCTCGCGTGGGCCCGCGCAGATCGAATACTCGAGGCCATCAAGGCCGGTACCGCCGCGGCGGGGTCGACCTTCCGGTCGTGGGTCGCGAGTGGCAACAGGTCCGTCGGCAGTCAGCGGCTCCTCGCCGCGGCCGAGAAGGGCGCGCGTCACGATCGTGCGCTCTGGACCGCGATCGCCAAAGAGCTCGGTGCGCCGGGTAACAGCACGGCTCTGGTCGGGTCGGCGGAGACCGTCGCGCAGGCACTGCTCGACTACTACGACATCGGCGTGACGACGTTCTTGATCCGGGGGTTCGATCCGTACGACGACGCGATCGACTTCGGACGCGAGCTCATTCCGCGGGTGCGGGAGGAGGTTCGGCGGCGCGATGCGGGGCGTGGTCTAGGGCGCGAGCCCGGGGCCGAGGCCACGCTCGGCGCGGCATAGGCGGGCCTACGACTTGCGGTCGCTGTGAGGCCGCGGGAAGCTCAAAGTCGCCCGTTCCTGCCCCTGGGCGGGCGCGCGTAGGTCGAAGAACACCACACGAGGCAAGCCTTGCTCCACCTCCATTTTTGGCCGACCCCAAACGGAAAAAAGATCACGATCTTCCTCGAGGAGGCGGGCCTCGAGTACCGGATTGTCCCCTGCAACATCGGGCGTGGGGACCAGTTCCAGCCGAGCTTCCTGGCGCTGAACCCGAATCATCGGATGCCTCTGCTCGTCGACGACGACCCGGTCGCCGGAGGCCCGCCCCTCTCCATCTTCGAGTCGGGCGCGATTCTGCTCTATCTCGCCGAGAAGTCAGGCAAGCTCTGGTCGAAGGACCTGCGAGGGCGCTACGAGATCACCCAATGGGTCGTATGGCAAGTGGCCAATCAGGGCCCCAAGACGGGGGAGCTCGGCCACTTCCTGCGCCTCGGAACGAAGCAGGGCGACCAGTCCTATGCGATTCGCCGGTTCAGCGACGAAGTGAACCGGCTCTACGGGGTTCTCAATAACCGTCTTTACGACCGCCGCTACCTCGCGGGCGCCGAGTACACGATCGCAGACGTGGTCTCCTACCCGTGGGTCGTCAACTGGAAAGCGCAGCAGCAAGAACTCGATGAGTTCAAGTACGTGAAGCGTTGGTTCGAAGAGCTGAGCGCGCGGCCGGCGGTGCAGCGGGGTCTCGCGGTCGGCGCCGATCTGGTCGAAGACTTCTCCAAACTCGCTCCCGAAGAGATCGAGAGGCGGACGAAGCTCCTTTACAACCAAAGGGCTCTTCCCGCGCCGAGCTCCGGCTGGAGCTGACAACGTCCGGGCAGCCGATTCGAACTGTCCTTTGTACGGCGCTCGAGAAGCCTCCCGGGCGCTCGACCGCCAACTCATCCCATCGGGTACAAAATCTCGCGCGAGATTTCGTCGACCCGCCCGAGTAGCTCGGAAGGAATCGTCAGCTCGCTCGCGGCAAGAATCTCGTCAAGCTGTTCGACGCGGGTGGCGCCGACGATGGAGGAGCCTACGAAATCATGCGAGAGGCTCCAGGCGACAGCAAAGGTCACTGGAGAGACGGAGAGCTCGGCGGCGAGCTTCGAAACCCGCTCGGTGGTTGCCAGGGTCCTGTCGTTCACGAAGCGCTTGGTCATCGCTTGCCCGCGAGCCGGGTTGTTGCGATAGGTACTGAAACGAGCGGGCTCCGGCCACTTTCCGCCGCTGTACTTGCCGCTGAGCACACCCCCGCCGATCGGGCTGTAAGGAATCAAGCTGACCTTTTCGCGTCGGCAGACATTGGCCAGCTCGTCTTCGAAGCGACGGTTGAGGAGAGAAAAGTTGTTCTGAATGGTCTCGTACTTGGGTAGCCCCAAGCTCTTGCTCGCGTAGAGCGCCTTGGTCAAACCGTACGCCGTCTCGTTGCTCGCGCCCACGTAACGTACCTTTCCGGCACGGATGACGCGATCGAGCCCCTCGAGCGTCACTTCGATCGGAAGCTCCGGGTCCGGCCAATGGGTTTGGTAGAGGTCGATGTAGTCGGTGCCCAGTCGCTTGAGGCTTCCTTCCACCGCCCGTTCGATGTGGTGCCGATCGAGCGAAGTCCTGCCGCCGCGAACGGGCGGCACGAACCACCCGCCTCCTGGGCCGGCGACCTTGGTCGCGATCACGATCGAGTCACGCGGCTTGTCCTTGAGCCATTTGCCGACAATGAGTTCGCTCTGCCCGGCGTATTCCGGTTTCGGAGGCACCGGATACACCTCGGCCACATCCAAAAAGTCGACGCCGGCGTCGAACGCCTTGTCGAGAATCCGCACGCTCGTCGCCTCGTCCGCGTGCGACCCGAACGTCATGGTGCCCAAGCAAATCTCCGAGACTGTAAGACCGGTGGTCCCGAGCCGACGTCTTTTTATTGCCATGTGCCTTTCCTTTGTATCTCGGACCAAGTAGTGCAGCGAAGAAGTCAGCCGTCGCTCAAGCGAGCGATCAGCTTACCGAAGTTGGTTCCGCGCAGCAGGCCGATCAGGGCCTGTGGACACGCATGCAGCCCGTTTACGATGTCTTCACGGTACTTGACGCGACCTTCAGCAATCCAACGTCTCATGTCGCGTTCGAATGCCGCCTGCTGGTCGGCAAAGTCGCTGACGATGAAGCCTCGAAACGTCAGACGGTTGCGTAAGATCCGACCGAGAAGTTCCGCGGTCAGGTCGGGAGCCGAGGAGGGTTCGGAGGTCGCGTTGTAGTGCGCGATGAGGCCGCACACCGGTACACGCGCGAAGTCGTTGAGCAGCGGCAAGACCGCTCGGAATACGTGCCCACCCACGTTCTCGAAATAGACGTCGATACCCCTCGGAGAGGACTCGGCCAGCTCGGTTGCAAACGTTGGCGAGCGATGATTGAGTGCCACATCGAAGCCGAACTCACCCACCAGTGCTCGTCGCTTTTCTTCGCTACCCGCGATACCGACGGTGCGCGTGCCGTGGATTCGCGCGATCTGCCCGACCGCCGATCCGACCGGTCCCGTGGCGGCCGCAACGACCAGTGTCTCGCCAGGCCTGGGCTTTCCGATCGTGAGCAAGCCTGCATACGCCGTGAGGCCCGGCATGCCGAGCACCCCCAACCAAGCCGTGGCGGGGGCCACGCTCAGGTCGAGTTTGCGCAAGCCTTCGCCGTTCGAAAGGACGTGGGTTTGCCAGCCGGCACGGCCGAGCACCCAATCACCAGGCGCAAAGCCCAGGTTCCGTGACGCAAGCACACGGGCGACGGTCCGGCCTTCGATCACGTCACCGATTTCGAGGGTCTTTGCGTAGGACTTGCCGCCGTTCATCCGCCCGCGGACATACGGATCGAGCGAAACGAAAACGACTTGCAGCAGCAGTTCACCTTCGGCTGGTTCGGGAACAGGCTGCACGTCGAAGCGAAAGTCGTCCAGCCTGGGTTCGCCTTGCGGACGTGCGGCCAGGAGTACGCGATTATTTTGAGGCATTGGGGTGTCGATGACTCATAACGCTGGCTTCGCTTCGCCCCCCGTTGGAGCGTACCCTGAGGATTCTGTGGGCGCGATTGTCGTACGGAAGAAGATGGGTGACCATCGCGTTTTCGATGGCGGATGTATGACTCCTTCGAATAGGATCAGCGCACGGCCGACCGAGTCTGGTGGACTCGTGACCAAGTCGCGCGGACTCGCGACCGAGTTCGAGATGAACAATCACGCCTTATCGGCTTGACCGCACTTGTTGTCGTCGTGCGGCGGGCGTCAAGACCCGAAGGCGACCTTGCCGGCCCCCACAAGGATGGTATCGCTCTGCGGCGAGTGGATCCGGCTGCAGAGGACGTCGCGATAGTGGCGTTCGAGTGGATTCTTGCGGCTGAGCCCGGGGTTGCCGGTGAGCTCGAGGCCGATCTCGACGGCGGCGATCGCGTTGCGCGTCGTGACGTGCTTCACGAGGTTGGCTTCGCTGCCTGTCGGAGACTGGCCGGCCTCGCCCTGCGCGGTCGCGGTCTCGAGCAGCACGCGGTTCGTGTAGAGGAGCGCCTCGATCTCTCCCAGCTTCTCTTGGACGCGAGCCAGCGTCGAGAGAGGCGCGCCCAGATTGGTCGGCGCCCGCTGTTTGAGATAGGCGACGAGCCAATCACCGGCCGCACGTGCGACGCCATCGTAGATCGTACCGATGGCGAGGGCGTTCCAAAGCGACGGGGCGGCGTCGCTTCCCGGCTTCGGTGCCCACGCGGCGGGCGGCCGCAGGTCCACGGCGTAGTCGAGCGGGACGGGGGTATTTTCGAAGACGACCTCGTGGCTGACCGTCGCCCGCATTCCAAGGTGGTCCCAGGCCGGCTCGATGCGGATGCCAGAACTATCGGATCGGACGAGCAGATAGCCGATCCGCGGCTCGGGCTCCGCGGTCTTTGCCCATACGGCGTACCACCGAAGGCCGGTCGAGCCCGTCGAGTAGATCTTGCTGCCGGTGAGCCTCCATCCGTCGCCTTCGCGCCTCGCCTCCGTCTTGGGTAGTCCGCCGCGAACAGGCGTGCCGAGCTCTGGCTCGACGCGCAGACCGCCAATCAGCGATATCTCCGTCGCGGCCTCGCGGGCGATCCTTTCGTAGACATGCGCGGGCCAGGCGTCGGTCCGTACGGGTGATGCGTGAAAGGCGTACGTCATGAAGAGGATGAGCGCTGTCGACGGCTCGCCCTTGGCCACCGCACCGAGGACGCGGAGCGCCTCGCCAAGACCGGCGCCACGGCCACCGAACTCCGGGGCTACGGTGAGCCCTATGAGACCGGCGCTGTGCAACAGCTCGAAGTTCTCACGGGGAAACTCGGCGCGTCGATCGTAGGCTTCCGCGGTAGCAGCGAAGCGTCGCGTGAGGTCGTCGAGCACGTGCTGGGGGATCGTCCGAGAAGTTTGCGCGGGCTCGGAAGATGTCATGTCGGTTGCCGTCTTTGGGTGCGAGGTGGCTGGGAGCACGTCCGACAACTATGAAGCGCGTCGCGTGGAACGGGCGGGGTTTCTGGGTGTCAACGGCCGGCCGATCGGTCGGTCAAGGGGCGGTTCCCCGTCCGTCCCGTCGTCACCGGGCGGCGCGTCCTCGGCGGCTTGGTCGAAACTTACATCGGTGGGTGCTGCGTCGGCGACGGCTCCGTCGAGGCTTGCATCCGGAGGCTCCTCGGCCGCGTCGGCGATGCCGCAATCGATCGGTTCTCCGTTTGTCCCGTCGTCACCGGGCGGCGCGTCCTCCGATCCGTCCGTGGAGAGGGCCACGTCCCCTGCGTCGGAATTGTCCGTCTGACTTGCATCGTCGGCTCGTGACGTCGACGCCGCGAAGGTGACTGCAATCGACCCTACCACCATCCAGATTCGGGCTATTCGCATGAGCAGTTTCCTCGTTATTTGAAAGTCTCAAGGCACGACACGAGGTCGTCGATGTCACGGGGCTCGGTCAGCCCAGAAAAAGGCATGCGGTTGCCTGGGACGACGGATTGTGGGTCCCGGACGAACGCGCGCAGCCGCTCGCTCGTCCACGTGAAGTTCGCCCGCTTCATCGCGCTCGAGTACCGAAATTCTTTGAGCGTGCCGGCCGTCCTTCCCATGACGCCGTGAAGGCTGGGCCCGAGCGCGTCCGGCCGGTCGTTGTGGCAGGAAACGCAAATCCGGAAGATGGTCTCCCCGCGCCGCGGGTCGGCCGCCAGCGGGCGCGCGATTGCCGCGGGCAACAAGAAGAAGACGACGAACCTTAGCACCGTCCGGACCTCCCTCAGGTATGCACCAGTGCCCCGGGGTGCTTCAGGTACGGCCCGACGATGGCGTCTGCGGCCCAGTACGCGAGCGCCCCGACCGTCCCGGTCGGGTTGTAGCTCGCGTTCTGCGGGAATACCGATGCGCCCAGGACGAAGAGGTTGTCCGCGGTCCAAGCCTGCAAGTAGCGATTGACGACGCTCCGAGCAGGGTCACTACCCATGATGGTGCCGCCCGTGTTGTGGGTCGACTGATAGGGGACGACGCTGAAGTCGCGCTGGCGTGTGTCGGGCTTGGTGACAATCGTCACGTTCATCGCGCGCCCGATTCGCGCCGCGACTTCGGCGCAGTACGCGGCGAGCCGGTGGTCGTTCTCCCGGAAGTTGTAGGTCATGCGGATGAGAGGCCGACCGAGGGCGTCACGGTAGGTCGGATCGAGATCGAGGTAGTTGCTCCGGTGGGCGTAGTTCGCGCCCGATGCACCGATCGCGAATGCATGGCCGTACCAGTCGGCCACGGCCTTCTTCCAAGCGGCACCCCAGCGCGGTGTCCCGGGTGGGACCGGGTGATGTCCGATGGGCCGCCCGCCGCTCGTTCCAGCCGAGATCCAGGCGCCACCGAAGAACCCGAGGCCAGTGTGGTCGAAGTTGTCGCCGTTGAAGTCGTCGATGTTCGTCGAGAGCGCGCCCGCGCCCATGAACGGGTTGATGTGGTGTTCCTTCGTGAACACCTGCACGCCACCGCCGACCTGGTAGCAGTAGTTCCTGCCGACGGCCCCTTTGCCCGTTGCGGGGTCGTACGGCGTGCCAATCCCGGATGTCAGCAGCAGCAGCGTGTTGTTGAACACGTAAGCTCCGAGAATCACGAGACCCGCCGGCTGCTCGTATTCTTGCCCGGTGCGGGTATCGACGAACTCGACCCCGCGGGCCTTTCTCGCCGCGCGGTCGTATTGGATACGGCGGACGTAGGCGTGGGTCCGGAGCGAGAAGCCCGCGCTCCCGAGAACGACGGGCAGCAGGGTGGTGTTGGGGCTCGCCTTGGCGTTGACCTCGCAGCCGAACCGCTCGCAGTGGCCGCAGTAGACGCAGCCTCCGAGCGTCGCGCCCTCCGGGTTCGTGTAAGGAGCGCTGGCGTTGCTCGCGGGCGCCGGGAACGGGTGGTAGCCGAGGCTCTTCGCTGCCGCTTCGAAGAGTTGGCCGGCCACCGTCTGGTGGAGTGGCTTGTTCGGGTATTCGTCGCTCCGCGGCCCCTCGAAGACGTTGCCTCCCTCGACGATCTTGCCGCGAATGTTGCCGGCCTTGCCCGAGACTCCGCAGAGCTTCTCGAAGCGGTCGTAGTACGGCTCGAGCTCGTCGTAGCGGACGGGGTAGTCCTCGATCGTCATCTCGTCGGGGATGGCACGCTTGCCGTACCGGCTCGTCAGGTGGCTGCGCAGATTGAAGTCGCTCGGCAGCAGCCTCCAATGCAGCCCATTCCAGTGCGTTCCGGCGCCGCCGAGCCCCTGGCCTGGCAGGAAGGCTCCGAGGCGTCGCATCGGCAGCGCAGTCTCCTGGGTCTCGTGACGCATGGTCACGGTCTCGAGCTGCGCATCCTGAAAGAGTTCATGGCGCTGAACGTATTTGAGCTCGTCACGCACGCTCGGCAGCGTGAAGTCCTCGCCCGGGGTACGGGACGGTCCGCGCTCCAGGCCGACGACCCGCAAGCCGGCCTTGGTCAGCTCTCGAGCCAATATCGCGCCCGTCCACCCCATCCCTACGATCACAGCGTCCACTTCCGGCAGGCGTACGGTCAAACGCGAATCCCTCCTTGGCAGTCACGAAGCGACAGTTACGAGAAGTCGGCGATGGAACGGGGGGGCGGCGAGAAAGGACGGTCGTGGCTGCGCGAGATTTCCACTGCGTACGTGGCTGGCAGGCCTGGATAGCCGACGAGCTTCCACGCCACCTTGTTGCGATTGCCGCCATAGATCGGGTCCGCAAAGAAGCCTTCCGTGGTCAGCCCCAGGAGGGCCTCGAAGAACGCCTTGCCGCCCAGTTCGGGCAGCTCTTCGGCGCCGGTCTCCAGCGCCGTGAGTGTTGCAATGCGATCGGCCTCGGCCAGGCCGTCGAACGGCTTGCCGTACTTGGCGCGTGTCAATGCGTTCGTCGCCGCGACCCCGGCTTGAATGAACTCGCGAGGCGTGAGGGGGAGCTGATAGCCCTGCTCGGTTTTGCCCTTCACGAACGGCCCATTGCGGTAGAGGCGCGCCCCCGAGCCGTACGCGCCCGCGAGCTGGCGATCAATGAAAACGGCGACGCCGCACGCACTACCCGAGGGGCTCAGCGCGTCTCCGGGAATTAGGGTATCGACCGCCGCCTCGACGAAAGCGTACTCCGTAGCGTTCAGCGCCAGCGGCGGATCGGGTGGCGCGGGTGCGACCGCGGCGGGCCCAACGGCGGGCGACGAAGGGGACGAGGATGCCTGGGCGGCCGGCGAAGAAGCTGCGGGAGAAGGCGACGCGGCCGGGGCGGCTGGCGCGCAGCCCTCGACGGCGAGCCCGCCCACGAGCGCCCTCGCAATGATAGCGCCCGACGCTCCCACGACTTCGAAGAAGCGGCGTCTCTCGACCGGCTCGTCGCCCATGCATCTCTCCCTTACGCGCACCCTAGGCGGGCGGAACCGGTGACGTCTATTCTGAATTACTCATAAGAAGACCCCAGCCGGCGACGTTCCGACGGCCTCCTTATATTGAGTATTGAAGAAGATGAATATCCTATATGAGCCATCCTCGGAGTCGTTCGAGCGTGGACAAGCCCGACTTCGTCTGCCAGAGTCGGAAGTAGATCCCGTGATTGGAGCGATGGTGGGCTGATGACGACGACGCGAGGCGCGCGGGTTGGTTTTGGCGGCGCGGCTGCCTGGCTCTGCTTCTTTTCGGTCGCAGTGGCTTGGGCAGGCGGAGAAACGCCCGGGCGCACCGCCGATTCACCTTCCGCGCTCGTGCACGTCCAGGCGGCCAAGGCGCTGGCGCGGAACGACATAACCGCGCCCTTGTTCTTGTGCATCCCGGACGCGATGAGCATCGTGAAACACGCGATCGAGACCGGTGGTACGCAGTGGGTCGAGCCGACGCGGGCATTCGACGACCTTGACTACGTGGGCAACGAGTTCACGGGCGTCTGGGTCTTGCGCACGAAGGCGGGGCTCATTCTCTTCGATGCGACCGGCAGCGCCGACGACGTCCAGCGACACCTGGTCCCTGGGCTCGTGAAGCTCGGTCTCGAGCCATCCGCGATCCGGTACGTCGTCGTGACGCACGGTCATTGGGACCACGTCGGCGGAGCCGCTTACCTGCAGCAGACGTACGGCGCGACCGTCGCGCTCGGCGGCGCCGATTGGGACCTCATCGAGAAGACGCGTGAAACCCCCACCGGGCCCCGTCCCATCCCGCGGCGCGATCTCGTCGTCGTCGATGGGCAACGGATCACGCTGGGCGACACGGCGGTGACCCTGTACCTCACGCCAGGCCATACGCCTGGTACCATTTCGGCGGTCGTGCCGGTCCACGAAGCCGGTCACACCTATGCGCTTGCGCTCTTCGGCGGAATCAATCTTCCCGCCACCCTCGACCCCGATGCGCGGTCGGGCGGGCTGCGCCAATACGACGAGTCCGTTCGGCGCTTTGCCGAGACGGTCCGGCGCGCCGGCGCGGTGGGGATCATGAGCACGCAGGTGTTTGCAGAGGGGGGCGTCGCTCGCCTCTCGAATGCGCGGACACGGCGACCGGGGCAGCCGAACCCCTTCCTCATCGGGTCCGACGCGACCTCGCGTTACTTCGGCCTCCTCGACGAATGCGCAAAGGCATCGGAGGCGCGACTTCAAGCTCCGTGAAATCGGCCCTCCGTCTCCGATACCTGATTCTGCTCTTGCTGTGCGCGATGTACTTCATCGCGTACGTGGATCGCGTGAACGTCGCCGTGGCCGGCCCGCTCATCCGGAAGACGTTTGGGCTCAGCCCGACCGAGCTTGGCCTCGTGTTCTCTGCATTCGCATATCCCTACGCGTGCATGCAAGTCTTCGGGGGCTGGCTGTCGGACCGCTTCGGGCCGCGGCGTGTGCTGGCGGCGCTGAGCGTGCTCTGGGCGCTCGGGACGATTCTGACGGGGCTCTCCTTTGGCCTTTACGGGCTGATCGGAGTGCGCGTGGTGGTCGGCTTGGGCGAGGGTGGCGCGTTTCCCGCGGCAACCCGCGCGCTTGCCCATTGGCTTCCGATCAGGGAACGTGGCCTTGCCCAAGGAGTCACCCACAGCTCGGCGCGCCTCGGGGGTGCCGTCACTCCTCCCATGGTCCTTGCCGTCGCGGCGGCGTACGGCTGGCGCGGGTCGTTCATCGTGCTCGGTGTCGCGAGCCTCGGCTGGACGTTCGCGTGGCTTCTCATCTTCAAGGATCGGCCCGAGGAGCATGCATGGATGAAACGCACCGAGCTCGCCGAGATCGGCGGACCCGTCGTGAATTTCGCCCGCAGAGCGGACGACAAACCCGTGGCTGGCCGGAGCTCGAGCGAATGCGAGAGAGCGGACGACAAACCTCCTGTGGACGGCCGCGGGAGACGAACTCCGTGGCGGCGCATCGTCCGCGAGATGTGGCTCGTGACGCTCGTGGACTTCTGCTACGGGTGGACCCTTTGGGTCTTCTTGACCTGGCTTCCCTCGTACCTCGCGGAGGCGCGCGGCTTCGACCTCAAACGGATGGCCCTCATGACCATGCTGCCTCTGCTCGCGGGCGTGGTGGGTGATACGCTCGGCGGAGTCGTCTCGGACGGGCTGTACCGGCGCACCGGCGACCTCGGGTTCGCACGCCGCAGCGTACTGGTCGTTGGCTTGCTCGGCGCGCTCGTGTTCATGATCCCGGCGGTTGTCATCGAAAGCCCCACGGCGGCCGTTTGCGATCTGGCGCTCGCGTTCTTCTTTCTCGAGTTGACCAACGCGGTCCTCTGGACGCTGCCGCTCGACATCGCCGGCGAGTTTGCCGGAACGGCGGGCGGGGTCATGAACACCGGCTTCGGCGTCGCCGGAATGATCTCGCCAGTGGTCTTCGGCTTTGTGATCCAACGCACGGGGAGCTATCGCCCGCCGTTCTTCATTTCTGCCGCGCTGTTGCTGCTCGGAGCGGTCGTCTCGACCGCGATCGACCCGACAAGGACGATCTCGTCCGCCGGCAGGGTGAGACCTCGCGCCGTCGCGGCTACGGTTGATTGAAGCCGGATGCTGGGAGTGACGACTGTCATGATCGCGGCGATGAACCCACGACAAAGGCTCTGGCTCGGGACCGCGCTCGCCCTTCTTGCGGCTTGCCACTCGTCGCGCAGCCCGCCGTCATCGGTTTGGGCACCCGACCCGGCCGCCGTGAGAGCCAGCTATTCGATCGACGCCGACTATCTTCGCGAGCAGATCGCTCGAATCTCCTCGGACGCGTTCGAGGGGCGTGGGCCGGCCACTCGCGGCGACGCGGCAGCGCGCAACTACCTCGTCGAGCAGCTGCGCGCGCTGAACGTGAGCCCCGGTCTCGGCGCCGGGCCTTGGGAGCAAGCAGTCGACCTGTTGTCTATCACGACGCAGATGCCGAAGGCCTGGACGTTCGAGCGCGGCGCGGCGCGCGTTTCGCTCGCCTGGTCGGACGCGTACGTCGCGGCGACGGGCACGCAGGAGGAGCACGGCGGGATCGACTCCGCCGAAGTTGTCTTCGTCGGCTACGGCATCCAATCGCCCGAGTTCGACTGGGACGACTTCAAGGGCCGTGACGTGCGCGGGAAGATCCTGCTGATGATGAACAACGACCCCGACTGGGACCCGGGGCTGTTCGCCGGCACGACGCGCCTTTATTACGGGCGCTGGACTTACAAGTTCGAAAGCGCCGCGCGCCACGGCGCCTTGGGGGCCATCATCATTCACACGACCCCGTCGGCGGGATACCCGTTCCAGGTCGTCCGCTCGACATGGGGCGGGCCGCGCTTCGAGCTGCCCAGGGCCGGCGAGCCCGCGCTGACGGTTCAAGGTTGGGTCACCGAGGACGGCGCACGCGCACTGGCGACGCTGGCGGGCACGGATCTCGGTCGACTCACCGAGGCGGCGCGAAGCCGGGCCTTCTCGCCGATCTCCCTCGGAATCACCACGACGCTGCGCTTCGAGAGCCGCATCGAGCACGTGCGCTCGGCCAACGTCGTCGGAGTCCTGCGCGGGCGCGATCCGAGTGTCGCAGACCAGTTCGTCGTTCTATCCGCCCATCACGACCACTTGGGCATCGGGCGACCGAACGGCGCCGGCGACCGAATCTACAACGGCGCTCTGGACAACGCGGCCGGCGACGCCCAGGTCCTCGCCATCACGCGCGCGTTTCAGGCTCTGCCTCACCCGCCCCGGCGCTCGGTGCTGATCCTCTTCTCGGCAGCCGAAGAGCAAGGGCTCCTCGGTTCTCGGTATTTCACCGAGAATCCGCCGGTTCCTCTCGGCAAGCTCGTCGCGGTCGTAAACTACGACGGCGGAAATATCTGGGGGCGGACACGCGACGTCGTCCAGATCGGAATCGGCAAGTCCTCCGTAGATGGGGTGGTAGCGCGGATCGCCCGATGGCAAGGTCGAGTCGTCCGACCCGACGCGTTTCCCGATCGAGGGACGCTCTATCGCTCCGACCAATTCAGCTTTGCGCGGGTGGGCGTCCCGCCTATCTATATGAAACCGGGGACCGACTTCATCGGCCGGCCCCCGGAGTGGGGGCGAGAGCAAGTCGTCGACTACGAGGCGCACGACTACCACCAGCCGAGCGACGAGCTGCGGCCCTCTTGGAATTTCGAGGGGTTGGTCGACGACGCCCGTTTCGGCTTCTTCGCCGCCCTTGAGATCGCCGAGGCGCAGGACGCGCCGCAATGGGTCGCGGGCGACGAATTCGAAGCGGCGCGAAAGTCCGTCGTGCGCGGAAATGCTCGCTAGCAGTATCAGAATTACTCATCCAAGCACGCTCTCGTAAACGGTAGGGTCGGCGCTTGCCATGGCCGTCGCGCCCTCGCCTACCATCCTGGCAGCGAACGCCTCCGGTGCGCCGGTCGAACGGGCCCGGGAGGCCGGTCGCGCAAGTGGCGGGAAGCTTCTCGCCGAGACGCTTCGGGCATACGCCGGTCGCGCTGTCGCCGGTATCGCCACTGGGCTTGCATGGACCTGCTGCAAGCTCACCGTTCCTGTGTCCTTGCGACAAGGGCTCGATCTGGGGATCCGCGCGAGCGACGGGGCGGCGTTCCGCCAGGCGGTGCTCGGCATCGTGCTCGTGTCCGCGATCGGCGCGGGGCTGGCCGGACTGCGCCGCTACCTCGCACAATCGTTGGCGGCGCGGTTGGAGACGGACTTGCGGGCGCGGCTCTTCGCTCATTTGCTCCGGCTGGATCTGGCGTTCCATGCGCGGTCTCCCGCCGGCCATCTCGTGTCGCGGGCCGTCTCGGACCTGCAGCAGATCCAGCAGCCGTTCGTCAACGTGCCGCTCACCGTTTCCAACGCCGTGATGTTCGTCGGCAGCTTGGTGGCCCTGGCGTCGATCGATCCCGCCCTGGCGGCGGTCGCTCTCGGCCCGACGCTGGGCGTCTTCCTCGTCGCCCGCTGGCTGACCGTCCTCCAGGGGCCGCGGCTGCGGGCGCTCCAGCAGGCGCTCGGGGCCCTCGCGAGCACGGTCGAAGAGGCGGTCGCCGGGATTCGGTCCATCAAAGGGCTGGGGCTCGAGACCGTCGAGCGGGGGCGGGTGCAGGCTCGGAGCGCCGATGCGTACGCAGCCGCGATGCGCGTCAACCGCGTGCGCGCGAAGGTGATGCCGGTTCTCGACTTGCTACCTGCCGTGGGCCTCGTCGCGGTGCTCTGGTTCGGCGGCGAGCGCGTGGTCGACGGCCGGCTGACCGTCGGTCGGCTGGTCCAGTTCAACTACTATGTCCTGCTCTTGGTCAACCCGCTGCGCATGACCGGGATCACGATCGCCCAGATGCAGCGGGCGCTGGTTTCGGCGAACGCGATCGCCGCGTTGCTCGCGCTCTCGCCGACCGTCGCCGATCCTGTTCACCAGCCCTTGTCGCTGCCGCGTTCCTCCGGAGCGCCGGGGGCGGGCGAGGGGAGGCGGCGGGAGCGCTCCGGCTCGCCGCGCGGCGGAGACATCCGTTTCGAGTCGGTCGACTTCGCATACGCCGACGGTCAGGCCGTGTTTCGCGGGGTCGATCTGCATGTCCGCGCCGGGGAGACCGTGGCGCTCGCGGGTGCCACCGGATCCGGCAAATCGACGCTCCTCGCTCTGCTCGCGCGCTTTCACGATGTGTGCGGAGGGAGCGTGGTCGTCGATGGGATCGACGTGCGCGGGACCGCCCTCGCCGATCTGCGCATGAAGTTGGGGATCGTGTTCGAGGACGCGTTTCTCTTCAGCGGATCCATCCGAGACAACATCGCCTTCGCCGCGGCCGGAGCGTCGGTCGCGGAGGTGGAGCGCGCGGCTCGGGCCGCCGGCGCCCACGACTTCATCGTCGGCTTGGAGGGCGGGTACGAGGCACCGGTCGGTGAACGTGGACTGTCCCTGTCGGGTGGCCAGCGGCAGCGGATCGCGCTTGCGCGCGCCCTTCTGAACGATCCGCCCATCCTGGTCCTCGATCAGGCCACGGCCGCGGTCGATGCGGCCAAAGAAGAGGAGATCCTCGGCGCCCTCGCGTCCGTCATGCGCGGCCGGACGACCCTGCTGGTCGCCCATCGCCCGGCAACCCTACGGATGGCCGATCGCGTGTTCTTGCTCGACGGCGGCCGCATCGCCGACACCGGAACGCACAGCGAACTACTCGCCCGAAGCACAATCTATAGAAAGCTGCTCACGCCGGAAGCCCTTGGTTTGGCAACGGGCGGGGCCCAAACGGAAAGGCCGTCGCCCTCCGATCGCGGGCGCGCCACACGGAGGGCCGGGTGAGCGCGTCGCCGACGCCGCGGGCGGCCAATGGGATGCGGGGGAGGGCGCTCAGGCTTCTCGCGCCCCACCGCATGCTCGCCGTCGCCGCGATGGCGATGGTCGTGCTCGCGACGCTGGGCTCTCTCGCGGGACCCGCCATCCTCCGGTACGCGATCGACCACGGGCTCCGGGCGGGACATCCCGATCTCCGGGTCGTGGCGCGCTCGAGCGCCTTGTTTCTCGCGTTTGCGTTGGCCGCGTCCGTCCTTTCCCGCGCCCACACAGAGCTTCTCGGCGCGGTGGGCGAGCGCGTCGTCCGAGATCTGCGCGACGGGGTATTCGACCACTTGATGGGCATGTCCGCCCAGTACTTCGATCGGACGCCCGCCGGCGTTCTCGTCTCGCGGATGACGTCGGACATCGATGCGCTCGAGGAGATGGTCCAGCTCGCCCTACTTCCTTTCGTCCAGAGCACGCTCACCTTGGTCTTGTTGGTCGGAGTTCTCTTCGCGCTTTCGCCGACGCTGGCCGCGGTGTCGCTCGCGCCGATGCCCGTCCTGGCGGTCATCTCGGTCGGTTTCCGCCGGCGATCGCGACGCGCCTACCTGACCGTGCGGGAGCAAACGGGGCGGACCCTATCGACGATGGTCGAGAGCCTGGCGGGGATCAAGGTGGTCCAGGCGTTCGGGCAGGACCGCGCGCGGCTCGCCCGATTCCTCGGTGAGAACGACAAGCTTTTCGCGTCCGGCATCGAAGCCATCGGCGTGCAGGCCCGCTTTCTCCCCGTCGTCGAGGCCACGACCGCGCTCTCGACGGTTCTCGCCCTGGGCGGGGGCGGATGGCTCGTCTCGCACGGGCGCGTCAGTCTGGGCACGGTCAGCGCCTTTACGCTTTACCTGCTCATGATCTTCGAGCCGGTCCAGTCGCTCAGCTTCTTGTTCAACACCGTGCAGTCGGCGGCCGCGGCCCTCGACAAGATCTTCGGCCTACTCGAAACCCCAGTCGACGTGGCGGACGGGCCGACGGAGCTGCCCGCCGGCGCGGCCCTCGCGCTGAACGATGTCACCTTCGGCTACGGGGACGACGGGAGTGCGGTCGTGTCCGGGGTCTCGATCACGCTACGGCACGGCGAGCGGCTGGCGCTGGTCGGCCCCTCGGGGGCTGGCAAGTCGACGTTGGCCAAACTGATGGCGCGGCTCTACGACCCGACCCGTGGGGCCGTCCAGTATGGCGGGGTCGACCTCCGGCAGGCGTCGCACCGTTCCCTGAGGCGCCGCATCGTCCTTCTCTCGCAGGAGGGCCACCTCTTTCACGGCAGCGTGGCGGAGAACTTGCGCGCCGTGCGCCCGCACGCAACCGATGCCGACCTCGAGGCCGCGCTCTTGCGCGTGGGCGCCTTGGAGCGCTTCGCTGCGCGCCCGCAGGGGCTGGCCTCCCCCGTCGGTAACCGCGGAATGCTGCTGTCGTCAGGCGAACGCCAGCTGCTCGCGCTGGCGCGGATTGCGCTGCTCGACGCCGACGTTTTCATCCTCGACGAGGCCACCGCGAGCCTGGACCCCGCCACCGAGGCGCAGGTGAACGCGGCCCTGGAGGCGATCATGGTCGGGCGGACGGTAGTCCTCATTGCCCACCGGCTTTCCACCCTGGAGCACGTCGATCGCATCGCCGTGGTCGCGAATGGCGGCATCGCCGAGATGGGATCGCACGAGGAACTCTTTGCCCGCGGCGGAGCGTGCGCCGCGCTCCACCAGGACTGGCTCCGCTCCGGTGAGCGGGCGTAAAGGAGCGGCACGGTTGCCGCCGGAGTCGTCATGACCTCGAAGTTTGGGCGCAACGCGCTCGTCCTCGGCCTTCTCACCGCAGTTGGCCCTTTCGCCATCGACATGTACGTCCCCGCCCTGCCGGCCATCGGGCGCAGCCTTGGCGCGGGCACGGGCGCGGTCCAAATGAGCCTCGTGGCGTTCCTCGTCACCATGGGCTTTGGCCAGCTCGTCTGCGGGCCGCTCTCCGACGTGATCGGCCGCAAGCGCCCCCTCTACGCCGGCCTCGGAGTGTTCATCGTCGCCAGCGTGGGCTGCGGCCTCTCGCCGACCAGTGGCTCGCTCGTCGCGTTCCGATTCTTGCAGGGGCTGGGCGCGTGCGCGGGAATGGTGATCCCGCTCGCCGTCGTCCGAGACATGTACACCGGCACGGACGCCGCTCGGCTCATGTCGCGCCTCATGCTCGTCTTCAGCGTCTCTCCCATTCTCTCGCCGCTCGTCGGAACCCTCGTCGTAGAAGTCTGGAGTTGGCGGGGCATCTTCGTCGTGGTGGGCCTCGCGGCCGCGCTGGGGACCGTTCTCGTCGCCACGGTCTTGCCCGAGACGCGGCCCGTGGGCCTGCGGCGAGAGGCAAACCTGAAAAGCGCCCTGGCGGGCTACCGCACGTTGCTCGGAGACCGAAAGTTCATGCGTCTGGCGCTCATCGTGGCGTTCGGCATCGCGAGCTTCTTTGCATACCTGGCCAACTCGGCCTACCTCCTCATCGAGCACTTCGGCCTCACCCCGCGCGCGTACAGCCTCGCCTTCTCGATCAATGCAGCTTCGTTCATCGGGGCCTCGCAGCTGACCGGCAGGCTGGGCGCGCGCTTCGGCCTGCGACGGGTGCTCCGCGTGGGGGTGGCAGGCTTCGCGGCCGCGGCGACCCTGCTCTTCGTGCTGATGCTGGGCGCGGTCGACCGGCTTGGCGTCGTGACCGGGCTCCTCTTCATCGCCTACGGATTCCTCGGTCTCGTGATTCCCGCGACGACCGTGCTCGCGCTCGAGGACTACGGGGAGCTCGCCGGGACGGCGTCCGCCCTGATGGCGACGCTGGAGAGCATCACAGGACTCGTGGTCATCGCGATCGTGGGTGCCTTCCTCGACGGGACCCCGCGGCCGATGACGGGCGGTATTGCGGCGTGCTCGCTCGCGGCTTTGGGACTCACCCACTGGCCACTGGCCGCTCGCGCCGCGCCGAGCATCGCGGAACCGGCGGCCTGAGCGCGATGGGTACCGGCTTCGACGCTCCTGCGGTCGCCTCGCGCCGGAGGCGTTCGTCGGTTCTCTTGTGTCTGCTATACAGGACGCATCCCAATGCCTGAACCCATGCGAGCGGGTGCGCCCGCGCCGTTGCAGATCGAAACCGACGTGCTGGTCGCGGGCGGGGGGATGGCCGCTTGCTGGGCGGCCATCTCCGCGGCCAAAGCCGGGGCTCGCGTGGTGCTCGTGGACAAAGGCTACGTGGGAACGAGCGGCGTCACGGCGACGGGTGGGCCGGGACACTGGTGGGTCTCCGCCGAGGGCACGGCTCGCGCCGAAGCGATTGAAAAGCACTGGATCGCTGGATGCGGCCTGGCCGACCGAGGCTGGATGGAGCGCATCATCGATACGACGTGGCGCACGCTCCCTACGCTTTCACCCTTCTATCGCTTCGACGTCAACGATGAAGGCCAGACCGTCTACAACGCGCTCCGCGGGCCCGAGTACCTCCGGGCTCTGCGGCGCGCCGCCGTCGACGCAGGCGTGACGATTCTCGATCAGAGCCCGGTGATCGAGCTGCTGCTCCACGACGATGGCTCCCTCGCCGGCGCGAACGGGCTACGACGTCAAGTCCATCAGCCGTACACCGCGCGGGCGGGCGCCGTCATCCTCGCGACCGGCGGCTGCGGCTTTCTCGGGGGCTTGCTCGGAAGTGGCACGAACACGGGCGACGGACACTTGATGGCGCTCGAGGCCGGTGCCGAGCTATCCGGCATGGAATTCTCGAACGCGTATTCCGTCTCTCCGCGCTGGAACTCGACGCGCACGCTTATCTACGCGTACGCGCGGTACTACGACGCCGACGGCAAGGAGCTCGACGTCCTCCCGCGCAATGGGGCGCTCGGACGCGCGCTCGTGGAGGGCCCGGTCTACGCACGTCTGAACGAGTGCCCCGACGGTCTCCGCAAGTCCCTCCCGCAGATCCAGCCGATGACGCTCCTGCCCTTCGTGCGGAAGGGCATCGATCCCTATGGCGAACCGTTCGAAGTCAAGTTGTTCGCCGAGGGCACGATCCGGGGAACGGGCGGTCTGCGCATCGTCGGCGACCATTGCGAGACCACGATTCCTGGCCTCTTCGCGGCAGGTGACACGGCGACACGCGAGCTCATTGCAGGCGCCGTGAGCGGGGGCGGATCCCCGAATTCCGCGTGGGCCCTTACGTCGGGACTGCTCTCCGGACAAGCGGCGGCCGAGCTCACGCGAACCCGCGGACGGCGCGTCGGCGACAAAGTTCGAGCGCAGGGCACCGCGGGCCTGCGCCCGCGCAGCACCGCCAAACAGGTCGATCGTCGCAGCGTGCTCAAGGTCGCCCAGGACGAGATCCTGCCGCTCGACAAGAACCTGTTTCGCTCCGGGCCGAAACTCCGCGACTCTCTCGGGCGACTGGAGATGGCCTGGCGGGAGATCCGCGACCACGATCACGCGCAAGGGGCCGACGCCGTCCTCGCGCGGGAGACGGCGGCCGTCGTGGCGACCGCTCGACTTTGCTACGCCGCGGCCCTCACGCGCGACGAGAGCCGTGGGATGCACGAGCGCTCGGACGCCCCGGCGGAGCGCCCTGGTCTGGCGCGCCGGTTGCTCATCGGCGGCCTCGACGACGTGTGGACGAGACCGGAAACCCACCAAGAATGGAAGGCCACGTATGTTTGAGCTGATCGTCCGAGAGCGCTGCACCGGGTGCAACCGCTGCGTCGAAGTGTGCCCGACCAACGTGCTCGAGCCGGGGCCCGACAAAGTGCCGGTCGCCGCTCGCATCGATGACTGCCAAACCTGCTTCATGTGCGAGCTGTACTGCGCTTCGGACGCCATCTACGTGGGTCCGGATCGCGACGACCGCCAACCGGTTAACGAAGCCGAGATCGTCGCTTCCGGGCTCCTTGGACAGTTCCGGCGCGATTCGGGCTGGGACGAGTGGGCGGATGACCCAAGGTACCAGTGCCAGATCTGGAAGCTTGGTCCGTACATCCAGGCGGGCTTCAAGCAGAGCACCGAGCGCGTCCTGCAACGGCTCGCCCAGAAATCACGCGAGGCCGAGTGACGGCGACCAGGACGGTCAGGCAACGCGCTCGACGGCTCGGTCCGCCGTGGCCGCCCGAACGCGCGGAATGAGCTCACGGCCGTATTCGATGGCGTCTTCGAGCGGATCGAAGCCACGGATCAAGAACGTGGTGATACCGAGCTTCCAGTATTCCAGCAGCGCCTCGGCGACCTGCTCGCCCGTGCCCACGAGGGCCGTCGAGTTACCGCCCGCGCCGGTGAGGAGTGCCATCTCCGTCCAGAGGCGTTTGTCGCGGACCTTGCCCCCTCGGGCGGCCTCGAGCAAGCGCTGAGACCCGACGTTCTGCGGCGCTTCCCCGGCGCGCCGGAAGATCGACGCGCGCTGCGAGACGTCGCTCGCCTTGGCCGACTCGAGGATTCGGCCGGCGCGCGCCCAAGCCTGCTCCTCGGTCCGCCCGAGGATGGGCCTCACGGAGAGGCTGAATCGGATGCTGTTCTCATGGCCGAAGCGGGCCGCGGACGCACGGACTTTGCCGACGGTCTCGCGCGCTTGATCGAGCGTCTCGCCCCAGAAGGCGTAGACGTCGGCGTGACGCCCCGCCACTGCAATCGCCTCGTCGGACGACCCGCCGAAGTAAACGGGAATATGCGGCCGATGCGCGCATCGCACAGCCGAGAAGCTATCGACGACCTTGTAGAACGCGCCGCTGTGGTCGAAGGGCGCCTCGCTGGTCCATGTTTTCTTCAAAAGCTCGATGTACTCGTCGGTGCGCGCATATCGCGCCGCCTTGTCGAGGAAATCGCCGTCCTTGGCCTGCTCGTGGTCCGCTCCGCCGGTGATGACGTGCACAGCCAGGCGGCCGTCGATGAACTGATCCAATGTCGCGAGCTGCCGCGCCGCCAGCGTCGGGGCGACGAAGCCGGGACGGTGCGCGAGCAGAAACTTGAGGCGATCGGTCTGGCGCGCCGCGTACGCAGCGACCTGCGGACCGAGCTCCGCCCCCGCTCGCCGCCCGTCCACCGATATGCCCTCGCAAAGCCGTCCGGCGCGGCACTGAAGTAGCCGATGAGGACGCGGTCGAACCCCGCGTACTCGTGGGCCCGGGCGAAGGCACCTACGAACGGCTTGTCGATGATCGGGCCCCGGGCCGGACGCCCCTCCGCGCCGTTCTGTGTGCCGATCGCGCCAATGAACTCCACGGTCATCGGGTTCTCCTTCCTTCCGGCGAGGTCCACGGACCCTGACGGAGCGTCCCACGTTGGTGTCCCGTACACAAGACAGATGGGTCAAGCGTCGACGAACACGGGATGAGCTGGTCGCGAATGTCGTCGATGAATGCGCGCTCGCACATCGGATGATCCGTCGGCGTGACGCGGACCTCCAAGCCCGCCGACCCATTGACCTTGCTCATGGGAGCTATGTGGATTTGGCGATTGTCTTTCGGCCAGGCGCGGATGTTTCATGCACATTCATGCCGCTCAAGAAGGGGGACGCCGTCCCCGAATTCACGCTCAAGTCCGACCAAGGCCACGACGTGACGCTGTCCGCGCTCAAGGGAAAGCCGGTCGTTCTCTTCTTCTATCCGAAGGACGACACACCTGGCTGCACCATCGAGTGCAAGGAATTCCGCGACGCGCGAGCCGATTTTCAGGACCGTGCCCACGTTCTGGGAATCAGCCCGGACGACGTCGTGAGTCACGAGGCATTTCGCGCCAAGTATGCGCTGAACTTTCCCCTTCTGTCGGACCCCGGCCACCAGGTTGCCGATCGATTTGGGGTGTGGGGACCGCGACCCAACGGCAAAGAGGGAATCCACCGGACGACGTTTGTCCTACGCGACGGCAAGGTCGCGCATGTCTTCGTCGACGT
>Ga0265325_10000249_pt1 | contig 38332 bp, 36 predicted proteins | sample 41420metaG_FD_202090 | JGI IMG/M metagenome (GOLD analysis project Ga0265325, IMG submission 202090) | Rhizosphere microbial communities from Carex aquatilis grown in University of Washington, Seatle, WA, United States - 4-14-20 metaG | ecosystem: Host-associated > Plants > Roots > Rhizosphere... | reverse complement strand
CCGCGATCGCCAACTGCTCTGGCTTGCTCACGCTGAGGGCTACTCTCACCACGAGATCGCCGAGATCACCGGACTCGCATCGGCGAGCATTCGATTGTTGCTCTTCAGGGCGCGGCGCAAAATCGCGCACCTGCTGCAGAATCAGAACCGCGGGAGGCAAGCATGACGCTGCGTTCCTGCCCGCGTGAAGCTGAAGTGAAGGCGCTGGTCGAACGTGGCCAGTGGCCGCAGGCCTGCGCATCTGACCTGCGTACGCATGTCGACAGCTGCCGCTCGTGTAGCGAGCTTGTCCTTGTCACCGCTGCGTTTCAGCGCGCGCGCAATCATGCGGTGGGAGCGGCGAAGCTTGGCTCCGCCGGCCTGCTCTGGTGGCGCGCACAGCTTCGTCGCCGTAACGCCGCGGTGGAGCGCATCTCCCGGCCTATTCTCAGCGCGCAGATCTTCGCTCTTGCGGTCAACCTCGTCGTAGCAGCGGCGGTCGCAGTATGGCAGGCGCGGCATGGTGTGGCATGGCTCACCTGGCTCGAACAACTTCCGCACAACGTGAGCCTGCAATTTCTCACCTCCCTTGTGCCGGAGGGCCTTTTTAATTTCGGCGCTGGTTCGCTGATGAGCCCGCTGGTGTTGATCTTTGCCGCCTCTGCCCTGCTCCTCGTCGGCGGCGTGGTCGCTTACTTCGCTTCAGAAAAGCAGTAAATTTCATCGGCTCACAATCCTTACTCATACGTGGCTTCATCCCTGTCTCGTGCCATGCCCGCCTCTGCTATAGTGGCTCGACGCGATTTTATGCAGTTTTCGAAAACGTTAACGACAACTGCGCGGCTGGCCGTTTGGTCGGCTAAGGCAAGGAGGCAATCATGGAGTGGAATGAGAGCACCAGGCGCTCTTTTTTAAAACAGATTGGCGCAGCCGGAGCCATAGCGGCGGCAGCCGCAAAAGCTGACGGCTTGAGTATGTCGGGGGCGCAGAATGAAGCGGCACCCACCTCCGTGGCAAGCCAAAAGCAGGCAGCTACGCGCGACGCGCGCATGAAGTGGTGGCACGAAGCCAAGTTCGGCATGTTCATTCACTGGGGACTTTATAGCATCATCGGACAACACGAGTGGTCGAAGGAAATTGAGGGCGTCCCGATCCCTCAATACGAAATTCTCGCCAAGCATTTCCATCCCAAGCCAAATGCGGCCCGCGACTGGGCGCGCCTCGCCAAGCGAGCCGGCCAGAAGTACATGGTGATGACGACCAAGCACCACGAAGGCTTCTGTCATTGGGACTCGAAACTGACCGACTACAACGCGATGAAGCAAGGCCCTGGCCGCGACTTGGTACGCGAATTTGTGGAGGCGGCGCGCGCCGAGGGGCTGCGTGTGGGCTTTTACTATTCGCTGATGGACTGGCACCATCCTGACGGTGCTACCTGCAAGACCGATGAAGCAGCGCGGCGTCGCTTTGTGGATTACACACGCGGCCTGATTCGCGAACTGATGACCAACTACGGCAAGATCGACGTTCTCTGGTATGACGTGTCGTGGCCGTTGACCGCGGAGCAATGGGAATCGGAACGCATGAACGAGATGGTCTTCGGCCTTCAACCCGACATCATTGTGAACAACCGCAATGGCCTGCCCGGCGATTTTTCAACGCCGGAACAACACATCCAGGCCTCTGAGGTTGGCCGCGCCTGGGAAACGTGCATGACGCTCAACGACAGCTGGGGTTTCAATCGCGGCGACGATGCGTGGAAGACTCCGAAGCAGGTGGTCGACAACCTGGCCACATGCGCGCGCGGCGGCGGCAACTATCTGCTCAACATCGGGCCCGAGCCGGACGGCTCCATCCCTCCCGACACGTTGTCTATCCTCGAATCGGCAGGAAAGTGGCTAGAGGGTAACGGCAAATCCATCTACGGTGCCGACCGCTTCAAGGGCGACTGGAACACGAACGCCAACTACACACGTCGCGGCAACACGCTCTACATCCACCAGCACTACTGGCCGGGACACACGCCGGCAGCCGAGTGGCTAAGCTTCTTTCAGCCCGAAGTTGTCGTCGCCATCGGCGGGCTTAAAGCAAAAGTGCTTTCGGCAAAACTGCTCAGAACCGGCCAGAAGGTCGACTTCACGCAGGATGAGTTCGCACTGCGCTTGACCGGAATGCCCCTGAAGGCGCCGGACGAACCAGCGACTGTGATTGAAGTGGAATGCGATGTCGAGCCGACAATCGACCACGAGGAAATGCGTTCGAAGTGGCCTCGCGAGAAAGTCGGAATCAGCGTCTAGCGCGAAGAGTGTTTTGTAACAGGGCCCGATTTCAGTCGGGCCACAAAGCTTTCAGTAGGAACATGGGCTTTAGCCCCTAGGGGATTTTGCTTCTAAACGTAAGCGGGAACGGCTCGCGCATAAGCGTATGGCCCGTCCGGAACCAGCACAACACGGGCACCCGGCGGGACGCCTTCGAGCACTGCTGCCACCGCCCGATCGATATCGGTAAAAAGCCGCGATCCCAGGCACCCAAGCTGATCTGTTGTTACGCCGGGCGTGTAAAAAAATAATTCGTGTTCCACGCCTACCAGAGCCAGCTTCTCAAGTTGCCACTGGTCCACTTCAACCGGCGTTTCACGGATTGCGTCCAGAAAATCCTGAAATCCCGTCAGTGTGCGCAGCAACTCGGCAAATTCAGAGCCGCCAATTCCTTCAGCGCACTCGCCCAGCAACAGGATTCTGCCGCCTGGCTTCACAATGTGTTCCGCAGCAGTAATACCCTTAACCGTCTGGTAGAACGTCAGGTCAAGCGGATAGCCGGCCGCACTCGTAATCACTACATCGGCAGGTTCTGACAGCGTCTCCAGCGAAGTTTGTTCAAGGAACGCAACAGCCTTTGCATGCGCCTTTACCGGCTCGCCCGCGAACACACCTGATATCTCGCGACCCTGCGTGAGCGTTACATCCAGCATGAAGTCGTGGCGCGCCATGGCTGCAATCTCAAGCAGCTCGTCATGCAGCGGATTTCCCTCGATCGAGCCCTCGGTTGCCATCGGTTCACGCATGAAACGCGGTGAGTGAATAACCTTGATGGTCTCCTGCGCGGCCTGACCCGGCGCCACCAGCTTGCGGCCGCCACTGAAGCCCAACATCAGGTGCTGCTCGACGAACCCGAGCGTGATGTGCAGGTCGGCAGCCATAAAACGCTCGTCAATGTACACGGGCGTTCCTCGCCTGGTAGAACCAAGCGCGCGATGCGCTGCAAAATCGCGCGCGTCGTGACTTTCCACGCGATACGTGCCGGCAATCTCCGGCCCGAGGATGATGTCCAGCTCTTCTCTGGTTGCGTCGCGATGCAGGCCTGTTGCGATCAGGATCGTGATGCCTTCAACTGGAATTCCTGCCTGGTGCAGGCGATTGAGCAAAGGAGGCAGCGTGGTGGAATTCGGCGCGGGACGCGTGATATCGCAAACTGAAATGGCGGCGGTGCGTTTTCCTGCAGCCAGTTCCACCAATGGCCGGCAACCGATGGGGTAATCAAGGGCGGCTGCCAACGCAGAGGGCACATCGCCCAATGCAGGGGCGCTGTGACTGCTCACTACCTGCGATGCGTAGTTATCCGGAACCGAAACCAGCAGGCCGTCTTTTCCAAAAGAGAATTGCGTTTTCATCAATGACTAATACCGGATTCGTACCGGCCGCGGTCGTTCTCGGGCTCTACACATAATCCTAATTGATCTATACCAAATTGGTCATACCATTTATTTGTCATCTCCTCAAGCGCCTTATTTTGAGTCGGGAACCGCCAAGGCAGAGAGGATTGAATCCGCCACCTGGGCGGCATCCACCGCCGGGCGCACCGCATGAACGCGAACAATCGAAGCGCCACCTAGAATCGCCGCGGTCATCGCTGCCAGGCTGGCATTTTCCCGCGCTTCCTTGGGTGCCTGAACGCCGCTACACTCGCCGCGGGCTTTCGCCAACTTATGAGCCAGGAATGACTTGCGGCTCACGCCAGCCATCAGCGGCCGCCCCAGGGACAGCAGTTCGGCTTGCCTTGCCAGCAGTGCGTAGTTCTCGCCATCCCGTTTCCCAAAACCATAGCCGGGATCCAAAACCAGGGCCTCCGCAGCGATGCCCGCCGCCGCCGCCAAAGCCAGACTGTTGGCGAGTCCGCTGCGCACCAGCTCAAAAACGGCGTCGGGGCCAATTGGCGGCTGCGTGCTCCACTCCGCAGGCGTGCCGCGGGTATGCATCAGCGCCACGCCGGCGCCGCTCGCTGAGCACACTGAGGCCATCTCCGCGTCCCAGGTCAGCCCGCTCACATCGTTCACGATCTCAGCGCCAGCTTTTAGAACGGCTCGCGCTGTCGCCGCCTTGTATGTGTCTACTGAGATGATCGTGTCCGGACGCGCCTTCAAAATCCCTTCGAGAACCGGCAACAGGCGCGCCTGCTCTTCATCCGGGCTGACCGCCGGAGCATCGCCGCCTGCCAGCGAACCCGGTCGCGTGCTCTCGGCGCCCAGATCCAGCAGGTCCGCACCTTCGTCCAGCAGCGCGAGCGCATGTTCCACAGCGGCTTCAGGCGCAAAATACGAGCCGCCGTCGCTGAAGGAGTCCGGCGTAATATTTACCACGCCCATCACCCGCGTTCGCTGCCCCAGCATAAGCGTGCGGGTGCGCAGCCGCCAATCCATCCCTTTTCTGCTGTCCATCGTCACTCTCCAATGTTAGTCGCTGCGTACCCTCGTCACACCGGGCAACGTCGCCGCACCGAGCAGCCTCGCCGCCAATCTCTCACTCAGATTGGATTCATCCTGCTAAACTCCGGGCATGGAAAAATCGCGGCGGGTTTTACTCGTTCTCGTGGTGGGATTCCTGTTCTCTACTGCCGGGTTGCCGGCGCAGGCGCGCAATGCATCGCCGGCTGGCCGCGCGCAAACGAAATCGGCGCTGCATGCTGCTCCCACCAGCGGCCCGCTCAGCGAGCGCATCAACGCTATCCTGGCCGATCCTGCTTTGAGCAGCGCGCAATTCGGCATCAGCGTCACCACGCTGGATGGAAAGCCGGTCTACTCGCTGAACGAGGCAAAGCTGTTTGTGCCGGCTTCAAACGTGAAGCTCGTCACCACTGCGGCTGCTTACGGCCTGCTGCCGGTCGAAACGCTTTCGTGGACTACGAGCGTTGCCGCAGGCGGCGAAATCGATGCCGCCGGAACTTTGCATGGCAACCTGGTTCTGCTCGGTGTTGGCGACCCCACCATCAGCCTCCGTCCTTACCCGTACAAGCCGCCTGTGCCTTCAGGCGCTGCTCCGGCGCCAGCGCCCCCCGCTAACGCGACAGACAACGGCGCTGCTACTGTTGGAAAGACCGTCGATCCCATGACCCCGCTCGACCTGCTTGCACGCCAGGTTGAGCAGGACGGCGTTCGCTCGGTCGATGGCGACATCATTGGTGACGACAGCTTTTTTGTGGACGAACCGTACGGCCAAAACTGGTCGTGGGGTGATCTGCAGTGGGACTACGGCGCGCCCGTCTCCGCGCTGACCTTCAATGACAACGCTGCCCGTCTCAACATTCATGCCGACGCGTCGGTCCCCGGGGCAACGGTCGCAGAGTGGATGCCGCCCATTGAGTACTACACGGTCGACAACAACATGACCCCAGCACTGGGAGGCGAAACGCCACACCCGGGCCTGGAGCGCCTGCCCGGCTCTCTGATGGTCCGCACCTGGGGAACGGTTGCGCCGGACGGGCTGCACGTGAATATGGCCGTCGAAGATCCGGCCGTGTACTTTGCCACCGTCTTCAAAGAGGCCTTGCGCAGGCGGGGCATCCTCGTTTCAGGTTCCGCCGTCTCCCGGCACAAGTACGCAAACGGAACTGGCGATTTTGCGGATGAGCGCGCACAGCCGCTGCAGCTCAAACGCTCTGACATATCGCGCATTACCGCCCCCGCCGGAGATCAGAAGGTTCTCGGCATGCGTTTCTCGCCGCCTGTCGGGCAGGACATTGCGGTCACCAACAAAATCAGCCAGAATCTGCACGCGGAGTTGCTGCTGCGGCTGCTCGGCAAGGTCTTTGGCAGCGATGGCAGCTTCGAACAGGGATCGCGCGTGGTGCGTCAGTTCATGGTCGACGCAGGCATCAGCGACAAGGAATTTTTTCTTTACGACGGCTCCGGCCTGAGTCCTGACGATCGCGTTGCTCCGCGTGCTTTCACGCGCCTGCTTACCTACGCTGCCGCACAACCGTGGGGTGCTGACTGGCGCGCTTCATTGCCTATCGCCGGTGTAGACGGCACTCTGCAGAACCGCTTTAAGAACTCGCCCCTGAAAGGGAAGATGTGGGCCAAGACGGGAACCATCAATGAGGTCAACGCGCTCACCGGGTATCTCACAGCGAACAGCGGGCAGACACTGGCGTTCTCAATTCTCGTGAATGGACGCCGTCCCGGAAGCGATGCCGAAGCACAGGCAGTGGACCGACTCGCTGAAGCCATCGCGGCTGCCGACTGAAGCGTTTCAATACGAGCTGCATGCGCCCCCAAGCTGTATTATCAGAGGCAAATGCGCGTACATTATCCTCCTGCATTCTTGGCATTCATCCTCTGTGCAGCCGCTGCCGCCATGAGTCTTGCCGGCTGCCGTTCGCTGCCGCCATCAAAGCCCTCGTCAGAGTGGACGCCGCAGGAAGCGCGCGGAGCCGCTGTTTACCAAAACCACTGCGCCCGCTGCCATCGCCCCAACGATACGCATTCGTTGAACGGGCCCGGACTGCAAGCCATCACCAAGGAGAGCGCCATGCCTTCTGGCGCGCCGCCCACTGACGAACGGCTTACGGCTGTGATTGTGCGCGGGCGCGGCATGATGCCCGCCACCTCACTCACTGACGATCAACTGCAGGATTTGCTGGCTTATCTGAAAACCCTATGAGCGATGAGATAAGAAGTAGCGCCGCGAGCGATGCAGAACCTGGAGAAGACCCCAGGGAGGCAGTCGCCCCATCCTCGCAGCCAAGGACCCGCGAACTGCTGCCGCTTCCTGGCCTCGCGGGTATCTCGCTCTACATGCTGTTGCTGGCAGGGGTTAGCATTCTCGGTGTCGTGAACGGCCAGTTCCGCCCGGTCTACCTGATCTTTTCGGCATTCTTTATCACCGCGGCGCTTGGCCTGCTGCGGCTATTGCGATGGGCATGGGCGCTTACGCTGGGGGCGATTGTGCTGCTGGTGACGCTGTTTGCGTGGAGGTTCACGACTGAGCGCCAGTTCCCATTCCTGGTGCAAGGACTGTTGAACCTGGTGTTTTTTCTTTATCTAATCAGGATTGAAGTGCGCAGCAGGCTCAGGTAGCAGCGCGCCGGCGTCTCCCATTGCACCGACTCCTATTCCCAGCGACTCCTATTCAAAGATCCGCTCTGACGTAACAATCCGGTTGTCGTCTTTGTTATGGCGGAAGAGCAGGCTGATCTGGCCCACAATGGCTGCCAGAAGCGCCCACACGAGCAGCAAAACTCCGAGGCCAGTCAGCGCAATTCCGCCCAGTGCGGCAGGGCCCGCCGTTGTAATGTCGAGGTGAAATACAGACGCTGCCATCGGAAAAGCAGCATTAAAATTGCTGGCGCCATTGCAATAGGTGAAAATCAGGCTCAGGCCGGCAGCCAGAAACAAAACAGACGCGATCAACGGGCGTTCGGATCTCATGGGGAAAACTCCTTTACTTTCTATACCTTGGCCTTATGCCAAACAGTCGCAGAGCAGGCGGCGCGGAAGAAGAGCAGGCGCACCCTACATGCAAAGATGCTGGATTCGATTGAAAGGTTTGGATTGGACCAGCGTCGAACACGTGACATTTTCTTTCGTGTGAGACGCGGCGCAGCCCTGCCGCTACAATAAAAAGCGTGATGGAACTGGTGCAGATTCAGCCGGTCCGCAAGGTTGCCGCGCCCAAGCCCGAGTGGCTAAAGGCGCGCGCGCCGGTGGGCGAAAATTACCACGACCTCAAACGGCTGGCGCGCTCCCTCAACCTGCACACTGTTTGCGAAAGCGCCCACTGCCCCAACATCGGCGAGTGCTGGCACCACAAAACCGCCACCTTCATGATGCTCGGCAACCTGTGCACGCGCCGCTGCGGTTTTTGCGCGGTGCCCAAGGGCCGCCCTGAGCCGATAGATTTTGACGAGCCGCGCCGCGTGGCTGAAGCCGTGGCAGCACTGGGTCTGGAACACGCCGTCATCACCAGCGTCAATCGCGACGACGATCTCGTCGGCGGTGCACGCATCTTCGCCATGGTCATCGACGAAATTCGCCGCCAGGCGCCGGGATGCCGCGTGGAGGTGCTTATCCCAGACTTCCAGGGCAACCGCGAAGCGATTCGGATTGTGGTGGACGCGCGCCCTGAGGTTCTCAACCACAACACCGAATCGGTGCCGCGCCTCTATCGAGTAGTCCGCTCCGGAGCGCGGTACGAGCGCACACTTGAGCTGCTGCGCTATGCAAAAGAACTGCGCCCATCCGGCATTACCAAGTCCGGCGTCATGGTTGGCCTCGGAGAAGAAACCAGTGAGCTGCTCGAAGTCTTTCGAGATCTCGCCGCCGTCAATTGCGACATCCTGACCATCGGCCAGTATTTGCGTCCCTCGCGCGATCATCTGCCCATGGCGCGCCTCTACACGCCGCGCGAATTCGCCGAGCTCAAACGCGAGGCCCTCGCCATGGGTTTCCGCCATGTCGAATCCGGCCCCCTGGTCCGCTCCAGCTACCACGCCCATCAGCAAGCAGAATCGACTGGTATCGCCGTCGCCCCGGTCTGACGGCCTTCTACTTTCGGACGCCTTCAATTGATGAGTGGGCCAATGATCGCTTTGACCTATCAATGGTTCGCAAGTTGTGCCCATTCATGACGCGTAAGTAGCAAGAGGATTCAACATTCACCGGCGTAAAATGTCAGTTATTCAATTCAGGTCCGATGCAATATAAGGGATGATACGGTTGCTTCGTACTGAGTAGCCATCTCGGCATCCATTAGTGGTCGTAAACAGAGGTGGTAAACATTGATGGGAAAGAACAAATGAACGCAATCGCCACAGCCTCTCTTTCGATACCCAGCGGCCCATTCATCGTGGGCGACGCTGGCAACGAAGGCGCCGTCGAACTTAGCCTGATCCTGCCCACGTATAAAGAGGCGCAGAACATTGGCAGGACACTTGAGGCGGCCTGCAGCGTCTTGCGTGCCGTCCCAGGTTTAGTGTTTGAGGTGATCGTGGTTGACGACAACAGTCCCGACGGAACTGCCGAACTGGCTCTGGACGCGACCGCTCGTTATCCCGAAGTGCAGGTGATGTGCAGAAAGAATGAGTCCGGCCTTGCAACCGCCGTCATTCGCGGTTGGCAGGCGGCTCGCGGTTCCATTCTTGCCGTCATGGACGCGGATTTGCAGCACCCCCCTGAAACGCTGGCGCAACTGGTCACCTTCATGCGCGGGGGCTGCGATCTGGCCGTAGCGAGCCGACATGTGGAAGGCGGCGGCGTTGGCGACTGGAACATGTTCCGCCGCATGATCTCCCGCGGCGCGCAGGTAATTGGTCTGGTCATTCTGCCTGAAGTGCTCAGCCGCATCTCCGATCCAATGAGCGGATTTTTCATGGTGCGCCGCGAATCCATTCGGGGCGTGGCTCTCAATCCGACGGGCTACAAGATACTCATTGAGGTAATCGCACGAGGCCGCATCGGCTCCATTGGAGAAGCAGGCTACATTTTTTGTGAACGCACTGAAGGCGCCAGCAAGGCCACCGGCGCTGTGTATCTCCAGTACCTCAAGCATCTGTTGCGCTTGCGCCTTGATTTGCTGGGCAATTTGTTTTCAGGCGGCCGCAGAGCAAAATAGCATCGTCTGCTTTGGATTCGCTGCAAAGTCGGAATCTGATCGCGATACGATGTGCTCAATGTTCCTCCACTGCCTTCTAGTAGAATTACCGTTGGCAGTTTGGCCGTACGGAGGAACGAACCGATGGCATTATCATTCATGGCCGGAGTACCGGCGCTCAAAGACCTCAATGCCGACCTGAAGCGTCGCATGGACCAGGCCGTGGCAACCTTCCAGTCCAGTCTGGCCTCCACGCGCACCGGCCGCGCCAGCGTGCACATGCTCGATCAAATCAAGGTGGACTATTACGGCACCCACACCCCCATCAGCCAGCTCGCACAGCTCTCCGCGCCCGAGCCGCAACTAATCCTTATTTCGCCGTGGGATCCCACCATCCTCAAGGAGATCGAGAAGACCATTCAGGCTTCCGACCTTGGCTTTAATCCCATCTCCGACGGCAAGGTGCTGCGCATTCCCGTTCCGCCCATGACAGAAGAACGCCGTCGCGATGTCTGCAAGCACATCAGCAAAGTTCTCGAGGAACATCGCACTGCCGTTCGCAACGTGCGCCGCGACGGCAACGACGCGCTGAAGAAACTGGCCAAGGATAAGAAGATCAGCGAGGACGAAGAGAAGCGCTCTCTTGAAGAAGTGCAGAAGATGACCGACGAAGAAATTCGCCGCATGGAAGAGTTGAGCCGCAAAAAAGAAGCCGAGGTGATGCAGGTGTAACGGCCTGCAAACTTATCCGGTAGCTTCAGTGTTTCAAGCCAGCCAGCCTGGTGTAGTTTGTTCTGTCTGATGCCCCTGCCATGAAGCCTTCACCAGGTGCCGGTCTAAAGGAAACAGGCAGAATGTCATCTCGGTGCGTGCTCTTCACGGTCGTCATGATGGCTGCGTACCTGGTCGTAATGGCCAGTACGAACCACGTTTTTACCATCCTGGACGATGAAAGCGCCATCATAGCGGTTGCCGGTCATCCCATCCTGCCCACAATTCAATTGTTTTTGCAGGGCGGATCTCAGCATGAGCACCCGCCTGCCTCTGACATCCTGCTGCACGTTTGGCTGATCGTCACTCACTACTCCTTTTTTTCTCTCCGAATCTTCGCAAATATTTTTTATGCCCTTGGAGTTCTTTTCACTGCTTTGTCGGCGCGTCGTCTTGCGGGAACCAGCGCCTACTGGGCATGCATCATCCTGGGACTCGTGTGGCCGTTCGCCTTTCAATACGGGCGAATTACGGGATGGTATTGCTGCAGCTTCTTTCTGGTGGCTTTCGCTACCTGGCTGTATTTCTACATTCTGGAGGACCACAACTACTGGTGCTGGGTAGCTTTCGTCGTCATGGCCGTTGTCTCCGTCTGGACAAACTTTTTTGAAGTCGCTATCCTCGGGCTTCTTCTACTGGACCTGCTGATCTTCCACAGAAGAATTGCCAGAGAGAAAATCTGGTTGCTTTTCATTTCGACCGGAATTGTCTTTCTGAGTTATCTGCCGCTGTTACATGCCACGCTCACCAGTCTTGGTACGCCGGCGTTGGGCATTGCATCTGGAGCCGGCGTGAAGATGATCGTGGCTGAAACTGGCTATCCGGTTTTCGCCATCTTTGGCTCAGCAGCAGTGGCGCCGTGGTTCCTGCCACTCAGTATTCCTGTCATTGTCGCAACTGCCGCGCTGCTCATTTCAATCTGGTTCAGCCCAGGGCGCAAATGGCTGGTCTATTTTGCGCTCTCGATGTGCCTGCTCGAACTCAGCGGGCATATGAATATCAAAAGGGTTCTTTTCCTCTTACCATGGTTGTTCATCGCGATGACTCTGGCCGCATTCGGAACGGCTGCGCGTTTTCCTCGTCTTGCATCGGCTGCCGCAGGAGTGATTGTCATTGCGGGCTGGATCGGGATCGCTTCAGGCAAGCACTATGCCACGACCAACCTGTACGAACCCTGGAATCAAGTTGCGCAAGTCGTTGCAGGCGATGCGCGAAGCGGGGCAACTGTCATCAGCGAGAACTTTCCATTTTTCTTCTACCTAGATTACGAACTCGGTGTCGAGTCAGAAACCGCGGCGGCATACAGCCCCTACATCGGTGAGGACGTATACCGCACCCACGGCTTCAAGATTCTCGGGCCATTCAGTGAAGGCTCCGCCGTCGACAACGCGCGGGGATTGGTTGTCCTTGTGAATGGCGCATCCTTTCCTGAAGCGGTGCAATGGACGAATACCGTCAGCGACCGCCTGCGCGCGCGATGCAAGATCCTCAGCACCTATCAGGCGATTCCCGATCCTGCTGCAACTCTCAAGGCGGAGTTCAGCACCGGAGCTCCGATCCTTCCCTATCGCGTGGCAGTTGCGTGGTTTGAGTGTTTGAACTAATCAGAGAACTCGAAGCAATTGTTCAAATCGTTTGCCCGCGGAAGAAAAAGAAAAGCTCGATCAGCAGAATCAGCACTACCACGGCTTCCAAAAAGAATCCGCGCGCCTGGTTAAACTGGTCAACCATGTCGTGATAAAGATCCTCGGCGGTTTTCATCTTTCGCGCCACAAGGTCTTTGTAATCCGGCACACCCACCCTGGCCGCCGCCAGCCGGTAAAGCCGCGATGCAAACATGTCGCTGAGAAACTTGATTGAATTGTCCGCGCGCTCCGTCAATTCGCCAACCTCAAGCAGCACTCCATGAAGACGTGTTGCCGAGCGAGACATGCGCCAGCGCGAGAACACCCCTTTCTTCTTCTCCACCATCTGATAAACGCTGTCGAGAATGCTGGTCAGCAGTTCGTCGTAGTGGCGAAACTCCAGCAACTGCGAGTTCGCATATTCCAGCAGCTGAATCGCAGTCTGCGCGCCTGCGTTGGTGTCGTATAAGAACGCGGCGTTCCAGCCGATCACCGTCAGATCGTTTTCGTAATACGAAATACGCGACTGCAGCACTTCGGCAGTCTCACCTTCGGAGAGGCGCTGCTTGTCGCCGCGCACAATCTGCGCAATATCGCGTCCGCGCTCGCGCGTCAGCTCCGCTGCCGATCCAGCTCCGGGCTCTTCGCGCACGTGAAAAATAAAATAATCCTCGCTTAACCAGCGCGCGTAAGGTTTCACCAGCGCAGACGACACGCTCTCCAGCCGCTGCCGCACGATCGGCTCAACCTTCGATGCAAAGTCCACGTCCCATATCCATTGGCTGGCACGTTGAACCAGGCTTTGCCAGTCGCCCTTGAAGCTGAGCTGGTAAACCACGCTGACTACACCGTAGTCGTAGTACTTGATTTCGCCCTCAAGCCGCTCGCCGCCCGCCAGTTGCAGCGGCTCAAGCGGCCCCACCACCGGCGGCCGATGATAGCGCACATATGCGGGCACAGAATGTTTGGTGGTGGGTTGCTCAAGCGTGCGCGCATTTACCGATTGCTGCAGCTGGTCAAGACGCAGCTCTTCGCACACGTCAAACTGGATCAGCACAAGAACTGAACCGCAGATCTCAGTCGGAACCGTTAAATGAGTGGCTGCTGCCATATCTTTTGAAATACTATTTCCGGGCGCGTTTGTAAAACTACACTGACACCTGCTTTGCGCGCACCAAGTTCCCGGGTGCATCTGCCAGCGCTTCTTCGCACCTTGCGGTCACGCTGATGGCACCGGAGCGCGCAGCCTCCTTACCCAAAAGCGCGATTGAAGTAGTGCATTTAACTTAGCTCCAGGCGTATAACTGTCTCATCAGGTCCCCCCGGCACCCCTACAAGTTCTCCCAAAGGAATTACCGTGAGCCTTTCCAGACGCCAGTTCCTCACCCGAGTTGGTCAGGCAGGCGGATACGGCGCCACCTTCGTCCTGATGCAGTCGCTTGGACTTTTGCCCATCCAGGAAACCGCGGCAGAAAGTACTTTGCGCCTGGTCGAGGGAAAGAACACCCGTGTGGTGATTCTCGGAGCCGGTATCGCGGGGTTGGTCACGGCTTATGAATTGAGTAGGGCGGGATGGGTATGCACCGTACTGGAACCGCGTCAACGTCCCGGCGGCCGCAATTGGAGCATCAGAAAAGGAACCGAAGTCGAATTCACCGACGGCACAAAACAAACCTGCAATTTCGACGAGGGGCATTACTTCAACGCTGGCCCGGCTCGGCTTCCTTCGTTGCACCGCACTATGCTCGGATACTGCCAGGAATTGGGAGTCGCGCTTGAAGTAGAAGTGAATTCCTCTCGCAGCGCACTGATGCAGAGCGACAACCTCAACGAGGGTGCACCCGTCGAGCAGCGGCGCATCGTGAATGACACGCGCGGACATGTTTCGGAACTACTCGCAAAGTGCATTCGAAAAGGAGCGCTCGACCAGGAAGTCGATGCTGACGATCGCGAACGCATGGTAGATTTTCTCCGCCAGTACGGTGATCTGAGTCCTGATCTGTTTTTCAACGGAACCGAACGCTCCGGCTACAGAGTCTCTCCCGGCGCACTGCCGCAGGAGCCGGTGTTCAATGACCCGTTGCCGATGCACGCAATGCTTGACGTCGACATGTGGTTTCGCTTGCTATCTGAAGAGGCTCCTGATTGGCAACCCACCATGTTCCAACCCATCGGCGGTATGGATCATATCCCGATGGCCTTTGCAAAAAAGCTTGGTACAAATGTCCGTTACGGATGCGAGGTACAGCGGATCCGGCAATCGGATATCGATGTGACGGTGAGCTATCGCGGGGCCGGTGGTAAAAACGAGACCATCACTGCGGACTACTGCGTGTGTGCCATGCCGCTGACGGTCGCGCGAACCCTAGATGCCGACTTCAGTGCGGAGATTCGTACAATTCTGGACAACGTACAATACGACTCTGCGTATAAGGTAGCGTGGAGCGCGCCGCGATTCTGGGAGAAGGAGGCGAATATTTTTGGCGGAATTTCCTATCTGCATCAAACGATCGACGTAGTGTGGTATCCAGGCGCCGAGCTTTTTTCTGAACGCGGTGTTCTCATCGGAGGGTATTCACTCGAAAGCAGAAGTTCATCAGGGCAACTGCCCAATGTGGAAGCCATGATTGCATCATCGCGCAGGTCGGTCGAGCTGCTTCACCCCGGCCACGCCAGGGATCTCACGAATCCTTTGTACATTAGTTGGGGCCGTATCCCTCATAATCTCGGCTCGTGGATCGGTGGTGGAGAGCGTCAACCCACAACCGGAGGAGTGCTGGCCACGCTGCAAAAGCCTGATAGACGCGTTTATTTTGCAGGAGATCACACCAGCCATTTGGTTGGATGGCAAGAGGGCGCAGCCCTCTCGGCACATCGCGTCATCACTCAACTCGGTGCGCGCATCAAGAGTGCGTGAACTACTGGCGAAGGCTGATGGACCTAATGGAACATGGCAGCGATTATTTCTTTGCGCGCTTGTAGAACGGCAACGGCACCTGCTTTGCGCGCACGCGATTGCCGCGCACATCTACCAGCACATCTTCGCCGCTCGCGGCCACGCTGGCCGGCACCAAAGCCATTGCAATATTCGTCTTCAAAAACGGCGCCGGGGAGCCCGACGTTATGTTGCCGATGGCTTCGCCGGTAAGGGAAAGTACGGAATACCCATCGCGGCCGATGCCGCGCTCCACCATTTCGAGGCCGACAATTTTGCGTTTAGGTCCGCCTGCCGCCTGTGCCGCAAGCAGCGCATCGCGGCCAATGAATTCGCTCTTGTCGAGCTTCAGCCATCGATCCAGTCCAGCTTCAAGCACGTTGATCTCCTCTGAGATCTCATGCCCGTACAAGCTCATGCCTGCTTCAAGCCGCAGTGTGTTGCGCGCTCCCAGTCCGCAGGGGCGAATGCCAAACTCCGCTCCTGCTTCAAGCAGCGTTTCCCACGTTTTCACAGTGATGCCTTCGTCGGCGGGAACGTACACTTCAAATCCGTCTTCGCCGCTGTAGCCTGTGCGCGCAATCATTACGTTCGGAACTCCGGCCACCGTTCCCCAGGTGAACCAGTAATTCTTGATTGCCGCCAAATCCACTTTCGTCAGCTTCTGCAGCGTCTTAAGCGCGTACGGCCCCTGCAATGCAAGTTGCGAGTAGTAACTGGAATAGTCGCTGATGTGGATGGACGGAAATCTGCCCACCTGCTGCCTGATCCACGCGAAATCCTTGTCCTTGGTTCCTGCGTTGACCACCAGCATGTAGTCGTTCTCGCCGAGCCGATGCACAAGGATGTCGTCAACGAAGGTGCCTTGAGGCGTCAGCAGCGCGGAGTAATGCGCCTGCCCATCCTTCAGCTTCGCTGCGTCATTCATGGTGATGTGCTGCACGGCGGCTAGTGAGCCGGGCCCGCGGAACTGAATTTCACCCATATGGCTCACATCGAACAGACCCGCGGCCGTGCGCGCCGCCAGGTGTTCCGCGATCAGGCCGCCGCCGGGGCAAGGATACTCGACCGGCATATCCCAGCCGCCAAAGTCCACCATCTTTGCCTTCGTTGCGCGATGCGTGGCGTTGAGCAGCGTCTTCTTCAACGGAGCCGCCGCAGGCGTTTCTGAAATCGAGGTGCCCGTATTCGACATGAGAACTATCCTTTCAGCAATGGTGCTGTACCTTCTTCACGATAGGTTGTGGCGGAGCCAGGGTCAAACTCAGTTTCAGCATCATCAAATCACCATTGGCTTCAACACCTGCGGAATCCATCTCATCGGCGGATCAGGCCAGGTTGTAGCATTGGGACGAAGCAGTCTGTTTGTTTGCACCAAGGACAATCCGGTTTCAAGGAAAGATTGGAGAAACGCAGTGAGTCGTGTTCGCGGATTACTGATGCTGGTGCTCGCCTGTGTCGCCTTCTGGCGCGGCTACAAGATTCATACCGGCGGCATGGTATTCACAGCGTATGGGTTAGGAGTCCTGGCGCTCGGATTGGCCGTATGGCATTTGACGCGCAAACCAGCGCCGCCCCGAGTCCGATAGGCGCGGTTTATTTTTGCCGTTCTTTACGCCGTGCGCGCCAGAACGAAGTGACACCCAGATAGAGAAACAGCAGCACCACTCCGGTAGTGATCAGGAACATGTTGTGGTCGGGACCATGGGCCCAGCTTGCCCTCATGCGCCACAGGTTGGGCGTAAAGGCGACCACAGGGAGTAGAAAAAAGACACCCGTAACCTCAAGCCACACAATGCGGCCCACCCGGCCAAACGGACGAAGAAATCCGCCCACGCCCTTGACAACGCCACCTGCCTGGACGCGCGGTCGCGCTGCTGCTCGAGAGCTGGCCTGAACCGGCGTATTTGGGATGGAGTGGGTTTGCGGATTGGCAGCAACCTGCGGGCTCGCAGCAGCCTGCGCGGATTCAGCAATGCGCTGGCCTACCACGCGGCCTGCAACGCGCATCCCAATGCCCAGTGCTCGCCCGATCGTTTGCGGTCTCATGCCATTTATGATGGTAGCAGCGACTCGGGGTAGATTGTTTCCGGCTGGCTGCAGTGTTTGGCGCACTTGCCCGAATTTGGCATTGGAAGTAAGGTAGATGAAACTCGCCGCTGCAACCAGCTATTCCCGTTGCGCCGGCCGACTTTGGAGGTATTCGTGACATCGCGATTGCGCGAACTTATACAGCAGCTAGGCGAAGCCATCCACGAGTCGGTTATCGAGAGTGAACAGATTGCCGGAGTTGTGCAGGACATACGCCAGCACGGTTTTGATGTGCTGCTCATGCTTGAGGCGACCATCGGCCTTAATGAGCTCAATTCCACAAAGGAACCGGAAGGCGTTCCCACTCTGGGCGAAGATGGCGAGCCCACCGGCAGCTTCACGTCCAACGACCTGCACTTCCTGCGCTCCCTGCGCATTTCAGTCGAAGGCGAAGACGAAGGCGCTGAGAAGAACGATACCGAATAAGCTCTTGTAATTAGTTTTTCAGCGCCACGCGGATGTGCAGCTCCTTGAGCTGCTCATCACTCACCGTTGTCGGTGCGTCCGCCATCACGTCCATTGCTTTCGCTGTTTTCGGGAACGCAATCACTTCGCGCAGACTTGGTGCGCCCGCCAGCAGCATTACGATTCGATCGAGTCCGAGTGCAATGCCTCCGTGCGGAGGCGTGCCGTACTCCAGCGCATCCAGAAAGAAGCCGAAACGAGCGCGAGCTTCCTCGTCAGAAATTCCGAGCGACTTGAAGATCTGCTGTTGCACATCTTTGCGGTGAATACGAATTGACCCCGAGCCAAGCTCCAGTCCGTTCATTGCAAGGTCATAGCAATCGGCGCGTACGCTCGCCGGATCGCTCACCAGATTCGCCATGTCCGCTTCATACGGCGCGGTAAACGGATGATGTGCGGGCATCCACTTGCCTGAAGCAAGGTCGTACTCGAACATCGGGAAATCGACAATCCAAATTGGATTGAACGCGGCTCCGCCCTCAATTGCGTCCGTGGCATTGTGCGAGTGCGCGTCCACCACCGTCTTTTCCGTTACGGAGAATGCCCCATGGCGGTCCGCATATTTTTTCGCCAGCTCAGTGCGGAAGTTTCCTGCCGCCGCATACACGTTAATTTCGCGCTCGCTCAGCCGGCCTTCAAATTTTGTATCGCTGGCTTTAATGTGGTGCGCAGGATCGCCCGCTACGATGATCACAAAGTCCTCATCCGCAGCACCCGCAAGCTCGCGCGCCTTCGCCGCAGCTTCAGGAAAACTCTTGCCCAGCCGCTTGAAATCGTCGATGAACTTCGCGCCCTTCTTCAGGTCGAACATCGGATGATTGTCTTCGCGTTCCTTGCGGCTCAGCTCGCCCACCTTGGGAATTCGCAGCGCAACCACGGGCAATGCCGGATCAATGTTCAGCGTCGCCAGAGTTTCATCCGTAAACGCGGGCCGCACATCCGTAAGTCCCGGCAGGCGTAGATCGGGCTTGTCCGTGCCGTACTGCTTCATCGCCTCGTCGTAGGTAATGCGCGGAAAGGGCGTGGGCAGCTTTACGCCCGCGGCAGCAAAGCCCGCCGACAGAAAATTCTCCACCACCGCAAACACATGTTCGCGGCGCGGGAAGCTCATCTCCAGGTCAACCTGTGTGAACTCAAGCTGGCGGTCGGCACGCAAATCCTCATCGCGGAAGCAGCGCGCAATCTGGAAGTAGCGATCGAAGCCCGAGATCATCAGGATCTGTTTGAAGATCTGCGGCGACTGGGGCAGCGCATAGAACTCGCCCGCGTGCACGCGGCTCGGCACTAGGAAATCGCGTGCGCCTTCCGGCGTGCTCTTGGTCAAAATCGGCGTTTCAATTTCGAGGAATCCCTGCTGGCTCAGGTTGTCGCGAATGGCCAGCGTAATCTCGTGCCGCAGTTTGAAGTTGCGCTGCATCTCTTCGCGCCGCAAATCCACGTAGCGATATTTCAGGCGCACTTCCTCATTCTGAATTGCCTCTTCCGACGGCGAAAACGGCGCCAGCCGCGAGTCGTTCAGCACGCGCAGCTCGGTCGCTTCAATTTCAATTTCACCGGTCACCATCTTGGGATTGATGGCGTCCTTGTCGCGCAGCCGCACCTTGCCTACCGCGGCCACAACGTACTCCGGCCTTACCTGCTCACCCTTCAGGTGCCCATCGGGTGTCAGTTCTTTGTCCAGCACAATCTGGGCAATTCCGGCGCGGTCTCGCAGATCGAGGAAGATTAAATTGCCATGATCGCGGCGCCGGTTTACCCAGCCCATCAGTACTACGTTTTTGCCGGCATCCGCTGCGCGCACTTCCCCGCACAGATGCGTCCGTTCAAGATTTCCTAAAAAATCGAGCACTACGTGTGTCCTTTACTGGCCTGCTGGCTTTGAGAGGGATGTCGGGTACCCATCCTTGCGCAGTCTGATCGCGCAAGGGTGGGATTGCACGAACCCAGACGGTCCATGCCTTCCCTTTTACTTACCCTTTGAGGAATGCAACCAACTCGCCCCGCGGCACCTTTGACTGCGTACCGCTTGCAAAATCCTTTACTGTAAGGATACCGGATTGAAGCTCGTCTTCGCCTAGAATGACGATGCGGCGTGCCGTCTTGTCGGCCGTCTCAAACGATTTCTTCAGGCGAAAGCTGCCGTCGCCGAGATCAACGCTCAGCCCGTCCCGGCGCAACTCCCGCGCCAGCGCCAGCGCAGCCGGGTTCATGTTCTCGCCCAGCGGAGCAATAAATGCGTCGGCCTTGGTCTGGGCAACTGCTTCCAGGGCTTGCAGCGTGAGTACGAGCCGGTCTTCGCCCATGGCAAAGCCGATACCCGGTGCCTTGGGTCCGCCGATGGCCTCGCTCAGTCCGTCATAACGGCCCCCGCCCAACAGCGCGTTCTGCGCCCCCAGCCCTGAGTGCGTAAACTCAAACGTTGTCCGCGTATAGTAATCCAGCCCGCGAACCAGCCTGTGATTCCGCGTGTACGGCACCCCCGCCGCATGTAGGGAGGAGAGAACCGCGTCAAAGTGCGCCTTCGACGCCTCGTCCAGCGAGTCGGCAATCACCGGCAGCTTTTCAATAATCGGCTGGTCTGCAGGAACCTTGCAGTCCAGCACGCGCAGCGGATTGGTCACCGCCCGCCGCTGGCAATCCACGCACATCTGGCCCACGACAGGGACCAGCGCGGCCCGCAGCGTGTCGTTGTAGCGCGCGCGATCCGCCGCCGACCCTACCGAGTTCAGCTCCAGCACCCAGCCTTTGATGCCCAGCTCATCCAGCAGCGTGGCCAGCATTTCCAGCACTTCGGCATCGCGCAGCGGGCTCTCGCTTCCGGCTGAGGTGGGCCCCAACACCTCCGCGCCAATCTGCGAAAACTGCCGGTAGCGCCCCTTCTGCGGCCGCTCGCGCCGAAACTGCGGACCGATGTAATAAATCTTCTGCAGCTGCCCGGTCTCGCCCAACTGGTGCTCAATGTAGGCCCGCACCACGCCGGCAGTATTCTCTGGCCGCAACGTCAGCATCTGCGTCTTCTCCGACTGTGCCCGCGCCCGGTCCTCCCACGTATACATTTCTTTGGACACGATGTCGGTTTCTTCGCCCACGCCACGGGCAAACAGACTGGTGTCTTCAAATATCGGGGTGCGGATTTCGCCAAAGTTGTAGCGGGCAAACACCGCGCGCGCCGTCGCTTCAATGCGGTTCCACAGCGCAGTTTCCGGCGGTAAAAGATCGCGCGTCCCGCGCACAGCTTTTAGAGTGGCCATAACCTATCTAGTTTAAATGGGCATTCCGAGTGAGTTTCAATCGCCCAAAACGAAGCGGCCCCGCAACGTAGTGGCGCAGGGCCGAATACCTTGATTTCACAATCCGCTAGCCCAGAAGCGAGTGCGCAATCGCCATCCACCATGGCGCTGCGCTCCGCCATGTGTAAACGGCGAAGAACTGTGCAATGAACACGCATGGCAGCGCCATTAGATAGACCTTGTGAATACGCCGGTCCACGAGCAAGTCCCGTGCTACACCCAGCAGCATCACCAGATCGACGCCCACCATAAACAAATTTGTATCGTAGAGGTACTGGAACCGCCCAAACCCCGCGTCCAGCAATCCCACCGTTGCAACAAAGAGCAGGCGCCGGTGCAAATCGGGTTTCTTGCGCCACAGGATCGCCAGCGATATCAAGGTTCCGAACGCGACCATGTCATAAAACGGAAGAATCAGGAAATCCTCAACGCCCGGCTCGTGCAAAACGTGAATGTCGAATTGCCCCATCACGACGGCCGTCGTAATTCCCAGCGGCACCATTACCGAACCAAGACCTGCGCCAAACCAGCCCAGCGAGCGATGCAGCTTCACGTTCTTCGTCCGCACCAGCATCGATTGAACTATGTAGAACAACACCCACGCCGAAAATGCAGCGCCATGAAACCACAAGATCGTCGGCCTGGGAATGGAGGGATGGAACAAACTGGCATCGACTGTCTGGCTGAAGCCTGCTACAACAACGGCTGCAGCCAGCAGCCCCATGGCCAGATAAAAATACTTGTCTACCAGCCCGCCCCGGCTGGTCAAACTCTTTGCGGGGCGCACCCCGGCTGTTTGCGAAATGGAAGCCATCTTTCGGAACCTCACAATCGTTCAGGTCGGACGTAAAGCTCAGTAAGGCGGGATCGTCCGTGGGAAGTGGACCCGAGTGTAGCACGCGAATACAGGCTGTTCAATGCCAAAGGCGGCAAGCTACTCCGAGGAATCCGGTGGGCTGACTAGATCCCCGCATACCACGAGTAGCCGTAATCCGGCGAAATCGAGCCCTTGCCGTTGCCGACACTCTTCAGCGAGTCGGTCAACGTGATCCGCGACAGGAACTTCACGCTCTTGTACCCCAGCTGTCGCGCGACTTTTAGACGCAGCGGTGCACCATGCCGCGTGGGAAGCTCGTTTCCGTTCAATCCGTAGGTAAGAAACGTCTGCGGATGATACGCATCTGCCAGATCTAAGCTGTCCCACACACCGTCGTAGGCATACACCACCACGAACTTCGCCGCCGGGCTCACACCCGCCAGGTTGAGCACATGTGAAAGCTGCACCCCGTGCCACTCGGCAATAAACGACCATCCTTCTTCACAGGCCTGATGCGTGATCTGGCTGCTCATCGGCATGCGCTTCAACTCATCAATTGAAAATGAAGCTGGCCGCGCCACCATGCCGTCGATGGGAATTCGCCAGTTTCTGAAACTGCTTTCCAGCAACTCCTTGTACTGGCCGGCGGATGGCGGCTCGCCGCTGACAGGGATAGCTTTTGAAACATCGCTGCGATTAAACTCTCGCGCCATTGAGTGGTGAGACATCAGCAATCGCTGCGCAGCATATGTAAGCGTTTCGCCCGGTCCCCAAACGCCTCCGCTGTCCGGCGGAATCAATCCGTACGCGCCTGCAATGCGATCGGCGGCAATTAACCCTGCCACACCTGTTGCGGCCGCAATGCCTCGAGTAATCATCTTGCGCCGGCTCAAAGTTTCGCTCATTGCATCTCCTTGCGCGCCGCGGGTCGGCCCGTAATCATCGCCATCATGCGCGAGGTAAATCCCGCCAGCGCCACCATCGTCACATGCGCCAGCAGAAACAACACCAGCAGATTTGCGAGGAAGAAATGAATGGTGCGCGCCGTCTGGTGTCCGCCAAATACTTCAACCATCCACGGAAACACTGAAGTGATCGAAGGCGACATCGCGAATCCTGACAGAATCATGAGCGGGAACGCAACAAAGACAACACCCAGATACGCGAGCTTCTGCAGAATGTTGTAGCCGTCATCTTGCACCAATCGATTCAAGCGCAGATGGTCCGCAACGCAACTACGCAATGCGCCCAGCGAAAACTCTTGCTTCGCCGGTAGCAACTCATTTCGAAAGCGCCGAGACGCCACTCCTGAAATCAAATAGAGCAATCCCGAAACGACGGCTAGCCAAGCCGACTGGAAATGCAGGGATCGTCCCCAACCCGAAGGGCCGCCCAGCATTGTTGGCAATGGCAGGCTGAACAGCGGCGGCGTAAGAATGTTTCCTGTTTCGCCCCAGTAAAAATGCGGGTGCGCCAGAATAATCGCAAAGCCGCTTACCGCCAGCCCAAAAAAGCTGAGCGTAAAGGTCCAGTGAGTCAGCCGGACCAGCAATGGAACGCGGTGCGCGATTTGAGCCTGGTTTGCCTCATGCGCGACCTCGGGGATGTAGGTCGAATGGGCCATCAAGTTCCGAGAGTTTAGCACGAGCGATTTTCCGTCTCAACAAAAAACGCAATCCAAGATCAACCTCGGGAACCTCACGTTCTCAATTCATCTGTTGCAACCAACATCCTGCTGTAACATCCAAACAGCCATGGAATATCGTCTTCTGGGAGGCTCCGGCCTCAAGGTCTCCGCGTTGAGCTTCGGCGCCGCCACTTTCGGCGGCACAAACGATTTTTTCAAACCATGGGGCAGCACAGAAGTTGACGAAGCGCGCCGCCTCATCGACGTGTGCGTGGACGCGGGCGTGAACCTGTTCGACACGGCCAACGGCTATTCTGACGGCCGGTCTGAAGAAGTGCTTGGCAAAGCCGTCGAGGGCAGGCGCGACAAAGTTCTCATCTCTACCAAGTCGGGATTCCCCACCGGCCCCGGTCCCAACGATGAAGGCTCCTCGCGCTATCACCTGCGCAACGCGCTTGAGGCCAGTCTTCGCCGCCTCGGCACTGACTACGTCGACATCTACCATCTGCACGCCTTTGACGCCCTCACTCCGATTGAAGAAGTGCAGGACACGCTCAACAAGTTCGTACGCGAAGGCAAGATTCGTTACATCGCCGCATCGAATTTTTCAGGCTGGCATTTAATGAAGTCGCTGGCTGTTGCGGATCGCTACGGCTACACGCGTTTTGTGGCGCACCAGGTTTACTACTCGCTCATTGGCCGCGAGTACGAGTGGGAACTGATGCCGCTCGCCCTCGATCAAAAAGTCGGCGCGCTGGTGTGGAGTCCGCTCGGGTGGGGTCGGCTCACCGGCAAAATTCGCCGCGGCCAGCCCATGCCGGAAGGCATACGATACCCGCAGACCAAAGCGGCAGCGCCGCAGGTTCCAGATGAGCACTTGTTTAACGTGATTGATGCCATGGACAAGATCGCCGCTGAAAACGGCAAATCGATCACGCAGATTGCGCTCAACTGGCTCTTGCAGCGGCCCACGGTTTCGTCGGTGATTGTGGGCGCTCGCAACGAAGAGCAGTTGCGTCAGAATCTCGGCGCAATCGGCTGGAGTCTTACCCCGGAACAGATCGCGGCACTGGACAAGGCAACCGAACTGGAGCCCATCTATCCGTACTGGCACCAGCGCAAGACCTTTTCACGCAGAAATCCGCTGCCCGTGTAAGCCTTTGCTGCGCGGTTGCGCAGATGTGCCAAATCTCTCCGGCCTCAATATTGGTCGACTATTTCCTTGTGGTGACGCTTGAACACGTAGTGCCCGATGAGCCAGCCTGCAGCGCTTCCCACCACCACGTCTGAAGGGAAGTGCTGCTGACCCACAACCCGCGTCAAACTCACACCCGTTGCCGCCGAGTAAATCAGCAGGCGATTCAACAGAGAAGGATATTCATCCGCCAATACGGCCGCACTCGCCCACGTAATTACGGTATGCGAGGAAGGGAATGAGCCATCAACACCAGCGCTGCTCTGAAAGAATTTGCCATGGGCGTTGTCCGCGCTCGGCCGTTCGCGCCAGAAGACGAGTTTCAACCCTTGTTCCACCACCACGCCATCCACCATGGCTTCGGCACCCAGCAGTCCTGCCTCGCGCGCGTGAGGATCGTTCTTGAGCGCGCCCCATCCAAACAGCCCAACCGGTGCGGCAATCATGCCTCCGGTCAGTACATTTGAGGCGTCGGTGCTGCGCTTATTCAACTTTGCATCAATGGGCACAACGTGCAGCATGGCGTCACGATCGGTAGCAATGGCCAGTCCTGTGACAGCCGCCAGCGGCACCAGCCAGTCCAAATCTTTCACGCGAATGTGCGCCGGGCTTGTCCAGATCGCCTTCTGATCCTTCAACACGCTGACAGGAAATCCCTTCACCGTAGTAACATCCGGCTGCGGTTCAGGCGCGTCAGGGAGACTCGCCTGCGCCTGTGCGCCGCAACTTACGGCCATCGCAGATAAAACCAAAAATGCAATCGGGCATTTGAATCGCAGTGCACTTCTTCGCGGCAGTTTTGCTGAATTCAAGGTGGCTCCGTCGTTACTGCGGTGAGTTTTGGTTTGAAGAATAAATGAGCACTCGACCAAGTCCGTTTACTTAGCCGCTTCGGCAAGATAAATCTCTACGTAGTCCAGGTAATTCTGGGCGTACTCCCTAATCAATTCCATATCCTTGTCTGAAATCTCGCGGCGCAGCTTTGCCGGCACGCCGGCCCAAAGCGTACGCGGAGGAACTACCGTGTGTTCCGGCACTACTGACCCGGCGGCGATAATGCAGCCCTCGCCAATCTTCGCATCGTTCAACACCGTCGCTCCCATACCGATGACCACCATGTCGCCCACCGTACAGCCATGCACTGTGGCATTGTGTCCGATCGTTACCCAGTCGCCTACGATTACCGGGTAAAGGTTGCGCTGGCCATGCAATACGGCGCAATCCTGCACGTTCGAGTTTGCGCCCACGCGGATTGAGTTCACATCGCCCCGGATGACGGCGTTCATCCAGACGGACGAGTGTTCTCCCAGAATCACGTCTCCAAGAATCTGAGCGGAGGGGTCAACATAACAACTGGAGGGGATTGTGGGCGTTTGCCCCTGGTAACTTCTGATCATGGGTACCTCATTTTGAGTGTACCCCGCTGACTAAAAAGGACTCGCCACCTTAGGTATTTCCAGGTTCGTCACCATTCATCACCAAAAAATGGCCCTTTTATCCCAAAAACTCCGGTTGGCCCTTTACGCCAGTAAATGTATGATAGTTAAAGCCAAATTGGCGGGTTTGGGGGTGTGACTTAATTGGCAGAGGTTCGCGTACAAGAAGGCGAGCCGCTCGAGAATGCGCTACGCCGGTTCAAGCGTAAGGTTCAGCAGGAAGACATCATCAAGGAAGTAAAGCGTCACTCCTACTACCTCAAACCAGGTGAAAAGCGTCGCGTCAAGGCAGCTTTGGCGCGCAAGCGGAATCGCAAGAAGGCTCGTAAAGAGCAGGACTAACCTCTTAACTATTTGCAACTTGAGCCGTTCCGAAGGCTCCCGCTTCTGGGAAGCGAGAGTGGCCGGAGAGCCAGGAAACATCGGAACGGCTAGTTGCGAATCATACTTTTATTTTTTCTACGCCGCAGGCGTAGATTTCTCTCCAGGTCTTCCTTAAATTACGGGAAGATAAGTTAAATGCCGCGTTTTCAAGCGGCCCGGGCCCCTAGGTGTGCCACACGAACGGGAATCAGGGAACCGGGAACGGCAGCCGAGCCTCACGGCCGATTTCGGTGATATTCCCTGCTTCAGGGAAGCCGGCCATGGAATTCACCGATCGAACACTGACGTGCATTGACTGCGGCGCCGAGTTCGTTTTTACTGCGGGCGAGCAGGTCTTCTTCCACGATAAACAATTCAAAAACGACCCCAAGCGCTGCAAGCAGTGCAAGGCGAAGCGGCTTCGCGGAAGCCAGAAGGTGCGTCCTGAAACACGCACTACCTGCTCCGAGTGTGGAACCGAAACTACGGTTCCATTCAAGCCCACCCAGGGCAGACCAGTACTTTGCCGCAGCTGTTTCCAAAAACAGGGGAAAGTGGTCTCTTCAGCGCCGCAGCCGGCCAGCTAACGCCCGGCCTGTGCTGGCGTCCAGCGATTGCCCGCGCCGCATCCCCATGCGCCCGGCTGAATAGCGCATTCGGACAGACACCTGAGGAGAACTGCACATGGCGGCGCGAGCATCTGCGCCCAGACAGCCACTTATTAATCAGCATGAGAACTATCGGATCGTTGACTCTACTTGGCGCCCAACTGCTTTTGTGCGAATTCTAAAAAGTAGGGCCAGTTAGGGGCGGGCGTGTGGCCATACTGGTGTTGGCGGAACGCAATGCGGCCGGTGTTGATGAATGTGTTCATTGGTGGGAACGTTGTGGTTCCCAAGCCTTCCACGCCGAGCAGCTTCCATGCGGGGCCCGCAGCCGCAGCGGCAATGAACATGCCTTGCGCGTCTTGCCATGCATCGCCGGGGGCGTATTCGGGATCAGTAATTAGCGCGCCGCCGCCGATGAAGACAGGGCGCGGGGCCACGAGTGCGATGAATTCGTGGCTGTCAACGGGCATTTCGTTTGCGGTGTGGCCAACGGCGCAATAACGCAGAAAGTTGCCGGCGAACCAGTGGAACTCCTGATCGCCGCAGAGATTCCCCATGGTCTCTCCGTAGTTGCGGCGGTACAGGTCTGCTCCGCCTGCACCCGATGAGGAGATGAAGCCGATAGCGATGCGTGGATCGTCAACCATGGCGACGAGTGCCGCCTTGCCCCCGCGAGAGTGGCCCATGACGCCCACCTTGGCACCGTCAACATCGGCATCGGTCTGCAGATAATCGACGATGCGGCTGTCTGCCCAGGCCCATGCGCGTAGAACTCCCCAATCATCAAGCGAGCGCGGCTGGCCGTGATTGACCAGGCCGATGATGCCCTTGTCGAGCCCTGCGCCGTTGTCGGCCTGCACCTCGTTGGAGGCGCGTGCCACGAATCCCCAGCCGGTCTGCAACAGCAGCTTTGCGGAGTCGGGCGGATCGGCGGGCATGGACATGCGGTGAACAACCTGCCCTGGCGCAGCAGGGCGTGGAATGAAATTGAACGCACGCAGCGCTCCGCCGCCAATGATGACCGGAACCTTGCTGCCGCGTGTGGCTACGGGCGTAACAACATCGGCAGCAATATCGACAGTGATGGCTGGATAAGCCGAGTTATCAACGTGCCCGACAATGTGCTTCACCACGGCATGCACGCCGGATACATCGGTTTCCCGCGTGCTTTCTACTTTCCAGGTGACTGCGGGAATGTGTGCGGGATATTTGCCGTAGACATTCTCCGCGAACAGGTCGAGCAGTTCTTTGCGGCGCGCTGTCCATTGCGCGGATGTCGTCACCTTCTTGCCGTTCTTCATGACCAGCAGAGCAGGCAGATTCGGATACGGGTTCGCCTTCGTCTCGTCGTAGTTCGCGTTGCCGAGCTTGCCGATATCGTAAGCGGTTGCCGGTGGCTGCATGGCGGTAATGCCAAGCGCTTTTACCTCGCGGCTGCGTTCAGCGGCAGATGCGGCGGAGATGGCGGCTCGTTCTTCCGGTGTGGGGAAGCGCGGTGGCGCGGCCGGGGCCGCTAGTTGCGCGTGTGCGGTCAAGGCGAGAGCTGCGAACAGGGTGCCGGTGAAAAGTGAGCGGGAGTTGAGCATTGTCAGAATCCTTTATATTGAGCCGCGGTGCGCTGGAACGGTTGCGCGGGCTACGAGGGTACTTTTACTTCAGGCCAATAACGGAAATTGCGGAACGTGGCCTTGCCGCCCCCGCAGGCGTAAAGGGCGGGACGGACATCGAGAAATCCGCCGAGAACATTATGGTCCATACCGGAACTTTCGGCGGAGTCCTGCGCGCGTTGCCAGGGCTTGCCAGGAATCCGCAAATAGAAATCGATTTCCTGGTCATCGTTGACAATGCGCAGCGTGGCGCGGGTGGCGCCCTTCTCATAGTGCGAGTGCGTGGACCCGCTGGCCAGTCGCGGGCTTATACCTTCGCGATTGATACGAATTCCTGTTGAGTGCTCTGCGTTATAAAAGAGCACGATGCCCGCTTCGCAGTCGGGGTCAACTTCAACATCCACTTCCACAGTGTAGGAATGGCCGCCCACCGGAGTTGTCATGGGCGATGTATCGTTGATTGATTTGCCCACCGCATTCAGAATCAGCGCGCCCCTTCCAGTAGTAAAGCGGGCAGGATCATATTCGTGCCAGAAGCCCCACTGCAGGCCAAGTTCGGCAGAAGTGAAGTCGTCAGAAGGATCGGGGAACGCCTGCTGGTGCGAGCCGGCAACAGGCATGGGTATCGCCGAGTCGGCGGTCACGCCGGCGGGAACACGGAACCATCCGTCGCTGGTCCACTCGATGGGCAGCAGCAAAAGCTGGCGCCCGAGTGCACGATAGCCGTTCTCGTAAGCGTGGACCGTCATGTACCACTTGCCGTCAGGCGTGTCGACAAGGCGGCCATGGCCGATCGAGAGCCAGCGATCGTTGCGCGAGGGCGTGTGCGCAATCGGATTGTAGGGTGAATATTCCCATGGTCCGTCCGCGTGTCGGCTGCGAGCGCTGACGACCGCGTGGCTGGTGCCCGGCCCGGCAGTGCCTCCCTCCGCGACATTCAAGTAGTAGTAGCCGTTGTGCTCGATGACCTTGGGGCCTTCCAGACATGTGCACTCCACACGCATGTTAGCGGGCAGCGGCCACGGATCAAAGACTACGCGCTGCGGTGTCTTGACGGAGAGACCGTCGGCATTGAGCTCGGCCATCTGTCCACCGGCAAGGTAAAGAAAGCGGCGGCCATTTTCAGCGATGTGCGCGGGATCGATATTGCGAATGCCGAGGTTGATGGGCTCGCTCCACGGGCCGGTGGGAGAGGGAGCATGGGTGACGTGGATTTGCCCGGCTGCTGGGAAATAAATGTAGAACTCGCCCTGGTATTCGCACAGATACGGCGCCCACACCGTGCCGTAGTACTTATGTAGCGCTGCGGCAACGGGCGTCCAGTTGATCAGGTCGCGCGAGTGCCAGATAAGCAGGCCGGGCGCGTAGTCAAAGCTGGAGTGCGTCAGGTAGAACTCGTTGCCCACACGAAGAGGACTGCCGTCAGGATGATCGCCGCCAAGGATGGGGTTGCGATAGGTTGCGCCTTGCGCAAATGCGAGCTTTGATTTGGAGGTCGCGGCAAGGGCGGCGGAGAAAGCCGATGCGTTGCGGACAAAAGAACGTCGCGTGATCATAGCGAAGCAAGTCTAACGCGCAGGCGGGTCAGCGTGGAAATGGGTAAAATTACCGGGCACAGAGAAACTGGAAGCTAATCGCTAGAAGATGCTTTTACAGCAGCCATTGCATGAAGCTGGAGCCGACGTTGCTGAAGTCGAACGTGTGCAGGCCAAAGTGGCTGGCGAGTTCGCGGCAGGCCAGAATACCGCGCACGCTGTTTCCCTGCGCATCCAGCTTGGGCGAGTAAACGCCGATGCCGAGCTGACGGTTGACCACCCCAAAAATGCCGCCGGAGACGCCGCTCTTGGCTGGCAGTCCCACCTCCACTGCCCAATTACCGGCAAAGTCGTACAGGCCGCAACTAAACATCACGGCCATTACATACTTTAGGAATTGAAAGTCGAAGACCGACTGCCCGGTGACAGGATTGTTGCCAATGTTGGCCATGGTTGCGGCCATCAGCGCCAGGTCGCGGCAATTTACCAGCACTGAGCACTGCGCAAAGTACTGGTCGAGCGACAGCTGAACCTGTTCGTCGATAATGCCGGCGTTGAGTAGCAGATAGCCGATGGCGCGATTGCGGTTGCCGGTCTCTGTCTCTGACGCCAGCACGGAGTAATCCAGCCGAAGCCGACGGCCCGCGGCTCCGCTGAGTTTATCGACGAACGCAGCAATGCTGGCCTGCACGGGACTCTGCTTAATGAGCGAAGCGACAGCGATGGCGCCCGCATTGACCATCGGGTTGAAGGGTCGGCCGGTTTTCGGGTCGAGTTCGATGGAGTTGAATGCTTCGCCGCTGGGCTCCAGGCCTACATGTTTGAGCGTCTCTTCGGGGCCGTGCTTCTCAAGCGCCATCTGAAAAGCAAACGGCTTTGACATCGACTGGATGGTGAATTCCTGCTCCCAGTCACCGGCGGTGAACACCTGGCCCTCAACGGTGGCAAGGCAGATGCCGAAATGTTTCGGGTTGGCTTTTCCAAGCTCGGGAATGTAAGTGGCAACTGTGCCGTCGTCCACGCCTTTGTACTTATGGTAGATTTCGTCGATAACTTTCTGGATCTGCGTTTCCAGAAATGGCGTCATGGCTGGAGTGGCACTGGCCTGGGGACTCTCGCGGTCTGGAGCACCTTGCATTCCGTTCGAACTCCTTGAAGAAAAGTAGAAACCGGCCGCAACTCGGCGCAGAAATGGCGAGGTTCGCGGCGATTGATTTCGTCTCGCGGGATGTTGACTGCCAGGGGGAATTGACTAAGAAATTGATTGTCCCAGTCCGGATATAAGGAATCCATCATTTTTTGGCGGAGGGAACGGGGTGCCGGCGAGAGCTAGAACGACTCCTGCGCAGAGCGGAAGAGCGCGTTGAGAGCCTTCCATATCCACCGGATGAGCAGTAGCGCAAGCAGCAAAAACACCGCCGTGACACTCGCTGCCATCAACGGATGCACGGTGGCGAACCATGTCAGGCTGACGGCGAGCACGTCTTCACTCAGGCTGAGAGACATGTTCGAGATCGGCTCGGGCGAAGGCGTAACAACGGTGCGCATGGCGGTTTTGCCTCCGTGAGCGATCAAGGCAATCAGGCCGCCGGCGAGCGTGGCTGCCAGCTGTTCACCGGGAGAAAGAGCGGTGGTCGCCTGCCATGCCAGCAGAGCGGCCACTGGTACGCGGATGAAAGTGTGGAGAGCGTTCCATATGAGATCGAACGCGGGAACCTTGTCTGCGAAAAATTCCACCGCGAAAAGCGTGAGAGCAGCGGCAATAATCCACCAGTTCGAAAGCAGGTGAAGTTGCGGAGGAAGCGCAAGCACGTTAACGCGCGCAAGCAGGCCCAACGTGGCCACGGTCGCGTAAACGTTGAGCCCGGCAGCAAAACTGATAGCCACCAGAAGCGCAATAAGCTCATTGCCCGGGAGAGGCATGCGGTAAGTATACGACCTGAAAACAGGGTTCAGATGTCAGGGGCCAGGGATCTGAATCTGCGGGTTATCTGGATTTCATCTCTTCAGTTTCTGCCCTTAAATTCGCACTAGTTCGGTTTGGATTTTGCCGGTCACCCAGGCCTTGCCGGGCGCGGTCATCATGTCGATCTCGCTGCGCACGCCGAAGTCGGGCAGGTAGATGCCAGGCTCGACGGAGAAGCAGGTGTTGGGCAACAAGAGGCGCTCGTCGTGGGTTTCAAGATTGTCAAGATGCGCGCCGGGCCCATGGATTTCTTCTGCGATGTTGTGGCCGGTGCGATGCGTAAAGTAGTCGCCAAAACCGACGGCAGTAATCACAGCACGCGCAGCATCATCGGCCTCAAAGCCGCGTATCGGACGATCTTGCGCAAATGCCTGCTCAACCGCGGCGATGGCGGCATCGCGTGCGTTGCGCACGGTTTCAAATACAAGCTGTTCGCGCTCCGATGGCTCGCGGCCTACGACGCCAGTCCATGTGATGTCGTAATAAACGCTGCCGGGGTTTTCAAGACGGCCCCAGATATCGATGAGGACGAAGTCGCCGTCGTTGATACGCGCGGTGTTGTCGGCTGTGGGCTCGTAGTGCGAGTCGGAGCAGTTGGCGTTGACGCTGACGTTTGGACCGTGTTCCCAGATCAATCCTTCGCGGCGCATCGCGTTTGCCAGCCACTGCACGTGATCGTATTCCGTGTACGGAACAGGACTGCCAAACGAGGGGCGCAGGTAGCGGGCGATCTCCTGCCAGCCCTCGGCAAGAATGTTGTCGATGGCGCGTTGGGCTACGGAGTGCGTCTCCATCTGCTCTGCCGAGAGCACGGCTTCAAACTGGCTCACCAGGTTGGCGGAGCTCACGATGCGCTTGCCGAGACTGCGAACAAACTCGACGGTGCCCGCATCCACCATGGAGATATACATGATGTCGTTGTTGGGCGAGTACTGCATGGCGATGGTGCTGAAGCCGGAGAGCATGGCCTCAATGCGCACCGCCAGCTCCTGCCAGCCGGAGTAGACGACGCGACTACCGGGTAAGGAATCCAGGCGGCCCTGCTCAATGCGGTGCACGAGCTTACGCGGTTCGCCTGCGGCTGGAATGAAGTAGTACCAGCGGCGCGTGATGTGCGCGTTGGGATCGAGGCCAAGAATGTGGGCGGCGATGGGATCGCGATGATGATGATCGTAGAACAGCCAGCCGTCGATGTTGGACTCGCGCAGTGCTGCCTGGATCGCGTCGAGATTCATGATTCATTTTAGCCTCAAGCCTTTAGCTTTCGGATTTCCGCCAAGCGGCCCAGCTTGTAGATGGAGAGGGCGAGTTCTTTTACTGCGCGCGGCATCCTGTACCGCTGCGCAAGTTCCAAATCGGGAGCCAAGGGAATTTACGCGATCCATTTTTCATCGCCAATTAGGTTGCTGATTAAGCTTCGCGAGTAAAATGCCTGTCAATTCAGGTATCCAGTTTAGATCGGAGCGAATCATGCGAGACATGAAGCGATGGACTGTGTTGTTAATCGGATTGGCTAGCCTCGGACCTGTTGCCTGGGGACAGATGAATCAAACTTGTAATTGCCCTGAACGGCGGACCATTTCGGCGCCCGGAACCGCGCAGGTAACTGCCGATGCCGACCTCGCCGTGGTGCGCGTTGGTTACAAACTCTACGGGCCTGACGCCAAGACCAGTTATGACCGCGCAACTGAGGTCTCAAACTCGGTCATGAACGCCTTGACCGCTTCAGGAATTCCCAAGTCGGCAATTGAGAGTACAAGCCAGGCTTTGCAACATACGCAGGTTTATGATCTGCAGCAGTTTCCAATGGGCAGCGAAGATCGCGAACACCGGCAATTCACGGTTTCGCAGAGTTGGATCATTCGCGTAAAGCCTGACCAGGCAAGCGGAGCGCTGAGTACAGCAGTGGCAGCAGGTGCAAATGAGGGTGGTTTTATCCAATGGATCGTTGAAGACCCTGCCACGCTTCATGCGCGCGCCTCGTCTGAGGCCTTCGCCAATGCACGCAAAGTCGCCGAACAGATCGCAGCAACGTCCGGTGTACAGCTCGGCCGGCTCATGAACGTCTCGCAGAACCAGGGCTCGAGCATCTATTCCGGCCCGGCGCTTAACATGGGGACGGGCGCGACCTATGGAATGGGCGACTCCGTCATGATGGTCGGCGGTAGCAGCATGCAGGTGCAGAATCAGCAACTCGCCATCAACTCGCGCCGCGTTGAATTCAGGGCTACGGTAATCGCTGTTTTTGAAATCGCGGAAGCAAAATCAACGGCAAAATAGACGGGCGCCGACAGCGTCGACTGGTTCAGGAGACGGACACGACAACCTTGCCGCGCGCATGGCATTGCTCAACGTAGCGGATAGCTGCGGCGGTTTCAGCAAGCGGGAATGTGCGGTCGATCACCGGCCTCAGATAGCCTGCGTCGAACAGCGCGGCAAGGTACTCAAGATCCTCGGCGTTGATTTTGGCAAGCAGGCCGGCGATACGCTGCGAAATGAACGGACCGGCCGCGACATTCCCCAACATTGCCGCCAGCAATTCAAACGAGCCTCGATCCGGGCCTCCCCCTCCACAGCCAACCAAGACACCGTGCGGCTCAAGCGCGCGCCGCATGTCAGAAAGTGAACGATTGCCGACGAGATCGAAGACGACGTCGAAGTGCGCACCTGATCGCGTGAAGTCGTCGCGCGTGTAATCGATCACCGCGTCCGCGCCCATCGAACGTACCAAGTCAACATTGCGCGTGCTGCACACTCCGGTGACGCTGGCGCCCATGTGCTTTGCTATTTGCACGGCGAAGCTACCCACGCCGCCGGCCGCCCCGTTGATGAGCACTCTTTGGCCGGACCGCAGGCGGCCACTGTCGCGTAATCCTTGCAGAGCAGTAATGCCGGCCATTGGTATCGCTGCGGCCTGTTCAAACGTCGCCGTCTCAGGCATCAGCGCAATATCTTTCTCCTTTGCGAAGGCAAACTGCGCAAAGGCGCCATTTGCGATACCGAAAACCTTCTCCCCTGGCTTGAAGCGTTTGACCTGCGCGCCTATCGCTTCTACTTCGCCGGCGACGTCTGCGCCGAGGCTCGGGGATTTGGGATGGCGAAGACCGGTGAAAAGACGAATGAAGGATGGTGTGCCACGCAGAAAATGCCAGTCGTAAGGATTGACTGAGGCGTTGTGAACGCGGATGAGAATCTGGTCGGCGGTGGGAACGGGCTTATCGATATCCTTAACTTCAAGAACATCTGGCGACCCGTAAAGGTGATACACGACTGCTCGCATGGGCTGCACTCCGTACCGAAGGAGTGTACGCGGCGCAGCGCGAATAGGTTCCGCAGAAATCTACATCGTGGCCAAGGCTTCAGCCTGGGTGGGGAACAGACCCGCGTACTTGGTAATGCCCACCATCGTAAACACCTTGACGAAGTGCGGGGACAAGCCAAAGGCGCACACCTTCTGCCCGGAGTTTGCTGCTTCAATCAGCAGTTGAATCACCAGCGCGATGCCGCTGGAATTGATGTAATCCACCTTCGTAAAGTCCAGCACAACACGCTTGACTTCAGCCTTGGGCAACGCTTGATAGGCGCCCAGAACGGCTTCTTTCGAAGTGCTCGCAATATCGCCTTCGAAGCGGAGGACGGTGACCGGATTTCCTGCTGGGGAAGTGAGTTGTTCAGCGCGCGACTTGGTTTCGCTCTGCACGATGTTGTTCTCCGTTTTCTTTCAAGGATAGGGGACCGACAACTTGCTACGAATCTTTATCGAGCCGGATGACCAGGCGGACATAACTGCTTTTGCCATCGATGCCGGCTACCCATTCTGCTTCGTCCACCAGGGCCTGGATCAGAAACATGCCCATCCCGCGGGGATCTTCTTCGCCATGCATTTTGCGATCGATGTCCGGCTTGACCGGCTGGCCCTTCATGCCCTTACCATCGTCAATCACTTTTACTTCAAGGACGTCGTCGCTTGCCGAAAGGATGACCCCGACAGAGAGTTTTTCGTTGAGCCGGTTGCCGTGTTCGATAGCGTTAATACACGCCTCGGCAACGGCGGTTTTCAAATCTTCGATCCGGTCGGGTTGCAGGCCCACGAGCTTGGCGACGGCGGCGGCGGTGCTCATGGCCACTTTCTCATAACCGAGCCGTGAAGGCAGCCGCACCTCAACCGAAGTCGGTTTTGACTCGCTCATTCCGGCGACTCCGTTCCAGGACCAGTTACCCGGCAAAGCGTGAGAGCGGTCATATCGTCCGATTGCGGACCGCCATCAGAGAAGTCCTTAATTGCGCGCCACAGTGAGTCGAGAATATCATCGGCTTTCGTCTCGGAACACGTAAAAAATTCATTCAGAAGGCGTTCCGGCCCATACTCCTCATCCCCTTTGAAGACCTCAGTCAATCCATCGGTATAGAAAAGCAGACGCGCGCCCTTCGCGAATGTCCGCTTTTCTGACTTGTACTGCATGCCGGGCAGCAGGCCCAGGGGAGTTCCGACGGCATTGAACTGGTGCGGCTCGGCGCCGGGCTCAACAAGGAAGCCAGGATTGTGGCCGGCGTTCACAACTTCAATTTCACCGGAAGCGGGATCCAGGCGGAGGAAGATGGCGGTAACGTAACGGCGGCGCGCCTCTTCGCCTTCGCTCCAGTGATGCTGATTCATCCGCGTAGCCAATTCGTCCAGAGGCATGCCGGCGACAGCCATTCCGCGCAACGACGAGCGAAAGCTGACAGACCAGATTGCAGAAGCCAGTCCCTTGCCGGCCACGTCGGCTACAACGATGAGCAGCTTGCCATCCGGCTGCTCCACCATGTCGAGATAGTCTCCGCCCACTTCGTAGCAGGTATCGGAACGGAAGGCGAGCGAATAGCCTGCAATTTCAGGCAGCCGGTTCGGCAAAAGCGAGCGCTGGATTGAGCGGGCCGCATCCAGATCCTGCTGCACGCGCGCGAACTCGAGGTTGCGTTTGTGACTGCGGGCAGTTTCAACTGCAACCGCGGCTTGCAGGGCGAGGCCCTCTATGAAGTCCGACTCATAGATTGTGAGCCCGCGGCCATCCGGCGGAGCTACTACGAGCTCGGCCATGGAATTGCCGGCGCGATCGGGAAGAGGCCAGCTCAACAGAGTATCGGCAGATGCGCCGCCGGCGCTCGGGTCGTCACCGTAAACAAGACCGGCGTGCGGAAATGCAGCACCCGCCATTTCCAGTTCGCGGACGACAATGCGCAGTACCTGCTCAAGCACTTCCGTTTCGTGAATGGTAGAGTGCACCTGACGTGAAGCTTCGAGCAGTGCCTGCAGGCGGGCTACCTGCTGCTGCAGATCAATGGTCTCCCCACTGCCTGGAAGATGGACCCCAGCGGCCATCAAAATGTCCTCCGTGGAATTTCAATGTAGCACGCGCAAGGCGGGCCTTACGCGCCTCTACCTCCATGACGCCGCACTTATTCGCTTGCATTGCGTTGGCAATTCTCCTATATTCGCCGCGAATCCCCAGAGGTCAATAGTGGCGTCCTGATTTTGTCGCCTTCGGTCTTGCGGCGCGACGCTATCAGGCTTGAACCCAATCTGCACCTCGCACCACAGCAGCACACGGGGAGAATATGAAAACAATTTTGCGGAGTTTTCTGATTGCGCTGGCTGCCGCCGCGTTTGCGTCCACCGCGTTTTGCCAGGATGACGTGGCTGGGTCCAAAGATTATCCGGGCGTCAGCCGCATGCCCGGCTACTTCATTTACGAATACACAGAGTTGCCCTTCGATGCTTACACCTACACGGTGAAAGACGGGAACAATACGAAGGAAGTGAAGGTTGAGGGACACAAGTACGATTTCCGCTACAACCTGAAAGACGGCGCAAGCATGCCAAGTGGTCTTCAGATCTTGCGCAATTTTGAGAACGCTGTGCGCACCGCAGGCGGGCAGGTGCTCTACGAAGGTGATGACACTGCAACCATGCGCATGAAAAAGGTCGACAAAGAAGTTTGGATGGAAGTGAGCCACTCAAACATTCCGAGCGGCATGTGTATTTACCTCAGGATCGTGGAAAAAGAAGGCATGAAGCAGGAAGTGGTCATGGATGCGGCGGCGATTACCCAGGGACTGAGTGAAAGTGGTGAAGTCGCCATCTATGGCATCTATTTCGATACCGGCAAGTCTGACTTG